>SESD01000174.1_pt1 | contig 39650 bp, 34 predicted proteins | sample 3171411 | NCBI WGS metagenome assembly SESD01 (sample SAMN06051880, study PRJNA518727) | freshwater metagenome | biome: subpolar coniferous forest; feature: holomictic lake; material: water; isolation source: holomictic Lake 442, 16.5 m depth | place: Canada: near Kenora, Ontario | collected...
AGGTGGTCTTGCTGCCGTCGTAGTCCACGCCCAGGCCGCCGCCCACATTGAGGTATTGGATGGGAACCCCCATCTTGCGGAGCTTGGCGTAGATGCGGGTGGCTTCCTTCATGGCCGACTTGATCTTGCGGATGTCCGTGATCTGGCTGCCGATGTGGAAGTGCAGCTCGATGACGGAGTCCAGCAGGTCCCGCTTCTCCAGCACCTCGATGGCGTCCAGGATCTCGCGCGTGGTGAGCCCAAACTTGGCGTGGTCGCCGGCGCTGGTCTCCCACTTGCCGGAGCCCTGGGCGTTGAGCTTGGCCCGGAGGCCGATGAGGGGCTCGACCTTGAGCTCCTTGGCCACCTTCAGGATCAGCGGCAGCTCAGTCATCTTCTCGACGGTGATGACCACCTTGCGGCCGGCCTTGCGGGCCAGCAGGGCCATGCGGATGAAGGACTCGTCCTTGTAGCCGTTGCAGAGCACCAGGGCCTCGGGGTGCAGGTCCAGGCTGAGGGCGATCATCAGCTCGGGCTTGGAGCCGGCTTCCAGGCCGTAGTGGTACTTGTTCCCGGCCCGGACGATCTCCTCGACCACTTCCTTGATCTGGTTGGTCTTGACGGGGTAGACGCCCTGGTAGCTGCCCTCATAGCCGAACTCGCTGATGGCCCGGCGAAAGCTCTCATTGACCTCCACCACCCGGTGGGCCAGGACCTGGGGGAAGCGCAGGTTCAGGGGGGTCCGGAGGCCCTTCTTCTTGAGGTGCTGGACGATCTCGTAGACATCGCAGCTGAGACCGTCGTCCTGGGTGGGGGTGATCTCGAGGTGGCCCTTGGCATTAATGCCGAAGTAGCCGTTTCCCCACTCTTTTACGCCGTACAGCGCGGTTGCATCCTGGACCGTCCAGTGCTTCATGGGCATTCCAGGGGCCTCCTCGAATCGGGGCGGCCAACCTCGGCCGGAAACTTCTTTATAGGAAAAAAAGGCCTTGAGTGCCAATGAAAAATCAAAAGGAGACCCTTTGGGTCAGGAATTTGGGCGGGCCCCCGGGGCTCATGATCCCAGGATTCGGGCCAGGGTCATGCGCCAATGGCGGTCCCTGACCCGTCGGAGGGCCGTGCGCCGGGTGAATTTCCGCCACTGGGCGGCCCCCAGGCGCAGCTCCAGGCCCGGCCGGGTGTGGAGGGGGCTGGGGCCGCCCCAGAGGGCCGGGTCGCCCCAGAGGGGGGCCCGGTTCCAAGGGCAGACCTCCTGGCAGAGGTCGCACCCGGCGGCCCAGCGGCTGGCCGCCAGGCCCGCGATCACCCCTGGCGGGGGCTCGGCCTCGGTCTCGATGGTGTAGGTGGTCAGGCAGCGGGCCGGGTCCAGGAGGAAGGGGGTCAGGGCACCGGTGGGGCAGACCTCCAGGCAGGCGGTGCAGGTGCCACAGTGCTCGGCGGGGGAGGGTGGGTCCGGGGGCAGGTCCACGGACAGCAGGAGGACCCCCAGGAAGCCCCAGGAGCCGTCCTTCCCGGCGATGAGCAGGGTGTGCTTGCCCTGCCAGCCCAGGCCGGCCCGAACGGCCAGCTGCCGCTCCAGGAGGGGGGCCGTGTCCACGCAGACCCGCCCTTCAAGTCCCGGCCAGCGGGCCTGGGCCGCCGCCAGCACCCGGGCCAGGCGGGGCTTGAGGATCATGTGGTAGTCGGGCCCCCAGAGGTAGCGGCTCAGCTTCAGGCTGCCGGGTGCAGCCCCCGGCACGGCCTCGGGCCGGGCATAGGGGAAGAACCCCACCAGAGCCGTGCGGGCCTCGGGGAAGACGGCCCGGGGGTTCGCCAGGGTGGCCGGATCCAGGTAGGGCAGGTGGGCGCCCCGGCCCCCCTCGAACCACGCCGCCAGGTGGTCGCTCTCCTCGCTGAAGGGGTCACAGGGGGCGAAGCCAACCTGGACAAACCCGGCGGCCTGGGCCTCGCTGCGAAGCCAGCCCTTGAAAGCCAAGGGATCCAAGTGTTCAACTGGCACGCGAAGGTCACCTCCCATGGATATCCTCACCCTCGAACTCCTCGATGTCACGGTCTTCCAGGCCCTGCTGGAGCTCCGCTCCCTCCTGGCCGAGCACCCGGGCGAACCCCTGCGGGTCGAGGGTGAGGATGACCTCCTGCGGGTGAATGTGACCGGCTTCCTGGAAAAGCAGGGCCGCAGCGTCCGCCTGCTCCGCCAGGGACCCCTGTGGGTGCTGGCGGTGGCGGCGACCGCGCCCCCAGTGCCCCTGGTGGCCGTGGTCCCGGCCGCCACCCCGCCCCCGCCGATCCCCGTCCTCAGGCCCGTGCTGCTGCTTCGCAGTGCCTTTGCCCCCGGGGACCGGGCCCTGGGCCGCCGCCTCCTGCTGGAGACCCTGGCCCACCTGGAACTGGGCATACCCTGGCTCTGCCTGGCCCACCAGGCCGTGGAACTGCTGGACGATTCGGGGGCTGTGGCGGTCCTCGCAGGGCTTCAGGCCCGGGGGATCCCGGTGCGGGCCTCTGCCGCCAGCCTGACCCACCTGGGCCTGGGGCAGGGTGGGTTCGATGCCGTGCCGGACGAAGAATGGCAGAGGCTGCTCGCCCGCGGAGGGCTGACCCTGCTGTAGGCTGGATGCGGACCGCCGCCGCCTATGAACCTGCCCAACCTCCTCTCCGTCATCCGCATCCTCATGGTGCCGGTGCTGGTTGTCGTCTTGATGACGAAGGTGACCAACCACGAAGTGATCGGTGTGGTGGTCTTCTGGATCGCCTCCATCACCGACTGGCTGGACGGCTACCTGGCCCGCCGCTGGAAGCAGGTGACGACCCTCGGCAAGCTGCTCGATCCCCTGGCGGACAAGCTGCTGGTGGCTGGGGCTTTGATTTCTCTGGTGGAGCTGAACCTCGCCCCGGCCTGGATGACCTTCATCATCCTGGCCCGGGAGTTCGCCATCACGGGCCTGCGGGGCATTGCCAGCGAAGAGGGGCTCACCATTCCCGCCGGCACCATCGGCAAGTGGAAGATGGGCTTCCAGGTGGCGGCCATCTCCTGTCTCATCCTGGGCCCCCGCCTCGACTATTGGCTCTACGAGTGGACCGGCAAGGAGATCTTCCAGTTCTTCATCCAGCTCAACCGGCCCTACACCTTCTTCTGGGGCATGGGCGTGCTGCTGCTTTGGGGCGCCGTGATCCTGGCCATCTGGAGTGCCGTTTCCTACTTCCACGGGTTCTGGAAGGTGGTGGGTCCGCGCATCATGGCGGAGAATGGTCGCCTGACTCACCCTGAGGACTCCGAATGATCCGCAAGCATCTGGTCGCCGGCTTGTTCACCCTCCTCCCGATGGTGGTGACGCTCTGGATCCTCGTGGGCATCTTCAACGCCCTCGTGGGGATCTTCCAGGTGCCGCTCACCTGGCTGTCTCACCAGGCCCACCTGGGGGCGCCGCCTGCCTGGGCCCTGACCATCCTGTCGGCCCTGGCCACGCTGCTGCTCCTGGTGGCCGCAGGTGCCCTGGTGAGCAACTTCCTGGGCCGGCGGCTGCTCAAGTGGCTGGATGAGGTCATGCTCCACATCCCCGTGGTGAAGACCATCTACGGCGCCACCCGACAGCTCATGGGTGCCATCCAGTCCGGCCAGGGCGGCAGCTTCAGCGAGGTGGTGATGGTGGAGTGGCCGCACCCCGGCGCCTTCACCCTGGGCTTTGTGGCCAGCCGGGACTGCTCCTGGGCCCATGCCGATGCCCACACCATGGTCGCCGTCTATGTGCCCACCGCCCCCAACCCCACCTCGGGCTACGTGGTCATGATGGACGCCACCAAGGTGCGCCCCATGAACCTGACTGCGGACCAGGCCCTCACCTGGGCCGTGAGTGGTGGCGTTGTCGTGCCCACCCCGACGCCCCGCCCCTGAACATCTCCCGGGGCCGCCCGGCAACCAAGGAACTGCTCATGGCCGTGCTGGTGTGGAATCCCAAGTGGGAAACAGGCTACCCGTTGATCGATGAGCAGCACCGGGAGCTGTTCCGGCGCCTGGATCTCCTCATGGAAGCCGTCCCCGCCGGCAACCCCGAGGCCGTTGCCCAGGACCTCCTGCCCTACCTGATGGACTACGTGGATTCGCACTTCGCCGACGAAGAGGCCCTCATGGTGGCGGCGGGGTATTCCATGGTGGATGCCCACCGGGCCCTCCATCGGGGCATGCGAGTGGAAGTGACCAGGCTGCTGGAACGGGTGGCCCTGGAGGGCCTGGAAGCCATGGGGCCCGTCCTGGAATGGCTGCTGGCCTGGTTGGTGCAACACATCGACAGCGAGGACCGGCGGTTTGCCAATCAGCTGCAGCGGACGGCCCAGATCCAGGCCAAGGGCACGCCGTGAGCGAGCCGGGGGGGCTGGCGGGCCGCCGCATCCTGGTGACCGGGGCCGGCAGCGGCATCGGCCGGGCCGCCGCTCGGCTGTTCCGGGACCGGGGCGCTGACCTGGTGCTGGCGGGCCGGCGCCTGGAGGCCCTGCGCGAGACCCTGCCCGATGCCCTCTGGATGCCCCTCGACCACACGGATGACGCTGCCGTCGCGGCCTTCGCCCGGGAGTGTCCCCCGCTGGACGGCATGTTCCTGGCGGCGGGTGCGCTGCTCACCGGCTCCGTGGCCACCACGTCCCTGACCGACTTTGATGCCATGCTCGCCGCCAACCTGCGGGGCCCCTGGCTCCTGGCCCACCATCTTGGGCCGCAGCTGAACGCTGGCGCCAGCGTGGTGCTGGTGGGCTCCAACATCGCCCTGCGGGCCATCCCCGACAGCGCCGCCTACAGCGTGGCCAAGGCCGGCGTCCACATGCTGGCCAAGGTGCTGGCCCTGGAGTGGGCCCCCCGGGGGATCCGCTGCAATGCCATCGCCCCCGGTCCGGTGCACACGGCCATGGTGGATGGTCGCCTCGCCGCCAGCGCCGATCCCGAGGGGGACCTGGCCAACCTGGCCAAGGTGAACCCCCTGGGGCGCCTGGGCCAGGAAGCCGAAGTCGCTGCCCTCGCCGCCCACCTGCTGAGCCCCGAGAGCGCCTGGACCACCGGCACCGTCATCCCCATCGACGGCGGCGCCGACGCGGTGTACTGAATTTTCCTCGCGCGCTGAAAAACAACTGAATGTAAGCGGAGGACTGCCGAGGAGCGGAGGAGAGCGGAGAAAGAACCAAAACCTTTCCCTCTGCTCCCCTCTGCTCCTCCGTCTTTCCTCCGCTTCACCCTCTTCAGTTTTCTCTAAGTGCCGAAACACTCAGGCACACTGGACGCTGGAGGTTCTGTGGTCGATGCCGCTTGGCCCGCTCTGCCATCGGGGACCTGCTCGCTGCCGGCTTCGCTCGAGGTGGAGGTGGGCATCCTGGGGGCAGGCATCCATGGGGCGGCCCTGGCGCGGGAGCTGAGCCTGCGGGGCATCAGCTGTGCCCTGGTGGACCGGGGCGAGGTGGGCGGTGGCACCAGCCAGTGGTCCAGTCAGCTGCTCCATGGCGGCATCCGCTACCTGCTCACGGGGGACTTCCGGCAGATGCGGGAGGGCCTGGCGGAGCGCGCCACCTGGGCCCGCATCGCCCCGGACCGGTGCCGCTGGGAGGCCTTCTGGATGCCCCACGGGTCCTGGCCCGAGGGCCTGGCCCACCGCTGCGGCATCGGCCTCTACGACCACTGGGGCTCGGAGCGCCCGGGGTGGCCCACAAGCCTCGTCCTGGGGCACGTGCCGTCGGATGTGTTCCAGGCCGATCCCCGGGCCGTCCGGGGGCCTTTCCGGGGCGCCACGGCCTATGCGGACCTCATGACCTGGGACCGGGAGCTGACCCGGGACCTGGCGGCCTCCAGCGCAGCCCTGCTCCTGGATGGCCACGACCCCGAGGCCTTTGAAGACACCAGCGGCACCCTGCGGACCCTGCGCCTGCGGGATCGGCGGGATGGGACGCTGCGCCATTTGGCCGCCCGCCAGTGGGTGATGGCCCTGGGTCCCTGGACCGACGGTGCCCTGGGAGCCTGGTTCGGCGACACTCGGCCGCGCCTGCGGCTATCGGCCGGGATCCACCTCTGGTTCGATGCGGTGCCCGGCTGCGAGCGGCCCTGGGCCATCCGGCGACCCGGGGGCCGCATCCTCTTCGTGATTCCCCGGGACGGGCTCCTGCAGGTGGGCACCACGGAGCGCGAAGTGGCCGATGGCTGGGTGCCCATCGCCGCCGCCGAGCGCGAGGAGCTATACGCGGCCCTGGAGGCGAACCTGCCGGGCGTGCCTTGGCGGCACCTGCCCGTGCGGGCTGAAGAGCTGGGCGTGCGGCCCCTGGTGGCTGCCGGTGGGCGCACCACCCACCTCAGCCGGGAAGCCGTGCTGGAGACCCACCCCCGCTTCCCCAACCTCACCCTGGTGCTGGGGGGCAAGCTGACCACGGCCCGGGCCCTGATGGATCAGCTGGCCACCCGCCTCACCGGCACGCCCTGTCCCGCTTCCCGCACCGAGACCCTGCGCCGCTGGGAGGCACCGGCCCGCTAGGTCAGTTGGTTAGCGTGTGGCCACGGGCAGGTAGAGGTGGAAGGTGGCCCCCTGGCCCTCGATGGACTCCACCGAGAGGGTGCCGCCATGGCGGTGAACGAGGGTTTCGCACAAGGCCAGGCCGAGGCCCATGCCCTTCTGGGCCCCCCGCTCCTTGGTGGAGAAGTAGGGCTCGAAGACCAGGGGCAGATGCTCCGGCGGAATCCCATGGCCGGTATCGCTGAAGGTGATGTGCAGGTAGCCCCCCGGAGCGAGGTGCCGGCCATCCTCCCCGGAGGAGGTGCAGCGGTCGGTGGCCACCGTCAGGGTGCCGCCTGCGGGCATGGCCTCCCGGGCGTTGGCGGCCAGGTGCCCCAGCACCTGGAGGAGGCTGGCCTGGTTGCACTCGATGAGGGTGCCCCCATCGGCGAAGGCGAAGACCGCCCGGATGCCCGTGTCGTCCAGCTGGGAAGCCACCGCCCGCCGGAGCAGCATGTCCACGGTGCCCACATGGTCCAGGGTCTCGGAAGGGACGGAGAGGCTGGCGAGCCGCCTAACCAGGGCGCGGGCCGTGGTGGCGGCTGTTTCTCCCAGGGTGACGTTTTGGCTAATGGCGCTGTTGGGCGCCGCCTGTTGCCGGATGAGGCTGAAGGAGGCCAGGATGGCCTGCAGCAGGTTGTTGAAGTCGTGGGCCAGGCCACCCGTGAGGATGCGGACGCTCTCCTGGTGCCGGATCCGCAGAGTCTCTGCCTCGAACCAGGCCTTCTGGCGCAGCAGCTCGTCGGCCACCACCTTGTGGGCGCAGTGCCAGAGGGCGGCCTCCAGCTGCTCGAAGCGAATGGGCTTCATGACATAGCGGTCCACGCCCAGCTCGATGGAGCGGGCCAGGTAGTCGGTCTGCTCGAAGGCCGTGGTCACGATGATGGCGACCTCCGGATCCAGGCGCCGGATCTCCTCGGCCATGGTCAGCCCGTCCAGAGCGGGCATGCGGATGTCGGTGACCACGATGCGGGCCGGCCGATCCCGGAAGGCGTCCAGCCCCGCCGGCCCGCTGGCGGCGCACACCAGCGACCCGACCCGGCGCTGCAACCAAGCCCCCACCTGGGTTCGGGTGGGGCCGTCGTCCTCCACATAGAGCACGGGGAGCTCCTTGAGGAAGTCCGCCTGCTCCAGTCCGGGGATCACAGCGTCCCCGCCGCCAGGGGCGTGGCCAGGGTAAACCGGGCACCCTCGTCCGTGTTGCAGACCGACAGGCGTCCCCCCATGCTGCGCTCGATGATCTGCTTGGACATGTAGAGCCCGATCCCCGTGCCCATTTCCTTGGTTGAGAAGTAGGGGTCAAAGACCTTGGCCAGGAGGTCAGCAGGGATGCCGCCGCCATTGTCCTGGATGGTGATGCAGCCCTTGCCCTCGCAGGCTTCCAGGGTGATGTGGATCCGGCCCTCGCCGGGCCGGGTGGCCTGGATGGCATCCTGGGCATTCCCTAGCAGGTTGACGAGCACCTGGGCATATTCGTTGGGGAAGCCGGTGAGCACCAGATCCTGGGGCGCCTCGATCTGAATGTGGGTCCCTTCGCTGGCGAAGTGGGCCTCCACCAGGGCCACAGCCTGCCGGACCAGGGTCTCGGCCGAGAAGGTGGCCGGGGCCTTGTCGGGCCGAAAGAAGTGGGCAAAGTCGGTGATGGTGGTGGACATCTGTCGGATCAGCTCATGGCCTTCCCGGGTCAGCGCCCCCAGCGCCTCAGGATCCTGCGCACCCAGTCGGTGGGCATCCTCGAGGTTGGCCAGGACTCCGGCCAGGGCGCTCAGGGGCTGGCGCCACTGGTGGGCAATGTTGCCGATCATCTCGCCCATGGCGGCCTGCCGGCTCTGGACGAGCAGCATCTGATCCCGCTCCCGGACTTGCTCCAGGGTCTGGGTGACCCGCTGGTCGAGGGACTGGTTGAGCTCCTCGAGTTCCGTCTTTCGCTGTTGGAGCTCCTGCAGGAGCAGCTTGCGCTCGGTGATGTCGGTGAACAGGATGGCCACGCCCTGGGCGGGGGAGGGCATGGGGCTGGCGGTGATCAGCAGCCAGACATGGCTGCCGTCGGGCCGAGACACCCGGATCTCCTGGTTCTCCAGGGCCCGGCCCTCTCTCAAGGCGCGCTCGGAGGGGTACTCTTCGGGTGGCATGGGGCTGCCATCGGGCCGTCTGAGGTCCCACCCCGGGTCATTGAAGGCCTGGGCCAGGGATTCGAACCTGGAGCGGCCCAGGATGCGCTCTGAAGCCGGGTTGGCGTCCACGAAGCGCCCAGCGGCGTCCCGGATGAGTACGCCGGAGGTGAGGCTTTTGAAGAGGGTCGCGTATTTCTCTTCGCTCTCTCGCAGCAGGGCCTCGGAGGTGTGGCGGGCCGTGGTGTCGCTGATGACGATCCGGAAGCGGGGACCTCCGCTGGGATCCTGGGCCAGGGTGCCGTTGAGGGTTGCCCAGAAAACATGACCCGGGGAGCGGACCAGCCGCAGGTCACAGGATTGATTCTCCTGCGACTGCAGCAGGCGGGCCCGGAGCCGGTAGAAGGCCTCCTGGTCCTGGGGGAGGATGAACTGGGAGAAGCGGGCATGGATGAGGGTGCTGCGGCCCACCCCCAGCATGGCTGCGCAGGTGAGGTTGGCCTCCTGGACCAGGCCATGCTCGCTGAGCGTCAAGTAGCCCAGCGGGGCGAAGTCATAGAGGTCTCTCAGCTTGGCTCGGGTGGCTTCCCGCTCGATGCCGGCCCGCTGGAGCTCCTCGTTCTGGATCTCCAGCTCAATCTGGTGCACCCGCAGCTCGTGGATCAGCCGCTGGGCGGCGACGCTCACCCCTTCGGTGGGGGGGGCGCCTCGCTCGCTCGCTTCTAGCTCTGCCAGGTGGCGGAGGTTGGACAGTGACTCGGGGCCAAAGCCATCCTGGGGACCGTCGCTGGGATTGGTTGGGGCCACGGGGAATCCTTTCAGGGCCTAGTGCTGGGCTTTGCCAGCCGGCGGAAGCACCTTGAGGATGATGCAGACCCGGTCAGGTCGGGTCCCAGGGCGCATCACACTGCACAGGAAACTGCGGCCGGTGGCCCGGTGGACCAGGTCGAAGCGGGCAGGCTGGCCATCGAGGGCCACTTGCTGGAGGACGGTCTCCCAGTCGGCGGTGGTCCCGGGCCAGGCTTCGCCCAGGTTCTTGCCCCGCCAGCGATCACCCGCGAGGCCCGTGAGTACTTCAAAGGGTCCGTTGACGGAGCTCAGGCGGCAGGCGGAGACCCTGCCCTCGGCGTCGAAGGCCAGGTCCAGGAGAGCGAACGGATCAAACATCCCGTTCAGGATGATGCTCAGCTCGCGCTCCCGCTCCTCGAGCAGGGACTGGGCCAGGCGGCGGTCCGTGATGTCGGTGAAGGTAATAACCGCACCTTCGATGACATTGTCCAGGGTGCGGTAGGGCCGGATGCGCATGAGGAACCAGCGGTGGGTGCGGGTCTCCACCTCCACCTCACGGGGGGTCAGGTCCCGCAGGACGGCCTGGACATCCTCCACCAGCTTGTCGTAGCCCGCCAGGTTCGACACGATGTGGGACACAGGTCGGCCGATGTCGCCGAGGATCAGGTTGATCAGTTCGGTGGCGCTGGGGGTGAAGCGCACGATGCGTAGCTGATGGTCCACGAAGAGGGTGGCCACCCCGGTGCCAGCCAGCAGGTTGTTCATGTCGTTGTTGGCGCGGGAGAGATCTGACACCTTGTTCTGCAGCTCCGCATTGACCGTGGCCAGCTCCTCGTTGACGGACTGGAGCTCCTCCTTGGAGGTCTCCAGCTCCTCGTTGGTGGACTGCAGCTCCTCATTGACGGACTGCATCTCCTCGTTGGAGGACTTGAGCTCCTCCGTGGAGGTCTCCATCTCCTCGAGGGTGCTCTGCAGGTACTCCTCCTTGGTGCGGAGCTCCTGCTCCAGCTCGGCGATGCGTCGCACCTCGTGGGTGGTGGGCTGGGGCGCCTCAAGGGCAGGGGCGCCAGCGGCCTCGGCGGGGAGTGGGGCGTCCTCCAGGATCACCAGGAACAGGTCGGTCCGGGGCTCCGGCCCATCGCCGATCACGGGGCGCAGGGACATGTTCACGGTGGTGTAGTCCCCGTTGGTCTTCACCCGCAGGCCGGGGTGAAAGACGGGCTCCTTGCGGGACACCACCCGGTAGAGGGCACTGGTGAGGGCGGGGCGCAGGCCCTCCCGGGCCATGGTGAGGATGTTCAAACCGGCATCCCCGGCGGCGGGTTCCAGGAATCGGCCGGTGCGGCCGTAGATGTGCAGGATCTCACCCCGGCCGTTGATGAGGGCCCCGGCCTGGGCGTAGTGGGACAGGAGGGTGGCCTCCGTGAGGCGCCGGAGGTTGGCCCGGGTGGTTTCCGTCGCATCGGGGCGCACCGGCCGGGCGGGGGCGCCTTCGCTCAGGGGTGGCACGAACCCGCCCAAGGTGGGGCGGATCGCCCCCGGGAGGTCCTCCTGGCGCCGGTAGATCTTGTGCTTGCGGTCGAGGGTGGTGAAGAGGTTGCCAAATTCGCCCACCGTTTCCGAAGTCCCCAGGAACAGGGAGCCGCCGGGCAGCAGAGCGTAGTGGAACAGGGGGATCAGCTTCCGCTGCAGCTCGCCGTTGAGGTAGATCATCAGGTTGCGGCAGGTGATCAGGTCCAGCTTGGAGAAGGGCGGATCGCGGATGACATCCTGCTCCGAGAACACCAGCAGATCGCGGATGACCTTCTGGATGCGGTAGGGACCGCCTTCCTCTTCCTGGGTGAAGAACCGGGCCAGCCGTTCCGGGGAAAGGTCCGCGGCGATGCTGGCCGGGAAGACACCCGTCCGGGCCTGCTCGATGGACTCGGGGTCGATGTCCGTGGCGAAGACCTGGATCTTGTAGGAGTGCCGCAGGGACTCGAGGTGCTCCTGCAGCAGGATGGCGACGGAGTAGGCCTCCTCTCCGGTGGCGCACCCGCAGACCCACACCCGGATGGGCGCCCCGGCGTGCTTGCCGACGAAGAGCTTGGGGATGACCTCGTGCTCGAGGAGGGCGAAGGCCTCTGGGTCCCGGAAGAAGTTGGTGACCCCGATGAGCAGGTCCCGGAACAGGGCCTGGGCCTCCCCCTGGGTGTTGCGCAGGAGGCGCAGGTAGTCCTCGGTGCGATCGACCATGTGGACGGCCATGCGCCGCTCCACCCGGCGAATGAGGGTGTTCTGCTTGTACTGGGAGAAGTCATGCCCGGTGTGGTCCCGCAGGAGCACGCAGATCTTCCGCAGCGCATCCCCAGCCTTGGGGGACGGGTCGATGGCGGGGCTGGTGCGGCGGGCAAAGGCGTGGGCGGCGTAGGCGATGAGCTGGGCGGCCATCTGGGCCGGGGGCAGCACATAGTCCACCAGGCCAGTGGCGATGGCGCTGTGGGGCATGCCGTCGTACTCGGTGGTCTCCAGCGTCTGGGCCATGGCCATGCCGCCTTCACCCTTCACGGCCCGCACCCCCAGGGCGCCATCGCTGCCGGTGCCCGACAGCACGATGCAGATGGCCCGCTCCCGCTGGTCCATGGCCAGGGAGCGGAAGAAGAAGTCGATGGGCAGGCGCAGGCCCCGGGGGGCGGCGGGTTCCATGAGCTGCAGGGTGCCGTTCAGAAAGGCCATGTCCCGGTTGGGGGGGATGATGTAGGCGCAGTTGGGGCGAACCCGGACCCCGTCCTCCACCTCAAAGACCTCCATGCGGGTGTAGCGCTTCACCAGCTCGGTGAGGATGCTCTTGTGGTCCGGGGCCAGGTGCTGCACCAGGACGAAGGCCATGCCCGGCTCCTGGTCCGCGGGCATCCCGGCGAAGAAGGCTTCGAAGGCGGCCAGGCCCCCGGCCGAGGCGCCGATGCCCACCACCGGGAAGCTTGCCTGTTCGGCGACCTCCGGAGGCTGGGGGGCGACGGCCTGGCCGGGCGGCACAGGCAGGGGGCTCTTTTTGGCCGGGGACGCCTTGCGGGGGCTCATGGGGTTCCTTGGGATGGCAATTGATTAATTCGAACCAATATACTCTGGCCCGGTCGATTCCCCTGGAATATCCAGATTCGGGGCTGCGGGAGCCCAGGGGTACCTTCCGGCCTTTCGGTTGGACAGTCTCAGGGAATCCGGTAGAATCAGAGCTTCACGCGGTCCCGTAGCTCAGCTGGATAGAGCATCAGACTACGAATCTGAGGGTCGGGCGTTCAAGTCGCTCCGGGACCACCAAACAATCGACACGTGCAGCCACCCCCCAGGGTGGCTGCTCTGCTTTTGCCCCATCACTGTCCAGGTTGTGGCTTGGAGATGCCCTTGCTGGCAGGACCCCCATTCTGCGATCCTGGGCCCATTCCCCGAGGCTCCCATGTCCTGGACTGCGCTCTGCCTTTGCCCCCTCCTGGCCCTCGCCGTTTCTGGTTCACTCCGCGCCCAGACCACGATCGGCCTCACGGACAACCTGCAGAGCGCAGCCATCCATGTCTATCCCATCCCGGATGATGCCGAGGAGGTCTTTGGGTTCTCGGAGATGGCAGCCGGCCGGAAGGCCTACCTCATTGTTGTGCCCCCCGGGGGGAATGTAGAGGTCGCCCTGGAACATCCGCGGAAGGCCGTGCTGTCGCTCACCATGGCCACCGTGGCGGAGTGGACGGGCCGGCGCAAGTCGAACTGGCAGGACCGGGCCACCCTCAACGCGAAGCAGTATTTCGCCAACAAGGGCAGCGCCCCCGAGGAGGTGTACTTCCTGGTGACGGACCCCCGGCAGGTCTCCAACCCCAAGGAGCCCTACCGCGTGAAGATCACCCGCAGCTGGAAGGCGCCGGTAGCCAAGTAAGCCGACCCCCTTCGTGGCGGCCCTTTCCGGGGCCAGTGTAGGCTGAGGCGGCCCGCTGCCCCGGTCTGGAGACCCGCATGACCTTCAAGCCCACAACCTATCTCACCAGCTTTGCGATGTTCGTCATCCTCTTTATGGGGACGGGCGTCTACCTGGGCTGGCAGAAGATCTCAGACCACCTCCTGGCCCAGGCCTACCTGGAAGCTGCTCCCATCCGGGTGCAAGTTGCGGCAGACGGGCAGGGGCCCCTGCTGGGCTGGGAGGACCGGGTGCCGCTTGCCGGAGGGGCCTTCGTCCGCATTGCCGCAACCAATCGGACCTCGGCCGTCGCCATCCAGTACTCCGACGATCCGACCTCCCAGGGGGCTGGCATCCCCCTGGCCGCCCATGAGCGCACCGAGGATATCCGGGTGGACCGGGCTGGACGGTACCTCTATCTCCGGGTGCTGGGGACCTCTGCCATCAAGGCGAAGGAGACCACCTGGCTCTTCAAATTCGACCTCCAGCGCCGGGGCCTTCGGCGGCGGACCTCGGTGAATCCCATCCTCCTACCCCCTCGGTTCCAGCCCTGAGGGCAGGGACCCGTCGGCCGAGGAGCATCCCCCGGTGGCGGCGACTATCGGGCTGAAGGCTGAGCTGGGAATGGTGTTTCCGATGCTGCGGTCCGCAAAGCTGGGCATTGAGGGGTGAACTGCTTTTGGGAGATGCAGGTCCTTTGGGCCCGGGCTGCATTGTAAAAACCGGACAGGCGGTCGGATTTTTTTTGGGACCTTTGCGAATTTTCCCAAGCCCCCCAGACGGTCACCGGGGGGGGGGAAGGGGGCAATTTAAGGAGTTTTCAGAGGCCTAGCACCGAGTTGTAACATTCCTGAAAACATCAGATGCCAATGTTGTTTTCACGTGAATGTGCAATCCATCACATCCCCGGGAACTTTCCTAGGATTTTGATGGACGCATGCTCGAGGTGCGATTAGGTTAGAACGGTCCGATCCCTTTCCTGATCCCCTGGTGTCCTGCGCCTGTAGGCACCCGCTGGGAACCCTCAAACTGCCCTCCCAACCCCTCCCTTTTAGGAGAAATCACATGAAGATTTCCCGCCTCGCCGGTATCGCGACCCTGCTCGCCGCCGGCTTTGCGCAGGCCCAGGCCGTCAAGTTCGACGGAGCCCTGATCGAGTTCTGGTACAGCCAGATGATGGACAACAACCTCCGTCTGAGCACCTCCGCCAAGCCCGGTGGAACCTCAAACTACTACGGCGTCAATGCGCTGTTCGCGGAGAACACCTTCGCCATCAAGCGCTCTGAGGTCTACCTCAGCGGCAAGGTCTCCGACGATGTCAGCTGGAACCTGATGTTCGATCCCAACAACACCACCTCCTCCGTGGGTAACAACGTCCTGCATGACGCCGTCATCACCTGGACCGTGGCCAAGGGCCTGACCCTGAAGGCCGGCCAGTTCAAGATGCCGACCACCTACGAGGCCACCATCGTCAGCGCCCGCGACATCCTGTTCTGGGACCGCAACCAGCTCAACCGCGCCTTCGGTGACAAGCGCGACCGCGGTGTGTGGGCTCAGTACGCCTTCGGCAGCGCCAGCTACCAGGGCAAGTTCAACCTGGCCGTGTCCAACGGCACCACGGATGACGGCAGCGGCGGCAAGAACAACGATGGCAACGCCCAGAAGGATTGGACCTTCCGCTATGACGGCGCCGTCGGCACCGCCCACAAGTTCGGCGCCTACTACCGCGAGGGTGTGACCAACCTCAAGGACAGCACGCTGACCAACGCCACCATCCCCAGCACCTGGACCGTCGGTGCCCCCACCACCACCCAGATCAAGGACAACAAGGACAAGACCACCCTCCAGGGCCTCTACTACGCCTACAACGCCGGCAACCTCTACGCCGACTTCGAGTACGCCACGGGCCTCCTGGGACGCCGCTTCCCCACCGTCTTCTCCGCCGCCGCCGCTCCTGGCCGCGAGCACCTCGACCAGAAGTTCGCCGGCTATGTCGGCACCGTGGTCTACAAAATGGGTGCCCACTGGCTGCTGGCCCGCTACGACGTGCTGAACTACAACTCCAGCAGCAACTGGTACACCGCATTCAACCCCTACACCCAGAGCGGTGTGAATGCGCCCCTGATGGTGAACGGCGCGGCCGTGGACTACACCCCCAAGTACACCGAGACCACCCTCGGCTACAACTACCTCTTCAACCCCGGCAAGTACACCACCGGCAAGCTGAAGCTGGACTACATCATGCGCAGCAAGAACTTCTTCGTCCCCCGCGCAGGGCAGATCGGCGAGCAGGGCGGCGACAGCTTCGTGGCCTCCCTCATGATCGGCTTCTGATCAACTCCTTGATCTGAAGCGGTTCTGCACGGCGAAGGGACTTCCGGATGACCTCCGGAAGTCCCTTCGCTTTTTCATTCGACCTGAGGTAAAATAATCAAGTTCACCTCAACGTCATCTTTCACACGGAGCTGTCATGCGAAAGCATTTCCTGGCCCTTGGCGTAGCACTGGTGCTAAGCCCCAGCCTGGTGGCGCAGAAGATCGGCGTCATCAATTCCATGAGCGGCCCCGAGGCGCCCATTGGAGAGAACATCACCAACGGCATCAAGCTGGCCGAAGAGGATCTCAAGAAGAAGGGCTACAGCACCCTGCAGTTGGTGTGGGAGGACGACACCGGCAAGCCCCAGATTTCCATGAGCGCCATGGAGAAACTGGCGACCCGGGACAATGTGGTGGGTGTGGTGGGCCCCTACACCTCGGCCTGCTCCAATGCCGTGGCCAAGCTGGCCGAGAAGTACCATGTGCCCCTGCTGATCCCCGCCGCCGCCAAGGAAGAGATCACGCGCCAGGGCCTCAAGTTTGTGTTCCGCATGAACGCCCCCGCCGACAAGTACGCCTCCAGCCTCATCGACGCTGCCGTCGGTCTGGGCAAGCCCAAGACCATCGCCTTCATCTATGAGAACACCGACTTCGGCACCAGCACCTCCAAGACGGCCAAGGAGTACGTGGCCAAGAAGGGCATGCAGGTGGTCTCCGATGTGTCCTACCCCAAGGGCAGCGCCGACTACCGCTCCACCCTGGCCCAGATCAAGTCCAAGAACCCCGACCTCGTGTTCATGGTGTCCTATGTGGCTGATGCCATCCTGCTCATGCGGCAGTCCAAGGAAGTGGGCCTGCAGCCCCAGGCCTTCCTGGGTGCCGGTGCGGGCTTCACCACGGTCGAGTTCGCCAAAGAAACAGCGATCTCCGAGAACGTCATCTCCTGCACCCAGTGGACGGAGGATGTGAGCTGGCCGGGGGCCAAGGAGTTCTTCACTCGGTACAAGGCCAAGTTTGGCAAGGAACCCACCTACCACGCTGCCTGCGCCTACGCCTCCATGATGGTCATGGCCGAGACGGCCAAGGGCAGCGGCGGGGACCGGGCCAAGACCCGGGACGGCCTCAAGGCCGGCAAGTGGAACGGCATCATGGGCGAGGTCAAGTTCGCCGACTACGACGGGTTCACCAACCAGAACGACCACCAGATGCTGGTCCAGCAGATCCTCAAGGGCAACTACGAGACGGTGCTGCCGGCCAAGTTCGCATCCAAGAAGGCGGTCTATCCCTTCCCCAAGTGGAAGTGAATCTACCCCATCCAGGGGGCGCTAACCGGCGCCCCCTGCCTTATCCCAGGAGTCTCAGGCGACCATGGCTGTCTTCTTTCAATCCCTCATAAGCGGCATTCTCATCGGCGGAGTCTATGCCCTCATCGGCATCGGCCTCACGCTGATCTTCGGTGTAATGCGGGTGATCAACTTCGCCCATGGCGACATCCTGATGGTTGGGATGTACCTCACCTACCTCATCTTTACGCTGATGGGGATCGACCCCTTCGTATCGGTGCTGATTACCTTCCCGCTGATGTTCCTGTTCGGGGGCTTCCTGCAGAAGGTCTTCATCAACCGAATCCTCGACGCTGTCGCCCAGAACCAGATCCTGCTCACCATCGGCCTGGGACTCATCATGAGCAACACGGTGATGCTGATCTTCACCTCGGACTACAAGATCCTGACCACCTCCTACTCCTCGTCCACCATCCAGGTGGGCGGCGGGGTCTCGGTGTCCTGGCCGCTGCTGGTCTCCTTTTTGATCACCGCAGCCATCACGGCGGCCCTCTACTGGTTCCTGCTCAAGACGGACACCGGCCAGGCCATCCGGGCCACGGCCCAGGACCGGGATGCGGCGCAGCTCATGGGGATCAACGTCAAGCGTATGTCCATCATCGCCTTCGGCCTCGGCTCGGCCCTGGCGGGCACCGCCGGTGCGCTGATCTCGCCGACCTACTACATCTTCCCGCAGGTGGGCGGGGTCTTCACCTTGAAGGCCTTCGTCATCACGGTGCTGGGCGGCATGGGCAGTGTGGTGGGTGCCACCCTGGGTGGCATCCTCATCGGCATCACCGAGTCCATGAGTGCGGTCTACATCTCCTCCGGCTGGAAGGATGTTGTGGTCTTTGTGCTCTTCCTGCTGGTTCTGCTCTTCAAGCCTTCGGGCCTGATGGGCAAGTCGCGGACCTGAGGAGAACACCATGAACAAGTCCATCCTCAAGACCGGCCTTCTGCTCCTCGCGCTGGGGAGCCTGCTCATCATCCCCCGCTACCTGGAGAGCCCCTACGCCCTGCACATCATGATCCTGCTGTTCCTGAGCGTGGCTCAGGGCCAGAGTTGGAACATCCTCGGCGGCTATGCGGGACAGCACTCCGTGGGGCATGCCGCCTACTTCGGTGTGGGCGCCTACACCACCATGATGCTCATGCACACCAAGCAGATTGCGCCCTGGTATGGCGTCTGGGCCGGCATTGTTGCCGTCGTCGTGGTGGCCCTCATCATTGGCAGCATCTGCTTCCGCCTCCGCGGCCCCTACTTCGTGCTGGCTTCTATTGCGGTGGCAGAGATCATGCGGCTGTCGGCCATCAACCTGACCACCCTGACCAACGGGGCAGAGGGCATCCTTGCTACGGAGCTCCCGCCCTTCAAGATCGGCGCCATGGTGGTCACGGACTTCCTCACCAAGGTGCCCTTCTACTACCTGGGTCTGTTCCTGGCCCTGCTCACCATCGTCCTCACCTATTGGATCCAGCACTCCAAGCTGGGCTATTTCCTCCAGGCCATCCGCGAGGACCAGGACGCCGCCCATTCCCTGGGCATCAACATCGCCAACTACAAGAACATTGCCCTCGTCATCTCCGCCGTCCTCACCTCTCTGACGGGTAGCTTCTACGGCATCTACGTCGGCTTCGTGGATCCGCCTACGGTGCTCGGTCTGGATGTCTCCGTCCAGATCATGCTCATCTGCATCATCGGTGGCATGGGCACGCTTTGGGGACCGGTCCTTGGTGCCCTCATCCTGGTGCCCCTCTCCGAGGCTCTGCGCAGCAACATGGTCACCGACCTGCTGGTCAAGGTGGGCGTGGTCAGTGCGGACTCGCGGATCGGGCTCTTCCTCAAGGAGAACCTCTCCCATGCCCATGTGCTGCTCTACGGCATCCTGGTGGTGGTGGTGATCCTGTTCATGCCTGACGGCCTCATGGGGTTCGTCAAGAAGATGGCTGCGCGCCGGAATCGGGAGGCGGTCTGATGGCCATCCTGGAAATCAAGAATGTCAGCAAGTTCTTCGGGGGCCTGGCGGCCAACTCGGACGTCAGCTTTGAGGTCCAGGAGGGCTCGATCATGGGCCTCATCGGCCCCAATGGCGCCGGGAAGACCACCCTGTTCAACTGCATCACCGGCTACTACCCGCCTTCCAAGGGCGACATCATCTTTGACGGCCGCCCCATGAACGGGCTGGATCCCGACAAGGTCTGCATGCTGGGCATGGTGCGCACCTGGCAGAAGGTCCGGCCCCTGGCCAAGCTCTCCGTGGTGGACAACGTGATGGTGGGCGCTCTGGCGCGCACGGGGTCGCTGAAGGTCGCCCGGGAGATGGCCATGGAGCAGCTCAAGGTGGTCCGCATGGAACACCGGACCAACTTCCTCGCAGGGGGCCTGCCCATCGGCGAGCGCAAGAAGCTCGAGGTGGCCCGCGCCCTGGCCACCCAGCCCAAGCTGCTGCTGCTGGACGAGGTCATGGGCGGTCTGAACCCCGCCGAGAGCGAGGAGATCATCCAGCTCATTCTCGAGATCAAGACGCGCGGCCTGACCCAGATGGTCATCGAGCACGATATGAAGGCCATCATGCGGATCTCTGACCGCATCGTGGTCCTCACTTCGGGCGAGAAGCTCACCGAGGGCACGCCGCAGGAAGTCGTTTCCAACCCTGACGTGATCAGCGCCTACCTGGGTGAGCCCCATGCTTAAGATCGAGAAGCTCAACTTCGCCTACGACGATCTCAAGGTGCTCTGGGACGTGGACCTGGAGGTCAACCAGGGCGAGATTGTCACCGTGGTCGGGGCCAATGGCGCCGGCAAGTCCACCACCCTGAAGAACATCTCCCGCCTCGTGAAGCCCACCTCTGGGACCATCACCTTCGAGGGCCAGAACATGAGCAAGATGGCCCCCCACCACGTGGTGGAAGCCGGCCTGGTGCAGGTGCCCGAAGGACGGCGGATCTTCCCCGAGATGACCGTGATGGAGAACCTCCGCATGGGGTCCTACGTCAAGGCCACCCGGCCCGACCGGGAGAAGAACATCGAGTGGGTGTTCAAGCTGTTTCCTCGGCTGAAAGAGCGGGAGAAGCAGCTGGGTGGCACCATGTCCGGCGGCGAGCAGCAGATGCTGGCCATCGCCCGGGGCCTCATGGCCAACCCGAAGGTGCTCCTGCTGGACGAGCCCTCCCTGGGCCTGTCCCCGCTGCTGGTGAAGAACATCTTCGACATCATTACCGGCATCAACAAGGAAGGCGTTACCATCCTGCTCGTGGAACAGAACGTGTACCAGTCCCTCCGCATCGCGCACCGCGCCTATGTCATGGAGACCGGACGCGTGGTGCTTACGGGCAAGGGCAGCGACCTGCTCAACGACGAACATGTGAAAAAAGCCTTCTTGGGCATGTGAGGAGATTCCAATGACCACCGTTGCGAACTGGATGACGAAGAACCCCTACACCATCGATCAGGACGCCTCCATCATCGAGGCCATCCACCTGCTGAAGGAGAAGTCGGTCCGCCGCCTGCCGGTCATGGCTGCCGGGCGCTTCGTGGGCCTGATCACGGACCGCATGATCAAGGACTACAGCCCGGGCAAGGCCACCAGCCTCGACACCTGGGAAGTCCACTACCTGCTCTCCAAGACCCCGGTGAAGGACCTGATGAACACGGCGCCCATGACCGTCTCCCCGGACACGGACCTGAGCACCGCCGCCCAGGCCATCCTGGACCACAAGCTCTACGGCCTCTGTGTGGTGGATGGCCAGGGTCAGCTGGTGGGCATCATGTCCGTGGGCGACATGCTCCGGGCCGTGGTGGAGTTCACCAAGGTCAGCAAGTAGCGGCGTCTAGGCGGTTCGGGCTAACCTGACCGCTTGCTCCCCGAGGCGATCGGGGGGCTTGCCTGTATGCCGGGAGGCCCGATGAGCACAATCCAGCGCCTGCGTGAACTCCGCGACGGCTTCGAGCGCCCCTTCTGGGTGGCGAATGTCAGCGAGCTGTTTGAGCGCCTTTCCTACTACGCGGCTTTTGCCTCGCTGGCCCGCTACCTCAACGAGTCCCTGGGCTTCCCCACCCAGCAGGCCAGCAGCCTGACGGGCCTGTTCGGCGGGCTGGTCTGGTTCCTGGCCGCCTTTGGCGGCGCCGTGGCGGACCGCCTGGGGTTCCGGCGGGCCCTCTCGCTGGCCTACCTGATCCTCAGCTGCTCCTACTTCCTGCTGGGCTCCATCGGGTCCACCTGGATGGCGCCCATCCGGGACCTGATTCCCATGGGCGGACTGGTGGCCGTTCTACTGATGCTCCCGGCCCTGGGTATTGCCCTGGTGAAACCGGCGGTGGTGGGGACCACGGCGCGGGCCTCGAAAGAGAATGTCCGCTCCATCGGCTACTCGATCTACTACACCCTGGTGAACATCGGCGGCGCCGCCGGCCCCTATGCGGCGTCCTACGTCCACCGGCACATGAGCGTTGAGAACGTCTTCCGAGTGGCGGCGGTCAGCGTGTTCGTGATGTTCTTCGCGGTGCTGATCCTCTTCAAGGAGCCGCGCAAGGAGGGGGATGCCCCACCCCCCACCCTGGCCCAGACCGGGAAAAACTTCCTGACGGTGCTCTCCAACCCCAAGTTCATGCTGTTCCTGCTCATCTTCACGGGCTACTGGGTGGTGTACTGGCAGGAGTTCATCACGCTGCCCCTCTATGTGGTGAAGTACATCGATCCCAAGGCAGATACGGAGCTGCTGCTGGTCACGGGGCCCCTGGCCGTGATCTGCCTGACGGTGCTCATCAGCCTGGCCACCCGGAAGATCGCCTCGGTGAAGGCGGTCACCCTGGGAACGCTCATGTCCTCCCTGGCCTGGATCGTCCTGATCTTCATGCCCACCGTGACCGGTGTGATCATCACCCTGGTCTGCGTAGCCCTGGGGGAGATCGTCCAGTCGCCGCGCTACTACGAGTACATCTCGCGGCTGGCCCCCCCGGGCCAGCAGGGGACCTACATGGGCTTCGCCTTCCTGCCCATCGGCCTGGGTTCGCTCATTGGTGGGTGGTTTGGCGGCAAGCTGATGCACCACTTCGGCGAGGTGGCCCACCGGCCCACCGGCATGCTCTGGACCATCACCGGCGTGGGTGTGCTGACCGCCGTGCTGCTGTGGGTCTACGACCGCATGCTGCCGGCGAAGCCATCGCCCACTTGAGCCTCACCCAAGCTCCGAGGGAAATGCGCTCCACGAAGTTCACTAAGACGCCCTGCGGGCGAACGAAGCGCACGAATAACACTGACTCATCTACGGCATGGGCCCTGGGATGCAGCCCATGCCTGGGGCTGTCCAAGCGGCTCAGTGACTGCGCCTTCGTGTCCCTTTAAGGCAGTTCTTCGTGTCCTTCTCGGTATCGGCTGCGCTGATACGCGAGACAAACTGAAATATCGTGGAGTTCCTTTTTCTCTAGACGCTACCCGGAATCACAAGTACTTCGACAGGAACTCCCACATGGCCTGGGTGCGGGCCCAGCCGTGTTGGGGGGCTCGCGGGCTGTGGTCGGAGCCGGGCAGGAGCACCAGCTGGGTGGGATGCCCGGCCTTCTGGAGGGCATCGATGAGCATGATGCTGTTCTGGGGGTGCACGTTGTCATCCAGGGTGCCGTGGAGGACCAGCAGGCGCCCGCTGAGCTGGGCGGCGGCCTTCAGCACGGAGCTGGCGGCATAGCCCTCCTTGTTATCGGTGGGCAGGCCCATGTAGCGCTCGGTGTAGATGCTGTCGTAGAGGCTCCAGTCCGTGACGGGAGCGCCGGCGATGCCCAGCTTCCAGCCCTTGCTGTGGGTGAGGGCATAGGTGACCATGAACCCGCCGTAGCTCCAGCCCTCCAGGCAGAGGCGGTCCATGTCCGCCCAGCCCTGCGCCTTCAGCCAGGCGTGGCCGTCCAGCAGGTCCTGCAGCTCCTGGGCGCCCAGGTTGCGGTGGATGCCGGTGGTGCTGGCCGGGCCCTTGCCCGAGGCGCTGCGGTTGTCGCAGATCCAGGTGGCGATGCCGTGCTGGGCCAGGAACTGGTACCAGGGCATCTCCCGGCTCCAGGCGTCCCGCACGGAGGGGGCGCCGGGGCCGCTGTAGGTGTACTGGAAGACCGGGTACTTGCGGGCGGGGTCGAAGTCCACCGGGAGCACCAGCAGGGTCTCCATGGGGAAGCCGTCCCGGGTCTTCACCTGCTGGAAGCTGACGCGGCCCCGCTTGAGGGCCTGCCACTCGGTGGCCGGGTTGGCGTCGATGAGGCGCAGCGACTGGCCCGTGGCGCCATGGAGGGACTGGCGGGGCGGGGTCTGGAGGTCGCTCCAGGTGTCGAGGAACTGGGTGTAGGTGGCATTGAAGCGCACCCGGTGGGTGCCGGGCTGAGAGGTCAGGCGGGTGAGGCCCTTGCCATCCAGGCCGATGCGATAGGTGTCCAGGCCGATGGGGCTGCGCTCGGTGGCATCGAAGAACAGCTGCCCGGCCGGAGTCACGCCATGGACCTTGCGCACGTCCCAGGGGCCTGCGGTGACCGCGGAGAGGGGCTTGCCGTCCCGGTCGTGGCGGTAGACATGGTGGTTCCCCGTGCGGCCGGACTCCCACAGGAAGCTGCCATCCGGCAGCCAGAGGGGCAGGGGCAGACGCTCCTGCCAGGCCTGGCCACTTTCCCGGATCAGAACCTTGGCGCTGGTGCCTTCGTAGGCCCGCAGCTCCAGCCAGCTCTGGATGCGGTCCTGCAGGGACGCCAGCAGCCGTCCCTTGGGGTCCCAGCCCACCTGGACGATGAGAGTCTCCTGGTCGGCGTGGGGGTCCTCCATCCAGGTGGTCTTCCCGGCCAGGTCCACCACGCCCAGGCGGGCCGTGGGGTTGGGGTCGCCGGCCTTGGGGTAGCGGGCCTTGAGGGGCTTCTGAGGCTGGCTGCGGTCATCCATGAGGGTGAAGACCGGGACCTTGGTCTCGTCCAGGCTGAGGTAGGCGAGGCGGCGGGAGTCCGGGGCCCACCAGTAGGCCCGGAAGCTGCCCCGGCCATAGACCTCCTCCTGATACACCCAGTCCAGGCGGCCGTTGAAGACGGTCTCGCCGCCCCCCTGAGTGAGGCGCGTCTCGGTGCCCGTGGCGACGTCCTGGCGATAGAGGTCATTGCCCCGGAGGAAGGCCACCTGGGCCCCATCCGGGCTGAAGGTGGGCTCGTCGACCTTGGTCTTGCTGAGGCAGCGGGCCGTGGCGGAGGCGGCCTCCACCAGGTAGAGGGCGTCCGCCACATCCACCAGGAAGGCAGAGCGGGCTTCATTCCACACGAAGCCGCCCCGGCCCAGGGCGGTCTGGGCCTTGGGAATGGCGGCGCCCGCCGCCTCCAGGGCCTTCTCCAGGCGCGCGGCGTCCAGGAAGGGCTTGGTCTCCCAGGTGCCGGGGTCCACCCGGGAGAGAACGGTCTTCTCCCCGTCCCGGCGGGTCTGGAGCAGTCCCCCGTCCGGTAGCCACTCCAGGCGGGTGCCCGCAGGGCCGGACCAGGCCTTCTTCTGGGTGGGATGGGACAGGGCTTCCAGGGTCAGGGTGTCCCCGCTCTGGGCCCCCAGGCTGGTGACGACAAGGAGGCAGGCCAGGAGGGTGCGCAGGAACATCGTGGCTCCGATGGGGGCGGGAGAATCCCGGTGACGGCAGGGGCGGGACGGCTTAGTTCGGCAGGTGCGGGCGGGTGAGGTTTCGGTGACCCGTGGCCGTGACCAGCAGGTTGTCCTCGATGCGGATGCCGCCGCAGGGGGTCAGGGCATCCACCAGGGCCCAGTCGAAGGCGCCCTTGTGTTCGTTCTCCCGGAAGGGACGGAGGAGCATGGGGATGAAGTAGAGGCCGGGTTCCACCGTGAAGATCTGGCCCTCGTCGATGGTGCGCGTGGTGCGCAGGAAGGGGTGCTGGGGTGGCGGCGGGGTGGGCGTGCCGTCGGGGGCACCCTGGCGACCGGCCACATCGTGGACCTGGATGCCCAGGTGATGGCCCAGTCCATGGGGGAAGAAGGGGCGGCTGAGGCCCTTCTCCACGGCCTCCTCGGGCCCGACCCGGAGCAGGCCGCTCTCCTGCAGCAGGGCGGCGATGCGCAGGTGCCCCTGGTGGTGGAGATCGCCGTAGGGCAGGGCGGGCTTCACCAGGTCGCAGAGCTCCAGCTCGATGCGCTCCATACCCTTGACCAGGGCCGCAAACCGGCTGTCGCAGTGGGGTGCGACCAGGGTGCGGGTGATATCAGAGGCATAGCCCCGCACCTGGGCCCCGGCGTCGATGAGCAACACCGCCCCGTTCCGCACGGAGGTCCGCTTGCCCTCGTAGTGGAGGGTGGCGCCCTTCTCGTTGAGGGCCACGATGCTGCCGTAGGGCATCTCGTGATCCACGATGCCAGCGGCCACCACATAGGCGTGATGGATCTCCAGCTCGGTGGCACCGGCCAGGAAGGCGGCCCGGGCGGCCTTGTGGCCCCGGGCGGCGATGACGGTGGCCTCGTCGATGCAGCACACCTCGTAGTCGGTCTTGGTGGTGCGGTGCCAGTTCAGGTGGGCGGTGAGCAGCTCCGGGTTCAGGTCCAGGCCGGCCTCGCCGGCGCGGTCGGTCTCGTTGCCGATGTAGGCGGCGTGCCCCAGGGCGCCCAGACGACTCCAGGCCTCCTCCAAGCTGCCCGCTTCTTCCACCTCGAAGGCGGCGGCCCAGAAGGGATCACCCAGGGGTGCCTGCTCGTACCAGAAGTCCTCCGGGGCAAAGCGGATCAGGCGGGGGCGGCGGCCCGGCTGCACCACCAGCAGGTGGTGGGGGCCCGGCAGGGGGCACCAGTGGGCGAAGTGGGGCGTGGGATGGAAGGGAGCGTCCTGGTCGTCGGCAAAGTGCGTGTAGACCTTCCCACTCGAGATCACCAGGGCCCCGTGGCCCGTGGCTTCCAGCGCCTCGGCCGTGGTGCGCTGGCGCTCGGCGATGTGGTGGGTGTAGAGGGCGGTGAGATCGGTCATGGTCGGTCCAGAGAAGGGAGGGTGTTCCAGGGGGTGAGGCGGAAGAACCGTCAGAGGAAGCGCAGAGGCAGGACAGCAGGGGCGAAGCCGTGGTGGACGGCCTTTTGGAAGAAGAGCGAGAGGCTGTCCCGCTCCGCCTCGCCCAGGGTGTATTGGATGTTCTCAGTGAGGTATTCGTTCAGCTCGATGCGGGTCCAGCCGATGGTGCGCCGAGCCTCCTCCACGATGGCAGGAAGCTGGGCCAGGCCGATCTCCAGACTCTTGTGGAAGAACGGGGCCACCCCCCCGGGCACTGGCAGCTCCGGGGCATCCTGGCGGATGAGCCAGAGGGCGAACACAAAGGGCAGGCCGGTCCAGCTATGCCACTCCTCGGCCAGGTCCAGCACAAAGAGCCCCTGGCGTGGGGCCCGCATGGCAGCGTCGCCGATCATGAGGGCTGCATCGTGGCCCTCCAGCATGGCAAGGAGGTCGGGTCCCATGTCGGTCACCGCGGGAGTGGCCCCGTAGCGCTCCCGCAGCAGCAGCTGGGCCAGCACCACGCTGGTGCGGCTGGTGGTGTCCAGGGCCAGGGTGCGGATCTGCTCCGGCGGGACCTTGGACAGGATCACCACGCTGCGCACCCGCTTGGGGGAGGAGATGCACAGGCCCGGGACGATCTTCAGGTCCGGGATGCGGAGGTACTCGATGGAGCTGACGATGCCCGCATCCACGGCGCCTTCCCGCAGGCGGTCGGCGCAGGCCGAGGGGAAATGGAACTTCAGGTGGAAGTGCTCCCAGCCCAGGCCGTGCTTGAACCCGTGGTTCAGGGGCGCGGCGTTGAGGTAGTCGATGATGGAGAGGCGGAAGGGGGCTGCCATGGCTTGAGTCTAAGAGCCTGGGGGGCCAATGAGAAAGTCCAGACCCCACTCCGGCCTCCTGCCATCATGGCCCCATGGTCCTCTGGCACTACGAACTGAGCACTCTCCTGGGTCCCATGCGGGCCGCCTTCGACGGGCGGGGGCGCTTGCAGGAGCTGGTTCTGGAGGCCCCGGATCCCCGCCAGACCAGTCCCCTGCCGCCCCTGGAGCAGCGGGAGGCCAAGCACTTCCTGGATCGCCAGGTCTCAGCCTACCTGGCGGGCACCCTCCAGACCTTCACGATCCCCATCGACCCCCAGGGGACGGCCCAAGCGATCAGGATCTGGGACACCATCCGCACCATTCCCCACGGCCAGTCCCGGCAGCCCCAGGAGCTGGCGGCCTGGCTGGGCCTGGAAGAGGCCCCCGTGGTGATGGCCTGCGCCGCCAACCCCATCCTGCTGCTGATTCCCGCCCACCGGGTGGTGCTGCCAGGGGAAGGCCCCATCCCCCGTGCCCTCCGTCAGCTGGAAGCGGGGGCCGCATGGCAGAAGCCCTGATAAAAAACCCCCGCGAGTCTGGCATCCTGATTCATATGTCCGGCTCCTACCACCCCATCGCCACACCCCTGGGAGACCTGGGGGCGGCCTTCGATGATGACGGACGCCTCATTCGCTTCTTCCGGATCCATGGCACGCCCACGGGCACCCCCCAGGGGCCGGAGCCTCGGAGCCTGCCTTTCTTCAAGCGGCAGCTGGAGGCCTACTTCTCCGGCAACCTCCGGGACTTCAACATCCCCCTCGTGGTAGAGGGCACTGAGTTCCAGCGGCGGGTCTGGAAGGAACTCCAGAAGATCCCCTACGGCCAGGCCATCTCCTATCTGGAGCTGGCGCATCGCCTGGGCGACGAGAAGTGCATCCGGGCCGCAGCCCAGGCCAGCGGGGCCAATCCCATCGCCATCCTCATCCCCTGCCACCGGGTGATCGGCTCCGACGGCAGCCTGGTGGGCTACAGCGGGGGCCTGGATATGAAGGAGTTCCTGCTCCGCCTGGAGGGCGTGCTGCCCAAGGCCCCACCCACGCCCCGCCTGCCGCTGGTCTGGGAGTAGCTGGAGCTTCAAAGAGCTCCACTAAGGACACGAAGAACTGCCTTAAAGCAGCACGAAGGCGCAGGCTTTGCACCGAATGGGCTTCTGAGGAAAAGAACCGCCAACCGCAGAGAACGCAGAGAGCGCTTTTTTTTGTCTGCCCGGTAACCAGGCAGCGCTCAGGCCCGGCGCCGCAACAGGGCTACGCACTCCACGTGGCTGGTGAGGGGGAAGAGGTCCAGTACCGCCAGCTGGTCGAGGCTCCAAGCCGGAAGCAGGCGCTGGAGGTCCCGGCAGAAGGCTGCACCGTCGCAGCCCACGAGCACCAGGGTGCTGGCTCCGGCGGTGAGGAGGCGGTCGCAGAGGGTCCCCTCCAGGCCCGCCCGGGGGGGGTCCAGCAGGATCATGTCCGCCGGGCCACCCAGGCCTTCGGGCACCCAGGCCGCCACATCCGCCACGAGGCACTCGGCGGGCAGGCTGGCGGCAGCGAGGTTGCGCTGGGCCCAGTCCACGGCGGCTTGGCCGGATTCCACCAGGATGCGGTGCCGGAAGCGGTCGCCCAGGAGGGCGGAGAAGAACCCAACGCCGCCATAGAGGTCGTAGAGGGTGTCGCCCCGGAGGTCCCACTGGCGCAGCAGGCCCCCGAAGGCCTCGCCAGCCCAGGCCGGGCTCACCTGGAAGAAGGCCCGCGGGTCCTGGTCCAGGGTGACCCCCTCCAGGCGGTGACGAATGGGCTGGTCACCCCGGCACCAGCCGTCGGGCTCCAAAGTCCAGGTCCGGCCCCGCTCGTCGCTGGCCCAGACCCTGTCGGCGGGGGTGCCGGTGGTCAGCTCCCAGCGACTGGGGCGGGCGGGCAGGGCCCGGCCCGCCAGGGCTTCCAACAGGCGGGGGATGGCGGCGGAGAGGGGCTGGGCCGCAGCGGGACAGGCCGACACGGGCACCAGGGCGTGGCTGTGACGCTGGAAGTAGCCCAGGGTGGCCCCGTCCCAGTGGAGCTGGATGCGGTGGCGCAGGGCCGAAGCGGGGGCGGGGTGCCAGGACCAGGACTGAGCCTCGCCCAGCTGCCGCCGGAGGAGATCAGCCACCATCTGGCGCTTCAGCTCGGGCCCATGGGTTCCGGCCTCCCAGAGCTCACAGCCACCACAGGCCCCGGCGACGGGGCAGGCGGCCTGCACCCGGCGGGGGTCCCGGGTCACCCACCCGGTGATGCGTCCCTGGCCGTGGCGGGCCTTCCACTGCACCTGAGCGTCCACCACCTCGCCGGGAAACAGGGCCAGGGGGGCCTCCAGCAGCAGCAGGCGGCCATCGGCGGACCGGGCCACGCCCATGCCACCCCAGGCCAAGCGCTCCACGGGGCCTCGCCAGGCCTCTATGGCCGCCGGCGATTTGCGGTGCTGCTGGGGCCTGCCGTGCTGCTTTTTAGCGCCCGCAGGCGGCTGTCGATTCACGGGGGACGCTCCTCCCAAGCAAAGTAGCACCTTCCCGGTTGGGAACTGAGGCTGGATGGAGTTCTGCCGAGGCGGTAGGCTTGGGGATTGGAGCCTCCATGTCTGAACGCGAACCACGGACCATCGACCTGCAGGGGATCATGGACCTGATCCCCCACCGGTACCCCCTGCTTCTGGTGGATCGGATCCTCGACTACGAGCCCAAGACCTGGATCCGGGGTCTCAAGAACATCAGCTTCAACGAGCAGGTCTTCCAGGGCCACTTCCCCAGCCGGCCCGTGTTCCCCGGCGTCTACATCGTCGAGGCCATGGCCCAGACCGGCGGCTGCCTGCTCATGCAGGAGTTCGAGGACCGGGCCAGCAAGGTGATCTATTTCATGGGCATTGACGCGGTGAAGTTCCGCAAGCCCGTGCAGCCTGGCGACCAGATGGTGATGGAAGTGAAGGTCCTCCAGATCAAGGGGCGGATCTGCAAGATGCGTGGCGAGGCCTTCGTGGCCGGCCAGAAGGTGGCGGAAGCTGAGTTCATGTCCATGCTGATGGACCTGGGTGAAGGGGAACGGAAATGAGCGCACAAGTCCATCCCAGCAGCGTGGTGAGCCCGGAGGCCCGCCTGGGCGAGGGCGTGATCGTGGGGCCCTTCTGCGTCATCGAGGGCGCCTCGGTGATCGGCGCCCGCACCCTCCTTCGCAGCCACGTGGTCATCGGCCCCCACACGGAACTGGGCGAGGACAACGACATCTACCCCCACGCCACCCTGGGCATGGGGCCCCAGGACCTGAAGTTCAAGGGCGCCCCCACGCGCCTCCAGGTGGGGAACCGGAATGTCTTCCGGGAGGGCTGCACCCTCCACCGTGGCACCGAGGGCGGAGGTGGGCTGACCACCGTGGCTGACGACAACTTCCTCATGACGGGCTCGCACATCGCCCACGACTGCCACGTGGGCAGCAAGAACATCTTTGCCAACTGCGCCACCTTGGCGGGCCATGTCGAGGTGGGGCAGGGCTGCAACATCGGCGCCTTTTCTGCCGTACACCAGTTCTGCCGGGTGGGGGACCACGCCTTCATGGGCGGCTTCACCGTGGCCACCCAGGACGTCCTGCCCTTCATGAAGACCGTGGGGGCCCGGGACACCAAGAGCTACGGCGTGAACACCATCGGCCTCCAGCGCAAGGGCTTCTCCGCCGAGGTGGTGGAGGGTCTCAAGAAGGCCCACCGCCTGCTGTTCCACTCGGACCTCCTGCGGGACGAGGCCATGGCCCGCACCGAGGAGGAGCTGGGCCACATCGCTGAGGTGGCCTACCTGGTCGCCTTCATCCGCGATGCCAAGCGGGGCGTGCACCGTGGCTGATCGCCACCACGTCACCCTTGCGATCATCGGGCTCCCCAACTCCGGCAAGTCCACCCTCCTGAATGCCCTCCTGGGGCAGCGCCTCGCTGCCACCAGCCAGGTGGCGCAGACCACCCGTACCCGCGTCCTGGGTGTGGTGGACCGCGGCGACAAGCAGCTGGCCTTCCTGGACACGCCGGGCATCCACACGCCTCGCCATGCCCTCAACGAGCGGATGATGGGCCACGTGGCACAGGCCCTCCAGGAGGCGGACATCCTCCTCTGGGTGGTGGATGCCGATGACCACCTCGGACCCGGGGAGCGGGCCCTGGCCCGCCGCCTGAAGCTCATCGGGCGCCCCACCTACCTGCTGCTCAACAAGATCGACCTGCTGTCCCGGGGCCGCCTCCTGGAGAAGGTGGCGACCTACAAGGACCTGCTGCCCTTCAAGGAGATCGTGCCCATCGGTGCGAAGACCGGCCTCAACCTGGAGCCCCTCTGGGCGCTGCTGGAAGGGGAGGCCGACAAGCCGGGCTGGCCCTATGGGGAAGAGACCTTCACGGACCAGACCGAGCGCACCCTGGCGGCGGAGTTCATCCGCGAGAAGGTGCTGCGCAAGACCCGCGAAGAGGTGCCCCACGGCATCGCTGTGCTCATCGAGCGCTGGATCGAGCCTGGGCAGGAGGACTACCCCGAGGACATGGGGCCAGAAGGTGTCTTCATCGCCGCCCGCATCCTCGTGGACCGGGACGGCCACCGGAAGATCCTCCTGGGCCACAGCGGCGAGATGATCAAGGACATCCGCCAGAGCGCCCAGCGGGAGCTCAAGAAGCTGCTCGAGCGCCCCGTGCGCCTGGAGCTCTTCGTGAAGGTGGACGAGGGCTGGCGGGATCGCCCCGACCGCCTGGATCGACTCGAGATCTAGCCTGTCTAGATCGTCAGGTCCGTGCCCCGGTGCTCAGCGTCGAGGAGCGGGAGGCCGGCGGTGCCTGTGATGGAGGCGTACTGCCCCCGCTCCGGGTCGAAGGCATACACCTCGCCCGTCTCGATCTTGTAGACCCAGGCGTGGAGGTGGAGCATGCCATTGGCCACGGCCTTGGCCACGCTGGGGTGGCTGCGCAGGTTTTCCACCTGCACGAGGACGTTCTCTTCCACGGTGGCGTGGAGCAGGTCGCTGCCGCTGAGGTGGCCGTAGCTCTCCCACATGATCCGCTCCGTGGCCCGGCAGTGGGCCAGCCAGGCCCGCGTGGCCGGGAGCTCCGACAGCTCCGAGGGGTCCAGCAGGGCCCGCATGGCACCGCAGTTGGAGTGCCCACAGATGATGATGTCCTTCACCTTGAGGGCAGCCACCGCGAACTCGATGCCGGCGGCCATGCCCCCCATGCTCTGGTACGGCGGGATGAGGTTGCCGACATTGCGCAGAATGAACAGCTCGCCCGGCTGGGTCTGGGTGATCAGGTTGGGGCTGATGCGCGAGTCCGAGCAGGTGACGAAGAGGGTCTCCGGCGTCTGCTCCTGCTGGTCCAGCCGCTCAAACAGCTCCCGGTGGGTGCTGAAGATCTGCTGCTGGAATTGGTGAATGCCTTGGACGAGCTTTTGCATCCGTCCATGTTACCCGGGGTCAGGCGACCTGTCAGAGGCTCAGGTTGGCCAGGTGTTCTTCGGGCGTGATGGGGGTGTTGGGCTCGTCGTGGATGATCTTGCCGTCGCGGAGTTTGACGATCCGGTGGGCGTGGCGGGCGATGTCCTCTTCGTGGGTCACGATGATGATCGTGTTGCCCCGCTGATAGAGCTCCTCGAACAGCGCCATGATCTCGATGCTGGTCTTGGAGTCCAGGGCGCCCGTGGGTTCGTCGGCCAGGAGGATGGAGGGCTCGTTCACCAGGGCCCGGGCGATGGCCACGCGCTGGCGCTGGCCACCGGACAGCTGGTTGGGCATGTGGTCGCTGCGGGTGCCGAGGCCGACGTTCTCGAGGGCCTGCTGGGCCTTGGTGTGGCGCTCGGCGGGGGTGTCGCCCGCATAGATCAGGGGCAGCTCCACGTTCTGGAGGGCGGTGGTCCGGGCCAGCAGGTTGAAGGTCTGGAAGACGAAGCCGATCTCCTCGTTGCGGATCTGGGCCAGAGCGTCGTCGCTCATGGCCGAGGCCAGCTTCCCGTTCAGCTCGTAGGTACCGCCGGTGGGGGTATCCAGGCAGCCAATGATGTTCATCATGGTGGACTTGCCCGAACCGGAAGGACCCATGATTGCCAGGTACTCGCCCCGTGGAATCGCCATGGAGACCCCGTCCAGGGCCCGCACCTCCATATCCCCCATCTGGTAGATCTTGGAGATATCGGTGAGTTGGATGAGGGGAGCTTCGGCCATGGCAACCTCGGGAGGGAGCCGCAGGGCCCCTGAGTTATCTTCGCAGATGTTGCTGCATTGGTTTAGACCGGGGCTGCGCCCAGGGGGTTGATTGGCGGGTGGAGGCGGTCACGAACTCCCGGCCCTGCGCGGCTTTCCCGCTACACTTCGGAGTCCATCCCTCCCCTGGTTTCCCATGCTCCCTTCCCTCCTCCTCGCCCTGGGCCGGCCGCTGTTGCGGCTGCGCTACCGGATCCGCTCCGCCGGCCTGGAGGAGGTTCCCGTTGGCGGGGCTCCGGGCATCTTGTTTTTGGCAAACCATCCCACGCTGGTGGATCCCTTCCTCCTGGCCGCTGAGCTGGCGCCCCGCTTTGCCCCCCAGCTGGTGGCGGGCCGGGATCATGCGGCCTCCGCCCCGCTGCGTTGGCTGGCGGGCCTGCTGGGAGGCCGCGCTCTGCCTGACCCGGCGACCCTGGGGGACCGCTGCCGCGAAGCCTTGGACGCCGAGCTGGTGGCGCTGGCGGGGGAGCTGCGCTCAGGCCGGAACCTGCTCTTGTTCCCCGGCGGCCGCCTGGCCCGCCAGAAGACGGATGACTGCAGCGACAACAGCATCATTGCGGCTCTCCTGCGCCAAGCCCCGGGCACCCGGGTGGTGGTGGTCCGCCTGCGTGGCCTGTGGGGCAGCCGCTTCAGCGCCGCCTCGGGCCAGCGGCCACGGCTGGGCACGGAGCTGCTCCGGAGCCTGGGCCTGCTCTGGGCCAATGCCCTGTTCTTCATGCCCCGGCGAGACGTGGACCTGACCTTCGAAGCGACGGCGGACCTCCCCCTGGACCAGGGCCGCACCGCCCTGAATGCAGCCATCCAGGCCCTGCTCAACCGGGAGCCCTCCCCCCGGATCCATGTGCCCCACCTGTTCTGGAAAGATCCCACGCCCCGCACGCTGCCTGAGCCCCCCCGGCCCCGGGTGGAGGGCAACCCCCGCACCGTGTCTGCCGCCATCCGGGATGCGGTGCGCCGCCACCTGGCTGCCGTCACTGGGCATGCGGACCTTGAAGACGGCCAGTCCTTGGTTGGTGAGCTGGGCCTCGATGCCCTCTCCCACCGGGAGCTGGAGCTCTGGTTGGAGCGGGCCTACGGCTATCCCTGCAGCGATCCGGCCTCCCTCCAGACCGTGGGCGACCTCATGCTGGCGGCCACGGGCGCCGCCGTCTCCCTGCGCCAGGGCGAGCTGAAGGCCGTGCCCCCGGCCTGGTTCCACTCCCGCACGGACCTGCCCATCGAGCTGCCGGAAGGGGACACCATCACCGAAGTCTTCCTGCGCCAGGCCCGCCGCGACCCACGGCGGGTGGTGCTGGCGGACCAGACCGGTGGCGTGAAGACCTACCGGGACATGGTCACAGCCATCCTGGTGCTCAAACCCCTCTTCGAAGCGCTAGAGGGCACCCACGTCGGTCTCATGCTGCCGGCTTCGGGCGGCGCCAGCATCATCTACCTGGCCCTGCTCTTCGCCGGCAAGACGCCGGTGCTGGTGAACTGGACCGCCGGGGCCCGCAGCATGGCCTTCAGCCTGGACCTGGTGGGGGTCCAGCGGGTCATCAGCGTCACCACCCTCGTCAATCGCCTGGATGCCCAGGGCGTGGACCTGGGGGCGGTCCGCAGCCGCCTCTTCCTGCTGGATGAAGCCGGGAAGAAGATCTCCCTCGTCACCAAAATTGTTGCCGCCCTCAAGGCCAAGTTCAGCTGGGCGGAGCTGCAGGAAGCCCGGCCTCCCCAGACTGCCGCCGTGCTCTTCACCAGCGGCAGCGAGAGCCTGCCCAAGGCCGTGCCCCTCACCCACAGCAACATCCTGACCAACATCCGGGATGTGGCCGAGGCCATCTGCTTCCGCCCGGACGAGCGGGTCATGGGCTGCCTGCCCCCCTTTCACGCCTTTGGCCTCACCACCACCACCATCCTGCCGGTGCTCCTGGGCCTGCGGGTGGTGTACCACCCCAACCCCACCGAGGGGCGGATGCTGGCCCGCCTCATCGAGGCCTACCACGCCACCCTCCTGGTGGGCACGCCCACCTTCCTCGGCGGCATCCTGCGGCAGGCGGAGGACCGTCACCTGGAGTCCTTGCGCACGGTGGTCTCCGGGGCGGAGAAGTGCCCGGAGCAGGTCTACGCCACCCTGGCCCGGCGCTGGCCCGGCACGGTGGTGCTGGAGGGCTACGGCATCACCGAGTGCTCGCCGGTGGTCTCCGTGAACCGGGAGGACGACCCCCGCCCCGGCAGCATCGGCCGGCCGCTGCGCTCCCTGGAGTGGGCCATCGTGGACCTGGAGCAGGGCCGTCGGGTGGAGCCCGGGCAGGCCGGCATGCTGCTGGTGCGCGGCCCGAGCATCTTCAGCGGCTACCTCAACCCGGAGGTGGAGTCCCCCTTCGAGACCTTCGAGGGTCTGTCCTGGTACCGCACCGGGGATCTGGTGCGCCAGGACCGGGGCGTGCTGGTCTTTGCCGGCCGCCTCAAGCGCTTCGTCAAGCTGGGCGGCGAGATGGTCTCCCTGCCGGCCATCGAGGAGGTCCTTGCCCACCGCTTCCAGGGGGACGAGGAGACCGAGCCCTTCTTGGCCGTGGAGGCCTCCGAGGCCGAGCTGAACCCGGACCTGATCCTCTTCTCGGTCTCGGGCATCCTGCGGGACGAGGCCAATGCCGCCATCCGGGCGGCAGGCCTGTCGGCGCTGCACAGCATCCGCGTGGTGCGCCAGGTGGAGCAGATCCCCACCCTGGGCACCGGCAAGACCGACTACCGGGCCCTGCGGGCCCTGCTGACTGCGCCCACGGCCTAGCCCTCGGCCGCCACCAGCAGGGCCAGGCCCAGGCCGCCGCCGATGCCCAGGGTGGCCACGCCCAGGCCGCCGCCCCGGGCCCGCAGCCGGTGCACCAGCGTGCAGACGATGCGGGCACCGGTGGCGCCGATGGGGTGCCCCAGGGCCACCCCACCGCCAGCAACGTTGAGGCGCTCTTCGGGAATCCCCAACTGGCGCTGGCAGACCAGCAGCTGGGCCGAGAACGCCTCGTTCAGCTCCCAGAGGTCGATGTCAGCCACAGCCAGTCCGTGGGCCGCCAGGAGGCGGCGCACCGCCGGCACCGGGGCCTCGCCCATGTCCAGGGGGTCCACGCCGGCCTCGCTCCAGCCCAGGATGCGGGCCAGGGCCGGAGCCCCCTGCGCCTGGTCGCGGCGGGCCAGGAGGAGGGCGGCGGCGCCGTCTGAAAGGGCCGAGGCATTGCCTGCGGTGATCAGCCCGGTGGGCTCAAAGGCCAGGGGCAGATGGGCCAGATCGGCGGCGGTGAGGTCTGGTCGTACGCACTCGTCGTGGTCCAGGGTGGGGCAGGGGGCCAGTTCCGGTCCGGCGGGTGAGGCCCCGGCTCGGCGGTGGCTCTCGGCGGCCCAGGCGTCGGCCTCCAGGCGGGTGATGCCCCGCTTCGCCACCAGGCGCTCGATGGTCTGGCCCATGAGGAGGCCCGTGACTGGGCACTTCAGGCCGTCCTGGTGCATGACATCCGGCAGCTGGCGGTGGCCCATGCGGAACCCCCAGCGCAGGCCCGGCACCAGGTGCGGGGTGTCGGACATGGCCTCGCTGCCACCCGCCAGTACCGGGGGGACTCCCGGCTCGGCCAGGCGGCCCGCCCCCAGGATGAGCGCCTGGAGGCTGGACCCGCAGGCCATGTTGAGGGTGTAGGCGGCCGTGTCCAGGGCCAGGCCGGCCTTGAGGGCGATGGTCCGGGCCGGGTTCATGCCCTGGGTGTGGCTGCGGGCCATGCCCCAGAGCAGGCCGCCGGGGTGGGGCAGGGCCGGGTCCTCCAGGACGGCGGCCACCGCTGCAAGGCCCAGTCCCACGGCCCCGATGCCTGCCAGGCTGCCGCCGTAGCGGCCCTGGGGCAGGCGCCGGGCGGCGAGGATGAGGATGTCGCCGGGGTTGCTCATCGGACCGGATCCCAGTCGTCAGGGGTGGGTTCCCGGGGGCCCAGGCGGGCGTCCGGCGGGAACCAGCCGTCCCACAGCGCCAGGTGTCGGGCGATGTACTCCCGGGTCCAGAGGCGGAGGCGGCGGGGCCAGGTGCGGGCGGAGGTGGGGGCCGCCACCCCCCAGGCCTGCAGGCCCATGCGCTCGGCCAGGTAGAGGGCTCGGGGCAGGTGGAAGTCCGAGGTGACGATCACCAGCTGCCGCTGGCCGAAGACGGCCTGGGCTCGGCGCAGGCTGTCCCAGGTCCGGACCCCGGCGTAGTCGCTGACGATGTGGAGGGGCGGCACCCCCTGGCGCATGAGCCAGCGCCGCATGGCTTGGGGCTCGTTGTAGGTGGCGTGGCGGTTGTCCCCGGACACCAGGAACCATCGGACCCGCCCGCTGCGGTAGAGGTCCAGGGCCGTGCGGAGCCGGCCCTCCAGGAGCAGGGTGGGCTCGCCATCCCCGTAGACACCCGCCCCCAGCACCAGGACCGCCCCCCCCACGGCTGGCAGGGTCTCCAGGCTGTAGGTCTGCAGCCGGTGCATGGCCGGGAACCTTCCCAGGGTCCAGAGCAAGTCTCCGCATAGGGCCAGCGCCAGAACCAGGGCCAAGGGCCACCGGAGCCGGAGGAAGCGATGAAGGAAGGCGGAGAACGGCATCGTGAGTTAGCATAGACCTTTCGCCCGCTCAGCCCCACGGTCCTCCGTCCCACCCGCGCCTTCCTGACGAGACTTCCTTGATGAACATGAGCCCTGCCCCTGTTTCCGCCTCTCCCTGGGCCGCCTTGTACGGTGCCGGGCGGGTCCTGATCCCGGCGGGGTTGCTGTTAACCGCCACCGGCTGCTTCCGGGCCACCGGCATTTCCCGGCCTGCGGCTGTGGTGGAAGAGATCCCCGCCGCCGGGGGTGACCGCGTTGCGGGCCTCAAGGCCACGGCGGGTGCTGGTGACTTCTATATCGGCAATGACTCGGTCCACCTGGCCGTGGATGGCGCAGCGTTCGGCGACCGGGGTGGGCAGTTTGGTGCGGCCTCCGGCGGGGCGATCCTGGATGTGGGCACCCTCTCCCTGGATCAGAGCTACCACCGGGTCTCCATGCCCACGGACCTGCTTGAGCGCTTGGGTCCCGTGGCGAACCAGGACCCGGACCTGCCCCTGGCCTTTGACCAGTACGCCCCCGGCGGCAATGCCGACACGGTCTACCTGGCCATGGCGGGCTACCTCCTGGACCCCCTGGGCAAGCTGGGTGTGGCCACTGACAGCCTCGGGCGGGTGCGCGGTGTGACCGTCACCCACCGCATCACCCTGAACAAGGGCGACGCCTTCTTCACGCTGGAAACCGCCCTTGCCAATGGCAGCGGTGCCACCCTCCCCCTCCGCAACCTGGGCGACTACCTGTCCCAGCGGGGCGGCGGCTTCCGCTTCGTGGTGCCTGCCGTCACCACCTTCGCCGGTACCCCTCTCACCACCTGGGGCGTGGAGATTCCGGGTACCAGCTTCAGCACCCCCCTCACTTCCAGCGTGGTGGCCCCCATGGTGGGCCTCATGGGTGCAGAGTCCGCTGGCACCACTCTGGATTCCCATACCTCCCTGGGCATCATGCCGCTGGATGTGGACAGCGTGCTGGTGGCTTCTGATCCTCAGCGGGCCCTTTCTGAGGCGCGCCCACTGTTCCCGGGCCGCCTGGTGGTGGGCAGTCCCGCTGCCCTCAGTTTGGCCAGCGGCGGCACCCTCAACTACCGGCGCCGTCTCTATGTCCTGGGTGGGCCCAGCTTTATTTCCGTCCTGCCTTCCCAGACCACGGCCATCTTCAGCCTCATGGCCCAGGCCCGGTCGGCCCTCAATGGCGAGGACGTGGGCTACCTCGCCTACAACTCCTTCGGCACGGCCACGGGCGGTGGCCCCCTCCAGACCGAGTTCCGCTTCGAGCGCTACACCTACAGCGGCGCCCTCCCCTTCGACCCGGCGAGCAGCAGCAGTCCCGCCAGCCAAGCCGCCAACTGGCGCTTGGAGCGCGTGGAGTGGCGCGAACCCGCCAGCGCCTCGTCTTCGTCTTCCGCCGTTGGCCTGCTCCTGCCCGCCATCCCCGATGGGACCACAGGGCTCACCCAGCGCTATCGCCTCACGGCCCGGAACGCCAACCAGACCTCGGCCCCCCTCTACCTGGGCACCAACGTCCTGGATGCCAACCGCCCCTTCCTGCCCACGGCCATCACCCCCTCCAAGACCCAGAACTGGCAGGTGTCGGAAGCCCTCAGCCCGGAGCGGGCCGACGTGGTTGATGCCACTGGCAACATCACCCAGTACCGACAGACCATCCACTTCTTCAGTGTCCGGCAGTCCGGGACGCTGGAATTCGGGGGCCTGAACCCGCTGCGGATGACCTTCCAGGGGGTCGGCGTCTCGGACCCGGTGGTCCAGCGGAGTCGCCGCCTCTCCAGCATCTTCAGCGAGATCTACAAGACCAAGGCTCCGGCCGGCACCAACTACGGGTCCTACCAGTACACGGCCGGCAACCAGATCTTTGGCACCTCCTTCAGCACCACCGACTCCCCGGCCACCATGTTCTTCCCCGCCGGGAGCTACCTAGCCTATGCCACCCGCGGCCCCCTGTCCCACCTGGATACCCTCCCGGTCCAGGCCTTCGCAGGCCAGACCGACGTCAACCACGCCTTCGTGGTGGCGCCCCCCGTGCTGCCCGCT
>SESD01000175.1_pt1 | contig 39574 bp, 37 predicted proteins | sample 3171411 | NCBI WGS metagenome assembly SESD01 (sample SAMN06051880, study PRJNA518727) | freshwater metagenome | biome: subpolar coniferous forest; feature: holomictic lake; material: water; isolation source: holomictic Lake 442, 16.5 m depth | place: Canada: near Kenora, Ontario | collected...
CGCAATCTGTGATGGGCAGAAAAAAGCCGACCGAAGGCGACTTTTTTTCCTCAACAATCACGCGCGGAACTATCTTTCCAGCGCTGCCTCAACCGCAGCAATTTCCGACTGGCGCTTGGCGATCATGTCTCCGATTGGCGGGCCCATGAAGCGCCGGTTTTCGAAAGCAATCCAGACAATCGCGGTCAGGACCAGGAAGCCGATGGTGATGTCCAGAGCCATTGCATTGGGCGGCTGCACACCGATCACGAAGATCAGGACCATAGCGATGATCGAAAGGCAGGCGAACAGCTTGAACGTCGCCGGTCCCAGATCCCACGGACCCATCTTTGGCCACTTTGAGGTGCCATGGGCGAACAGTCCCAGGGCAATCGGAATCACGAACGAGAAGAACAGGAAGATCACCGTGCACGCCACCACGATGGTGTAGACCGGTGTCACGCCGCCGGCTTCAACTGCCTTCGCACCCCAGACGAACAACACCGACAGGATTGATCCGGCCCAGATCGAGTGGACCGGTGTGCGGTATTTTGGCGACACCGAGGCCAGCGATTTCGAGAACGGCAGACCGTCGTCGCGCGAGAAGGCAAACATCATCCGTGAGATCGAAGTTACAGTCGCCAGCCCGCACAGGAACTGCGAGATAGCGATCGCCGCGTAAAGCGCAATCTTGAGCGTCGGCGGAATCTGGCTGTCCATTGCCCAGAAGAAGACATTCCAGCCCTGTTTGGCGGCTTCCTCCATGCTTGGCAACACCAGAATGAAAGCACACAGCATGATGTAGCCGAACAGCGCCGACCACCAGACCGAACTGACGATGCCGCGCGGCACAGAGTGTGCGGCCTTCTTGGTCTCTTCCGCGGTATGCGCTGAGGCGTCATAGCCGGTGATCGTGTAGATCGGAAGCAACAGGCCCAGGGCAAACACCCAGGCACTTGATACCGGTGGCCAGACGTTGGCTCCGGCCTCGCCCGAGTAGTTGGAAAAGGTGAACAGGCGGCTGAACTCATAGCTTGGCGCACATACCAGGCAGGCCACCGTCAAGGCGAGTGCCGTGGCAAAGATCAGGTAACCGGAGAAGTCGGTCAACTTGGCCGTCAGTCCGATTCCGACATGATTTATCAACGCCATCAGTCCAGTGATGATGCACAGGAATATGACCAGCGTGCCCATTGAATCGGTGATGCCGAACATCGGACCCAAGGAACCCAGAAAAAAGAAATAGGTGCCCACGTTGATGGCGCCCAGTACGGTGACCAGTCCGAGCAGGTTGAACCAGGCAGTCAACCAGCCAGTAAACCGGTTGCCCAGTATCGAGCCCCAGTGGTAGAGGCCGCCGGCCGTTGGATAAGCCGAGGCTATCTGCGCCATGGCAATCGCGAATACGGCGGAGATCAGGCAGCCCAGTGGCCAGCCGATGCCGATCGCGGCACCGCCAGCACCTGACGTGGCTTGCGCCAATGAGTTAATGCCACCGGACAGTATGCAAATGATCGAAAAAGAAATTGCGAAGTTGGAAAAGCCGCCCATGCTTCGGGCCAGTTCCTGGGCATAGCCCATGGAGTGCAGCTGTTTTGTATCTTCGTCGTGATGTGCCGGATTCATGCTGTTCCTTTTAAGTTTGCGCCACACGGATAGGCATTTCAACCACCTCACAGCCAGTATGGCACCTTTGAGCGGCCGTCAGTCCGCGTAAAGACCCTTACCGTTTGCGCAGCAATCACCCCTGCCCGGCAGGTGCACCCCAAAGATGCTCCTTCCAGCAGAGCAATTTCGGCGCACCGCGCATGCCACACGCATCGCAACCCCACAGTGCGGCTGAATCGCCACTTCGCCCTGTCACCAACGAAATGGCTTGCGCACCAACCTGACAGGCACTGACCATGACGACATCCGCTGCAACAAACACATGGTCTGCCATCTGGCAGTGATGTGATATGTGCGCCCCATTGCGGATCAAGGTAAACGCCACTGGCCTCGGTAACCACTCAGTCGCACCAGTAAGTACTACCGGCGTGGCCATTGCGCAAAGCTGCTGACCGGCGGTTGCCTGACACGACTGCCGCAAGTGGTTGTGCTGGCTCCCGGCCTGGAGCGTTTGTTAAAGCGAATGCGTGTGTTGATACCGAGTCACCGGCACAGGAAACTAGCTAACTTGCTGCGACGACTCAACATCAGGCACGCGTAGCATCTGACGATGAAGCCCCCAGTGTTCGACTGCCGCAACCAGCACGATGGATTCACCCTGTGCAATATGCCCATCAACCTCGGCAAGCTTGATACACAAGCCAAGCACTTTGCGCCGCAGTGCGGGGTCGTCTATTTCCCCCATTAATTCGGAAAGTGTGTACTCGTCGACCGGGCAGCTATCTGACCACGCGAGCTGCTTGCTGGACAATAAGTCCTCACAAAACGTATCAATGACGTCATGCAGAGCATCGCGCTCCAGACCGAGTTGTTCGTGCACTGCAATCTTATCGAGCAATGCAAGCTCGGCTCTGTCGACGTCGCCATCGGCAATGATGGTCAGGGCGACGATTCTGGCCGCAGCTTGGGGGCTGTTTTGGGAATAGTTACGCACTTAATTTTCCCAAATCAAGCGGGGGAAGGCTGATGTGATCAGAGCCAAAGTTGAGCCGCATCCAGCTACAGCGAAATGCCGCCGAAAATGTTGAACGGCAATGTCGTGCCCAACGACCTATCAAGGTGCAGCGAGAGGTTGCCAAGGCAAGTTCGCTTATGGCTGAATGTGGTGCGACGAGCTCATTCATTGGCGCCACCGAAACCAAACAGATTCAATAAACTGGTGAACAGGTTGAACACCGACAGATACAGACTCACTGTTGCCATGACATAGTTGGTCTCGCCCCCATTCACAATGCGGCTGGTCTCAAAAAGAATCAAGCCCGCCGACAACAAGGCCACCATGGCTGACACCGCCAGACCCAAGGCCGGCATTTGGAGAAACAGCGCAGCAATTCCGGCTACGATTGCGATGACCATGCCAACCAACAAAAAGCCCTGCATGAAGCTGAAGTCGCGCCGGGTCAGCAGCACATAGCTGGACAGTGCCAGAAAGGTAGCGCCGGTGGCGGCCAAGGCCAGCGTGATTGTTTGTGCGCCACCGGGCAACGCCAGGGAATGCGTCAACAGCGGACCCAACGTGTAACCCATGAAGCCCGTCAGTGCAAAGACGGCCGGCAAGGCCCAGGCGCTGTTTTGGAGTTTATGCACTGCATACAGCACTCCGAAGTAACCCACCAACGTGAGGATCAAGCCGGGTGCAGGCAGCCGCAGCGCGAGCGTGACCACTGCCACTCCGGCGCTGAACAGCAGGGTCATTGCGAGCAGCGCGTAGGTGTTGCGCAAAATCCGCTTGACTTGGTCAGAGCCGGACACGCCGGATGGTGCTTCCAGAACCGGATAGCGCGCCGGGTTGGCCGACGGCAGGGGTATGTGTGCATTGTTCATGATGCTTCTCCTTGGGTTGTTGATAGGTTTAACTGTCGAGTGCAAGCTTGGCGGTACGATCACGCGCAGGCTTTTGGACGCGCTGCAGGTTGCGCGTCAATACCCGTGTGGCGCGGGTCAGGGAGCGGTCCAGCGCGGTACGCCAGTCCCGCGCCAGTGACGCAATGACCACGGTACCTAAGCTGTCGGTTTTGAGCTCTACTTGGCAGCGTTTGTCCACACCACCCCGCGGACCGTTGACGTCGGAGAACTGCACCCTGGCGTGCGGCACAACGGTCGTCAAGCGTCGCAGGGCAAAGCGCACGCGCTCCACAGAGAAATCGCGCACTTGAGCACCATCGGCATCGCGGGATTCAAAAATGATCTGCATAGTGTTTCTCCAGTCGAATAAAGAAGACCCGAAGGTAGGCTCCAAATTGATTCCTAAAAAGCAGATAATTTCTGATCAAGATTCCTAAAACAACTGACTTTTCTCTGGCCAGGTAGCGGGCGGGCCCTGCACGACCGGCCACAGGCGGGTGAATTTCAGTGCCAGACGGATCGGGAAAGTCCTTTCCTGTACCTTACGGTCCAGTCCGACTAAGCAGTAGCGCTCGCACAGTGAGCGCACGAGCGTCTACCCGAGGTTGCCGGGCGGCTTCGGTCATGCGAACCATCGTGACCGAGCGTGTTTGCCAGTGGCGGTGGATCGCGTCGAGCATCGCGGTCTCACCGTCGGACAGGTGCTTGTCGACGTTGACGACGGACGCAGCAGCGCGCAATATCACGCCCTGCAGTCTTGGGTCGTCTACCTCAGCCATCAGCGGGGCAATCAAGCCATCGCCAGCGTGGGACAGTATTGAGCGGCCATCGAATCCCGCCATCAGCAGGTCTTCGCACAGCGTCTGCAAAATGCCGGACACGTCCTGTGGTTCGATGCCCAAATCACGCGCTACATCGAGCTTTTTCAGTGCTTCCAACTCCGAGTTACTGACGTGGCCGTCGGAGAGGACAACGAGCGCCACGATGCGAGTGGCGGCTTCGGGGCTGTTGCGGGGGTAGGAACGCATGGTGGTGTCTTTTCTTGAGTGTGTGAAAGAAGTCGAAACGATAGGGTTTAAATTGCCTCCTAGAAAGCAGATAATTTCTTATCTTTACTCCTAAAAAAACTGACTGATGAGCACGTCATTCAATTACAAACATCTGCATTACTTCTGGGTGGTAGCCAAAGAGGGTGGCATCTCGCGCGCCGCAGACAAGTCGACATGGCGGTGCAAACGGTCAGCGCCCAGGTGCGCGAGTTGGAGCGCTCGCTGGGTTACGCTTTGCTGAAACCCGCCGGGCGTGGCCTGGTGCTGACAGATGCGGGACAAGCAGCCATGCAGCAGGCTGATCTGATTTTTCAACTCGGTGAGAGTTTGCCGGCACGTGTACGCAACGCGGTGAGCACACCGACCTTGCGTTTGACCGTTGGGATTTGCGACGCTCTGCCCAAACTGGTGGTGCACCGACTGTTGCAGCCAGTGATCACTGCGCCCAATTTACGCCTGCTGTGCCATGAGGGCGAGTTGGATGACCTGCTGGGCGACCTGGCACTGCATCGGATCGACGTCGTGCTTTCAGACCGGCCCGCACCTGGCAACCCCAACATCAAGCTTTACAGCCACGCCATGGGCTCATCCAACATTGCCTGGTATGGTACGGCGGAAATGGCGGAGCTCGCAAGCAAAGACTTTCCACAAAGTCTGGCCGATGTACCCCTGCTGCTGCCCTCCGCTCACACCGCCGTTCGTGGCCGATTGGACCATTGGTTTGAGCAACGTGCCATTCGGCCACGGGTGGTAGGCGAGTTCGAAGACAGCGCCTTGCTCAAAACCTTTGGCGCCAGCGGCATGGGCGTTTTCCCGGCAGCTGAGTGGGTGCATGATGATCTGCTGGCCCATTTCGCATTGCAGCGCGTGGGCCAGTGCAAGGGGGCCACCGAACACTTTTTTGCGATCAGCGCCGAAAAGAAAGTGCAGCATCCGCTAGTGCAACGGTTGCTGCAACCGGCGATTTAGCTGTGCGGCTCCGGCTTGGCTGTGGGCACGCTCAGCAACATGGTCAAGACCAGAGTTTCCGCTACCACACCGACGGAAAACAGCACCGGGATGTATCAGTGCAGTGCTTCTTTGACGCCAATATCCAGTGTTGGTCTAGTCCATTTTTTGGGCTCAGTTTGCTATTCCAAGGCTGCCGCGGACAGCAGTTCTGTCGGACATTCGCGGTAGTTCAGACAGTCCATCGTTGGCGCGCTACCATGCATATTTTCCACGATGCGAGGCAGTTATGTACCCATGGTTTTGGATCTGGGCTCCGCAGGTGCACTTCCCCTGGAGCGGGGGCGTTGCGCAGCGCATCGAGCCCAACACAAACTGGTTCTTCGACGCCATCCCGGCGCAGGCTGGCAACGCAAAGATAGAAAAGCAGGCTGTTGAAGTGGCCTCTTATGGCAGGCAGTTGGGTTTGATTACCGAGGTCCTGATCGGCCTCACAGAAAATAACCCACTCCTGTCGGAAGGCGCAAATTCTTCTCTTGAACGATTGAGATCAATCCACACCGAGATCGGCAAACTCAAAACAACAGATGGGCAGTTGCTGGTTCGACAGATCGAAGAAGCTTTAATGAACCTTCAAAAAACCCATAAAGCGGAGTTTGCGCGCCTGCAAAAACGCCTGGCTCCGCTGCTGGTCGACCAGCGCGCCTAGCCAAACTCGTCTTTGCTGACGAGTTCCACAATCACCGCAGAACTCTCACATGGGCGGTCGGAAAAAGTCAACGCGCTCAACAAGGAACGCCCGGCATGGGCCGCCGTTTGCGCATCGGCCGCGTGGACGCGAGCGATCAGCTGACCGGCTTCGACGCGCTGGCCAACGCCGATCAACCCGGAGAATCCTACGCTGTGGTCGATACGGTCTGCAGCGCGCCGACGACCGCCACCCAGTTCGATCACCAGCAGGCCAATGTTGCGGGTTTGCATGCCACTGATCCAACCCGACTGCGGTGCAACGATCTCGGTTTGGATGGCGGCGGCAGGCAAATAAAGTTCCGGTCGGTCGATCAAATCTGTCGGTCCACCCAGCGCGTTGACCATGCGGGCAAAGCGCTCAGCAGCGGCACCGCTTGTCAGAGCGCCATCCAGTTGTCGGCGCGCATCCGCAACATCAGTCGCCAGGCCGCCAATCAGCAACATTTGAGTACCCAGTGCGCACGTGACCTCAAGCAGCCGGGCATCGCGGTATTTGCCAGTCAAAAAATCAATGGCTTCACGCATTTCAACTGCATTGCCACAACTGTGCCCCAGCACCTGGTTCATGTCGGTGATCATTGCGCTGATTGGCAGACCAGCACCTTGCGCCACCTGGACCAGCGACTGGGCCAGCTCGCGCGCCACGGCGATATCGCTGGCAAAGGCACCATTGCCCACCTTCACATCCATCACCAGGCCTTGCAGGCCGGCTGCCAGCTTTTTGGACAGGATGCTGGCGGTGATGAGTGCCACCGACTCCACGGTGGCGGTCACATCGCGAATGGCATACAGCCGTCGATCGGCCGGCGCCAGGTCCGCAGTCTGACCGATGACGGCGCAACCGGCATCGCGCACCGTGCGCCGAAGCAGATCCATGCTCGGTGCGGTCTGGTAGCCCGGGATGCTGTCAAATTTGTCCAGCGTACCGCCGGTGTGCCCGAGCCCACGACCCGAAATCATCGGCACATAAGCGCCGCAGGTGGCCACCATGGGAGCCAACACCAGACTGACCTTGTCGCCGACGCCGCCGGTCGAGTGCTTGTCGAGCACCGGGCCTGGTAAATGTGCCGAGGACCACTCCATCACCTCGCCCGAGCGCATCATGGCTTGCGTCAGGGCGACGCGCTCGCCCATGTTCATGCCTTGAAAGTAGACCGCCATCGCCAGCGCGGCGGCTTGACTCTCGCTCCAGGCGCCGTCGACCAGTCCGTGCACGAAGCTCTGAATCTGCTCTAGCGTCAGCTCTCCACCATCACGTTTGCTGCGTATGATTTCCTGTGCCAGCATGATGCTTTAGTAGACAGGTTTGGACGTTGCCGCGGCTTGCGTAGCGGCGCCGCCAACGCCCAACACTTGTGCAATATCGTTCCACAAGCTGCTGGCGCCAATGCGAAAACGGGGTGCAACCAAAGCGCCCGGTCCCAACACCTCTTGCACCAAGTCCAGATATGGCAGCACATCTGCCACGGTGCGCAGGCCGCCCGACGGCTTGAAGCCCAGCTGCCGTGCACGGCTGTGCTTTGAGATCGCCTGCAACATGCTGCGTGCTGCCGGCAGACTGGCCCCGTGCGGCGTTTTGCCGGTACTGGTTTTCAGAAAATCGGCGCCGCAGTCGAGCGCCAACCGACTCGCCTGCGCAATGATTTCCGGCTGCTGTAATTCGCCGGTCTCCAAAATGACCTTGAGCACCCGACCAGTGGCAGCGGCGCGAACACTTTGCAGCAAATCGGTGCAGGCAGCCACATCCGCGGCCAGTAATCGACGGTACGGCAATACGCAATCAACCTCTTGTGCGCCGGCCTGCATCACCTGCTGTACCTCGCGCAACACGGACTCAAGAGTTTGCTCTCCACCAGGAAAGTTCACCACCGCGGCAACTGCGATTGACGGTGGCAATTGCTCGCGCGCAAAGGCTGCCAGGCGGGGCCACACGCAGACTGCAGCAACCGCTGGCATCACACCACCGGCACCCATGGCACGCCAACACAGGCCCTGTACATCGGTTTGCGTGCTTTGCTCATTGAGGTCGGTCAGGTCCAGACAGGACAGCGCCATGCGGGCCGCGCCCAGCAGGCGATCCGCCGCGCGTTGCTTCACTGGGGTCATCGGCAGCGAGGTCCTCATGGTCAGATCTCCATGCCGGCAATCACCTGCTCCAGCAGGGCGCACGCAGGTTCGCTGGCGGCTTGCGCCTGAGCCAGGGTGTGGCGGTGACTCAAAACCTCGTTTGACAGGCCCGCTGCCATGTTGGTGAGCAAGGAAAATGCCAGTACGCGCATGCCAGCGTGACGCGCAATGATGGTCTCGGGCACGGTGCTCATGCCCACCGCATCTGCGCCCAGTTGCGCGAACATGCGGATCTCGGCCGGGGTCTCAAATTGGGGTCCGACACACCATCCATAAACGCCTTGCTGCAAGTTCACTCCCAGGCTGTTAGCCACCGACAGTGCCCGGCTTCGCAATTCGGCATCGTAGGCATTGGTCATGCTGACAAAGCGCTCGGCACCGGTTTCACCGATCAGCGGCGAGTGTTGCGAAAAGTTGATGTGGTCAGTCAGCACCATCAGGCTGCCGGCCGGCATATGTGCCTGAAGGCTGCCAGCAGCGTTGGTCTGAACCAGAACTTCACAGCCCCATTCGTACAACGTGCGCAGCGCCAGTTTCATGCTGTTGGCGTCACCTGTTTCATAAGTGTGCTGACGCCCCGTCAGCAAGACCAGTTCATGGCCGCCCATGCGCCCCCAAACCAGATCACTGGCATGACCCGGCACGCCCGGCAGCGGGAAACCAGGTAGCTCCGCGTAAGCAATGCGCAGCGGGTCTTTCACGCGCGAAGCCAGGTCCGCCCAGCCAGTGCCCAGGATGACCGCGATGCGCGGACGAGCCAGCGGCAGTCGTCGACGAAGAACTTGCAGTGCATTCATATGGGTCCCGGCTTCATGACAAGGGCAACTCCAGATGCTCCGGTCCAAAACTGTAAGGCAATAAAGCTTCAAGTGTCAGGCTGGCGCGCAGTCCGCTTTCATCAGCCAGCAGAATCGGTATATCGGATTGGGCGAACTCCCGAATTTTTTGTCGACAACCGCCGCACGGTGTAACCCAGCGCTCGCCCTGGCCCAGCACCAGGACGGCGCGCACACTGTGACCACCGGCCAGCACCATGGCGCTCAGCGCTCCGGCCTCGGCGCACACGCCTTGTGGATAGGCCGCATTTTCAACATTGCAGCCAGCGTGAATTCGGTCCTTTTCATCCAGCACTGCCGCTCCAACCCGAAAGCGTGAATACGGCGCGTAGGCCGTCTGATACGCCGCCAGCGCGGCACGCCATAGGGAGAGGCGCACTTCCCGCGGTAGCTCAACCGCAATTGGTTTCAGAGTGATGGCTTGATTCATGGCTTTTTAGCGCTCTTTCACATAAGGGATGCCCAAGGCTTTGGGCGCCACTGCCTTGCCGAAAAATCCGGCCAGCAGAATCACCGTCAGGATATAGGGTAGCGCCTGAACCGCCTGTACCGGAATTTCCCCAACAATCGGCAAGGCAACTCCTTGCATTCGAATGGCGGCCGCATCCAGAAATCCAAACAGCAAGCAAGCCCACAGCGCACCGACCGGATGCCACTTGCCAAAAATCAGCGCCGCCAAGGCCATGAAACCCCGTCCTGCCGTCATGTTGGGAACAAAAACAGGGCTTTGTGCCAGCACCACATAGGCGCCCGCCAGTCCACACAATATGCCGTTCAGCGTCAGCGCCGCGTAGCGCATGCTGCGCACCGAAACACCGGCGGCGTCTACCATGACCGGATTTTCCCCGACCGCGCGCAAACGCAAGCCAAAGCGTGTTCGCCACAGCAGCCACCACGTCAATGGCACCAGCAGCAACGTCAGATAGACCAGCACGTTATGACTGAGCAGCCCGCGCAACAACACCATACCCAACCAGGGTAGCTCTTGCAAAGCATCGCCGACACCCGGCAGCAGCGCACCCAAACGCAGGCTATCGGCGATGGCTGGGGTCTGCCCACCTTGTTTGAACCAGGCTTCGCCCAGTACCGCCGTCATGCCGCTGGCAATCATGTTGATGGCCACGCCCGACACCACCTGATCACCATCATGGCTGACACAGGCCAATCCATGCAGCCACGACAACAAGGTGGCGCTGACCAGGGCGGCCAGCAGCGCCAGCAACAGCGAGCCGGAGACGACACCGACGGCAGCCGTCGCGAAAGCTGAAAACAACATCTTTCCCTCCAGACCGATATCGACCACGCCACTGCGTTCGCTCAACAGGCCCGCCAAGGCACAAAGAATCAGGGGCGTGGCAACGCGCAAGGTGAAGCCCAGCAGGTCAGTCCAGAATATTTCACCCACCAGAGACTCCGTCGGGCTGCAGCCGCAGAAGCCGCAGCCTGGCTAGCAAGCGCGCCAGCCAGGGCACCATCACATAGGCCATCGCGCCAGAAAACAAAACTATGAAACCCTGTAGTGTGACAATCATGTTGCGGGTAAATCCAGGCACCTCAAAAGCAACTTCTGAACCGCCTTGAAACAAGGCGCCAAACAGCAGGCTGGAAAACAGGATGCCAAGCGGATGATTGCGACCCATCAGCGCCACCGGAATACCAATGAAGCCGGAACCGGCCACAAAATCAAGCAACAGGCGGCCGCTGACACCGGCAATCTCGTTAACGCCCACCAACCCGGCCAGCGCCCCCGACAAACCCATCGCCAGCAGCAGTTGGTGTCGTGTGTGGATGCCCGCATACTGCGCCGCACCTTCACTGAAGCCGACAACGCGCAAACGGTAACCGGCACGCGTTCGCCACAGAAACCAGTAGACACCCCAGGCGGCACCCAGGGCCAAAAAGAAACTGGCGTTGAGCGGCGAAGAAGGCCAGCTCAGCCCCAGCCAGGCGAGCACCACATGCATGGCGGGCACCTTGGCCGAGTCGGCAAACGACATGCTCTCCAACGACATCGAACCAGGTGCTTTCAGCCAGTTGACGACGAGATAGACCAGCAAGGTCGACGCCAGGAAATTGAACATGATGGTGGTGATGACCACATGGCTGCCCCGATAGGCCTGCAAATAGGCCGGCACCATCGCCCACAGCAAACCAAACAAAGCCGCGGCCAGTACCAGCAACGGCAACATCAACCAAGTCGGCAGGTAAGCCGACAAGCACAGTGCGGTCAGCCCGGTACCTAGCCCCCCCATGATGGCCTGGCCCTCGCCTCCGATATTGAACAGCCCGCCGTGAAATGCGACGGCCACGGCCAAGCCGGTAAAGATGAAAGTGGTGGCGTAATACAAGGTGTAGCCCAGTCCGCGCGATGAGCCGAAAGCGCCTTTGAGCAGCATCGACAACACCAACATGGGGTCCTGCCCCACCAGTTTGACCAACAAACCGGCTGCCAGCAAAGCGATGGCAAGATTGATCAGCGGCACCAGCACCAGATCGGCCCAGCGGGGCAAGGCAACGGACGAATTCATAGTCATTGCAAACGCCCTCCCGACATCAGCCGTCCGAGCTTGGCCTCATCGCACTGCGCGACCGGCAACTCGCCGGTGATGGCACCCCGGTTCATTACCAGAACCCTGTCAGCAAGCGACAAAATCTCATCAAGATCACTCGATACCAGCAAAATTGCGCAGCCCTCATCCCGCAGCGCACGCAGCCTGGCATGAATGAATTCAATGGCGCCGATATCGACGCCGCGGGTCGGCTGACCGACCAACAGAATGCGTGGACGCTGACCGATTTCGCGCGCCAGCACCAGTTTTTGCTGGTTGCCGCCAGAAAACTTCGAACAGCGCAAGGTCAGGCTGCGCGGTCGCACATCAAAATTTTCCATCATGTGCTCGGCGGCGATCCAGATGGCGCGTCGGTGCATCCAGCCACCGCGAGAATATTCGGGCAAGTATTCGTAGCCCAACAGCGCCGACTCCCAGGCGGCAAAATTCATCACCAGTGCTCTGGCCTGGCGGTCTTCCGGCACGTGCGCCACGCCCAGTGATCGGGCCTGCTTCGGCACCAGCCACAAGTGCGGCGAAAAACTGTACTCACCAATGTGCAGTTGTCCCAGTTGGGGTCGCTTCATACCGGCCAACAGTTCCAGCAACTCACTCTGACCATTGCCAGAGACGCCGGCCACACCAACGATCTCGCCGGCGTGCAGCGTCAAATTCACGGCGTGCAAACGCCTGACGCCCCAACTGTCGGTGTAACTCAGTGCCTCGGCCTGCAATAAATTCTCAGCGTGCGTCGGCGAGGGCTTCGACGCGTCATTTTCAATCTGCAGCTTGCGCCCCACCATCGCCTGGGCCAGCAGGTCAATCGAGGTCTGCGCGACCGTGCTGTCCAACACCACTGTACCGGCGCGCATCACGGTGACGCCGTCACACCAACGCATGACCTCCTTGAGCTTGTGCGTGATGATCAGGATGGTGCTGCCAGTGGCACGTAAACGTTCGAGTACCTCAAACAGCTGTTCGGTCTCCTGCGGCGTGAGCACCGCTGTGGGCTCATCCAGGATCAGGATACGGGCGCCGCGAAACAGTGCTTTCAGGATTTCCAGGCGCTGGCGATCGCCGACTGCCAAATCACCAGCTTGAACATCCAAAGACACATGCAGTCCGGTACTTTGCATCAGAGATTTAAGTCGCTCTCTGGCCTGCCTCTCGGCCTGGTAGAGCAGTGCATGGGACTCGGCGCCCAGCATGACGTTCTCGATCACGCTCAGGGTGTCAACCAGCATAAAGTGCTGATGCACCATGCCGATGCCCAAAGCAATCGCGTCTTGCGCACTGCGAATAGGCGTGGCACGCCCGTCAACCCGAATCTCGCCCTTGTCGGCGGCGTAAAACCCGTACAGGATGGACATCAAGGTGCTTTTGCCAGCGCCGTTTTCTCCGACCACTGCGTGAATGGAGCCAACCGGCACGCGCAGGTCAACGCCCTGATTGGCGCGGACCGCGCCAAACCGCTTGTGCACCCCGATCATCTCAACCGCCCAAGCCGGGGCGCTCAGGTCGGTGCGCACCTCAGTCCTTAGTATTTGCAGGCGTTGTCGGCCATGTAGTCAGCCACCTTGATCTTGCCGCTGACGATGGCAAGGCGGGCCTCCTCGGCGGCGCGCTTCATCTCGGCGCTGACCAGTTTGGCGTTGTATTCGTCGATGGCGTAATCAACGCCACCTTCCTTCAGCCCGAGTACGGTCATGCCGGGCGTGTAATTCCTGGCCACGTTGTAGACCGCCACGTCCACCCTTTTAAGCATGGAGGTCAGCATGGTGCCCGGTTGCAAATGGTTCTGGTTGCTGTCGACACCGATGGCCAGCTTGCCAGCGTCTTTGGCGGCCTGGTAAACACCGACACCGGTACCACCGGCAGCGGCAAACACCACATCGGCCCCGCGATTGATCTGCCCCTTGGCCAACTCGGCGCCGCGCGCCGGGTCACTCCAGGCAGCACCGGTGCTACCTGTCATATTTGAAAATACTTCTGCCTTCGCATTGACGTGCTTGACACCCTGTTCGTAGCCGCACTGGAATTTGCGAATCAAGGGAATATCCATACCGCCGACAAATCCAACCTTGGCGGTCTTGCTGGCTTTGGCAGCCATGACGCCGACCAAAAAACTACCTTCATGCTCCTTGAACACCACCGATTGCACATTGGGAGCATTGACCACCATATCGATGATGGCAAACTTGAGCTTGGGAAACTCCTTGGCCACCTTTTCAATGCTCATTGCCTGGGAAAAACCAACACCAATAATGGGACTGGCACCGCGCTCCGCCATGCGCCGAATGGCCTGCTCCCGCTGCGTCTCATTGGCTATTTCAAACTCAAGATAGTTGGTGCCTGTTTCTTTCTTCCAGCGCTCCATGCCGGCATAGGCAGCCTGGTTGAATGACTTGTCAAATTTGCCACCCATGTCGTAAACAATCGCTGGCTCAGCTTGGACCAGCAAGGTGACGCCGCAAAAAACAGCCAGCAAACCGAGCCTGAAATAAGACGACGGATTCATTAAAAACTCCCTTGTCAAGTCACAGAATGTAGCGTGAAAGATCCTCATCGCGACTCAACTCGCCGAGCCGCGCATCGACATAGGCGGCGTCGATCTGAATCGTCTGCCCACTGAGGTTGGCGGCATCGAAACTGACCTCATCCAGCAAACGCTCCATGACCGTCGACAAGCGCCGTGCACCGATGTTTTCAGTGCGCTCATTGACATCAAACGCAATGTGTGCCAGTCGCGTGATGCCAGCCTCCTGAAACTCGACGGTGACGTTTTCGGTTGCCAGCAAGGCCTGGTATTGCTTGACCAGCGAAGCGTGCGTTTGCGTCAGAATGGCGACAAAGTCGAGCACCGACAAAGATTGCAACTCGACGCGAATCGGGAAACGCCCCTGCAGCTCGGGAATCAGGTCACTCGGTTTGCTCAAGTGAAAAGCGCCCGATGCAATGAACAAAATGTGATCGGTTTTGACCATGCCATATTTGGTGGACACGGTGGTCCCCTCCACCAGCGGCAGTAAATCGCGCTGCACACCCTGGCGCGACACCTCGGCACCGTTGCCCTCGGAACGCGAAGTAACCTTGTCGATCTCGTCAATAAAAACAATGCCGTTTTGCTCCAGCATGTACAGCGCCTGCGTCTTGATCTCTTCCTCGTTGACCAGTTTGGCCGCCTCTTCATCGATCAGCAGTTTCAAGGCTTCAGGAATTTTCAGTTTGCGGGTCTGGCGCTTTGACTGCCCCATCTGGCCAAACATGCCGCGCAACTGCTCCGTCATTTCTTCCATGCCGGCCGGACCCATGATCTCCAGCTGGTGCGCCGCCTGGGTCACTTCAATTTCGATCTCCCGGTCGGCCAGCTGACCTTCGCGTAATTTCTTGCGAAAGCTCTGGCGTGCTGCGCTGGGCGGCTCGCTGCCGCTTGCTGCACCCAACTCACTACGCGGCGGCGGAATCAAAATATCGAGTACCCGGTCCTCGGCCGCATCTTCAGCACGAACGCGGACCTTTTTCATCTCGGCGACGCGGGTCTGCTTGACGGCAATGTCAGCCAGGTCGCGGATGATGGCATCGACGTCCTTGCCAACGTAACCGACCTCGGTGAATTTGGTAGCCTCGACCTTGATGAAAGGCGCATCGGCCAGGCGTGCCAGGCGGCGGGCGATTTCGGTTTTGCCAACCCCCGTTGGTCCGATCATCAAAATATTCTTGGGTGTGATTTCAGCCCGCAGCACCGGCTCGACTTGCTGGCGACGCCAGCGATTGCGCAAGGCGATAGCCACCGCGCGCTTGGCCTGGTGCTGGCCAACGATGTGCTTGTCTAGTTCGGCAACAATCTGCTGGGGCGTCATGGCAAGGTTTCGACGGTGTGGCTCATGTTGGTGTAGATGCAGATCTCGGCGGCAATCTCCAGCGACTTCTTGACGATATCGTGTGCTGACAGTTCGGTATGGTTGAGCATGGCAATAGCGGCAGCCTGCGCGTAAGCACCGCCTGAACCAATCGTCACGATACCGTTCTCTGGCTCCAGCACATCGCCGTTGCCGGTGATGATCAGCGACGCCTCAACATCAGCCACCGCCAGCATCGCTTCCAGACGACGCAACACGCGGTCGGTGCGCCAATCTTTGGTGAGTTCGATGGCGGCACGCACCAGATGCCCCTGGTGTTTTTCCAGCTTCGCTTCGAAGCGTTCAAACAGGGTAAAAGCATCGGCGGTGGCACCGGCAAACCCGGCCAATACTTTGCCGTGATACAGCTTGCGCACTTTGCGTGCTGTTCCTTTGACAATAATGCTTCCCAAGGTGACCTGCCCATCGCCGCCAATAGCCACTTGCATGCCCTGATCGGTCTTGCGTCGCACGCTGATGATGGTGGTGCCGTGATATTGTTCCATGCGCACAGCAGTTCAGGTCAACGGTTGCGCAAAATAACCCGGGCGTGTTCGTTGATGCCGATCACGTTGAAAAACACGGCCACCAGCCGCGGCACATCGCGAAACTGGACATGACAGCCTTCGGCCTCACGAATTGCAACCCAGTTCAGGATACTTCCTGCCGCTGAAAAATCGACACGGATCAACCGGTCACAGGAAATGACCAATCGATTGACCCCCCTCAAACCGGATTGGATCTTATCCAGCGCCTCGGCGGCATCGCCAATCACCTCTCCAGTCAGTTCAACGAGAGCCGAAGGAATTGCCTCCATTTCCATCGGCACCGTGGGCGCCGTGGCAGCCCGCCTTCTATCGGCATGGGCACGAGACAATTCCTCGTCATACGAAAGTTCGTCATCGGGCAACGAGGCCGACACCGGCTTGCCCTGGCGCAAGTATTCACACTGCGGTTCCTCCCAGGGTGGCGGGGAAACCTCGTAGATGACACAAAAATCAAGAGCTGCCAACTCAAATTCGTCCTGCAATCGCATCATGCGCAACGCATCAAGACGCAACTGCCACCAATACAATTCGACTCCTCTGTCGCCTGACGGTGTGCAGTCTCGAAGAATCTTCTCTAGTTGGCTTGCGCCGTCAAACTGCAATCTGACTGCTTGCGAGCACCAAACTGCAAACAGTTCGGCCAACGCTTGCCCGGCATCGGACGAAATTGATTCGAGCCGATCCCAGTTCAAATACCAGGGTTGCGCAACATGCGACAGGCTTGCCTGCAAATCCTGCATGGCGTAAAAATCCAGCTTGTCAGGGCACCGCCAAACGGTGTGACCAGCTGGCGCGACCTCGTCCACCTGACTCGACGCCGATGTGGTCGGACCGCGCCCCAGCAGTTCCGGTACCGAAAACCAGGCCGGCGCTGAGTGTCCGAAGCGCTGTGCGTATTCAATGGCGACGCGGTCAAAGCTGGCTTGTTGACCGGTCGCACGGTATAGATCGAACAAGGCGGCGGCCCATAAGTTGGCCGAATCCGGTGGCGCATTTTCAGCTCGCAACACACTCAGGAGGCCAGCTTCGGCGCCTGCGTCATCACCGTTTGCGAAACGGATCGCGGCCTCCTCCAGATCCGGGTCGGCCAACCCATCTCCCAACTCGATGGAAAACAAATTGGAAACCGAGAATTCGCTGATACCAGCGTCAAATTTCCTGCCTTTGGAACTCATTGCAGTCCCCTTCGCTGGCGCTGCAGGTGTATCACCCACCGGCTCTGGCGAACCCATTTGTGTCACCTCGCCGTCGCCTCGCGGCACCGATTCGGAATCAGACCGAAACTCCGAGTTCTGCGTGGTCTCAAAATTTCCCGCCTTCTCTCTTGCGGCATCAGCGGGCGGTCCGCTTTCATCGGTTGCCCGGCGGCGCTGGTCATTTGGCGGCAAACTGTCGCTTTGCACCGTTGCTTCATCCTGCTTGCCCTTCCACCACTGCCTGGACATCTGGGCTTCGATTTCATCAATTTTTTTGAGCGTGATGGCTCTCTCGTCCATATTGGAAGTTGCGCTGTTCTGAAAGAAAGACGGGCGCCCGGCCAATTCGGGATTGATGATCGGGATATTGCGACGCAATTTGCGTAACTGGTCAAATTCCCGCCGACGCACGAAATCGTTTTGTCGCTTGCGCTCAATCATTTCCTTGAGCGACTGTTTGCTGTAGCCACTGTCGGGCTCCGGTTCCGGCTCAACCTTGTCCAGCTCCGACCAGTCCTTGGTCGGGTTGCGCACGAACTTGGCCACCTTGGACAGCAAACCGGAACTGTAATCTTTAGTCGCCATGGGACTGGGGCGCGAGGTAGAAAACTATGGGAGTCCGGACGTCAATCGCCGAACATCTTCTGCTTGAGTTCTCGCCGCTGCTGCGCTTCCAGAGACAAGTTCGCAGTTGGGCGTGCCAGTAAACGTGCCACCCCAATGGGCTCACCGGTTTCATCGCAATAGCCGTAGTCGCCCGAGTCGATGCGCTGAATCGACTGTTCTATTTTCTTCAGGAGTTTGCGCTCGCGGTCGCGTGTACGCAACTCGAGGGCGTGCTCTTCTTCAATGGTGGCACGGTCGGCCGGATCCGGCACGACCACCGTGTCCTCACGCAGATGCTCCGTGGTTTCGCCGGCACTGCTCAAAATGTCTTTTTTGAGCTGGGACAGCTTGCGGCGAAAAAAGGCCATCTGGATTTCGTTCATGTACGCGTCGTCAGGCATGGCGATGAGTTCGGCGTCTGTCAATTGCTCAACTGGCTTTGACTTCCAGTTGTTCGCCAGCTTGGGATCTTTCTTGATGGTCGAAGCCAGTGGCGGAACAATCAGCACGGTCGACGCTGTTTGCGTAAAGCTGGCCTTGGCGGCGGTAGACGCCACTGACTGCGCCATCGATGGAACCGTCAGTTGCGCCAAGCGCGAGGAAGGGCGACCGGCTCTGGCTGGTACCGTCGGGCTTGCCGGCATCGCTGGCGTTGCCACTGCGGTCTTGGCAGGTATCACGGCAGGCGCGATTTTGGCCTTCTTTGGCGCCACCACAGGCGGCTTGCCGACTTTCGCGATCGTTGCTTTCACTGAATCCTTAGCTTTCAATTTGGCTGTAGGTCGAATGGCTTTGACCGGTACAACTTTGGCCACCTTGACTTTGACTTTGGCGACCGGTTTGGCAGTCTTGACCGGTCGCGCGACCTTCACTGGCGCTTTCGCCGCGGAAGACTTTTTGACCGGTGGCTTGGCTTTCGCGGCTGGCTTCACTTTGGGTTTGGCCGCCGTCTTCAGTGCCGGCTTGGCTTTCGCGGCTGGCTTCACTTTGGGTTTGGCCGCCGTCTTCAGTGCCGGCTTGGCCTTGACAGCCACTTTGGCCGCCTTCGGCACAACTTTAACTTTTATGTGAGCTTTAGCTTTAGTTTTCATTTCTTGTCTCCTGGCAGAGTCTGTCTGCACATGTGCTTCGCTGGCCAACGTGTGCCTTGTGTAGACGGCGGGGCCGCAAGCCTTCAAGCTTAAACCCTCAGCTCGAGCTTTTGAAGGCAGGCTTCGCGAATCCTCCTCGGCGCGCGAGTGTACAGGTTTACCCACTGGAAATCCCATCAGTTGCAAAATCGCGACAAACATTCAGTTTCAATCCTAAAAATACAAGCTCAATCAAACCAGGCACTGCTGCATCCCTTGCAAGAAAATGTCCTTCGGCAAGTCAATGCCGATGAAGACCATTTTGCTGGATTGCTTTTCGCCTTGCGCCCAGGGCGGGCCCAGATCACTTCCCATCAATTGGTGCACGCCCTGAAAAATAACTTTGCGATCAGTGCCCTTCATGTAAAGAACGCCTTTGTAGCGCAACATGCGGGGGCCATAGATATTGACGATGGCGCCCAGAAAATCCTCCAGTTTGGCCGGGTCAAAGGCGCGTTCGGACTTGAACACAAAACTCTTGACGTCATCGTCGTGATGGTGGTGATGTCCGCTCTCGTGCTGGTGCGAGGGATGATCGCAATGCTCGCCGTGGTCATGGTCATGGTCATGGTCATGGTCATGGTCATGGTCATGGTCATGGTCATGATGATCGTGCTCTTCTTCCTTGAGGAAATCAGGGTCAATGTCGAGCTTGGCGTTGAGGTTGAAGCCGCGCAAGTCAAACACCTCGCGCAGCGCCACTTCGCCAAAATGAACCGCTCTTTGCGGCGCGCGTGGGTTCATGTGCGTCAGGCGGTGCATCAGCGCAGCCACCTCATCGGCAGCCACCAGGTCCGTTTTGCTGATGAAAATCTGGTCAGCAAAGCCGACTTGACGGCGGGCTTCCTGGCGCTCATCAAGTTGTAGCGCAGCATGTTTGGCATCAACCAGGGTCAGGATCGAGTCCAGCAGGTAGCTCTCGGCAATTTCATCGTCCATGAAGAAGGTTTGCGCCACCGGTCCGGGGTCGGCCAGCCCGGTGGTCTCAATCACGACGCGGTCAAAATCCAGTTCGCCCTTGCGCTTTTTTTCCGCCAGATCCCGCAGGGTGGCACGCAGATCCTCGCGGATGGTGCAGCAGATGCAGCCATTGCTCATCTGGATGATCTGCTCGTTGGTGTCCGACACCAGGATGTCGCTGTCAATGTTTTCTTCACCAAACTCATTTTCAATGACGGCGATTTTTTGGCCGTGCGCCTCTTGCAAGACGCGCTTGAGGAGCGTTGTTTTACCCGAGCCGAGAAAGCCGGTCAGAATGGTTGCAGGTATGAGACTCATCGTATTTATCAATCGGTTGGCGTCAAAAGCACAGGGAGTGTAGCGGTCTATTGACTTGACCTCATTTGCGCATCACCACAAGACCCTTGAGGTATTCACCCTCGGGGAAGTTGATCGTCATCGGGTGATCTGGCGCACCGCCCATGCGTTCACATATATAGCCATCGACTCCGGCATCCATACCCGCCGAAGCAACAATTTTGTGAAATAGGTCAGCACTGATGCCGCCTGAGCAGGAATAGGTGAACAAAACACCCCCGGGCGCCAGAATCTTCAACGCCAGCCGGTTGATGTCTTTGTAGGCCCGCGCCGCGCGCTCGGCATGCGCCACCGTAGGCGCAAACTTGGGCGGATCCAGAACGATGGCGTCAAAGGTCTTGCCGTCTGCGCCAAACTGGCGCAAGGCGGCGTTGACGTCCGCGTCCATGAAGCTGGCGCGGCTTTCTGCAAAGCCATTCAAAGCCACGTTGGCGGCGGCTTTTTCAATGGCTGGCCCGGAGGAATCTATCGAGGTAACGTGCGCTGCGCCACCCGCCAACGCCGCCACCGTGAAACCACCGGTGTAGCAATAACAGTTGAGGACCCGTTGAAAGTTAAGGCGACGGGCGTACTCGGAGAATTTTTTGCGGCTATCGCGCTGATCCAGATAAAAGCCGGTCTTGTGCCCGCTGGCAATATTCACTGCAAGTTGCCAATCGTGCTCACGCAACACCAGTTCAACCGGGTGCGCAGGCGCACCCTGCGGCGACACGCCACGCAACCAGCCGGTCACTTCGGGCAAGCCTTCGCGCCCCCGTCCGCTGGCGTCAGATCGTTCATAAAGTTTTGACAGGCCGGTCGCAGCCAGCAAAGCGTCAGCCAGTGTATCTTTCCAGCGCTCGGCACCGCTGGAGAGAAACTGCGCCACCAGCGTGTCGCCATAGCGATCCACAATCAGGCCTGGCAAGCCGTCTGACTCGCCGTGCACCAACCGCAGGCCGTCGCTTTGTATATCGAAGCGGGTTCTGGCGTCGACCGCGCGCGCGCAGGCAGCCGTGAAAAAAGAACGGTCAATTCGTTGCGACTCTTCAAAGCTCCAGACCCGCGCCCGAATTTTCGAAGCTGGACTGTACGCGGCCCAAGCCAGGAAGCGACCCTCGTCCGACTCCACCCGGACCGTCTCGCCCGGATCGGCCGCACCTTTGGCAATGGCAGATTCAAAAATCCAGGGATGCCGGCGCAACAGCGAGCGCTCTTTGCCAGGCCTTATCCGAATCGTTTTCATAGGCCCATTGTGAGGCTAGCAGGTGGAGTTTCACTGTTGCGCCATTTTCCGCGCCCCATTGCGCCAGCGCCAAGGCCGGTGGTGCAAGGTCAATAGGTAACGGCCATCGCCGGTACGTCGACCCGAATCATCGGTTTTGACAGTGCCGCATGCACCGCTCTGACATACTCAGCCGCCCATTTTTCATCGGCAAAGAGCGCGGCACCGGCCGCCTCAGTGACACGCAACACCTTGTCGGCCGTCAACACCTTGCCACTGGCGCGCAGCGGCTCACAGTCCAGCTCAATGAACTGGGCGTCGAGCCACGCCCGCGCAAGGTCGTGAGACATCGGTGGCGCCTCTGCCACATTGAAATGAAATTCAATCCCTTTTTCCAAAAAAACAAGTATCTGACTACGCATGAATTACCTTTCTATCGACAAACCTGAGTGTGCCCTATTTCTGGCGCGCCAATTTGATTTTGGCGCGCGGATGTGCTGCATCGTAAGCCTTCGCCAGATGCTGAAAATCCAGGCGCGTATAGACCTGTGTGGTGGTGATGCTGGCATGGCCCAGCAACTCCTGCACACCGCGCAAATCACTGCTGGACTGCAACAAATGACTGGCGAACGAATGGCGCAGCATGTGCGGATGCACGGGGATTGCCAGACCCGCCTGGCGACTGCGCAGTCGCAAGCGCTGCCAGATCGACTGCGACGTCAGTCGCGTGCCGTTGCGGCCGATAAAAAGCGCGAGCTGCTTGCTGTGAGCACCGCTTGGGTCACGCAGCGTCAGCCAGTGCTGTAGAGCAAGCAACGCTTTGGCCCCCACCGGTACCGTGCGCCGCTTGGCACCCTTGCCCAGCACGTGGGCTTCCCCGGCCGGCAAGTCGATCCAGCCGCGAGCTGATTGACTGGCCGTCGCATCAAGCCCGGTCAATTCCCCGACCCGCAAGCCCGCGCCGTACAGCAACTCAACGATGGCGGCATCGCGCGCCTCCAGCCAGGGGTCGTTGCTGTCGTTGGTGAAACTGGCCAGCTGCATCGAATCGTCGACGCTCAGCGCTTTGGGCAGGGGCTTGCCCGCCTTGGGCGCGCGCACGTCCTGCACCGGGTTGCTGTCCAGCAGACCCTGGCGACCGAGCCAAATGTAAAAACCTCGCCAACCCGACAAAATCAGGGCAATGCCACGGCCACTGCGTCCAGCGCTGTGCATCTGCGCGACCCAGCGCCGGATGTGAGTGTTTTCAATCTGGGTAAGTTCGAGATTCACCTGGTTTGCGTAGTTGCAAAGCTTTTGCAGGTCGAGAGAATACAGTTCCACCGTGCGTTGAGCCAGGCGCTTTTCGACTCGCACATGCTCCAAATACCGCTCGACCAGACTTACCTCCACGCTTGCCATTTCATGTGCTGCGACGGATGTCTCCCCCATCATTTACCTCAGGCGTGACAGCGCGGCGCTGGCCAGTTCGGCAATGCGCGCCAGAAAATCGGTGCCCATGGTGCTGTGAAAGCGATGTGCGTCGGGTGACGCCAGCACCAGCAAACCAAAGGCGGGTGCCGTGCTGGCTGCAGTCCCGCTGCGCAAGGGCAAAATCGCCAGCGAGGTGGCCGCCAGCGGGTCGGCCAACCAGCGAGCCGACTCAAAACCGGTGTTGACGCCGCAAAACGGCTCTACCAGCGAAGACGCAAACAGCTTGGCATCATCGCTGACACCATTGGCAAAGTTGGCATGGGCAAACTGTGGCGCCACGTCCCATACCTTGATGGCAACTTGAGGCACTGAAAACTGCGTCTGAATTTCACTCGCAATACAGTCTGGCAAGGCTTGCGGGTCGACCACCGAAAACAATGTGCACGCCCATCTCAGCAACTTGTCGGCAAACGCAAGATTCTCATTGCCATGGCGAACCATGTCCATGATGCGGTGTTCCAGCGCCTTGATCTTGTCGCGCAACATGGTGGCCTGACGCTCCTGCAGACTGACTGCCCGATGGCTGTGCGGGCTGCTGAGTTGCACGGCGGCCAGCAACTCGGCATGGCGTTCAAAAAAGTCCGGTGCATTGGCCAGGTAGTTGGCAATATCGTCTTCGGTAATGGGGTTGGTCAATGGGGTATTCATAAGTTGTCGATCAAGTCAATTTCGCCGTGAAAAACGGTTGTGGCCGGGCCGGTCATCATCACCGCAGCGCTGGCTCCGACCCAGCAAACGGTCAATAGGCCACCGCGAGTCTGCACGTCAACAGTAGCGTCCAACAAACCAAGGCGAATGCCAGCTACCACCGCCGCGCAAGCGCCAGAGCCGCAGGCCAGGGTTTCGCCAACGCCGCGCTCATATACCCGCAGCCGGATGTACCGGCGGTTCACGATTTGCATGAAACCCGCATTGACACGGTTCGGGAAACTGGCATGGCGTTCAATCAAAGGGCCTTGAACCTGCACCGGGGCGCTGTGGACGTCGTCCACCAGTTGCACCGCATGCGGATTGCCCATCGACACCAGCGCGACAAAAACTGTCTTTGTCTGTGAATTGTCGACCAACGTCAGTGGCCATGTTTGCCAGGGTCCGCTGCTTTGTGCCTGTCGGCTGCCGGCATCAAACGGAATGTCGGCCAGTTCGAATACCGGTCGGCCCATATCGACGGTGACCCTGCCATCGGGCATCAGATGGGGCTCGATAACGCCACCCAGCGTCTGTACCCGGATGACATCCTGCTTGCTCAGGCCCTGATCGCGCACAAATCGGGCAAAGCAGCGCGCTCCATTGCCGCACTGCTCGACTTCACCACCATCGGCGTTGTGGATGACGTACTCAAAATCAATACCCGGTGCGGATGATGGGCGTACCGTGAGGATCTGGTCGGCACCTATGCCGAAATGGCGGTCGGCCAGAAAGCGGTAGTGCGCCGTGGTCAGGCCCAAACGTCCGCCGGTCTCGTCGAGCACCACAAAGTCGTTGCCTGCGCCCTGCATTTTTGTAAATGGGATTCGCATGCCGGAATTATCCGCTTATCCTTCGCTGTTTCTCACTCACATACTGGTCACCTATGCGAATCCCGGACTGGAGCCCCATCCTTAAACCCCAGCCACAGGAACTGGTTGATGCCATCCTGAGCCGCCGCGGTGGTGCCTTGCTGAACCTGGACAAAGCCTTGCTGTGGAGCGAGCCGCTGGCGCGTGGCTGGAACGTCTACCTCAAGGCGGTGCGCACCGAGCTGCCGACCAGCCGCAAGTTACGTGAACTTGGAATTTGTACCGTCGCCCTGCTGACTGGCGCGCATTACGAATACCAGCACCACGCACCCGACTTTCTGGCGGCCGGAGGTGCCCCAGAGCAACTTGAGGCTCTGAACGCCTTCATCAAAGCCGATCCGCATGCCAGTCCAACTGACGCTTCACTAGGGGATGTCGAGCGTCTGGTGATTCAGTATGCAGCGCAGATGACGCTGGATGTGAGAGTCAGCGACACGCTGTTCAACGCCATGCGTCAGCACTTTGATACGACACAGATTGTGGAGTTGACCAGCGCCATCGCCACTTACAACATGGTGGCGCGATTTTTGGTGGCGCTCGAGGTGACACCCGAAAGGTGACCTTCCGTCAATCGGCCTTGATGTTGTTGTCCTTCACGACCTTGCCCCATATGTCCATCTGCTTGTCGATGAACACGCGCGCCGACTCCGAAGATCCGCCCACCACACTGATACCCTGTGACTCAAAGCGCTTTGCAACATCGGGAAGTCGCAGCACCTTGTTGAGTTCCTCGTTCATGCGTCTGACAATGTCGGGCGGTGTTTTGGCCGGAGCCAGCACAGCCCACCAGGCCGGCGCGTCAAAACCGGCAAAGCCGCTCTCCGCCAGCGTTGGAACGCCCGGCAGATCGGGCGAGCGTTGGCTGGTTGTCACCACCAATGGGCGCAGCCGCTTGCTATCGATATGAGGCTTGACCAGAAACACCGAACCAATGGCCAACGACACGTGCCCGGCCAGGGCATCGTTCATCAAGGGACCACCGCCCTTGTAGGGAATGTGCTGAAATTCCATGCCACCGTTCTTGCCAAGCAAGGCCATGGCCAGGTGACCCAGGCTGCCAGAACCGATGGAGCCGTAGTTGACGCCGCTTTTGCTCTTGGCAGCCGCCACCACATCAGCAAAGGTCTTGAAGTCCGAGTTGGCCTGGGTCGCCAGCACCATGGAGCCGGTGCCAATCAGCACGATCGGCGTCAAGTCTTTTTTCGAGTCGAACGGCAGCCCTGGAATCAGACTCGGGTTGACGCCGTGTGTATCAAACACCACCGCAAAAGTGTAGCCATCGGCCGGTGCAGCAGCCACCGCAGCGGCCCCGATGGAACCGGACGCACCGCCCTTGTTTTCCACGATGATGCTTTGCCCCAGCTGCAATGACAGGGGTTGCGCCAACAGGCGGGCCACCTGATCGACCGAGCCACCCGGAGGAAAGACTGCGACCAATTTGATCGGCTGTTTGGTGGGCCAGGCTTGGGCCATGGCGCCCAGCGGCAATGCCAGGCAGACCACAGTCACCAGCGAGAAAAGTTTATGCTTTGTTTGACGTTTCATATTTATTTCCGGCGCAACAAACCACCGCATTGCTTTGAATCATAGGCCGACGATGCATAAATTGCCCTTGGGGTTTACGCAAACATCGCCTGCGTGACAGCGCCGGCTGATTTTGGTTGCAAAATTCAAGTTATGCCACGCCCCAACCAACACCTGCACCCCAAGCGCGAACCTGTTGCTACCCGTCCCGCCGCCACCGTGCTACTGTTGCGCGACACGGCTGACGGCATCGAAGTACTGATGACGCGCCGCTCCATGACGGCCAGCTTTGTGCCCGGCGCCTATGTATTCCCCGGCGGCGGCGTGGATGCCCTGGATGCGGCCAGTCACAGCCAGGCCAAGCGACGCGCCGCGCAAAGCGATTTGCATTTGACGCAGGCCATCGCCGCCATCCGCGAGAGTTTTGAAGAGCTGGGCGTGCTGCTGGCACGACGAACCGACGGCTCCCATGCCGACACCGTCGACATCTCGGCACTGGACCGCAGCCTGCCCTTCACGGCCCAATGCCAGACCCGTGGCCTGACGCTGGCGGCCGACGAGGTGTTTGTGCTGGCGCACTGGATCACCGACCGTGACTTGGCCCGGCGCTTTGACGTGCCGTTTTTGGTGGCGCGCATGCCCGCGGGGCAAATGCCGGTGGCCGACGAAGCGGAGCAGTTCGAGCCCATCTGGGTGCGCCCGGCCGATGCGCTGGCACGCCACAAGGCAGGGCAATTTTTCATCATCTTCCCCACCATCCGAACACTCGAGCGGCTGCTGGACTACGCCGACGTGAACGCCGTGCTGCAGGCCTGTGCTGCCACCGAGCAGCCCTTGTGGACAAGTTGCCCGCGCGCCGGCCTGCTGGCCGGTCGCGAGACCCGCTACATGGAGCACGAGCATCCGTATGGCGAGCTGGCATTGGTCTGCCCCGACGGGCAAATCGTGCATGCGCTGGACTGGCAGTCCGAGGTACCCGTGGCGCTCCTGAAAAACGTGCTGCGACTGACCGCCCCCAACCCCGGCGCTATGACCGGACCCGGCACCAACAGCTATCTGGTGGGCGATCCGGCTACCGGTTTTATCGCCATCGACCCGGGACCGGCCGACCCTGAGCACATCGAAAAACTATGGCGTGCCGCCGCTGGCGACATCCGCATGATTGTCTGCACCCACTCGCACCCGGACCATTCCCCCGGCGCCCTGCCCTTGCAAGCGATGTGCGCGCCGAAGCCACCGATTCTGGGCCTGCCGTCAGCACCCACTGCCCGCACTGCCAGTGAATTCACGCCAGACCGGTCACTGGAAAATCATCAGCGGCTGATGCTGACCGGGCGTGGGCCCGATGGCGACCTAAGCCATACCCTGGAAGTGATTCACACGCCCGGCCACGCCGCCAACCACCTGTGCCTGGTGTTGCTGGAAGACGGCTTGCTGTTCAGTGGCGACCACATTCTGAATGGCAGCACCACCGTGATTGACCCGCCCGACGGCGACATGACAGCTTACCTGGATTCGCTCGATGTGTTGAGCGCAGCCTGCGCGGAACACAAAATTGAATTCGTCCTGCCGGCCCATGGCTACGCTATTGGCGGCTACGCCGGTGAGGCGGCCGGCGCCATCGCCCGCCTCAAGGCGCATCGCCTGAAACGAGAAGCGAAAATTGTCAGGGTGATGCAAGCCCAGCCGCATGGAACACTGGACGACTGGCTGGCCGAAGTTTATGACGACGTGCCGCCGCGCATGTGGCCAGTGGCCAAACGCTCGCTGTTGGCCCATATAACAAGGATTGAAGCCAATTTATTCCTGCACGACTGATCTGTGTGGGAGTTGGTGGGCAGGCTGCGGCGGCGAGTACGCCAACTCGTGATGTCGGCTATCGAGAATGAGCTAAAGCCGTTTCACGTACTTCTCAAAATCGTCCACTGGCATCGGCCGACCGTACAAGTAACCTTGATAGGCGCGACAGCCCTGGCCGGCAAGAAAGTCCCGCTGCGCCTCGCTCTCGACCCCTTCCGCGATGACTTCCAGGCCCAAACTCTGGGCCAGGGCGATGACGGTGCGGGAGATCGCTGCGTCGTTCGGGTCGGTGAGAATGTCGCTAACGAAGGACTGGTCGATTTTTAGCTGGAACAGGGGCAACCGCTTAAGGTAGGCAAGCGAGGAATAACCGGTGCCAAAATCATCCAGCGAGAAACGCACGCCCCTGGCCCTGATGAGGTTCATCTTCTCGATGGTCTCCTCCACGCCGTCGAACAACAGGCTTTCTGTCAGCTCCAGCTTGAGCCGGTGCGGATCAGCACCGCTGCGCTCTAGTGCGGCCATCACCTGGGCGACAAAGTCCTTGTGCCGGAACTGGCGCGCGCTGACGTTCACCGCCACCGTGAGGCGCGCCATCTCCGGGCGGGCAGCCCAGAGCGCCAATTGAGCACAGGCAGTTTCAAGCACCCAGTTGCCCAAGGGCAGGATCAAGCCAGTGTCTTCGGCCAGGGGTATGAATTCGGCCGGCGACACCATGCCACGCTCGGGATGGTGCCAACGCACCAGTGCCTCGACGCCGGTCGGGTGACCGTCGCCGTCCACCTGCGACTGATAATGAAGGACAAACTGTTGTTGACTCACCGCCTCACGCAGCTCGACCTCCAGGGCGGCACGCTCGGTCACCGCGGCTTGCATCGCCGGGTCGAAAAAGCGTAGCGTGTTGCGACCGGCCGCCTTGGACTGGTACATCGCCAGATCGGCCTGCTTGAGCAGTTCCTCGATGGCGCTTTGCTGGCCGTTGAACAGGGTAACGCCGATGCTGGGCGTGCTTCGGTTCTCAAAGCCGGCCAGTTGATACGGCTGACTGAGCGTGGCAAGAATCTTTTCACCCACGATCTCGGTCTGGTTGGCTGCTTCATCCGAGTTCCCGGCAAGCCCCTCGATCATCACCACGAACTCGTCGCCACCCAGGCGGGCCACCGTGTCGCCGTCACGCACGCAGGCCAGCAGACGCTGTGCCACTTGCTGCAACAGCAGGTCGCCCTTGTCGTGGCCCAAGGTGTCGTTCAAGGTCTTGAAGTCGTCCAGATCGATCAGCAACACCGCCCCGGGTCGGCGGCTGCGCGCGCTGGCGGCCAGCGCTTGATGCAAGCGGTCCATCAGGAGTCGGCGGTTGGGCAACCCGGTAAGCTCATCGGAGAAGGCCAAGTGCTGGATACGGTCCTGCGCCTGTTTGTGCAGAGAAATGTCGGAGAAGGTGCCAACGTAGTGTGTCACGAGACCTTGCTCATCGAGGACCGCTGTGATGGCAAGCCACAGGGGATAGAACTCGCCATTCTTGCGCCGATTCCAGACTTCACCCTTCCAATACCGGTCGCGCTCAAGGGTTTGCCACATAGCCTGGTAGAAGAGCTTGTCCTGGCGCCCCGAACTGAACATGGCAGGTGTCTTACCGACCACCTCATCCAGCGCATAGCCGGTGATATGGGTGAACGCCTTGTTGACCTGCAAAATGACCTCGTCGGCATCGGTGATGATCATGCCCTCCTGGGACTCGAAGGCGGTGGCGGCGATGCGCAATGCCGCCTGCGCCTCTTTGTAGCCACTGATGTCGGATACGGTACCGATGAACAGCTTGCGGTCATTGAGCAAGGTTTCATAAACCCCCAGCTCCATGTGAAATTGCGAACCATCCTTGCGCTGTCCTACCGTCTCCTTGCGCTGGCCGATCACCCTGCGGATACCGGTGCGCTGGTACTGGTCGAGGTGGTGGTCATGTTCGCTGCGGTGGGGCTCAGGCATCAGCATGCTGACGTTGTTGCCAATCACTTCGGTGGCGCGGTAGCCAAACATCCGCTCAGCCGACTGATTGAAGGATTCGACAATGCCGCGCTCCGAAATCGAAACCACGCCGCTCTGTACCCCCTCCAGAATGACGCGCTGACGTGATTTGATATCTCTTAGCTGAATATTGCGCTTGAATCCGACGTTGATCATCACCAGAACATAGCCAGCAACTCCAACGACGCAAATGAGCGTAGCGGACCACTCGGTATGCGCTGACAGCTTGAATCCGTAGACACTGATCCACAACAGTGCACCTGCCAGCAAAGCCAGGACAGATTCATGGACGCCGCGCCAGCCCTTGTTGGCCACAGCGTTAATCAGGTTTGCAAGAATTGCTGCGAAACTCAACCAGATCGAAAACTGCAGGGCAGCAACGAACATGCCCAGCAGAACCGAGTCGACCCGCAAATTGGTATGCTCGACTGCTATCGGATATTGCGCTGTGCTCGCCCGCCAATACTGGACATGCGGGTAGACCAAAAAAAGCAGCCCCAGCAAGATCCAGGCAGCGGGGCTGTAACCCTTGCCGTAGATTTGCAGACCGGTAACCACAAATCCCAGGGAAAATGAGACGACACGCACACGATAGTGCATGGTCACCAACCAAGATTTTTCGATCAACGTAGCGGTCACAAGGAATGAGTTAAGTTTGAGGCATCGCCGATGATCATACGCCAGCCATTTCACTCGCACAGAGCTGGGTTGTGACCCCTGGAGCGGCTTGTGGCTGGCTGCCCGTGGCGAGCGGCAGCGTCGCTGCAACTACTTTGCGCGACCAAGGGATTGCTGCCATCGGGCGCGCACGCGTTCGCAGGTGTCAGGCGGCACTCACAAGCGCCAACACCTCCTGCATGACGCGCGTGTCGAAAACCAGGGCGACGTGGGAGACGCCGGGCACAAAGCGGTTTTCGGCGCCTGGCCAGGCGGCGGTGGATGTGGGAAAGACGATGTTGTCGCAATTGGCGTAGTAGCAGATGAACAAGGCGCGACGCGCTGCGGGCTCGCGCTGGGCCAACTGCGTCAGCCAGCGGCTGCCCTGGCGCATCTGGCGACTGTTGATGCTTTGGCCAAAGCGGCTGAGCCAGGTGCCATGGTGTGGGGTGCCCAGCGTCACCACGCGATGCACCCGGTGATCTGCCGAGCAAGCCTGCAGCCAGGCGCGCGCCGCCAGCCCCCCCATGCTGTGGCAAACCAGCACCGGTGCCAGCCCGGTGCTGGCGTGGACGCGGCGCACGGCGGCATCAATCAATGGGACGTAGGCATCCACGGAGCCCAGCAGTGGCTCCATACTGATGGCGCAAAACACTTCGTCACGGGCCTTGAGTTGCGCCAGCCAGGGGTTCCACAACCCTCGGTTGCCGACAAAACCGTGAATGAAGACGAAGCCGCGGCGCAGCGCGCTTTCGCCGGTGCTGCCATCATCCCCGTCAATTGCCACGGGCAAGTGATCCGTCAGAACCCGTGACCGAAAGGGTTGCTGCCAGGCAAACACCCGAGGGGCAACCTGTGCCTCACGCAGCCAGGCCCGCAGTATGACGCCCAGCTTGGCATGGGTTGCCGGGTCGAGGCGGTTTTGCCACCAGGCAAGGGAAAACTCCAGCAACAGGAATGCTGCATGGCCCACAAACAGCAGCGCCCCGACCAGCGACCATGCTGTTGAGTCCCCGAGGCCAAACGCCAGCCACAGCAGAACCAGCGCCAGCCAGGCCGCCACCATCAGTTGCTGAACGCGCGCCAGCATCAGGCCGCGTTCGACGTGGTGGGCGCAGCCGGGCACAAGTGGGCAATGGAGTTGGCGTAGTAGCGCAGCGCCGCCAGCTCATTTGGATTGGCACGAAACAATCCCTCTTGTTCGTCCACCATGTGACGCAAGGTGAGCATTCGCAAGCCCACATTCAGGGCGTAATCGCGGTCACCCCGTGGCAAATAGACATGCCCGCCACGGGACTCTACGCCTTCCATCAGCACGTTCACCGCCACTTTGAGCTCCAGTTCTGAGAGCGCCCTGTGCGGCTGGCGCAGCAAAACCGTGGCCACCAGCGGTACTGGCAGCACGGGTACAACCTGGCCAATTTCTTTCATCAGATCGGCGCCAACTTGCGCCACCAACGGGCGACGCCCGGCATCATCAAGACCGCGAAAATCGATGCCCATGCGCTGCACTTGAGCACGCATCGAGATCGGTTGCCCAAAGTTGACGCACGCGTAGCCATACCGATAGCTCTTGCCGCGCAGGCGCAGCCACAGGTGGCGGCTCAGGTAGGCCAGCGTAACGCGCAGCGAGTGCCAGCGGCCCGGCCGGGCCGCAGCGGGGTTAAGTTTGCTCAGCAGTGAGCGGTCTTCAATCACGCGGTCGTAGTTGATGCCCACCGGGATGAACACCAGATCGCGCTCACCGGTGGCGTCAAAAGTCTTGAGCATGTAATCCAGCAACCCAAGTTTGGGGGGACGCAGCAGGCCGTCCGTGGTCAAGCCACCCTCGGGGTACATGGCTTGCGGCACACCGCCTTCGGTGGCCATCTGCACATAGCGCTGCAACACCATGCGGTACAGCGCATCGCCCGAGTTGCGGCGCACAAAGTAGGCGCCCATCGCCCGAATCAGCCCTTGCAGCGGCCAGATGCGAGCCCATTCACCCACCGCGTAGCTCAGCGCCACCTTTTCTGCCGCCAGGAAGGACACCAGAATGTAGTCCATGTTGCTGCGGTGGTTCATGACAAACACCACGGTCGATTTGGGGTTGATGGCCGCCAGCGCCTGCGCGTCGGTGTAGCCCAGACGCACGCGGTAGACAAAACGGGCGAAGCTCTTCGACAACCAGTAGCCGAGCCGGAAGTACACGTAGGCGTTGAAGGCGGGCACAATTTCGCGCGCGTAGCGGTGCACCATCTGCATCGCTATGTGACGTGATGTCTTCTCTTTGTCGGCGTAGTCTTCCACAGCATTGAGAACACGCGGGTCGCTCATCAGGCGGTCTATCAGAGCCTGGCGGCGCGTCAGCTTGAACTGCGGGATGTCAATTTTCAGGCGCACGTTGATCTCATCAATCACTCCGCGCACCTTGCGCCGAAAGTACCAGCGCACGCTGGGCAGCAGCAGCCACTCGAGCGCGGCCAGCACCGACAGCAGCGCCAGGGCGATGAAAATCCAAAGAGGCAGCGTAATGGTGTGCGTCATGTTTGTCTCAGCTAGCGGTGCCTTGTTGCGCACTCGTATGCCGCATGGTACCGCCAAGATCAGCTGGCGATTTTCTGGTGTCGCATTTGCCGAAGCGGTTTCGACTTGAGATTGCGAGTACGCCGGTCGACCAGCACGCACCGCCCGACGGCGACATGACGGCCTATCTGGCTTCACTCGATGTGTTGAGCGCTGCCTGCACGGAAAACCGGATCGAATTCATCCTGCCAGCGCATGGTTACGTCATTGGCGGCTACGCAACGGAAGCAACTGATGTCATCGCTCGCCTGAAGGCGCATCGCCTTAAACGTGAAGCGAAAATTGTCAAGGTGATGCAAGCCCGGCCGCAAGGAACGCTGGACGACTGGTTGGCAGAAGTTTATGACGACGTGCCGCCGCGCATGTGCCCGTGGCCAAACGCTCGCTGCTGGCGCATATCGCGCGGATTGAAGCCGATTTATCCCTGAATGACTGATCCGGGTTGGTGTTGGCCGGAGCGGGCGCTAACTACTGGTTCACGCATGGCTGTCATTCACGCCATAGATCGGAAGTCAAGCACGCAGCGAGGCGGTTTGACATCGCTCGTGCGAAGGCTATTCGCGTCTTTGCCTAGTCCGAAGCCTTGATTTCCAGCTCGCACAGTGTCTCGATGGCTTATCAGGCGATTGGATGGCGCTTTATTGCCCGCTCTCATCGCTTTTCTTGAATCGCAAGGCCAAAAAGATGCCTGCGCACCTACCAGCTGCATTGCCTTCATCGCCTTGGCAACTATCGCGAAACTGTTTGACTGGCCAGGTTGCGCTGGGCAGCGTGCCGCCATGGACAGGCGATGTGGGTTGCGCTAGATCATGAAGATTTACCTGACCTCTGACTAAAATGTGCCTTCCCATTCATCCGGCGGGCGCTCAGAGCTAGCACCCGCTATGACCTACTGGAGGCTCCGTGTCCGTCAAAATTGACTTTTCCACCCTCAACCTCATGGATGCTCTCGATCTGGCCATTCTGATCGAAGCCGAGGCCGCGGATCGCTACAAGTTCTTCGCCGAGCAGATCGGTCGTCGCGAGGACGTCGACGCCGGGTCCATCTTTGAGTCGATGGCGATCAACGAAGAAAAACATGGGCAGCAGATCGCCGCGCGCCGGCAAGAGCTGTTCGGCGACAAGCCGATGCGCGTCAGCAAGACCGCGATCTTCGATGTGGAGGCACCTGAGTTCGGAGCTCCGCGCTGGAACATGTCGCCGCTGAAGGCATTCAAGCTGGCGCTGTCTTCGGAGGAAAAGGCCTTCTGGTTCTACGACGAGGCCTTGAAGCACGTGAAGGACCCCGGTGTGTGCGAGCTGTTTACCGAGCTGCGTGACGAAGAGACCGAACACGTGCGCATGGTCAAGGCGGCGATGGAGGCGCTGCCGCCCGGTTCGGATGTGGACGTCGAGGACCTCGACGACTGAGTCCCCTGCTCTCCTGCCAGTAGCCTGCTCCGAAACTTCGTTTTCTGGGCATTGGACAGTATGAGGCGCGGCCCCATACCCCAGCCTCTTCCATCACGATCAATGCCGACTGCCTGTGGGGGCTGGATGGTGAGCGTGCCAATTTTTGGCCCATTGAAAATACCCGCTTCATGCCCAGCTAAAGGTCTGTTGAAATTTCACTTTGAGGAACGGCCGTTGCCAGCATTCATTGTTTCCTGCCTGGCCCTGGCCTTTGTTCTGTGGCTGCTGGGCGCACCCTATCTGACCGAGCGCAAGCGCGCCAGGATTCGGGCCCGGCCCTTCCCTGCGGCCTGGCGCGACGTCCTGAAACAACGCGTGCCATACGTTCGCACACTGCCAGTTGATTTGCAACTTCAACTGAAACAACACATCCAGGTCTTTATTGCCGAGAAGGCGTTCATCGGCTGCGACGGCTTGACCATCACGGACGAAATAAGGGTGACGATTTCGGCGCAAGCCTGCCTGTTGATCCTCAATCGTCCCCGTGGCTACTACCCCAAGCTGCGCCAGATTCTGGTCTACCCGGGTAGTTTCGTGGTTGACCGCGAGCACACCGATGGCATTGGCGTTGCGCACCATGCGCGCCAGGTGCTGTCCGGAGAATCCTGGGAACAAGGCCAGGTCGTCCTGTCCTGGCACGACACGCTGGAGGGCGCGGCCATTCCCGACGATGGCCAAAACGTTGTCATTCATGAATTTGCCCATCAACTCGACCAGGAAACTGGCAGGGCCAATGGCGCACCGGTGTTGCCGCGTCGCGACCAATACACCCGCTGGTCGCAAGTGCTGGGGGCTGAGTTCAAGGATCTCAAGGCACGCGCAGCAGTGGGTGAAACTTCCCTGTTCAGCGACTACGGCGCCACCGATCCGGCTGAATTTTTTGCGGTGATCTCGGAGGTCTTCTTTGAGCAACCCCAGCGCATGGCCGCCGAACACCCGGCCCTGTACCGTGAGCTGACGAATTTTTACCGACTGGACCCTCTGAGCTGGTGATGACTGGCGGTTAACATGCTCTCAATGACTGCCGCACCAAGACTTGCCCCCTCCACACCGCGTGCCGACGAGCGCCTGGCCAAGCGCGTTGCCGCAATGGTGCCTTGCTCGCGCCGCGAAGCCGAACAGTACATCGAAGGCGGCTGGGTCAGCGTCAATGGGAAAGTGGTGGAAGAGCCGATGTTCCGGGTTTCCAGCCAGAAGGTTGTAATTGACCCTGACGCAAGCCTGATGGAACTGCAGGCTGTGACTCTGCTATTGCACAAGCCGCCGGGCTTTGACGCCATGGCCGCTCTGGACCAGGCCAACAGACAGGTCAAGCCGGCGCAGCAATTGCTGCAAGCGGCCACGCACGCCACCGATGACGCATCCGGCACCCGCGTGCTGAAACGCCACTTTGCCAAGCTCACGGCCTGCGTGCCCCTGGAAAATGCGGCCAGCGGCCTGGTGGTTTTCACACAGGACTGGCGCGTGTTGCGCAAGCTTGGAGAAGATGCGCACATCATGGAACAGGAAGTGATTGTGGAAGTCAACGGTGAGGTCAACCCGGCAAACCTGCAGCGACTCAATCAGGGGCTGCTGGATGACGGCCGCCCGCTGCCTGCCGTCAAGGTCAGCCTCAACAGCACGGGTGACGCCAACAGCAAACTGCGCTTTGCCGTCAAAGGTGCCCATCCCGGTTTGATTGCCTATCTGTGCGAGCGTGTCGGCTGGCAGATTGTCGGCATGAAGCGCCTTCGCATTGGCCGGGTGGCGATGGCGCAACTGCCAGCCGGGCAGTGGCGCTACCTGCAGGCGCACGAGCGCTTCTGAAGACAGACGCCTGGCAACGCCAGATCGGGTCGCTGGAAATATTCGATAATCGAGACAACTGTTCATTGGAATCCATCTATGTTTTTGCGCTCTTTCAAGTTGTTCTTTGCCACGCTGGTTACCGTGCTGTTGTCAGTGGCATGTGGTGGCGACGCCGCGGCGCCGCCGACAAACGTGGTGGTAGTGGCTGGCGAATCATCCGTCACGGTATCCTGGGATATGGCCGGCGGCGTTGAAAACTGGCTATTTTTCGGGCCAACCAGCACAGTGCCGACCAGCACGACGGCGATGGAAAAATGGATCAGCCAGTATGGTGGCGGCACAGTGCTCAACGTCACCTCGCCTTATGTGGTTTCCGGCCTGGCCAACGGCGTCAGTTACTCGTTCTCGCTCAATGGCAGAACCAATGGCGGTCCGGGCGGACCTGGTTCTACTCCGGTGACTGCCACACCCAGAATTGCCGGCTCAAGCTGGAGCGCGGGCACTGCCATCTCGGGTGCAAATGATTTACGCGCCGTGGCCTACGGGGCAACCATAGCTACCACAACAACCGCCGCCGTGGCAAGCTATGTCGCTGCCGGCAGTACCGGCGCCATGTATTCCAGTCACGACGGTGCGATCTGGAGCGCCATCAGTTACGCCAGCAACATCAATACCCTCAATGGCGCCTCCTATCTGGCCGGCTTCTACACCCTGGTCGGCGACAACGGCGTCATCCTCAGAAGCAGCGATCTGGCGACCTGGACAACGCCAACAAGCAACCCGGCTACGGGTCGGAAACTGAATGCCATTGCCAGCAACTATTCAAATTTGAGCGTGGCGGTGGGCGCCAGTGGCACCATCATCTACAGTGCCGATGGCGTGACCTGGACCGCCGCCAGCAACTCTGCTACTACCAGCGATTTGTATGCTGTGACTTACACCACATTCAACGTTGGAACTTATACCGCTGGCACCTGGACAGCCGTTGGCGCCGGCGGCACCCTGGTTCAAAGTCCGGATGCAATCACCTGGACGCTGGTGCCCTCGGTCACATCGAATGACCTGCATGGCATAGCCTACGGCGCAAGTATTTCCAGCGCAAGCGTCGTTACGCCCATATTCGTTGCCGTTGGATCATCTGGCGCGGTTCTGACCAGCAACAACGGGATTAGCTGGACGGCCCAGACGCTGCCTGGCACAAGCAACCTGAATGCCGTAGCCTTTGGCGCCCAGTTTGTTACGGTGGGCGCCGGTGGCAACATTTTCTACAGTACCGACGGCGTGACCTGGGCGACTGCTTCGACCACACCCACCAGCAGCAGTGATCTGTTGGCCGTCACACACGGCCTTAACGCTTACTCGGCGGTGGGCGTTGCAGGTACCAATCTGCTAGCCAAATAAAAAGTGTGAAGCCCACCGATAAGCCGGATTCTGTGCAACTGCTGGTCCTTGCGGACCAGCAGAAGTGACTGCCATTACTCTGGGCTGTTGGTCACCCAACAGCTCGGTGCTACCTACCCGCCAGCTCTGGGGGCCCCATCAACGCTGGCCTACTTGGTATTGCTGCGCGTAGAGATTGCCCGTTTCACCCGAACTTAATCGGCTCGTCTCTGTTGCTCTGATCCTCACCTTATACCTTGCGGCTTTCAGTGGACAGCCGTTAGCTGCTACGCTGCCCTATGCAGTCCGGACGTTCCTCCAGTGCCCTGTTTCCACAGATGCACCAGCGGCAGTCTGGCGGGCTTCACCCTTCGATTATCACGGCTATCCATAACCTTATATCGAAATCGGTCGATCAAGTAGTCCAAAATCGCACGGTTTTCTACCAAACCACATCCCCACCCAAGGAGCCGCTCATGAAAGCTGACAACGTCCTGCAAACTATTGGCAATACGCCGCACATCCGCATCAATCGCCTGTTCGGCAGCAGCCACAAGGTCTACATCAAGTCCGAGCGCAGCAACCCTGGCGGCTCCATCAAGGACCGCATTGCGCTGTCGATGGTTGAGGCCGCTGAAAAAAGTGGCGAGCTTAAACCCGGTGCCACCATCATTGAGCCAACCTCCGGCAACACCGGCGTCGGCCTGGCCATGGTGGCGGCGGTCAAAGGCTACAAACTGACCCTGGTGATGCCCGACAGCATGTCGGTGGAGCGTCGTCGCCTGATGCTGGCTTATGGCGCCACGTTTGATCTGACGCCGCGCGAAAAAGGTATGAAGGGCGCCATTGCACGTGCCATGGAGTTGGTGGCCGCAACGCCCAATTCGTGGATGCCCCAGCAGTTTGAAAATCAGGCCAACATCGACGCCCATGTGCGCACCACGGCGCAGGAAATACTGGCCGACTTCCCGGCGGGTGTTGACGCACTGATCACGGGCGTCGGCACCGGTGGTCACCTGACCGGTTGCGCCCAGGTTTTGAAAGCCAAGTGGCCCAACTTGAAGGTCTATGCCGTGGAGCCGGTGGCCTCGCCCGTCATTTCCGGCGGTGCGCCGTCGCCGCACCCGATTCAAGGCATTGGTGCCGGCTTCATTCCGAAAAACCTGAACATGGCCTTGCTCGACGGCGTGATTCAGGTCGACGCCGAACCGGCGCGCGAGATGGCGCGCCGCTGCGCCCGTGAAGAAGGCATTCTGGTTGGCATCTCCAGCGGTGCCACGCTGGCCGCCATTGCGCAAAAGCTGCCCGATCTGCCGACCGGTGCCACCATACTTGGCTTCAACTACGACACCGGTGAACGCTACCTGTCGATTGAAGGATTTTTGCCAACCTAGATTCACACGCAGGGCGTATCATGCCGGGCTGCTTGATCAACACGAGCCCCCGACATGCTTCGCCTGACTGAACTCAAACTGCCGCTGGACCACGCTGCAGACGCCCTGCTTTTGCTGGTGGCACAGACGCTCGGCCTGGCAGCAAACGATCTCGTCAACGTCAGCGTTTTCAAACGCAGCTTTGATGCACGAAAAGCCGAGTTGATTCAGGTCTACATCGTTGATGTGGAAGTCTCCCCCACGCTCGGCACTGACGTGTCCTTGCTGCCCCCCGAGGGGGCTGTTTTGCCTTGGGGCGGCCCGGCGTCA
>SESD01000177.1_pt1 | contig 39379 bp, 37 predicted proteins | sample 3171411 | NCBI WGS metagenome assembly SESD01 (sample SAMN06051880, study PRJNA518727) | freshwater metagenome | biome: subpolar coniferous forest; feature: holomictic lake; material: water; isolation source: holomictic Lake 442, 16.5 m depth | place: Canada: near Kenora, Ontario | collected...
AATGTGGTTGGGTGGTTTGATCACGTCTTTCGGGTCGAAAGACAATCCAGCATGGCAGGTTGAACATTCACCGGTCAAGGGATGAGAGGCATCGGCCGAATTGAATTGCCCCGCCGTAGGCTGCGGTCGAGTCTGGAACCCCAAATACCCGGTCATGGGGTACTGACTCATGCTCATCCAGACAAAATTGGTTTCGTGGCAGGCCGCGCAATTGCCGCTGGCTCCAACGTGGATTGCGGCCGAAGTTGGTGGTGGTGTCATGAAACCCGTTCCAGGACCCGTGCCTTTGACCGCTGCCGCCGGCATCATGGCCTTGGGGGTGCTCGCGAGGTGGCAACTTTCACACTTGGTAGTGGTTGGCAAGTGTGAATTTACGCCAGGGCCGCTGGTGCTGGGCATCACGACAATGCGGTTCACGCCATAAAACGTGCTGTTGGTCACGTTGGGGCCATGACAGGCCTCACAACCGGAAGAAATACCCGAATGACTCATCTGACCACCGCCGAACGACGTAAAGCCGCTCGTCATCGATGCCTGGTGACAACTGTCACAGCCCAACTTCCCAGTGTTGGGAAGGTGATTGAAAGACATGCCCTTGGCGCGCAGGTTGTCGTGGCAAGAGGCACACGGAAAATTTGCAAATGACGAGACACTTGCATGGTCAAATTTAATCGCTGGCAAGAACGCGGTGGTGTTGTGACAGGCACCGCAAGTCATGCCGGTCGGAATGTGGTTGGTCGGCTTGCCGCTGCCGTGAAAGCCATCGTGGCAACTCTGACAGGTGCCTTCCTGAACCATGATGTGACTGAAACGAACTCCCGAAAAACTGGGCGAAGTCGGCGCGTGACAGCTTTCACATGCGGCCGTGACGGGTATGTGCTTGACAGATTTGGCCAAGGCACCGCGCTGGTTATTCTGCACGTGACAGGTCGCACACTCTTTCGGCGTCCCCTTGAAAATGCCGTCAATGTGGCAGGTCTCGCAACGCACGGTCTGGTGTGCCCCGCGAAGCTCAAATCCGGTGCTCATGTGGTCAAACGTAGCGCCGGGTTGCTGCGCATGCGCCAGATTGAAAGCGCAAAGTAGTGTCAATACAAGGACCAACCAGGCCCTTACCGAAGCACCCATCCTTTGCGTGTTGCCGTTCCCGAGTGGTTTGGAGCAGCGACCCTGACGCTGCAGGACTGAGCCACTCAAGTCAGATGATTTGTTCAGCATTGGCTACTCCATTCCTGATGGTTTGTTTTGTCTAGCATCAAGGTTTCCAAAAATATATGCTTCGAAAAGCTAAGCATTTGTTGAATTATCAACTGGAGGTCCACATTTGCCGGTACCGATGGTCATTAAATTTGTATTCAAAAGTAGATTGGCAATACACCTCACGCAGCCGCCACAAAGGTTGTCGCCGTTACTAAAGAAGAATCCTGATTACCAAGCGTATTAGACCCCTTAGCGAACATGGGTAAGACCTGAGCGGACTATCACAACCCCTTTACCGATGGTTTGCAGACCTTCACATCTGCTCAACAAACGTGTTTATCAACCTTTAAACAATCGCTTGACAGGGATATGAACCACCTTTTTTCCCTCTTGCGATGGCGTCGGAATCTCAGACCCTGCCTGGCTGGGTGCTTGTCCCTCCAACACTTCCGTGGCAAGGAAGTTCGGGTCGTGTTTATCCGGCGGCACATAGCCGTCGATCATTCGACTTTCCAAAAACTGCATGGAAAGAATAGAGCTTTCTCCGAAGTCATGCCGGTGCTTGGGGCCGAACATCTTGAGACTGCCGGCAACCCCGACCCAGAACAAAAAGAAACAAATAAACCAGAGCACAGCAAACAAAATAATCACATCAAAAAATGCCGGCTCCGGCACGATGTGGGACCGATCAATTACCCACAATGCTATCGCGGCTGCCAAGGTCGCAGCCAAGGTGCTTTTTCGACCGCTGTTCTTGCTATTGATAACTCCGAACTTGACAAGCACAAAGCCGACCAAAACCAGAACCAGGGCCAATGCGCATCCCCAAAGATAGATGCTCAGATTTGCTTTCATGTGAATCCCTTGTCATTTCTCACTTTTATCACTGCGCCCATGATAGCGCCAAGACGTGGCTGATGAATTGAGCCCTGACCTGAAGGCAACAGTTCAATGGGCATGAGCCAGGCTGCTCACAGTCGCGACCAGCGCGATGCCGACCAGTAGCCATGCGATCTGCGCAAATGTTTCGCGCGCCGACAGACGTTTTTGCAATTGGGGAATCAAATCTGCGAGTGCCACGTAAACAAAGCTGCTGGAGGCAACGACTAAAAAATACGGTAGATAGTCTCGCAGATTGTCGACCAGCCAGTACCCCACCAGACCACCCAAGGCCGTCACCGCCCCGGCCAGTGATACTTTGACGAACGCTGCACGCTTGTTGCTGGCGCTTGTTCGCAGCACGGCCAAGTCACCCATGTGGTGCGGCACCTCGTGCGCCAGCACCGCAAGGGAAGCTATCACACCCAGGCGCGTATCGGCCATGAAGGCGGAGGCAATTAACACGCCATCGCCAAAGCAATGAACGCTGTCGCCCGTCAGAACAGCCCAACTGCCGGAGATCGGGGCCTGGCCATGATTACCCTGGCTGGGTGAGTGGTTATGGTGATGTTCGTGCCCGTGGTGCCACAGCTCGGCTTTGTCCAGAAGGAAGAAAAAGACCAGCCCGACCAACAGCGTCATGAATAAATCATGGGCACTGGCTTGACTCTCGAATGCTTCCGGCAACAAATGCATAAAGGCAGTGGCCAGCAAGGCTCCAGCCGCCAAGCTGAGCATATGCTGTGTGTAGCGGGCCAGCACACCAAAACCTAAAAGTGCTGCCAACCAGACGCTGCCAATACCAGCGGCCAGAGTACCCATCACAATTGCTATCAAAGTCATCTGTAGTTGCGCGTGTTTATTTTCAGAATCTGGGAAGCCGCCGTGTCAAAGCAGCGACCCGTTACTCGAACTTTCGGGGTTCAGTCCGGCACTCATCTTAGCAAGCGTGTCAAGCGTACCCTGGCGTCGTTGGCGATGACGTATGAGATCAAAGACAATCGACCGATGGGCATAGGCAAATACATCAAAGTGATCGGGCGCGGCAAAGAGGGTGCGCGTGCCTTGTCGCGCGAACAGGCAGCAGATCTGTTTGCCCAGATACTTGACGCCAACGTAACCGATCTGGAGGTGGGCGCGTTTTGCCTGGCCATGCGAATCAAAGGTGAAACAGCACTGGAGATGGCTGGATTTCTGGACGCGACACAACCCCGCTTGCGCAAAGTTCCGACCCATGGACGCACCACCGTCGTGCTGCCAAGCTACAACGGCGCGCGCAAATTGCCGGTACTGACGCCGTTGCTGGCGCTGCTTTTAGCGCGCGAAGGTCTGTCGGTCGTGGTTCACGGTTGGCCCACCGAAGACAGCCGGGTGTCGTCGCAGCAAGTGTTATGCGCACTCGATTTACAGCCCCAGCCAACGACTGAAAATGGACCGCAAGAGGCGGTCCGATATATCGCCACCGATCTGCTGTGCCCAGGTTTGGCACGCCTGCTGGATGTGCGCCGCCTGGTGGGCTTGCGCAACCCGGCGCACAGCGTGGTCAAGTTGATGAACCCTTGCGACAACCCGGCTTTGCTGGTGACCAGCTACACCCATCCGGAGTACGCCGAGTCCATGACCGCCACGCTTGCATTGATGCAGACCTCAGCGCTGATGCTGCGAGGCACAGAGGGCGAACCGGTTGCTGACCCGCGCCGCGCGCCGGCCATGGACGCTTTTGTCGACGGACAGCTGATCCGGGTCCAGCAGGCACCATCCGGCTCACTGCTCCACCTGCCAGCACTGCCTGCGTGTGACGCCCAGAGCACGGCCAATTGGATACGAGCAGTTCTTGACGGCCAGCAACCGGTGCCAACGCCGATTGCGCTTCAGGTGGCACACATTGTGCGCATGTGTGCGCCAACAAGGACGACACCATGACGGACAACCAAACTCAAGCCTCCGGCGACTGGACTAGCGCTCAGCAAGGAAGTTGCACACTTGTGGGTGCCGGTCCCGGCGACCCGGAGTTGCTGACAATCAAAGCCCTCAAGTGCATTCAGGCCGCCACCGTGCTGTTGGTTGATGATCTCGTCAGCGATGAAGTTGTGGCGCTGGCTTCAGCGACTGCACGCATCGTCCATGTTGGAAAACGCGGTGGCTGCAAATCAACCCCGCAGGCATTCATTGAAAAACTCATCCTGATGGCGGTACGCGAGGGTGAGACCGTGGTGCGCCTCAAAGGTGGCGATCCGTTCATTTTCGGCCGGGGTGGTGAAGAACTGGAGCATCTTCAAGCGGCTGGCATCCACGTGAAAGTGGTCAACGGCATCACGGCCGGTCTTGCCGCCGTGACTGCGCTTGGCGTAGCGCTGACACATCGTGAGCATGCGCACGGCGTCGTATTCGTCACCGGCCACGCCAAGGCTGGCGACCCAGGCACCGACTGGCGAGCATTGGCGACCAGCGCGCATCAGGCCAAACTTACACTGGTGATCTACATGGGCGTGAGTGGTGCCAGGCGGATCCAGAGCGAACTGATGCACGGTCTGCCCGGATCGACCCCGGTTGCCATCATCCAGAACGCCAGTCTGCCGACGCAACGCCAGGCCACCTGCACTTTGAGTGAATTGCATGAGACCATTGCGCGCGAACAGTTGGACAGTCCGAGTGTGATCGTGGTGGGCAATGTCATTCAAGGCGTGATGGCAGCCGGCGTTGAACCCAAACAGATCAGGTCCATAGTTTTCCGCAGGTCTGCATGACAAGTTCGATGCTTTTGCGCAGGTTAAGACGGAACAAGAAAAAAACCGGTTCATGCAAAAATATGACGTTGTCGTGATTGGCGCCGGCGCTGCCGGTTTGTTTTGTGCCAGCGTGGCAGGCCAACTGGGCCTCAGGGTATTGATCATCGACCACAGCACAAAAGTGGCCGAAAAAATCCGCATCTCTGGCGGCGGGCGCTGCAACTTCACCAACCTCGACACCACTGCGACAAATTTTTTGGGCAACAACCCGAATTTTTGCCGCTCGGCCCTGTCACGCTATACGCCTCGCGACTTTACCGATCTGCTGCGGCGCCACGACATCGCATTCCACGAAAAGCACAAAGGCCAGCTGTTTTGTGATCGATCTTCCGAGGATGTGATTCGGATGCTGCTGGCCGAGTGCGAAACCGGTAGGGTTGTGCGCTGGCAGCCTTGCAAGGTCTCGAACATCCGGTTTTTAACCTCTGAAATAGATGGAAAAGACAGCGGCAACTATGAAATTGAATGCGATCGAGGAACCCTTCAAACGCGCTCGCTGGTGATCGCCACCGGTGGCCTGTCGATCCCCAAAATAGGTGCCACCGATTTCGGCTACCGGGTCGCCCGTCAGTTTGGAGTCAACGTCATCGAGACGCGCCCGGCATTGGTGCCCTTGACGTTTGACAGCCAAGCTTGGGCGCCCTACGCCAAGCTAGCCGGCTTGTCACTACCGGTCAGCATTGAAACCGGGGCAAAAAAGGGCAAAACAAAATTTCTGGAAGACTTGCTTTTCACTCATCGGGGACTCAGCGGACCGGCGGTGCTGCAAGTTTCGAGCTACTGGCAGCCGGGCATGCCAATCCGCATCAATCTGTCACCGGACTGCGATGTGCTGGAGTCGCTCTGCCGGGCCAAAGCCGGTTCGCGCAAACTTATCGCCAACGAACTGGCGGCACTGCTACCGTCGCGCCTGGCCGAGGCCTGGGTGCAACAAGGTAGCAACGCCGAGCACAACTGGCAACGCCCCATCAATGAGGCAACCGACAAAGCCCTGGCGGCTCTGGCCGAAAACCTGGTGCACTGGGAAGTCACACCAACCGGCACCGCAGGCTACCAAAAAGCCGAGGTCACGGCCGGTGGCGTGGACACCCGTGATTTGTCTTCACAAACCATGGAATCGAAGCAACCCGGCTTGTATTTCATTGGTGAAGTGGTGGATGTCACGGGCTGGTTGGGCGGCTACAACTTCCAGTGGGCCTGGGCCAGCGGTTTTGCCTGTGCCAACGGGTTGGCAGCCAATCTGACAGCAAGCCTGACCGGCGGTCATTGAATTCGGCCACAACACCGCTATAATCCAAGGCTTTGCTGGCAACCCCCCGCTGCCTGACCAACTTTTCAAGTGGGGAACATCGCACGATATCTGTCAAATGGCCCGATCTTCCTTTGGCTGAGTCTGCATATTTTGGACAACCTTATTTAATGACAACCATCCGTGTAAAAGAGAACGAACCCTTTGACGTAGCGCTGCGTCGCTTCAAGCGCACCATAGAAAAATTAGGCCTTTTGACTGACTTGCGCGCTCGCGAGTTCTACGAAAAACCTACCGCCGAGCGCAAGCGCAAGAAAGCTGCTGCCGTCAAACGCAACTACAAGCGCATCCGCGCCATGCAGTTGCCCAAAAAGATGTACTGATCCATTGCATCTGGCCGGGCTCTCAAGGCCAAAGAAAGCTCGCCGGGAACGCTCAGGCGGGCTTTTTTCATTTCAGATTCCCATTTCGAACCCCGTCACAAAGGACTCTCTCACATGTCACTCAAAGACCAGATCACCGAAGACATGAAAACCGCCATGCGTGCCAGGGACAGCGAGCGCCTGGGCGCCATCCGGCTGTTGCTGGCTGCTGCAAAGCAAAAGGAAGTGGATGAGCGAGTAGTGCTGGACGACATCGCCATGGTTGCCATCGTCGACAAACTGATCAAGCAACGAAAAGACTCGATTGCCGCCTTCACGCAAGCCAATCGCATGGACCTGGCCGACAAGGAAGCCGCCGAAGTGAAGGTGCTGGAGGTCTACTTGCCACAACGCCTGAGCGCCGACGAAGTAACTGGCGCCGTTCAAGCGATCGTGACTCAGTTGGGTGCCAGCGGCCCGGGGGATATGGGCAAGGTGATGGCCGCCGTCAAGGCGCAACTGGCAGGCAAGGCAGATATGGGTGAGGTGTCGAAAGCAGTCAAGGCCGCACTGGCCAGCTGATTCAGCTCCCCGCGACTTTCATCCGATTGACCAGGATGGAGCCAACCGTCTTGGCGCCGTAGGTGTAGCTATCCGCACCCACCGCCTCAATCCCTTTCAACATGGCTTTCATGTTGCCCGCAACGGTGATTTCGTGGACAGGGTAAGCGATACAGCCGTTTTCTACCCAAAATCCGCTGGCGCCACGCGAATAGTCGCCGGTGACGTAGTTGACACCACTGCCCATCAACTCCGTGACAAACAGGCCGGTGCCGAGTTTTTTCAGCATCGCGTCCAGGTCATCACCGGCGCATGTCCGGCGCGATGTCAGACTCAGATTGTGTGAGCCACCGGCATTGCCGGTCGTTTTCATGCCCAGCTTGCGCGCTGAATAACTGCCCAGAAAATAACCCATCACACGACCGGCTTCCACCACTTGGCGGGCATTTACCTTGACACCCTCGTCATCAAACGGTGAACTGCCTTTGCCGCGTTTGACAAATGGATCTTCCGAAATATCAATGTGTTTGGGCAGTACCCGTTTACCCAGAGAGTCAAGCAAAAAAGAACTCTTCCGATACAGCGACCCACCGCTGATGGCCTGCACAAAGCTGCCCAGAAGACCCGCCGCAAGCGGAGACTCAAACAAAACAGGACACTGCGTGGTGGCGATTTTGCGCGAGTTCAATCGGCTCAGGGCACGCTCGGCGGCATAGCGGCCAATAGCCTCGGGCGAGGCCAGATCATCGGCGTTGCGCATCGAGCTGTACCAGGCATCGCGCTGCATGTCGTCGCCCTTGCCGGCAATCGGTGACACCGACAAGGAGTGGCGTGAGCTGGCGTAGCCACCGCGAAAACCGCGCGTGTGAGCACTGAAGAAATGCGATTGCTGCGCCGACACGCCAGCGCCTTCGCTGTTGCCAATGCGTTTGTCCGTCTGCAACGCCGCCGCTTCGCAACTCATGGCCAGCTGTGCCGCCTGTTCGCTGTTGATAGACCACGGAAAAAACAAATCCAGGTCAGTGCGCTGCCTGGAAGCTTGCGCGATGTCTTTTGCATCCGGCAAGGCAGCAAATGGATCTTCGGCGGTAAAGCGCGCAATGTCGTAGGCCGCCTGCACGGTTTGTTCAATTGCGGCTCTGGAGAAGTCCGATGTGCTGGCGTTGCCACGTCGGTGACCCAGGTAAACCGTCACACCCAGTGACTTGTCGCGGTTGCGTTCCACGTTCTCGAGTTCACCTTTGCGAACCGAGACACTCAGGCCGCAACCCTCAGACGCTTCAGCACCGGCGTCGGTGGCACCCAGCTTTTTGGCATGCACCAGGGCAGTGTCCACCAATTCTTCAAAAAAGGGACGGCCGTAGCTAAAACCACTGTCTGCGCTGACAGGGACGGAAGGTAAGGAATTCAGGGTGTTGGGTTTCTTCATATCGGCGGCTATGATAGCTGGCTATGTCACGCAAACTTAAAAAAGGCTATTTCGTCAGAGGTGAATTCGTCGCCGAAGGCAGCGAACGCGACCTGGAACTCAAGCGAGAACTCAAGGGCACCGACGAACAAAGCCGAACCGATCTGAAGCGCGAAAGCACCGAATTGCAGAAGCTCGGTGAAGACCTGTTGACGCTTCGCGCCGACCTGATGGCCCGACTGGACTTGACCGAGAAACTCAAGGACGCCGTGCAGGAAGCCAAGCGTATTACCAACTTCGAAGGCAAGCGCCGCCAGATGCAGTTCATTGGCAAGCAGATGCGTTTGGTTGACCCGGCGGTACTGGTGACGGTCCGCGCCGCACTGACCGAGCAGTTCAGCGGCTCGGCGCAAGAGAACCTTGTTTTACACTTGACGGAAACCTGGCGGGACCGCCTGATTGCCGTTGATGAAGCGCTCGGCGAATGGATGGCCAAGTGCCCGGATACTGACACGCAGCAGTTGCGCGCCTTGATTCGACAGGCCAGGAAAGACGCCAAGCCCGAGAAGCCCGGCGCGGCGGTGCGCCATGGCCGCGCTTACCGGGACATCTTTCAAATCGTGCGCGAGCATTTGACCGAGCAAGACGAAGCAGCCGGGGTGCCTGTGGCTGGTGAAGCCTCATGACCAGCGTCACCGGTCAACCCTTTGATAGCATCAAAATTGGCATCGTCTCCATCAGTGACCGAGCGTCAAGCGGTGTCTATGTCGATAAGGGCTTGCCAGCCCTGCAGGACTGGCTGACGCGCGCCCTGAAAAACCCGCTAAAGTTTGAGTCGCGTCTCATCCCGGACGAACAAGAGGGCATCAGCGCCACTCTGATTGAACTGGTCGACGCCGGCTGCGCCCTGGTCATGACCACTGGCGGCACCGGCCCTGCCCTGCGCGACGTCACGCCCGAGGCGACTCTTGCTGTGGCACACAAGGTCATGCCAGGTTTTGGCGAACAGATGCGTCAAATCAGTTTGAAATTTGTACCGACTGCCATTTTGTCGCGACAGGTGGCGGTGATCCGCAGTCAAACCCTGATCATCAATCTGCCAGGACAACCCAAGGCGATTCAGGAAACGCTGGAAGGCCTGCGCGACAAGAGCGGCGAGATTCTCATGGCTGGCATTTTTGCAGCCGTGCCCTATTGCATCGATCTGATTGGCGGGCCTTACCTGCAAACCGATGAAACGGTGTGCAAGGCTTTCCGGCCCAAGGCGGCGATTCGACCCAACTGACACTCGGGTTGATTTACTTCCCCACCAACTGGTTCAGTTTCTCCGCCTCAAAGTGCTCGCTGCGCGCTGCGTCACCCGGCACGCAATCGCTCTCGTGACGCTGCGCCGAGAGTTTATCGATGGTTTGCCACAGCAGCGCAATTTGATGCTCTTGCGACGCCGCATTGTCGATCAGACCGCGCATCGCCTGACTCAAGGGATCGTCGTTTTGAGTCACGCCGTAGGCTGAAAATCCCATCTTCGAAGCCGCTTCCTCGCGCTTGACATCCAGCTCCGCCTGAATGATGCGGGCCGGGTTGCCAACGGCCGTGGCACCGGCCGGCACCGGCTTGGTGACCACCGCATTGGAGCCCACTTTGGCGCCGTCCCCTACCGTGAAACCGCCCAGTACTTGTGCGCCCGCTCCCACCACCACATTGCGTCCCAGTGTCGGATGGCGTTTGGCGCCTTTGTAGAGCGAGGTGCCACCCAAGGTGACGCCCTGGTAAATGGTGCAGCCATCGCCAATTTCAGCGGTCTCGCCCACTACCACGCCCATCGCATGGTCAAAGAAAACCCGCTCGCCAATCCTGGCACCGGGGTGGATTTCAATACCGGTGAGAAAGCGAGCGATGTGCGAAATAAAACGTCCCAGCCATTTGAAGCCATGGCTCCAGCACCAATGGGAACGGCGGTGCAGCACGACGGCATGCAGCCCCGGATAGCAGGTGAGAACTTCCCAGGCGCTGCGGGCCGCCGGATCGCGCTCAAGAATGCATTGAATGTCGGAATGTAGTCGAGAGAACATGGCCTGAGTCTAGCTTTTTGGTTGGGACACCGCTGCCCGCAGGGCCTGCTGCGCAGCGGCAGCCTGATCCATTGTTTTGGCAATGCCCCGCAGTATGTGGATTTCTTCCTGCGTGACGGCGGCACGATTGAACAACTGATTAAGCCGGGGCATCAGCTTCTTGGGTGCTTGCGAGTCCAGAAAGCCAATGGCGACCAGGGCTTGCTCCCAATGTGCCAACATGCCGGCCAGTTGCTGTGCATCGGCCAGCACACCGGTTCGGGTTGCGCTGACCGCAGCCAGTGGCCCTGCGCTCGGCCCTGAGTGAATAGCAGTTGAATAGGCGCCCAGGGCAAGACGCCATTCGTAGGCAATCACCTGCAAAGCCGCAGCAAGGTTGAGGGAACCAAACTTGGGGTCACTCGGAATGGACAGGCAGGCGTGACAGCGGTAGACGTCTTCATTGCTCATGCCAAAACGCTCGGAACCAAACAGAAAGCCGATGCCTTGCTGCGCCGCCACCCCGTGCTGCATCAACGCATCAAAATGCTCACGCGGTGTCAGAGTTGGCGGGCCGAAGTCGCGCGGCGTCATGGCGGTGGCGCACAGGTGGGTGATGCCCTCCAGCGCCTCGTCCAGTGTGGCGACAATGCGGGCGTTTTTAAGTACATCCAACGCACCGCTGGCACGCTGGATGGTTTCTTCACGATTGAGCACATTGGCCCAGCGCGGCGCCACCAGCACCAGCTCATCAAAGCCCATGGTTTTCATGGCCCTCGCAGCGGCACCAACGTTGCCAGCGTGACTGGTGTTGATCAGGATAAATCGGGTGTGCATGAAGCAGAAAACAGAGAACTATGGGGGACGGCTAAAATTGCACCATTGTCGCTGCTCGCATCGCCTTGCAGATCCGCCCCGAATCCGTTGGGGACAGAGCTAAAAGGCTGTCCCACAAACATAAAAGTAATTCATGTCTCCCAATCTGCATCCCATGATCAATGTGGCCGTCAAGGCGGCCCGCGCTGCCGGCGCCATCATCAACCGAGCGGCACTCGACGTGGAAGCAGTTCGCATCTCGCAAAAACTGGTCAATGATTTTGTCACCGACGTCGACCACGCCGCTGAGCAGATCATTATCGAGACGCTGTTGACGGCCTACCCCGGTCACGGCATCTGGGCCGAGGAATCGGGCCGCGAACAGGGCGCCAAGGATTCGGAATTCGTCTGGATCATCGACCCGTTGGACGGCACCACCAACTTTATTCACGGCTTGCCGGTTTATTGCGTCAGCGTCGCGCTTGCCGTCAAGGGCAAGATCGAACAAGCCGTCATCTACGACCCCAGCCGCAACGATCTTTTTACTGCCACCAAAGGGCGCGGCGCTTACCTGAACGACCGCCGTCTGCGCGTCTCCAAGCGTATCCGCATGCAGGAGTGCCTGATATCGACCGGCTTCCCGTTTCGTCCCACCGACGACTTCAACAGCTATCTCCTGATGATGGGTGACATGATGCAGCGCACCGCCGGACTGCGCCGCCCGGGCGCCGCCGCGCTGGATCTGGCTTATGTCGCAGCCGGCTATACCGATGGCTTTTTTGAAAAAGGGTTGCAGCCCTGGGACGTGGCTGCCGGCTCTTTGCTGGTGACCGAGGCCGGTGGTCTGGTGGGCAATTTCACCGGTGAGCCCGATTTTCTGGAACAAAATGAATGCATGGCGGGCAACCCCAAGATTTACGGCCAACTGGTGACTATTCTGGGCAAGTACAGCAAGTTTGCCAATGCCGACGCCAAGGCCATGGTGCAACAGGCCAAAGAGGAACTGGAAAGTGGTCAGCCTATGTTACTTTCCCGTCATTGATTTCTGCACGACCGCCAGCACCGAGTTGATATCTTCAATTGGCATTTGACCGGGCGCTGAGCCAGCGGCGCCCACCGCAAACGTCAAGGCCGAACCGAAGGCCCAGCCAAACAGCCGCGTGATCGACCCATAAGCTCCCATGGACATACTGATGAGCGGGATATTGAGCCTTTGGCTGGACTGCAAGGTGGCGCTCAAAAGTGTCAGCACGTCCGCCATGTCGCCTGGCATGACGGCAATTTTCGCGATGTCAGCGCCGAGTTGCTGAGCCTGCAAAAACCGCTGGTTCAGGATTTCAATCCCTGGCGTGAGCTGAAAATTGTGATAGGACAGAATCAGCTTGATGCCGTTCGCTCTTGAGGCCTCCCGCACCAGCGCAATATGCACCGGGTCATTGCTCATCTCGAAATCGATGACGTCGATCTGACGGCTTTCGCACACCGCCTGGTACAGCGCGATCACTTGTTCTTCGGACAGCGCAATCTTCTCGCCCCCTTCCTTGCTGGAGCGCCGGGTAAACAGCAGCGGGATGTCGCCAGCGGCCCGCCTGATGCCGGTGGCAACACTGATCACTTCTGCGCTATCGGCAATGCCTGCAAAAAAATCGACACGCCATTCAAGAACATCAGGCTTCTTGGCGATAACTATTTGCACTTCGGACAATATTTTGTCGCGCGTTGACCCGATCAGCGGCGCACAGACGAGCGGAACTTTTGGCCCGCCCACCGGGTTCCCACGTAATTCGATTGGCTTGCCGAGGTGCATACCGATGCTCTCCGTTTATCGAAAATAGTCTGCTTGTACGGAACAGCCGTTTTCACAGCATCCGGTGAGCCATCCGCATCAACCCAAGCAATCCCTAACTGAACACGCCGCCGTACTGCTTGCGCAGATCGCCTTTTTGCACCTTACCGGTTCCACCGACCGGCAGCGCATCCAGAAAAATGACGTCATCCGGCACCCACCATTTGGCAACGCGCTCGGTCAGAAACGCCAGAATTTCTTCGCGCTCGACTTTTTGGCCGGGTTTGCGCACGATGAACAGCAAGGGCCGCTCATCCCACTTAGGGTGCTTGACGCCGATGACCGCCGCCATGGCCACGGCCGGGTGACCCATGGCGGCGCTTTCCAGATCAATCGAGCTGATCCACTCGCCACCGGTTTTGATGACGTCCTTGGCACGGTCCCTGATCTGCATGACCCCCTGGGCATCGATGGTGGCGATGTCACCGGTCGGAAACCAGCCATCCACCAGCGGCGACGTTTCTCCCTTGAAGTAGCCGGTCACGATCCATTGCCCGCGCACCATCAGCTCGCCTTGCGAGACACCGTCGCGCGGCAAGGTGACTCCGTTTTCATCCACCACCTTGATCTCCGCACCGAAGACCGATTTGCCCTGCTTGGCGACGATGGCGTGGCGCTCGGCGGCTGGCAAGTCCATGTCCTGCGGGCTCAAGGAGCCGAGGGTGGCAACGGCGGTCGTTTCGGTCATGCCCCAGCCATGACGTACTTCAACGCCGTAGTCGTCGGAGAACCTGGCGATCAGGGCGGCCGGCATGGCCGAGCCGCCGACGGCAGTGCAGCGCATGGTGGAAAAGCGCAAACCGTTTTGCTCCAGGTGCTGCAGCAGGGCGAGCCAGATGGTGGGCACACCGGCACTGATGGTGACCTTTTCGGTTTCCATCAATTCGTATAGACTGGCACCGTCCAGGCGCGGCCCCGGTAGCACCAGCCGGGCACCGACCATCGGCGCCGCATAAGGGATGCACCAGGCATTGATGTGAAACATCGGCACCACTGGTAGCACGGTGGCCCGGGACGAGAGCGACAACACCATGCAGTCGGACATCGCATTGAGTACGATGGCGCGGTGCGAATAGAGCGCCCCTTTGGGGTTGCCGGTGGTGCCCGAGGTGTAGCACAACGCGGTACCGGTACGCTCATCAAACTGGGGCCAGTCGAACTGCTCGCTTTGCGGTGCGATCAGGTCTTCATAGCAATACACGTTTGCCACGCCTTCAAGCGTAGGCATATTGGCCGCTTCGCTCAGGCAAACCCAGGCTTTGACCTTGGGACAGTGCGCGGCAATGCCTTTGATCAGCGGGGCAAAAGTGGCGTCGAACAACATCACCGCGTCATCGGCGTGGTTGATGATGTAGATAAGCTGCTGCGGGTGCAGCCGCGGGTTGCAGGTGTGGATCACCATGCCACTGCCCGACACCGCGTAATAAGCCTCCAAATGGCGATGGTTGTTCCAGGCAATCGAGCCGACGGCACTGCCGGCGCCCAGACCCAGTTGCAAGAGCGCATTGGCGAGCTTGCGGGCGCGCAGCGCACACTGCGCATAGGTGTAGCGAAACAGCGGGCCATGCGTCTCGCGCGAGACCACCTCGACGTAGCCGAACTGGGCAGCGGCGTGTTCGATGACATCAGAAATCAGAAGGGGGCGGTCCATCATCAGGCCGGGTTGAAGCATGCTGTTGTCTCCTGGTAAATTATTTGTTTGACAGCTGCAACTGTAATTCAACCGCCGCCGCGCTGCATGTACAAATCAAAACGTTTCATGAACGTGTAGCGCTGGGCTTCGTCCAACCCGGCAAAACGAAAACTCACCAGCAGGCGGGGCATTTGTATGAGGGCAATCACACGCGGTTGTGCCACCTGCCACTTCAAGCCCAACGCGCCATCGCCGATTCGCACGCCAGCAGCATTTGTCTGCAACTTCCAGGGGTGCGCGCCAAGGGCGTTGGGCAACCACCTGAGCCACTCGGCCTCGGTGCAGCCCATCTCGCGCTCAAAGCGCTCAGCGTAAAAAGATTGCATCAACCACCCGCAATGGGTGGCCAGATCGCCAGCACATCTCCGTCAGTCAATGTTTCACTGGCGCGCTGCTCCGGCGCTATGTAGCGGCCATTGACCAGCACCAGATGAACCAGCGCACTCGGCAACCGATACGGGTTTATCACTTGCACGATGGTGGCGCCCTGAGCTACCTCCAACTCGACAATATTGGTGTAGCGTGAAGCTGCAGGAAGGTAGTCGGTCAGCGTGGCAAACAGCTTTAACGTGATTCTCATGAGGCACGAGTTTAGCGGCGCCTGGCGTCCTGCGCACCCGACCAGTCATGCTGCGCCTGGGCACAGGCAATGTAGGCCTGCATCAATTGGGTCGGGTCGTTTATAAGTGTTTCCTTCCAGGCACCCAGTTTCACCTGCCCTTCCACCAAGCCCCGCATAACGCCCACGTGATCGGTCCAGCCGACGCTGTTGCAACCGACCAGCACGTCATCCTTGAATTGCAAGCTGAGATGGCGTCCCGCAGCACTGTCTGTCAACTCGACGTGCTCACCGCCTGGTACACCCTGCCAGTCACCAAAACTGGTGGAAATCAGACCCAAGGTATCCAGCACATTGATCTGCGTGACACCTTTGAGGTCGGCGGCTGGTGCCTTGCCACGGCCAAAAGCCACCATGTTCAAAGCCGCCACACGGGCCTGCTCTGCGGCATTGGGCTGGATAGCGCTGACGATGGTTTTGCCACTGATTTTGTCAAAAGCCTCAGCACAATCACCGGCCGCGTAAATACCCGGCACATTGGTTTGCAGATGCTGGTCGGTCAATACACCCAGCAGACAGGTGACACCGGAATTTTCCAGAAAACCAATGGCGGGGCGCACACCGGCGGCACTGATGACCAGATCAGCCGCCACTGTTTGGCCGTTGCTCAACTTCACCTGCAGCGGTGCACCGGCCACAATGGCCTCGACCCGGGTGCCGGTAAACACCTGCACACCCTTGGCCTCGCACCAGTCGCGAATCATGCCGCCAGCGGTTGGGCCCATCATGCGCGGCACCATGCGGTCGCCCATCTCCACCACACTCAAATGCACGCCGCGCGCCGCCAGCGCTTCCATGATAATGCAGCCAATGAAGCCAGCGCCGAGTTGCAAGACGCGGGCTCCTTTGGTAGCCAGCGCCATGATGGCTCTCGCATCCTGCAGGGTCCAGCAGGTGTGAACACCGGCTGCGTCAATGCCGGGGATTGGCGGCTGCACCGGATGCGAACCGGTGGCAATCAGCAGCGTGTCAAACGGCATCGACTGGCCGCTGTCTAGGGTCACTTTTTTACTCACCACATTGACGCTTTGGACACGGGCCTGCACGATATTGATCTTCAGATCAGCAAAGTGCGACGAACTCTTGCGCAGGTAAGTGCCGCGCTCATCCACATTGCCCATCAGCAAGTAAGGAATGGCCATCCGCGAGTACGGCGACTCAGGCTCATCGCCAACGATGGTGATGACATCAAGCGGTGCGTGCTTGCGAATGGTTTCAGCGGCAATGACACCGGCCGGGCCGGCACCGAGGATGAGGTGATGGGTCATGCTAATTTCTCCAAAAAAAGAAAAGCGGCTCCGCAGAGCCGCTGGTTCCTGGCTTGCTATTGCTTTACAGCTCCAGACGCGCCCGGGTGGCAGCAGTAGGACGGCCTTCGCTGTCCCAACCACGCGCCTCATAGTACTTGGGCATCATCTTGGCCAGTTCATTCACTTTGCCCTTGGCCGGGCCTGACTTGCAGGCTTCATTGAGCAGGCGCGGTGGCAGGCTGTCGTCCTTGGCGGTAAAGCCGGCGCGGTTGTTGAATTCGCGCTCCATATTCCAGATGCGTTCGCCAATCTTGGCCAGTTCTTCAATACTGTACTGCTCGCCGCAAGCACCCTGCATTTGCGGCGCCAGATCCTGCAGACCCCAGGCAAAGGTGGTGAAGATGCAAAGACCCGAAGAGTCGAATGCAGCGGTAGCATCCTGAAAGGCCTTCACCAGATCAGCCTTGCCCTCATGCTCCAGCGGATCGGTTTTAACCGGAATGCCCAGCACTTCGGACGCAATGGTGTAGCCACGCAGATGGCAACCACCACGGTTGGAGGTAGCGTAAGCCAGCCCAATGCCCTGGATGGCGCGACCGTCGTAGGCCGGGAACTCCTGGCCCTTGGACGACATCGACAACTCGGGGTGACCGTACTTGGCGGTCAGGCGCTTGGAGCCCTGCCCTATTTCCTTGCCAAAGCCGCGTCCATGGATGGTTTCTTCCGCCAAAAACGCCAGCGCCTGGGCCGAGCCAAATGACGCATCGATGCCGATTTGCTCCTTGGTCAAAACACCCATGCTGTAAAGCTCCATCACCGCGCCCACCGTGGTACCAAAGCTGATCGGGTCAATACCCTCTTCGTTGCATAGCAGGTTGGCGTATTGCAGCGCTTCCAGATCATTCACGCCATTGGCGGCGCCCAGTGCCCAGGCCGCTTCATACTCCAGGCCACCATTGGCACCCCGGTATTGCGGCTTGTTGACTATGGTGAAGTGGCCCTCATCCATCTTGCTGATACGCCCACAGGCGATGGTGCAACCGAAACAGGCCTGATTGGTGACCAGTTGCTTCTTGCCGTCGGTCTTGCGCGGTGTCGCCATGGCCTCGGCACCAATGTCTTTGGCGCCTTCAAACTGGTTGTCGCGGTGGTTGCGGGTTGGCAAGGCGCCGACTTCATTGATCACGCTCATCAGCACCTGGGTGCCCATCGCCGGCAAGCCGGTTCCGGTAACACCATTCTCGGCCAACACCTTTTTGCCGGCCTTGACCGCCGCCATGAAGGCTTTCGGGTCGCGGATATTGCCTACGCCTTTGGTGCCGCGAACTGCAATCGCCTTCAGGTTCTTCGACCCCATCACGGCACCAACGCCGGAGCGGCCAGCTGCCCGGTGCAAATCGTTCACCACGGAGGCAAACAAAACCTGGTTTTCACCCGCCTTGCCGATGCTGGAGACGCGTGTGAGCGGGTCCTGCAGGCTCTTCTTGAGCATCTCCTCGGTCTGCCAGACGCTCTTGCCCCACAAGTGCGCCGCATCGCGCAATTCCGCAACGTCGTCATTCACATAAAGGTACACCGGCTTCGGCGACTTGCCCTCAAAAATGACCATATCCCAACCGGCCATCTTGAACTCGGCACCCCAGTAACCGCCCGAATTGGAGCAGGCAATGGCGCCGGTCAGCGGCCCCTTGGTAACCACGGTGTAGCGGCCACCCGTCGAGGCCATGGTGCCGGTCAATGGGCCGGTCGCCCAGATGATCTTGTTGGCCGGCGACAGCGGGTCAACCTTGGCATCCACCTCTTCCACCAGGTATTTGCTGCCCAGACCACGCGAACCGATGTAGGCGCGCGCCCAGTCCATATTGAGCGGCTCGGATTTGACGGTACCAGCGCTCAAATCAACGCGAAGAATTTTTCCTGCCCATGACATGATGATGCTCCTTAAACAGCCGAAGGCTGGTTACCCAATTTATCGGCCCACTGTGCCATCTTGCCCAGACCGGTCCAGTTGGCGTCAATGAAAGTGATGGCGCCAGTGGGGCAGGCATCGGCACACGCCGGCTCGCCACCGCAGAGGTCGCACTTTTGCACCTTGCCAGTCGCTTCCACGTAATTGATGGTGCCAAACGGGCAGGCGATGGTGCAAACCTTGCAACCAACGCAGGTGGCTTCGTTCACCACCTTGGCTCCGGTTGCCTTGTCCACCGTGATGGCCTCAACCGGGCACGCATGCAGGCACCAGGCCTCATCGCACTGGGTGCAGGTGTAGGGCACTTTTTTGCCGGTATGGTGGAAGTCAAAAACCTTGATGCGGGATTTGGCGGTGGCGAAGGTGCCGTAGTTCTCGAAAGAACAGGCCATTTCGCACTGCAGACAACCGGTGCACTTGTCTGCGTTGATGTGCAACACCTTTTGCATGTGTCTCTCCTGTGGGTAGTGGCACGCAAGATATGCAATGCCTTGCCTATGAAATGAAATACATAGCGATTGTTAGGCTTCAGGAGGATCATTTTACTAGGGGAAAACCCTAGAGAAGTATGGAAAATGCTGTCGAATTCTCAAATCGCGACAATGCACTTGATCGTCAGTTGTGAACGAGAATGGCCACGGTCGTGAATACGCGCAAAACATGAGACACACCAGTACCCCCGCCACTCCAAGCAACACCGTATCTCGATTGACAGAAATGGCGCAGGCGCACAGCCCGAGGCTGCACCCTAAATGGCCAGGCAACGCCCACCGACATGGCGGGCGAACAGCGGAACGCTGGAAGCCACGGATCGCCCTGCTCGGTTTGAGTTGCCTGGCGCTGTGGGGCAACGCCAAGGCTGACGAAGTACACGTTGCGGTAGCCGCCAACTTTGCGGCACCATTGAAGGCGCTCGCTGTCGAATTTGAAAAGGACAGCGGCCACAAAATTGTGATGTCTGCCGGGGCTACCGGCAAGCTTTACGCGCAGATCAAAAGCGGTGCACCATTTGATGCGCTGCTGGCGGCCGACGAAGAGACCCCTGCCCAGTTGGAAAATGAGGGCGAAGCGGTTGCGGGTTCGCGCATCACTTACGCCATCGGCAAACTGGTGCTGTGGTCGGCCAAGGCTGACATGGTGGACGGGCAAGGCAGGGTTCTGGTCACGAGCAATTTCAAACATATAGCGATAGCCGCGCCCAAACTAGCACCCTACGGCGCAGCCGCGCAGCAGACGCTGACCCAACTCGGCCTGCTGGCGGCCCTGACGCCCCGCATCGTGCAGGGCGAAAGCATTGGTCAAACCTACAGTTTCGTCGCCACTGGCAATGCCGAGCTGGGCTTTGTCGCTTTGTCTCAGGTATTTGAAAACGGCGCCATCCGCGAGGGCTCGGGCTGGGTTGTACCCACTCAACTGCACGCGCCGCTGCGCCAGGATGCAGTGCTGCTGGTGCATGCCCGTAACAACCCCGCGGCCAAGGCACTGCTGGTTTTTTTGAGAACGAACAGAAGCAGGACAGTGATACGCTCCTACGGCTATGAAACGGAATAAGGCTTTAGCGTAATGCCCGATGTGTACTGGAGCGCGGTCGTGCTCACCCTCAAGCTCGCGAGCATCACCACAGGCTTGCTGTTGCTGCTGGGGACGCCGTTGGCCTGGTGGCTGGCACGCACGCGCTCCTGGCTCAAGCCAGCGCTGGGCGCGCTGGTGGCCTTGCCGCTGGTATTGCCACCGACCGTGATCGGGTTTTACCTGCTGGTGGCGATGGGACCGCAAGGGCCGGTTGGGCAATTCACCCAGGCGCTCGGACTGGGCCTGCTGCCTTTTACTTTTGCCGGTCTGGTGGTGGGCTCGGTGTTTTATTCGCTGCCCTTTGTCGTGCAACCGCTGCAAAACGCATTTGAGGCCATCGGTGAGAGCCCGCTGGAAGCCGCCGCCACCTTGCGTGCTTCACCACTTGACACATTTTTCAGCGTTGTCTTGCCCCTGGCACGGCCTGGCTATCTCAGCGCGACGGTCATGGGTTTTGCCCACACGGTCGGTGAATTTGGTGTGGTACTCATGATTGGCGGCAACATTCCCAACACCACACGCGTCCTGTCGGTACAAATTTACGACCACGTGGAAGCGCTCGAATACACGCAGGCGCACTGGCTGGCAGCCGGCATGGTGTTGTTCTCATTTGCCTCACTGCTGGCGCTCTACACCTTCAGCCGCCGCGGGCGCCACCGATCAGGCTTTGGCCCATGAACAAGCCGTCAAGCCAGCGGGTGTGCGCACGATTCAAACTCAATTACCCCGATTTTGAGCTTGATGTTGACCTCGACCTGCCTGGCCGTGGTGTGACAGCCTTGTTCGGCCCTTCAGGGTCTGGCAAGACCAGTTGCCTGCGCGTCATTGCCGGTCTGGAGCGCAGTGCAACGGGTCTTGTCTCGGTGCAGGGTGCCGTCTGGCAGGACAAGGCACGCAACCTGTTTGTGCCGGTACACCAGCGCGCGCTGGGTTATGTGTTTCAGGATGCAAATCTGTTTGCGCACCTGAGCGTGGCGCAGAATCTGGCCTTTGGTTTGTCACGTGTTGCAGCGGCGCAGCGGCGCGTGTCGCTGGATCAAGTTGTTGCCTTGTTGGGCATTGGTCACTTGCTGGAGCGCCAGTGCGCCACACTCTCCGGCGGTGAACGCCAGCGCGTGTCCATCGCCCGCGCTTTGGCCACCAGCCCGCGCATTTTGTTGCTGGACGAACCGCTCGCGGCGCTGGACGCAAGGCGCAAGGCCGAGATCCTGCCGTACTTGGAAAAACTCCACAACGAGCTCGACATCCCAGTACTGTATGTGAGCCACGCGCTGGACGAAGTGGCGCGACTGGCCGATCATCTGGTGTTGCTGGAAGCGGGACATGTAATGGCCGTCGGCCCCACAGCCGAAATGCTGACGCGTCTGGACTTGCCATTGGCGCACGGCGATATGGCGGGTGCCGTGCTGACGGCAACCGTTTTGAGCCACGACCCCGACGATCACCTGACCACTGCCCAATTTGGCGGCGGACTGCTGAGCGTGCCGATGCAAGCGGCAGATATTGGCCAACCCTTGCGCATCCGGGTGCAAGCGCGCGATGTCAGCCTGACGCTGGAGAAGCACAGCGGCACCAGTGTCCTCAATATCCTCAACGCCACCGTCATCGCTCTATCTCCAGACAGTCCCGGTCAGGTGATGGTGGCACTGGATGTGGCGGGATGCCCGCTGCTGGCCCGCGTCACTGCCAGGTCGGCCCGCGCATTGGGATTGGCCCCTGGTTTGGCGCTGTTTGCGCAAGTAAAAGGGGTGGCGATATTGGGGCCTTAAATGCCCTCCAGAATAAACAACGTTCTGTTGGCCGACTGTTTGCTGATTTCTAAAATTTCCTGATACTCATCGGATTGATAGAATTTTTCGGCCTGCTCAGCTGACGGGAATTTAACCAGCACCATGCGGGTCGGAGACCAAAGATCATGCTCCATGACGGACAGTTTGCCGCCGCGGGCCAGATATTCACCACCATATTTTTCAAGCATCGGTTTGGCCTTCAGCTTGTACTGTTCGTACAACTCGGGGTTGGTCAAAGCGGTATCAACTACCAGGTAGGCGGTCATCTCTTCTCCTGCATGAAATCATGAAACTCGATGCTCTGATCATCCCCGATTTCAGCCTCACTTGCTGGCGTTGGGAAAGAACACTTGCTCGCCACCGATTTTGTAAGCGGCAATCACCGCCTGCCCCGCCGCCGACACCACCCAGTCGACAAATTTCTGACCGTCGACGGCCTTCACATGCGGATGCCGGGCGGGGTTGACCAGCATCACACCGTACTGATTGAACAGCCGCTTGTCGCCCTCCACCAGCACCGCCAGATCACCCCGGTTTTTGAAATTGAGCCAGGTGCCGCGATCAGCCAACACATAGGCGCCACTGCTGGACGCGATATTAAGCGCTGGACCCATGCCACAACCACATTCCTTGTAGCCCGTGCCTTTGGAGTCCTGCAGGTCGGCCACTTTCCAGAAGCGCAACTCGGCCGCATGGGTGCCACTCTTGTCACCACGCGAAATGAACGAGGCGCCGGAAACCGACACCTTTTTCAGAGCTTCCACAATATCCTGGCCTTTTGTTTTGGCCAGATCTGACGCCGGTCCGATCAACACGAAGTCGTTGTACATCACTGGGTAACGTTTGACAGCAAAGCCCTCCGCCACGACTTTTTCTTCAGCCGCCTGATCATGCACAAACAGCACGTCGGCGTCACCCCGACGTCCCATATCGAGTGCCTGGCCAGTGCCCACCGCCACCACTTTCGCGTCCAGGCCACTGGCTCTTTTAAATTCCGGCAGCAAATAGGAAAACAGGCCCGACTGCTCAGTCGAAGTGGTGGACGCGACCACGATGGATTGCGCCTGCACGCTGCCAGCCAGCAAAAAGATCGAGGCGACCAACACTCGCTGCCCCAGCCATGCTGGCTTACCCACGGTGAAATATTTCATACAAGTTCTCCTTTGACAAACAAATGGGCTGCTGAGTATTGCGGCTGCAAGAGCTGCCCACCAAAAAAATCGGCTACTGGCAAATCGGCCAGCACATGACCATGCTCCAGATAAATGACGCGACTGGCCAGGCGCTTTACCTGGCCCAGGTTGTGGCTGGCAAAAATCAGGGTCATTGCCGAAAGCGGCTTGGCAAACTCGTTGATGAGTGCCTCGACTTCCCGCTTGGCATGCGGATCCAGGCTGGCAGTGGGTTCGTCCAGCAGCAACACCTGCGGCGCCAAAGCCCAGGCCCGCGCCAGCGCCACACGCTGTTGCTCTCCGCCTGATAGCTTGCGCGCATTGCGCTGCGCCAAGCCGGCCAGTCCGACCCGCTCCAGTGCCGTCGCAGCCAGCGCCCTGGCCTCGCTCCAGCGTTTGCCGTGCAGCCAAAGTCCCAATGCGATATTGCCAAGCGCCGACAGGCGCAACAGATGAGGCCGTTGAAACAGCATCGCCTGGTGCGCCGCTGGAGCGCGCTCGACCTGACCCGCGGTGGGCGACGTCAGTCCGTGCAACAGTCGCAGCAGGGTGCTCTTGCCGCAACCGTTGGCCCCGACCAACGCAACCCGCTCGCCGCGTGCAATCGTCAGAGAAACGTCCGACAAGGCGCGTACCGCAGTCGCCGGCCGGCCAAAATGCACGCTCGCTCCCGACAGGCGAAACACCGGCCTCATGGCGACACCTTCAATGCGTGAACCGGTACTTCCTTCAACGCGTTGTGCGCCATGGCACGAGTTCCATCACTGCTCTCCGCACGCTCACGCCAGCGTTGCACCAGACCAATCAGAACATTCAGCACGAGCACGACGGCCAGCAAAATCAGACCCAGGCCCAGCGCCAGCGGCAGGTCGCCCTTGCTGGTTTCCAGCGCAATGGCAGTCGTCATGACACGGGTAAAACCGTCCATGTTGCCGCCAACGATCATGACAGCACCTACTTCCGAGATAGCACGTCCAAAGGACGCAATCATTACGGTGAGTAAAGCGTAACGCTCGTCCCAAGCCAACAAAATACTGCGCATCAAGGCTCCAGCGCCGATCGACTGCAACTGCTCGCCGTGCGCGTTTTCAGCGTCCTCCACCACTTGCCGCGTCAGGGCCGTGACCACTGGCAGCACCAGCACGGCCTGTGCCAGCACCATCGCCTTGAACGAGAAAAGCCAACCCAAGAAACCCAGCGGACCGCTGCGTGAGAGCAGCAGATAGACCACCAGTCCGACCACTACCGACGGCACTGCCAAAAGCGTATTGAGCAGCGTCAGCAGCGCGCCGCGGCCAGCAAAACGTGCGACCCCCAGCCACGCACCGGCCAGCAAGCCCACGGCACACGCGATGGCGCAGGCGGTGCCGCTGACCGACAGCGAGCGGCCCACAATCGACCGCAAACCGGGGTCGAGCGATATGATGAGTTGCAGTGCGGTAGTTGCACTATCTGTGAATGAAGTCATAACCTGAAACTTTGCGGGACAGTGCGAAGCGCATTGCAATTCTGACCGCAGCCAATTCGGTTATCGTAGCAAGCGAATCCATTACCAGCGATATGAAACGCCGTGCATAGGCTCCAATTCCACTACACCCTGTCACGCGATGCCAGTCCGGCGCTGGTGCGCAACCCCTTGATCGACTTGCTGCAAGCAGTCAGCGCACAGGGCTCGATCTCTGGCGGTGCCCGTGCGCTAGGCCTGTCGTACCGTCACGTCTGGGGCGAACTCAAACGCTGGGAAAAAGAATTGGGCAATGAACTGGTGGTGTGGGAAAAAGGCCAGTCGGCCCGACTGACCGAATTTGGCACCAAGCTGATGTGGGCCGAGCGCCAGGCGCAGGCCCGTCTGGCGCCACAGATTGAAGCCCTGCGCGCCGAACTGGAACGCACCTTTGCCCAGGCCTTCGACGATTCTGTTCATGCGGTGACCCTGTACGCCAGCCATGACGACGCCCTGAGCGCCCTGCGCGAGCATGCACTGACGCAAGTGCATGAGCAAGGCCAAAGCCAACTTCACCTGGACATTCGCTTCACCGGCAGTGTCGACGCCATTCGTGCCCTCAATGAGGGGCGCTGCGTGATGGCGGGCTTTCATACGCTGCAAAACAGCGGTCGTCACACATTGACCGAGCGCAGCTACAAGCCCCTGCTGCAACCCGGCTTGCACAAAATCATCGGTTTTGCCAAGCGCACGCAGGGTCTGATGGTGGCCAAAGGCAATCCGCTGGGACTGGGGTCGCTACCCGACATCGTCCTGCGCCACGCCAGATTTGCCAACCGGGCCCTGGGCAGCGGTACGCGCGTGGTGCTGGACGAGTTGCTGGCCCAGGCCGGACTGCTTGCCAAAGATATCGAAGGCTATGGGCACACGGAACCCTCCCACACGGCAGTGGCCCAAGCGGTGGCGGCCGGTCAGTTTGATGCCGGGCTGGGAATTGCGGCGGCGGCGCACCGTGCGGGACTCGATTTTGTGCCACTGGCCGATGAGCGTTACCACCTCGTGTGCCTCAAGTCGGCACTGGCGCAGCCGGGCATCCAGAGCCTGCTGCAACTGCTTCAAACGCCCGCCTGGCAGGCGGCAGTGGCCGGTATTTCAGGCTACTCCGCCATACAAAGCGGTGAGGTGCTTTCCCTGCGCCGCGTGTTGCCGTGGTGGAACTACCGGCTACAAAAAATTCATCCGCCTGAGGCCGCTTAGTCGCGCAGTTTGCGGTAGAGCGTCTGGCGGCTGATCCCAAGGCGTCGCGCCGCCGAGTCGGCCGAGCAGCCGCTGAAGCTGGACACACAGGCTTTGCAAGTCTTAACTACCACACCCGCGGCGCCGGGCATCTGGTTTACCCGCATACCAGTAGTCGGGACAGTCTGTATGCTAGTGGGCAATTCCGACAGGGACCAGACAACCAGGTAGGCAATCCACAAGGATTTCGTGCCTACCCGAAATGGAGATAAGTTCATGGTTCCGCCACGCGAAAATTGGAACTTCAATATTGGAGCGTCGCCTGCAAACTATCCCGGACTTGGGATGGATGAACGGCCAGATTCGCCCAAACCCTTCATTGTTGAATCGCATGCGCGTTGCGCGTATCAGGGGCTGAAGGCTCATGAGTCGTGCGACTATGCGGCTTTGGTGCCAGCCGATTTTCAGATGGCGCTGGAACGCAACGCGCGCCTGATCACACAGGCCACCTCGGTGCTGACCATGCTCGGCAGATCCGTCGCCAATTTTGGCAGCATGATTGTCTTGGCCGACGGTACCGGAACTATTCTGCGCACCCAATGCCAGAGCACTTTCATTGAACAGGCAGACCAGGTTGCGTTGCGCCCGGGTGTGAGTTGGTCGGAATCGTCCAAGGGAACCAATGCGGTAGGCACGGCCCTGATCCTGGAGTCGGACATCCTGGTGCAAGGCGGGGAACATTTCTTTCAATCGAATCATTTACTCAGCTGTGCGGCCTCACCCATTCTCGATCATTCAAGCAATGTCATTGGCGTGTTGGACGCCTCGGGTGACAAGCGCTCTTTTCACCCGCACACTGCGGGGCTGGTGGCCATGTGTGCTCGAACCATTGAGAACAACTGGTTCCGGGATAAATTTCGGCAGACGCCACAGTTGCACTTCCATGGCGTCGCTGAACTGATCGGCACGTCTGAAGAGGGCATCATTGCTTTTGGCGAGGACGGGCAAATCCTGGGCGCCAACCGGGAGGCACTGAGAATCCTGGACATCAGCGCATCCACTTTACGCGTCAAGGGTCTGCGCCTACTCTTTGGTTTGGGCTTCGCAGAGCTCATGGACAAGTTGCGCTACACCACGATGACACCAATGCAGTTGCACCCGAGTAGCGGGAAAGCTGTTTTTATTCGTGTCAGCTGGAACGAGGCTGCCGGCTTCTCGAAGACGATCAATGCCTCGATCACCCAGGTACATCCTTCACGGGCTGCAGCAGCATCGTCACTACTCCTTGGGAAGGGCGCACCGGCAGTAAAAAAAGCAAGCTACCAGCTTGATGAACTCGACGCCGGCGATGCGCAGGTGCGCGCAGTAGCGCAGAAAGTTCGCCAGGTCATCGACAAGGATATTTCAATTCTGATCGTCGGCGAGACCGGCACGGGCAAAGAACTTCTGGCCAACGCCATTCATCAATTCAGTGGACGCCGGAATCAGCCCTTTGTTGCGATCAACTGCGCCTCGATTCCGGAACAGTTGATCGAGTCCGAACTGTTTGGTTATGAAGAGGGTGCATTCACCGGCGCCAAGCGCAAGGGAGATCTGGGAAAGCTATCTCAAGCCAATGGCGGAACACTATTTCTTGATGAAATTGGTGACATGCCCTTGCCATTGCAAGCACGACTGCTGCGGGTATTGCAAGAGCGCAAAGTTGTTGCGCTGGGCGGCCACCGTTCTACCGATATCGACATCAACCTGATTTGTGCGACGCATCGCAACCTGCGCGAACTGATGGATCAAAGGGTATTTCGCGACGATCTGTACTACCGAATCAACGGCATTTCGGTCAAGCTGCCTCCCTTGCGCGATCGAACTGACCTGGCAGGACTGTGCCAGAGGATCTTGCAGGAGTTGTCACCGAATCGCGCGCTGAGCATTCAACCCTCATTGATGGCCTCCTTTTTGCGCTATTCCTGGCCTGGCAACCTGCGCCAACTTAACAACGTTCTGAAGACGGCCGCCGTCATCGCCATGAGCGACCGTGAAATCACCACAGCGCATCTCGCTGACGATTTCAAGGAAGAACTTGCAGCGCTCAGTCCTCCGACTTTGGCGAGGACTGGCGCGGTTGATGGTCCCAAGCGGTCGGCACTGCCGACTCGGCCGCTTGCCGCCGGGGAGTTCATCAACACTTGGGATCTGGCCAATTTGACAGCATCGAAGGCAGCGCCGGCAAACAGCCTGGAGCAGGTTGAAATCACGACCATCATGCGCGTACTCGCCGCCTGTGCCGGCAATGTATCCTTGGCCTCGAAGCAACTCAATATCAGTCGCAACACGATTTACCGCAAGCTCAAGCGGCAGGCGTGATTCTTTAGCGCGTTGGTTTGTCGAGCGTATAGCGCAGGCTGATCCAGATGGAGCGCGGCGCGCCAGGGGCGTAGAAAGTCGATTGCACCAGGGGATAGCCGGCAGCGCTTGTTCCACCCAATGGTCTTGCAACAAAATTCCCGCTGGCATCGAAGCCGGTCGGGCCAAGCTGAGCAGCCGTGTTGTAGCTCGTATCGAAGATATTATTGACTTGCGCCGTCAGTTGCCACTGCGGTGGCATGCTGTATCTTGCACTCAGGTTGAAGGTTGCGTAACCGGCGCTTTGACCCTGCCCAAGGTAACTCATCCCATCGGGTTGGTGCGCGTTGTTCTCGTTGCCGCGTGCAAAAGCACTGCTAAGCGCCAGCATGCTGACACTCAGCATGAAGGTCGGTGAAACTGCGTAATCAGCAAACAGTTTGACCGATTGACGTGGGATCAGTAGTATCTTGTCGCCGGGTCGAATGCTGATGGTGCCCTCCAGCCCAGGGGTGCCGGCCATTGCCGCCTCGTTGCTACTGTTGCCTGTGCCGTTGACCGTTTCGGCGCTCTGGTAGGTCGCATCCAGCCAAGTGTATTGCGCGCCAAAATTCAACTTGCCAAGCTTCGCACCAAGGCCGAGTTCGAGCCCCTGACGCCGGGTTTTGCCATAGTTCTTGAAGTAACCAAAGCCGGCCTGGTTGTCGGCCACAAAAAGGACGTCGTCATGATTTTCAGCGCTGAAGATGCCCGCATTCCACTGCATATTGCCGCTCGCGGTACCGCGCAGACCAACCTCCAGCGTCTGTGTGACCACCTGTCTGAGCGGCGGATCACCGGCCATGGCATTGGGCAGCTTGCACGGCTGGTCCGGATTGGCACAACCCAGTTCGATGGCGGTCGGCGCGCGACTGCTCTGGCTGTAGCCAGCATAGGCGTTGAGTGTCCGGTTCGGGCTGAAGGTGAGACCGATAGCTGGATTGAAGCGTGAAAAGCGATGATCGCCACTAAGCGAGGCGCCGTCGCCGTCGCCATGAATCTGGTCGCGGTTCTCAATGCCGGTGCGGTTGTAGCGGCCTGAGAGGGTCAGGTGCAGGTTATTCTGAACCGACAGCGTGTCGCTGGCATAGACACTCCAGGTCTGGATGCGGCCCGCCAGATCAACCCGCGTGTCGTAGGGTTCCCCATCCACTGTGCCACCGCTGACGCCATCACCAAAGGCATTGACAGTGCTGATGCTGCGATCCGGATTCAGATAGCCAAGCTGCGACGACTGCCGAAAACTGACACGGCTGGCGTCAACCGCCGCGCCCGCCACAAAGCGGTTGCGCTTGCCACCGAGTTCACCCAGCGCCGCAATCTGCCCTGACAGACCGTAGTTCTGCTGCGCGGTCTGCGTGCGGTTGATCAAACCATTGCACTTTTCAGCGGGCTCATCATTTTGCAGCGCCTGCGCAATGCAACGCCACAAGGGAAATGGCGTGTTCGATGCTGTAGCCCCTTTGACCGGATAGCCGCTGTAGCCTGCCAAAGCCAGCGCTGCTTGATCGGCGGCGCTGGGCTGATAGACCGACTGGTCGAGCGAGCCCTCATTGATGTCGCCGTTGTAAGTCGAGGTGTTGATATCGCGGTAATACGCATTGCCGGAGAAAAGCAAGTCGTCGTTGAAGGCGTGGTTCGCGGCCAGACTGAGCAGCGTCGAGCGGTTCTGCGTCACATCTGGCCTGGTGTAGACACTGGTGCGGTCACGCGCCAGCAATCCCTGCTCCTGCAAACCGTTACCGCTCAATTGATTGTCGGCATGTGAAAGCGTCAGTTTGAGATCGGTTTCACCGCTTCGCCAGCCCAGCTTGCCGAAGACCTGACGCACGTCCGAAGGCGAATCCTTGCGCCACCCCTCCTCCCGGAACAGGTTGGCGTTGAAATACCAGTTCAGCCCCTGCTTGTTGGAGCTGCCATGCTCAAACTCGGCGCTGCGCCGAGCATGACTGCCCGCAGTTCCACGTAGCGAGGTACCCGCATCACTGCTGCCATTCTTCGTCTGCACCGACAGGGCGCCGCCCAGAGTGTTGAGGCCAAACAGAGGATTGGAGCCTGGCATCAAAGTGAGGCAGGAGATCGCCGAACGCGGAATCAGGTCCCAACTCACGACGTCGCCAAACGGCTGATTCATGCGTACGCCATCCATGTAGACCGACAAGCCCTGCGGTGTCCCCAGCAGCGGCGAGGCAGTGTAGCCGCGGTAGTTCACATCCATCTGAAAGGGGTTGCCCTGCATCTCGTTGACGTGGACGCTGCCAAGCCTACGGTTCATGAAGTCGCCGAGCTCGAGCGCACCACTGCGTTCGATGTCGCGGCTACTGGCACTTTGCACAGGCGCGGCAATCTCGTTGCGCGACTGACCCATGCCGGGCAACGGCATGCTGGCGATAACTTCAACACTTGGCAAGGTCTGCGTCTGCTGTGCACCTGCATTGAAATTGCCTGCTGCAGCGAACGCCAGGATGCAAATGGCCTTGTTGAGTAAATCCGTTCTCATCGTTCCTTTTTGATAAGCGCTGCTGCAATGTGCAAGCGCAAGCTGTGGCATCTGCCTGAACCAATGTGTGACAGTTGTGAAAAGAGATGCACGAAACGTGCCGATGCAGGTCCGACATGAGTGGCACGCAACTTGCGCTTGCAATACCCGGAGCGGTACTGGCTGAAGCAAGTGTTCAAGAATTTGTCACTGATGTTCCCTTTTAGAAGAATCAGGTGTCAAGTTTTGAGGGTTTACCCGGTCTGATACATGCGGATCAGCAGCCAGCGTCGTTCCTGAAAGTGAATTGATCCTTAACTCAACAATGGATGGAGACTACGATGAAAAATTTGAACGCACTGGCCGTCAGCATCTCGGTATTGGGTGCTATTGCGACCTTTCTCGCGCTCGGGCCACTCAGCGGCGTATATCTGATTTGGGCGGCCTTCGTCGCCTGGGGCGCATTCTTTGCACTCGGTGCCGACATGGCAGCGATGCAAAAAGTGATTGTCTGTGGCATCTTTGGCGCGCTGGTGGCCTGGCTGGTGGCGGTCGTCATTCTGGCGGTTCCGATGGCCGGCGCGCTGGGCTTGCCGCTTTGGGCTGCTATTGTTGTCGGCGTCGGTGTGGTGGCGGTGGTGCTGGCAGCCAATGTTCCAGCGCTGTCAACCATTCCAGCGACGGTCTTCGGTTTTGCCGCCAGCTTTGCCTTTTTGCTGCAAACCCCTGACGTGCTCAAACTTGACGTGCTGCTCTCGGCCAGCCTGAAAAACTCCCTCGTGGTGATTTCGCTGTCCCTGATTGCCGGCACCGTGTTTGGCCTGATCTCGGCACGCTGGGGCGCTGCAATGACCAAGGAGTGATTGGGCGAAAGCGGCGCTACGCTGCGAGGTGAATCAGCCCGTGGCGTAGCGCCAGCAGGGTGATCTCGGCCTGGTTGCTCAGGCCGAGCTTTTGTTTGATGTTGTAGAGGTGGGTTCCGACCGTCGAGCCTGACAACTTCAGGGTGTCCGAGATTTGCACCACCGACTGCCCGCGCGCAAGTTGCACAAAGACCTCGAATTCACGCGCCGACAATTTTTCGACCGGCCCCTTGTCCCCACCGATGGCCTGCAGGGCGATGCGTTGCGCGATCTTGGCATCGACATAACGCTGGCCCTTGGCCACTGCACGAATCGCATCGATCAGTACCTCGGGGGCGCTGCGTTTGGACAGATAGCCCATGGCGCCAGCCTGTAGTGCCCGTATCGGATGGCTGATGTCCTCGTGCGCCGACAAGGCCAAAATGCGCACACGGCTGTCTTTGGCCGTGAGTCGTTTTATCGCCTCGATGCCGCCCATGCCGGCCATGGCGATGTCCATCACCACCACATCGGGCGCGGCCGCCTCGCACATCTGGCATGCCGCTTCACCGCTGTCGGCCTCGGCCACCACCTCGATGTCATCGCTGGCCTCAAGCAACAGTTTGAAACCGACCCGTACCACCGCATGGTCATCGACCAGCATGACTTTCAATTTATGCATCAATTTTCTTTGTGAGTGGCAAGCTGACCTTGATGAGCACACCACCGGGCTCCACCTGCTGCAGGACAAAACTGCCGCCCAAGGCCTGCGCGCGCTCGCGCATGCCCGACAGACCGTAATGCCCCTCGGTTTGAAACTGCGTCACCCGGCCAATGCCATCGTCACTCACCGCCAAGTGCAAGGATTGGTTTGACGCCGACAGCAGCACGTCAATGCGATTGGCCTGCGCATGGCGCAGCGCATTGTTCACCGCCTCCTGCACGATCCGAAAGACGGCGGTAGCCTGTTCGCCGTCCAGTTTGTCAAGCGCCTCAGGCAGGCTCGCGTTGACAAGCAAATCCGGATGGTGCAACTGGCTTTCTCCCAGCAGATCACGCAGCGCATCTTGCAAACCAAACTGATCTAGCGCCAGCGGGCGCAGTTTGGAAATCAAACGGTGCATGCCGTCATATATTTGATCGGCGCAGTCCATCACCAACCGCGCCGACTGTTCGATGCTCGGATCCGTGCCGGCCGCGCGCCGGGCAATTGCCAGCCCTACGCTTTTGATGGCAGTGACTTGCTGCCCCAACTCATCATGCAACTCGCGCGAGATGGCGCCGCGCTCCTGTTCGATGCGGTTCTGAATAGCCTGCGTGAATTCCCGGTTTTCGGCCAATGCCAGTGCGGCCTCCCTTGCCTGCCGCTTGGCCTCGATGCTGTCCTGAACCGATTGCGCCATGTGGTTAAAGGCAGCGCCAATCTGGCGCCCCTCACGTCCAGCCAATTCAGTCAGGCGCGTGCCGTAGTCACCGGCCGCCATGTCGCGCAAACCCTGTACGACCTGGTGCAAGGGCTTCAAGGCGCGCCCCATCAAGGCATACACGACAACATTACCCAGGACAAAGCCTGCCAGAACCATCCACAGCATCGGACGCAAGTCATCCCAGCCGTCGAGGACTGCACGCGAGGCGTCGGCCCGCAGCAACAGACGCCCGGTGGGCAAGCGAATTTCTTGCGGCAGCAAGGGTGGCGAGACGATGCTGGCGTACCAGAGCGGCGCTTCGCGCCCAACCTTGTAAACGGAGGGCGGTGAACTGAAGACCAGATTGTTCTGGTCGTCACGCAACTCGACTTCATTGGCCCGGATGCGCCCGACCTGGCCCAGGAAATCGGCCATGCCAGCAAGGCCACTGGTGCCGTACACCCATTGCATGCGCGAGAGCAGCTGGGTCGCCACCACATTGGCGCCCAGCACCTCGTCATGCACGCTGCGCCGGGTGTTGTCGATCTGCAAGCCAATCAGCACGGACGCAAAAATGGCCATCAGGACGGTGATGATCAAGTTGACCTGAAGGCGAAGGCTCATGACATTTTCATTTGGCAAAATTTGTTGTCCCGAAGCAGGACGCTTCTATGCCCAACAAGGCATTGATCATACTGAGCAAAGCCCGTGCCATGACTGCAGTCGAGACCGACACGGCCTGGGCCCAAAAATTCATGAAAATCATGAGGACCTATTCAGGCATTTCCTGATGTGCTGCACGCCTGACAACCCTAGACTGATTGCATCTTTCAAGGATGTGCACCATGTTTATTTTTCACCTCAAGTTGCCGGCCAAGTACCGGCCCAGTGCGCTGCCTCTTGTCCTGTTCGCGGCGCTGGCAGTGCCAGCGCTTGCGCAAAACGCGTCGGACCTGAGTCCGGTTGTGGTGACGGGTAGCCGGATCTGGCATTCAAGCTTTAATCTGCCGATGTCGATCAATGTGCTCAGCGCCGAACAGATTCAGGACGGTCAATTCATGGTCAATGCCTCGGAATCGCTCTCGCGCCTGCCGGGCATCGTGGCACCCAATACCAACCGTTTTTCGTCGGATCAGCTCATTTCGTCGCGTGGCTTCGGCGCACGCTCAGGCTTTGGCATACGCGGCATCCGCCTGTACGCCGACGGCATACCGCAAACCATGCCGGACGGCCAGGGCCAGTTGTCAACCTTCAGTCTGAGTTCGGCCGAACGCATGGAGGTCATGCGTGGCCCGTTTTCCGCGCTTTACGGCAACTCCTCGGGCGGTGTGGTCCAGATCTTCACGCGCGAAGGCAAGGGCACGCCACGCGTCAACGCCAGCGCCTACAGCGGCAGCTTCGGCACCTGGCGCACTGACTTGCAAGCCGAGGGCGCCAGCGGCGGCCTAGGCTACCTGATCGACGCCTCCCGCTACGAGAGCCAGGGCTACCGCGAGCACAACGCGGTGCAACGCGACCAGCTCAATGCCAAGCTGAGCTGGCAACTCGGTGGGCAAACCAAGGCCACCCTGGTACTTAACGGCCTGGACCAACCCTACAACCAGGACCCACAGGGCCTGACACGGGCCCAACTCGAAGCCGACCGGCACCAGATACAAAGCGATGCGCTCAAGTACAACGCTGGTGGTAACAAATCACAAACGCAGGCCGGTTTGAATCTGGAACATCGGCTGAGCAACGAAGATGCGGTGCAGGCGATTGTATGGACCGGCATCCGCCAGACCATGACGCGCGGCTCGACTGCCTTTAACGCGGCGCCTGTCATCAAGGGCTCCGGCGGAATCGGCTACATCGACCGCGACTTCGCTGGAACCGACTTGCGTTGGAGCCATGAGGCCACAACACCAACCGGTCCCCTGACCCTGACCCTGGGTCTGACTTACGAGCGCATGTTCGACCTGCGTACCGGCTACGAAAACAACGCCGGTGTACAGGGTGTTTTGCGGCGCGACGAAAACAATATTGCTGCCAGTTCAGGCCAGTACCTGCAAGCCGAGTGGGCGTTGGGGAAAGACTGGACGCTCAGCGGCGGCGTGCGCCGCAGCCTGATCAATTACGAGAACCGGGACCGCTACATCGCCAGTTCCGCCAGCACGACCAATCCCGACGACAGTGGGACGGCCAGCTACGCCAACACCAGTCCGGTGCTTGGACTCATCTACCACCTCAACCCAAGCGTCAACCTCTATGTCAATGCCGGCAAAGGATTCGACACACCTGCCTTCATCGAACTGGCCTACAAGGCAAACGGTGCCAGCGGCCTGAACTTCGCGCTGCAGCCCTCGAGCAGCGTGAATTTTGAGACCGGTGTCAAAGCACTCGTGGGGCGCAGCACGCTCGTCAACCTGGCACTGTTCAAGATCAGCACGGACCAGGAGATCGTCGTTGACACCAGCGTGGCGAGTCGTTCGGTTTACGCCAACGCCGGCAAGACCGGTCGCACCGGACTGGAGTTGTCGATTGACAGCGATCTGGGCAACAACCTCAAAGCCAGTCTGGCCTATTCTCTGCTGAACGCGCGTTTCGAAGAATCGTTCAAGAGTTCCTCAAAAACCATCAACAGCGGCAATCAAATTCCCGGTACACCCCGAACAACGCTGTATGGCGAACTGGCCTGGAAGCACCCGGCCAGCGGCTTCTCGACCGCGATCGAGGCGCGTTACAGCGACAAGGTTTATGTCGATGACCAGAACTCAGACGCCGCCGCATCCTATACCGTGCTCAACTGGCGCGGTGGCTTCGAACAGCGCCTGGGCGCTGTTCGCCTGAGCGAATTCCTGCGTATTGAAAATCTGGGCGACAAGGATTATGTCGGGGCCGTACTGGTCAACAGCAGCACACCGTTCACCCCGGCGCCGGGGCGCAACTATGTCCTCGGCGTCAACGCCAGCCTCGCCTTTTGATGATGCGCCAAAACGCCCGCCTGTCATTTGCCGCGCTGGTCTGGCTGCTGCTGGCCAGTTGGCTGGCGCAAGCCGCGCCAGTAGACGACGCGCGCTTGCGCGCGGCCGCAAGCGACTCGGAAAACTGGCTCAGCTATGGCCGCGACTACACCAACCAGCGCTTCTCACCGCTAAAGCAAATCAACCGCGAATCGGTTTCGCAATTGGTTCTACGCTGGATCTACCAGAGCGGCACCAGCGCCACGTTTCAGGCTACACCACTGGTGGTTGATGGCGTGATGTATTTGTCGATGCCCTTCAACCACGTAGCCGCCATCGATGCGCTCAGCGGGCGCGAGTTGTGGCGCTATCAGCACAAGCGCAAGTCCGACAAAATGTGCTGCGGGCCGGCCAATCGCGGGGTCTCGGTGGCCTACGGCAAAGTGTTCATGGGTACGGTCGATGCGCGCCTGATCGCGCTCGACGCCAAGACCGGGAAAATCGCCTGGGACACGCCGCTGGCCAGCGACGAAGGCCCGTCCGAGAAGACCGATCAATTGGCGCTCAATGACGCGCTGCGCGGCCACACCGCCACCGGCGCCACCGGCGTTGGCGCCAACATGGCGCCGCTGGCCTTCAACGGCAAAATCATCATCGGCATCACCGGCGTCGGCTATGGTCTGCATCTGGAGGGCGACCGACCGAATGCGCCGCTGGGCGCCGTTGTCGGCTTCGCCGGCAGCTACGGGCGCCCCGGCTTTTATGCCGCCTTCGATGCCGCCACCGGGGAGCGTGTATGGCAATTCGACACCATTGCCAAGTCAAACTGGGAAGGCGCATTTCGGCCCTTGACGCCCGACGGTATGCCACTGCACCGCGATACAACGCAAGAGCGCCGTGAGCTGGCGAAGTATCCCGATGCAGCCCGCCACGGTGGTGGCTCAGCCTGGACCACGCCAGCCTTCGATCCGCTCACCGGAACCCTGTTTGTTGGCACCGGCAACCCCTCGCCGCAGATGGATGACGTCTCGCGCCCGGGCGATAACCTCTACAGCGTATCGCTGGTGGCGTTGGACGCCAACACCGGCAAGCTCAAATGGTTTTACCAGCAGGTGCCGCACGATGTCTGGGGCTACGATGTCGCGAGCCCGCCGCTGCTGTTTGATCTGCCCAGCGACAAAGGTGTGATTCCGGCCATAGGGCAGGCTTCCAAAATGGGCTGGTTCTATGTGCATGACCGGCGCAGCGGTGAACTGCTCTACAAGTCCGAGCCCTTCGTGCCGCAGATCAACCTGTTTGCGCGTCCTACACCCGAAGGCGTGCGCGTGGCACCCGGCGCGCTGGGTGGGTCGAACTGGACACCGGTTGCATTCAACGCAGAATCGGGCCTGGTCTATGTCGCCGCCTCGCACAGCCCGACCCGCTATGCGGTACACGAGATCGCCGCCACAGCGGACAAACCGGCATTGCGCTACTCCTCTCTCGAACCCATCGACGAGCCGAACTGGGGCACCCTGAGCGCGATCTCGACACGCGAACAGGGTCGCATCCGCTGGCAGCACAAGACCGCACAACCAATGGTCGGCGGCGTGCTGGCGACAGCCGGCGGCCTGGTGTTTACTGGTGAGGGTAGCGGCTTTTTGAGCGCCTTTGACGCCGACTCTGGCGCACTGCTGTGGCAGTTCCAGTGTGGCGCCGGCGTCAACGCGCCGCCGGTTTCCTACGCTGTGGACGGGGTTCAATACATTGCCGTGGCGGCCGGAGGCAATGCCAACTTTGGTTTCAAACAAGGAGGTGCGCTGCTGGTATTCGCGCTGCCCGGGCGACACTGACTTCTCCCGGCCGCTACGGCACAACAGCCGTTGTTACAACGGCAGGTGTTGCGTGTTCGCATGTTGCGGTTTGACACACTTCACAGGGTTAACACGGATCGTACAAACCCTAGTTTCAATCCAGTTGTTAAGGACTAGAGTTTGAGCCGCAGTACCTTTTGCGCTCGTCGGCACGGCGAGCTCGCTGGAAGCCAAGCAGTTTCGTGGGGCTTAGAACGAGGGCTTTGGAAGTGCTTGACCCGCCTGGCACAAGTATTGCTGTTTCGATGCCTGTTGAGCACGTCATAGCGGGCTCGACAGAACATAAATCAATTTGGAGACATGATGAAACGAACCTTAAGCTATCTATTCGTAGTGGGGGTCTTCCTCGGCTTGACGACGGGCCTTGCTGGAGCGCGCGTCACCGACAAGGACATCCAAAACGATGCCAGCACCGTCGGTGATGTCGTGAGCTACGGCATGGGCACAAAGCTGCAGCGGTACAGCCCATCAACCAAGATTGACACCAAGAACGTCAAAGATCTGGTGCCAGCCTGGTCTTTCTCTTTTGGCGGTGAAAAGCAGCGCGGCCAGCAGTCACAACCGGTCGTTCACAACGGCAAGATGTTCGTGACCGGTTCCTACTCGCGTGCCTGGGCGCTCGATTCCAAGACCGGCAAGAAGCTGTGGGAATACAACCATAAGCTGCCCGATGGCATCATGCCCTGCTGCGACGTGATCAACCGCGGCGGCGCCCTGTACGAAAACCTGTTTATTTTCGGAACACTGGATTCGGTTCTGGTGGCTCTGGATCAGGATACCGGCAAGGTGGTCTGGAAAGAAAAAGTCGGTGACTACGCTGAAGGCTACTCGATCACCGCCGTGCCAGTCATCGCCAAGGGTCTGGTCATCACCGGCATGGCGGGCGGCGAATTTGGCGTGGTAGGCCGTGTCACCGCGTTCGACGCCAAGACCGGCAAGCAGGTCTGGATGCGCCCGACGGTTGAAGGTCATATGGGCAGCAAGGACGGCAAGGACAATGGCATCTCGGGAACCACCAACGCGACCTGGCCGGGCGACCTGTGGAAGACCGGTGGCGCCTCGCCGTGGATGGGTTGCTCGTTCGATCCCGAAACCAATCTGGCCTATTGCGGCACTGGCAATCCCGGACCGTGGAACTCGGCACTGCGCCCGGGTGACAACCTGTTCTCGTGCTCGACCGTCGCCATTGACGTTGACACCGGCAAGATTGCCTGGCACTTCCAGCACACACCCAACGACGGCTGGGATTTTGACGCGATGACCGTTGACATTCTGTACACCGATAAGGCCGGCCGCAAACTGATTGGTAAGCCCGACAAGAACGGCTTCTTCTATGTACTGGACGCCAAAACCGGTGCCTTCGTACGCGGCTTCCCCTTCGTCAAAAAGCTGACCTGGGCCACGGGTCTGGACCCGAAGACCGGTCGCCCGCTGTTTGTCCCGGAAAACCGGCCTGGCGATCCGGTCAAGAGCGCCGACGGCAAGAAGGGCACCAGCGTGTTCACAGCGCCGTCCTTCCTCGGTGGCACCAATCAACAGGGGTCTGCTTACAGCCCGGATACCGGCCTGTTC
>SESD01000179.1_pt1 | contig 39108 bp, 32 predicted proteins | sample 3171411 | NCBI WGS metagenome assembly SESD01 (sample SAMN06051880, study PRJNA518727) | freshwater metagenome | biome: subpolar coniferous forest; feature: holomictic lake; material: water; isolation source: holomictic Lake 442, 16.5 m depth | place: Canada: near Kenora, Ontario | collected...
TATTATCATTTGGTGCTGAAGGTGCACCAGATACACCTAAAAACATGCACCAACTTTTCGAGGATAATTGCGCAAGCTGCCACGGTTCCGATCTCGGCGGCTTTATAGCGCCGGCCTTAAATGCCGATAAATTAAAAGGACGCAGCTCCACTTCTCTGCGCAGCTTGATCATGACCGGCAGTTTTGACACCTTAATGCCTCCGTTTTTTGGCCGCTTATCTGATGATGAAATTCGTGGCTTGGTTAAGTATTTACAATCTACGCCAAAACTGGCTAATCCTGCCTGGACGATTGACGATATCAAAGCCTCAATTAAAGTTTACGTTAAAGACGAAAGCACCCTGCCGGCAAAACCTACTTATCAAATTAATAGTATGGACGATGTTATCGGCGTAGCAGCTCGCGGAAAATACGGCCGAGGGGCTGGCTCCAAAGCAGTCTTTATTAACAGTGTTACTCATAAACAAATCGGTGAAGTAGCTACCGGCACGGCCGCACATATTATCGATTACAACCCCGCCAACCCGCGATGGGCTTATGTAAAAACAGATACCGCCGAAATATTCAAGATTGATTTATATTCCATGCAAGCGGTGCGCAGTGTTAAAACCGGCTTTAACGGCCCTGGCTTAGGAGTTTCGCGCGATGGTAAATACATCATGGCTGGCTCGTTTGTCCCGCACAACGCCGTCATCCTGAATGCTGACACCTTGGAACCACTCAAAACCTTTGAACTGGAAGGTCTAGATCCAGACGGTAAAATGGTTTCTTCTGATTCTGGCATGATTCTCGGCACACCGTTTGATGATATTTTCGCGATCGCTTTAGAAAACGCAGGACAAGTCTGGGTGGTTGATTTAAAAGAAGGCTTCCCGGTCACAAAAATCGAAAAAGTGGGTCGCCATTTACATGACGCTTTTCTAACGCATGGCGGACGCAAACTCATGATAGCCGCTTATGATGACAATATCGTCGCCGCGATTGATTTAAAAGATCGCAAAATTATCAAAAAACTGGACGCCGGTTGTGTCCCCCATGTGGGTGGCGGTGCAGCTGTAGAAGTTGACGGTCGCACCTTGGGTTTTGGAACTAATTTTGGCGATTGCGACAAAACCGTGGTCAGCGTTTGGGATCTGGACAAAATGGAAGTCGTCAAGCAAGTTCCGGTTGCTGGCGGCACTGAATCCCCTGCAGCTCATGCTAACGCACCTTATGTTGCGGTAGACATCATTTCTAAAGATCGTCGCGCTCGGACCATCCAGCTCATCGACAAGAAATCACTGGAAGTTGTTAAGACGCTGGACGTTGGAGGTCATGCTTATTTTCCTGAATATAGTGCCGATGGTAAATTTCTGTATGTCAGCGCCGGTTACAGCGGAGACGAGGTGGTCATTTATGATTCAGTATCCCTGGAAAAAGTCGCCTCCCTACCGATGGAAAGTCCTGCCGGAATCTTTTCTCATGGCCGGGTCAGATACATGACGCGCGGTCTTTCTCCAGACGAGATGAAAGGTGCAAAACCATGAGGGTCTTTGCCCTTTCGGGTTTATTGCTAATCAACTTGCTGTTTGCACATAACGCAATCGCTGCCTCTATTTTTGCCGGCCAAGCAAAAGCGGCAGCGGTTTGCTCGCAATGTCACGGTATTAATAGACCTTCAGCGGATGCGCCCTTTCCATCTTTGGCCGGACGCGATGCGGCGTACTTAAAAACAGCGCTTAAACAGTATCGCGACAAAACCCGTAAATCTGAAATTATGAATGCCATGGCAGGTTCGTTAAGCGATGATGACATTAGTAATGTGGCGACTTACTACGCACGACTAAAACCTTAACACTCATGAAAAAACTGTCACTTTTACTGTGGGTTACGACAACTGCCTTTGCAGGTGAACCTACGTTTGAGCGGCAAACCACGCTCCGCAACCAGTTAAATCACGATTGCGGAGCGTGTCATGGCTTAACTTTAAAAGGCGGACTAGGACCTTCCTTGTTACCTGAAGCCTTAGCGGACAAACCTGATGAGTTTTTAATCTCAACCATTCTTGAGGGTCGCAAAGGAACCGCCATGCCACCTTGGCAGCCGTTTATGAGTCATGACGATGCCGCCTGGCTGCTTGGCATTCTGCGCGCTTCCAGCCACAAGTGAATTCATATCAAAACTGTTTTCACAATACAGCTCTATATTGTCTTATGAAAAAAACACTAGCACTTTTGGCTCTGCTCCTATCTTTTAACGCCCTCGCAGACCTCCGCGCCACCGGCGATTTAGGCATCGTGATTGAACGGGAAGACGGCAACGCACTAATCATCAACACCACAGAACATAAGCGGCTTGCTAAAATCGAAAAACTGGGCGACTTGTCCCATGCTTCCGTGGTTTTTTCCCGTGATCAACGCTACGCTTATATTTTCGGTCGCGATGGAGGCTTAAGCAAAATCGACATGCTGAAAGACAGCATCGACAAACGCATTATCCAAGCCGGCAACAGTATTGGTGGGGCTATTTCCCAAGATGGAAAATTGATCGCCGTATCCAATTACACGCCTGGCGGTATTAAAGTTTTTTCCTCAGACACCTTGGAGCTGGTTGCCGATATTCCTTCTTCCTATGGTGACGGACTGCGCTCTAAAGTCGTCGGATTGGTAGATGCGCCAGGGCAACGCTTTGTATTTAGCTTGTTTGATGCCGGCGAAATTTGGGTGACTGATTTAACAAATACCAAGACCCCAGTTATTAAAAAATTCCCGAACATCGGCAAACAACCCTACGATGGTTTAATCACGCCTGATGGACACTTTTACATAGCTGGTTTGTTCGGTGAACCAGGCCTGGCACTGCTGGACTTATGGAATGTTGATTCTGGCGTGAAACGAATCCTGTCCGACTACGGTAAAGACGATGAAAAACTACCCGTTTATAAAATGCCGCATCTTGAAGGCTGGGCAATAGCGGGTAATTACGTATTTGCACCAGCAATCGGCCAACACAAGGTTTTGGTGATCGACAAAAACACCTGGGAACTTCACGACACCATTACTGTCGTCGGACAACCTGTTTTTGTGATGGCCAGACCGGATGCTCGTCAAATCTGGGTTAATTTTGCCTTTCCAGATAATCATCAGTTACAGATTATCGATGTCAAAGATTTGTCCTTACGTAAAACCTTGACGCCGGGAAAAGCCGTTCTACACATGGAATTCACTCCACGCGGTGAACAAGTCTGGGTCGCGGTAAGAGATGATAACCAGGTGGTGGTTTATGACACAGAAACCTTACAGGAAATAACTCGCCTGCCTGCCAAGCAACCTAACGGTATTTTTTTTAGCTCGCGAGCGCATAAAATCGGCTTATAAATTAGATGCTTACACACTTGCATAAACAACTGTTGAACGACTATCAGCACGATTTTCCCTTATCAGCTCGACCTTATCAGGACATCGCCGATGAATTGGGCGTGACCGAAAACGAGGTTTTAACAGCCTTTACCGAACTCAACACCAAGCAACTCATCAGTCGCATCGGCCCGGTTATTCCACCCAATCATATTGGCGTCAGTGCGCTGGTGGCGATGTCTGTTCCAGAACAACAATTACAGGCAATTGCCGATAAAATCAGCGCTTATCCTGAAGTTAATCACAATTATGAACGCGAACACCTGTTTAATCTCTGGTTCGTAGTTATCGCTTCCGATGCTGAACACCTCTTTGATGTCATTAATGAAATTGAGCGAGAAACATCCTTAAAAGCCTTGCGTCTGCCCATGTTGGATGATTTCTTCATTGATTTGGGTTTCAAGCTGGATTTGACTAATGCTTGAAACTCGTGATCTTGAATTACTAGAACATATTCAACGAGGGTTGCCTGTTTGTTCCAGACCCTATCTGGAAATCGGTTTGTGTTGCGGGATGTCTGAAACCGAAGTCATCGAACGCTTAACCAAGCTTAAACAACAAGGATTGATTAAACGACTGGGGGTTATCGTCAAACACCGACAACTGGGTTATCGTGCCAATGCAATGATCGTCTGGAATGTGCCGGATCAAGTCATCAAACAGCTAGGCAAAGAAATCAGCCATTTCTCGTTTGTTACGCTGTGTTACCAGCGCCCCAAGCAACCGGAATGGCCCTACAACCTTTATTGCATGATACACGGCAAAGATAAAGCCACGGTGTTAAATCAACTTGAACAGCTCATTGAGGCGTGTCATTTAAACTGTTTTGACAAAGAAATTCTATTTAGCCGCCAGTGTTTTAAGCAGCGCGGCGCCATTTACCAAAAACCCGGACCTTCTCTAGCTCATGGATGAAATTGATAAGAAAATTATTAATGCCCTGCAAAATGGCTTTCCGATTTGCGATGCTCCATATCAACAAGTTGCCGGACAACTGAATCTTACCGAACAGGAACTTCTCGCCCGACTAACCATACTTCTCGACAATGGTACTCTCACCCGATTTGGCCCTTTATATAATGCCGAATTAATGGGGGGGGCGTTAACACTGGCGGCAGTTAAAGCGCCGCATGACCGTTTCGATGAACTCACTGATATCATTAACAGCTTTCCTGAAGTTGCTCATAACTACGCCCGCAACCATGAGCTAAATATGTGGTTTGTACTGGCTACCGATGCACCTGAGCAAATTGCACAAACCATCATGGCAATCGAACAAAAAACGGGGCTTACTGTCTATAACATGCCAAAAATCAAAGAATATTTCGTCAACCTGAAACTGGAAGCCTGATGATGGTTGATGAAACAGACCGCAAAATCATCCAGGCAACCCAGGCAGGTTTACCCTTAACCACCCAACCTTATCAGACGCTTGCTGACCAACTCGCACTGACTGCTGAGGAGATTATGCAGCGTCTGTCTGCCATGAAAAACAGCGGCATTATTCGCCGTATAGGCGCTGTCCCCAATCACTATAAACTGGGCTATCGTTTTAATGGCATGACGGTCTGGAACATTGTCGATGAAATGATCGATGAATTGGGTCAAAAAGTCGGGCAACTGGACTTTGTCAGTCATTGTTATCAGCGCCCCAGAAAGCTTCCCGAATGGCCTTACAACCTGTTTGCCATGGTGCATGGCAAGAGCCAAGATGAAGTAGACTTACAAATCCGACAAATTTCCGAGCTTCTCAGCGACAATAATCTGGGTTGTGATGTTTTATACAGCACCAAAATCCTGAAAAAAACCGGCTTTCGTTCGGCTATGCAACACGCTACTGACTAGGAAGCAACTTATGTTTAGACTAAGCCATTACATGCGGGAATTGATAGACCCGACTCCCTTAAAACCAACACGTAAACCTGCCGCTCCGGTGGTTATCTGGAATTTGATTCGTCGATGCAATCTAACCTGCAAACATTGCTATACAACCTCTACCGATATTGATTTCCCGAATGAATTAACCACGCCTCAAATCTATTCTGTCATGGATGATCTGAAAGCCTTTAAAGTACCGGTGTTGATTTTATCAGGTGGCGAACCCTTGCTACATCCGGATATTTTTGCTATTTCTCGCCATGCCAAGGACCTAGGCTTTTATGTCGCACTATCCAGCAACGGCACCAAAATTTCAAAATCTAATATCGACGAAATTGCTGATATCAATTATCAATATATCGGAGTCAGTCTGGACGGCATCAAAGATACCCACGACCAGTTCAGACGGGTAAAAGGCTCTTTCGATCAAGCTTTGGCCGGCATTCATCTGTGCCTGGAAAAAGGCATCAAAGTCGGGCTGCGATTTACCTTAACACAGGACAATGCCGAGGATTTTCCAGCTTTATTGCAACTGATGAATGATAATAATATCGACAAATTTTATTTATCGCATTTGAATTACGGTGGTCGCGGAAATAAGAATCGCAAAGATGACGCCCATTTTTCAATGACCCGCGATGCCATGGAATTATTGTTTGAAACCAGCTACACCTGGCTTAAAGAAGATAAAGACCGGGAATTTGTTACCGGAAATAACGATGCCGATGCCGTTTATTTTTTACACTGGGTAGAGCGACACTTTCCGGATAAAGTCGAACATATTAAAGCCAAACTGGAACAATGGGGTGGTAATGCTTCCGGCGTCAATGTTGCCAATATCGATAACCTGGGAAATGTCCACCCTGATACTTTCTGGTGGCATTATGATCTGGGCAATGTCAAAGAACGGCCCTTTTCAGAAATATGGCTGGATACCAAAGATCCATTGATGGCGGGACTAAAACAACAGCCAAGGCCACTCGAAGGACGCTGTGCAAGTTGTCATTATCAAGAAATATGTAACGGCAACACCCGCGTCAGGGCTGCCCAAACCACGGGGAACTTCTGGGCTGAAGACCCTGGCTGCTATCTGACTGATGATGAAATTGCTTAAATACCCCCAGATAAATCAGTCTACTTTTAATGACAAAAAGCTAATTATTCCCTTTCCTTCCCTGACAGGATCAATTGCTGTATCCAAAATAAATATCCTGTCATTGACAATGCCTCTTTTTTGCACCATATAATTGGCAATTGCTTGTGCTCTTTGGCTAGCCAAATCTTTTAGCCGTTGCGGCTCGGTTTTAACAATGCCAGATAACTTCTCCTTGGCAACGGCATAAAATCGATCTGTAGTATTATCATCCTGGGTACCCAGCAAACGCAATCTACCCAGGGCGGGTTTTTCGACCAGCAGCGGGAAATTTTCGACAAATAGTTTCTCCATCAGACGCCTGTAATCCTGATCGGAAACCACTACATATTCCGGCCTGGTTTTTCTTCCACCCTGTTGGTTAATCTCATCAGCCTTAATGCGTTTAAGTTGATCATATAAAGCATCATCACTGACCCCAGGCCAGTCCTGTTCCTGATAAGCTGCCCCTTTGATTTCTAGCTTTAATGCCGGACGAGCATTTAAGGCCTTACTTAAATCATCCAACTTACTGAGTTGTAATTTGTCTAAAGCTGCATCGCCTGCCGTAAAAGCAACCGCGCTTAAATCTTCTTCACTGCCAATTAGCGAAGCCAAAGCACGAAAAGGCGAACTGATAACTTTGCTTATTGCATTAACCAAAGCATCAGTAACAATATGACTTACGCTAAATTGCGGATCTTCCAAACTACCCGAAATAGGCACATCAATTTTAATTTTGCCATCCGAATCCTTCAATAAAGCCACGGCCAAATCCAACGGCAATGAAACGGCGTCAGGATTTTCATATTTTTCTCCCAGCTCGAACTGATCAATCAGAATATTATTGGCAGCAGTCAATTCTTTGTCGGTAACTTTGTATTTAAGCCCAAGAGACATTTTACCTTTTTCAACTTTATAACCGGCAAATTGCACCATATATGATGAAATTAAAGGCATGGGCATACCGGTAAAATTCAATCGAACATCATAATCACCCAGATAGGGGCTGATTTCACCTTTGACATCAACGGGCGCCAAATCATAGGCATTTCCTTTTAAGTCAACCTTGATCATTGATTTTTGATCTGAGGAAATGCCGCTCGCACCGCCATCCAAGCTTTTTATGTGTGCTGAGAAGGGCAAAACCAGGGACAAGTCTGCGAAGTCAGAAGAGCCGTCAACAATTTCAACATTGCCAAGTTTGAATTTTGGCACCAAGCCCTTTGTCTGTACATCCTTAACAACCTCTTTCGACTGATTTTTATCCGGAATCAAAATATCAGCAAAATTAATGCTCTTATCCTTCCTAATGACTATCCTGGCATACGGTTTTTTAATGATCAGCGCTTCAGCATTGAATTGATTTGTTAAAAAATCAACATCGATTCCATTAAGTGCCAGACTATCCCATTTTACAAAATCCTTATTCTTCAATTGATCTCGGGTTAGAAAATCAAGAATTTGGGTATTTCCAGCAAACTTGAGATCCAATTTTTCCTCAGTTGATTTGGCAAAAACAACCTTTCCATCAATAGCCAACGCACCATCAACAATATCAAGTTTGGCATATTTTTCGACATAAGCCTGAAAGTTTTCCAGCGCAATACCTTTAACGTCAACGGTAATCTGGGCTGCCAACGGTTCAATAACAGTGCTACCATCAAGCTTGATCAAGCCGTTTCTACCGAGTCCAACACTGAGCTGAAAGGACAAACTTGCCCCTAATGTATTACTGAAATTGGTCAACTTGAAGTTGATTGGCTTGGCAGTTAATATAACCGGTTTTTTTAGCGTTTGGTCTTCAAAACTAAAACCGAAATTATTTAATTCGACCGTATTAATCTTAATAGCCCAAGGCTTTTGATTAAACTCAGCAGGATTTACTTCTGTTTTTTCAACCGGAATCAGGAACTGATAATTCAAAACGCCGTCAGCATCTAAAACTGCATTAAAATCAGAGTCAGTGGCAATGACTGAATCAATCACAACCTCATGCTTTTCAAGATCAAAACCGATACCCTGGACTGCAAGCGCAGGCATTTTAATCAGCGTTTTATCCTTTGCCGCTTCTAACAACTGAATATCACACAACTGAAACTTACCCTGTTTAACGTTGACATTAAGCTTTTCATCAACATATTTTGCCGAATAATCGGCCTCAAACAATTCGTAACCTTGTAAATTAAGCTTTACAATGTCTTGCAAAACCAGAGCCCAAATCCTTGGTAATTGCACATTATCCAGTTTGAGATGCCCGGTTGAAGACAGCGGATTAAGACTAATATCCCCTTTCCAATTGAACGTACCACCTGAACTTAGGGCAAACGACATATTTAAATCTGCCAATTTGCCAATTTGTGTTGCGAGATTTTCAAGTGAAAGGTTAATCGGATAAATTGTTTCTTTTTCTGCAGTTGTTAAATGACCATCGACCCAATCCAACTTTCCTTCAACTATTGATAGCTTGACAATAGATACCTGAATTATATTGGCTTCTTTCTGTTTAGCCGATTTTTTCTCTTTAAGTAAATCTCTAAAATTGAAACTTCCGTCCTGATTTTTTTCAACATTGACTACCGGCTTACTCAACATAACCGTATCAATAACCAGTACCATTTTGCTCAGCGATTGCACCGCATTAATATCGATAAAAAATTCATCAAAACCGACAAATAGTTGCCCGTTATTTTCTTGAATCTTAAATCCCTGCACTCTTAACTGCAATGTAAATGGATCAAATATAACGTTGGCAATTGCTGTCTTCCTGCCGGTTTCCTGCTCAATAATTGACGGTATTTTCGACTTGATCATCAACGGAAATGCATAAAAACCTAGCAAGGCATACACGCCTAAAAAACCGGCCACTATAAAAACAGTTATTTTTATTTTTGATGCCATGTTTCTATTTTTCATATACCCGTTAACTTAAGCCGCTTAATTTTAAAACCATTATATACTCCGGACGGAGTATAAACAGAAAAGGCGGCCCCCAGGTTATTGAGTAGCCGCCCTTCTTTAACCGGATACTTATCGACCAAACTTACAAATCAAGATAACCGGTTTCTTCATGCAGAACATTGTCCAAGCCCTGTACTTCCTCGTCAGAGGTTACCCGCAAGCCTATCCATTTATCCAGACATTTTAAAATAACATAACTGAATAAAGCGCTCCAGATCGCAGTTACAAGAATCGCAAGTGCCTGAACACTGACCTGATCCATAATCGAAACACCCTCGGCCAAGCCCAAACCACCCAAACCGGTTGCAGCAAAAACCCCCGTCAATAAAGAGCCGGTTACACCCCCAACGCCATGAACTGAAAACACGTCAAGGGAATCATCAATTTTAAGGGTGCGCTTTACATACTGTGTCGCATAAAAACATACGATTCCAGCCGTAATGCCAATGAATAAAGCGCCTGCCGGACCAACAAAACCGGAAGCCGGCGTAATCGTACCCAAACCGGCAACCATTCCTGTAACAATACCCAATACACTAGGCTTACCAAAGCGTTGCCATTCGATGATCATCCAGGTCAAAGCACCTGAAGCGGCGCCGATATGCGTCACCAACATCGCCATGCCAGCACGACCGTCTGCGGTCAAGGCACTGCCGGCATTAAATCCGAACCAACCTACCCATAACATACCGGCTCCGGTAACCACCATGGTCATGTTATGCGGCGGCATGGCCGCATTGGGAAAACCTTTTCTTTTACCCAAAACCAATGCGGCTACTAAAGCAGCAACACCGGCATTAACATGAATAACAATCCCTCCGGCAAAATCCATCGCGCCCAAATCAGCTAACCAGCCACCACCCCACATCCAATGACAGATTGGCAGATACACAATTATTAACCATAAACCACTAAACCATAGCATCGCCGAAAACTTCATGCGTTCGGCAAAACCACCGACAATCAATGCCGGCGTAATAATCGCAAAGGTCATCTGAAACATAAAAAACACCGCTTCAGGAATATCACCTTTTAGAGAGGCTGTACCTATATCCGGCAAAAATACTTTAGAAGCACCGCCGATAATCTTTTGCAGTTCGCCACCATCGGCAAAAATAAAACTGTAAACACCGGCCAGCCAAAGAATCGAAACCAGACAGGTAATCGCAAAACACTGCATTAATACAGATAGCACGTTCTTGCTTCTAACCAATCCGGCATAAAATAACGACAACCCCGGAATTGTCATAAACAAAACCAAGGCAGTCGAAGTTAACACCCAAGCCGTATTAGCCTGGTTTAATTGATCTGCAAAAGCGAGATCGGGTAGTAGCAAGCCTAAAATGAGCCCGCTATAAATCTTTAACAACATTTTCTTCCCTTGTGCCTAAATGGCATCTTCTCCGGTTTCACCCGTTCTAATACGGATAACCTGTTCTAAGTTTGATACAAATATTTTTCCATCACCGATTTTTCCGGTATTAGCTGCCTTAACTATAGTCTCAACTGCTTTCTCAACTACATCATCAGTGACCGCGATTTCCAGTTTAACTTTAGGCAGAAAATCAACTACATATTCTGCCCCCCGGTATAATTCGGTATGACCTTTCTGACGACCGAAGCCTTTTACTTCTGTTGCCGTTACACCCGCAACACCAATCTCAGATAACGCTTCCCTGACATCATCCATTTTGAACGGTTTAATGATCGCTGTTATTAATTTCATGTTCTCTCTCGGTTAGTTAGCAAAAAGTGTTGGTAACATCGGCTGCAATCATAGTGAATTATTAATCAACATACAATTATTACAAGTAACAATTCACCAGACGCAAAAACGGGCGCATTACGCGCCCGTTGCTTGAAAAAATCTTACTTCAAAAAAACTTGCTATCAAATTACATATGATAAGCCGTTTCACCATGCTCGGAAACGTCAAGTCCAATCCGCTCGATCTCCTCACTAACACGTAGCCCTATCAATTTATCGACAATCATATAAGCCACGATCGACACCGCGCCAGACCAAACGATACAGATACCAACGCCCCAAGCCTGACTGGTTATTTGGCCAATCATGCTATATTCAGCCACGCTGTTGGTAACATAATCCCAAACGCCGGTTCCACCAAGAGCAGGATTAGCAACAACACCGGTTCCCAATGCGCCTAAAATTCCACCTATCCCATGAACGCCGAAAGCGTCCAGTGAATCATCATAGCCCAACTTGCTTTTAAGCATGGTCACCGCCCAAAAACAAACTGCACCGGCAGCCAAGCCTAAAAAGATTGCACCCATAGGACCAGACCAACCACAGGCAGGCGTAATCGCAACCAGTCCAGCAACTGCACCCGAAGCGCCACCCAACATACTCGGCTTGCCACGTAGCAACCATTCAGCACCGATCCAAGACAAGGTAGCGGCCGCACTGGCCAATAAGGTATTAACAAATACCAAGGCAGCAAGACCGTTAGCTTCAAGGTTAGAACCAACATTAAACCCAAACCAACCCACCCATAACAAAGACGCACCAATCATAGTCATGGTAACGCTATGCGGTGCAAGCGATTCTTTTTTGTAACCAATACGCTTTCCTATCATCAAGCAGCCAACCAATCCTGCGATACCGGCATTGATGTGAACGACGGTACCACCAGCAAAATCCAACGCCCCTTTCTGGAATAAAAAGCCTGCCGTAGCACCTGCCGCTTGGCCTGCCGCTGCATCAGTATAAGCATCCGGACCTGTCCAATACCAAACCATGTGCGCCATCGGCAGATAGGAAAAAGTAAACCACAAAAAGGTAAACAAGAGTACCGCCGAAAACTTAATCCGCTCGGCAAAAGCACCGACGATCAACGCTGGCGTTATGGCTGCAAACGTTAATTGAAAAGCCACGTATATATACTCAGGTATATAAACCCCTTTGCTGAAACTGGCTGCCATAGAATCTGGCGTAATGCCTTTAAGAAAGACTTTACTTAAGCCACCAAAGAAATCATTACCCTCGGTAAACGCAATACTGTAACCATAAATCGCCCACAGAATAGCCATCATCGAAAAAATGACGAACACCTGCATTAAAATGGACAACATGTTTTTGGCTCGTACCATACCGCCATAAAACAAGGCCAAGCCCGGTATCACCATCAGAATAACCAGCACGGTCGCCATAATCATCCAGGCAGTATCGCCTTTATTGACGGTTGGTGGAATTACTGCAGCTGCATCGGCAAACGAAAACCCGGCATAACCCAGCAAAGCAATCAGCATCAAGGTAGTAAATAGCTTTTTCATCATTCCTCCTTAAGATTAAAGTGCTTCTTCGCCGGTTTCTCCGGTACGAATCCGGACAACCTGCTCTAAATCGGTAACAAAAATCTTACCGTCGCCAATTTTGCCGGTGTTGGCGGCTTTAGTAATCGCCTCTACGGCCAGATCCAGCATCCCTGCAGACACTGCAACTTCAATTTTGGCTTTAGGTAAGAAATCAACCACGTATTCAGCACCACGATACAACTCGGTATGGCCTTTTTGACGACCAAAGCCTTTGACTTCGGTAACAGTGACCCCAGAAACCCCAATCTCTGAAAGCGCTTCACGCACATCGTCGAGCTTAAAGGGTTTAACAACAGCAGTTATTAGTTTCATTTTAGCCTCTTAATAAAAATTAATACCTAGAGCGAACTTAAGTAGAGAGGTAAAGCGATGTCTAAATCCTCAGCTTCACCCATCCTTATTAAGCTGCGTTAAAAGTTAACGTTGAAATCGGTGGAGAACAGGAATTGCTCTGTTTTTCCGCCAAAAGGAGCGTAGGCTTGTTTTCCTGCCGCCCAGTCATAACGGATATTCGGGCGTAAATTTAACCATTTCGTTGGCTTCCAGTTCAAGCCAGCAGTAATGGCGTAATAATCAGATCCCGCCCCCAAATTACTTGTATAGTTGGTAGGCTGTCCACTAATGGCATAGCTATTTCCAGCACCATTTGTAGCCGCAGAAACGCGACCCGGCGCTCCAACCCTGAAACCATTCGGATCACTAAACCATTCGGTACGGATACCCGCAGCAAGGTTATCCTTGAGGTCATAGGTCAAATGCATATTGATGCCATACCATTGTGCATCTTGATGGTTATCTGTAGAGATGAAAACACCATCCGCATAACCGTGGTCATGTTGCAACATCAAATGAGTTTTTTCATTGATATTGTGTTTCAACACGATACTGTAAAGCCCCCATTTTTTATTACTTCTTTCTGACGTATCACCAAAAGTACCACTTATATTAGCTGATGTATTTTTGTCGGTGCTTGTCCAGGTAGTGCCGGCCAAGCCACCCCAGTTACCCATCTGCCTGTCCCAAACTCCATCCCATCCACCAGTAGCACTGCCAGTGGTAACACCACCCATAACTGCCCAATTACTATCGACGGTATAGTTGCCCATTACACCGGTATGGGTGAATGGTTCGCCATATTGCATGGTATAAGCATGACTATAGAAAAAGTTGTCAGGCGATGGAACAGTCTCATAACCAATCGGCGTATAAAAGTGACCTGCCTTGATATTCAAACCGTTACCGATCGGCGCATACGCTTCGGCATAGGCTTGCGGTAGCGCAAGACCATAAAAACGGTTATCGTTAAGTAGATTCAAATCCCAATTGCCACGGTTACTATTAGCGACTCCAGTATTCACATCAAATGCAGGAACCCCATAAGCCTGAGTAAAAATGGAATCGGTACCGAACATCGCATCAAAACGACCACCGAAATCCCAGGCATCGCCTTCTGCAGCAACAGCACGCTGAACAAATATGTTTAATTGATTCAACTGAAATTCTGCCGAACGATCACCAAAGGTAACCGGACCGTTAAAGTTATTAGAAGGGTTATTCGCGTTGTAAGTAATACCCGCATTAGCCCAGCCACCGACTTTGACGCCCCATTTTTTCATGAAACTGCTTTCGTTAGGATCGCCCACTGTCTCTAGTAACGTAGTGGCCTCAGTCAAGCTCTTTGCTTGGGCTACACCAAAAACAGAAACTAGCGCAATTCCCAAAGCCAAAGGCTTGAGTGTTAAACGGCTATTGTTTAAATGGTTTTTCATTTTGAATATCCTTTGGTAATTAAACTTAAAGCAGAATGCCCGCTAAACAACTACAAGCAAGTAAAATGCCAAATATATTGACATCAGGAATCATCTGTTAAACAAACACAAGAATAGCGCATTTATTCCTATATTTTTTAATATGTTAATGAAAAAAATCGCAACACATGATTTACCACACCTAAACTAAAACCATAAGATAAACCTAATAACCCAATCTAACGCGCACGTTTTTTGGGCATCTCAAAACATAATGCACCATAATTGAGCGCAGCGTTCCTGCATCTACTATAAAGCATCATTTACTCAGTCTCGTTTTTTTAGTGGCTATTCCGACAAAAAAAATGTTATCGTAAAGACGTATCGCCGTTAACAATTAAACGCCGATTGCATATCATTCATATTTAGGAGACGAAATAAATGTCTGCAGCAAAAGTACTTAAACTAATAAAAGAAAACGACGTAAAATTTGTTGATTTTCGTTTTTGCGACACACGTGGCAAAGAACAACATGTAACATTTCCCGCCCATTCCATCGACGAAGACACCTTTGAAGAAGGTAACATGTTTGACGGCTCTTCAGTCGCGGGCTGGAAGCATATCAACGAATCTGACATGATCTTAATGCCCGATCCATCAACCGCTGTTATGGATCCATTTTTTGATGACAACACTTTAATCATCCGTTGTGACATCATTGAACCTAAAAACATGCAAGGTTACGAACGTGACCCACGTTCATTAGCGAAACGCGCAGAAGCCTATTTACAATCAACCGGTATTGCAGACACTGCATTCTTCGGCCCTGAAAATGAATTCTTCATATTTGATGACGTCCGCTGGGGCACTGATATGAGTGGTTCTTTTTACAAAGTTGATTCAGAAGAAGCGGGCTGGAACTCGGAAAAAGTCTATCCTGACGGCAACACCGGTCATCGTCCAGGCGTTAAAGGCGGTTATTTCCCTGTGCCCCCAGTTGATTCATTGCAAGACATGCGATCTGCAATGTGCTTAACACTTGAAGAAATGGGCATGACCACTGAAGTTCATCACCATGAAGTAGCTACTGCAGGCCAGTGCGAAATCGGCGTAAGATTTAACACACTGGTTAAAAAAGCTGACGAAGTATTAGAACTGAAATATGTCGTTGCCAATATCGCTCATGCTTATGGCAAAACTGCGACTTTCATGCCTAAGCCTTTAGTTGGCGATAACGGTAGCGGTATGCATGTTCACCAATCATTGGCTAAAAACGGCGTCAACCTGTTTACTGGCGATTTATACGGTGGCTTGTCTGAAACTGCCCTGTATTACATCGGCGGTATCATTAAACACGCTAAAGCATTGAACGCATTTACCAACGCCTCAACCAACAGCTACAAACGCCTGGTTCCCGGCTTTGAAGCACCTGTAATGCTGGCTTACTCTGCACGTAACCGTTCAGCTTCCATCCGTATTCCTTATGTTGTTAATCCTAGAGGACGTCGTATTGAAGTTCGTTTCCCTGACTCAACTGCAAACCCTTATTTGGCGTTCGCAGCAATGTTGATGGCCGGTCTTGACGGAATTCAAAACAAAATCCATCCTGGCGATGCTATGGATAAAGATTTGTATGATTTACCAGCAGAAGAAGCGAATAACATTCCGCAAGTTTGTCACTCTTTTGATCAAGCCTTAGACGCTTTGAGCAATGACCGTGAATTCTTGACCCGCGGTGGTGTTTTCACTGATGATGTAATTGATGGTTATATTGCACTAAAAATGGAAGAAGTTACTCGTATCCGTATGAGTACTCATCCAGCTGAATACGATATGTATTACAGCCTATAAAGTTTAAGCCTGTTTCATACAGGCTCAGACCGCACCAAGACCCCGCAAGCCACAAGGCTTAGCGGGGTTTTTTATGCCCAGACTATCCCAAGCAAAACCATACAAACCCACGATTTTTGCCCCCTGTATTGACTAACGCACCTGTCTATCTGTAATACCTTCCAAAAAACAGGGGGCGTAACATGTCATTAACAGATACAGAGATCAGAAAAATCAAGGCCACCGGCAAGGATTACCAAAAGGCCGATGCAAAGGGGCTAGTGTTGGTAATCCGAGGGGCAGGTGCCAAGTTTTGGCGCGGCGAATTTAGGCTTGATGGCAAGAAATATAAATATGGTTATGGCAATTATCCAGAGATTAGTTTGACCAATGCGCGAAAAATTCATGCAGTAGCCAGAGAGCTTGTTCAATTTGGGCGGCATCCGTCTATATTGCTTGATGCCGCCGGCGCACTACAAATGATTATTGACGGCTTTGGTATTAAAGAGATCGAAGCCCACGCCAACGCCACCAAAGATTTAGAACTGACCCAGGCATTAATGACGTTTGGAGATGCCGCCCAAAAATACAAGACAGAATGGGTGGATAAGAAATGGAAAAATCCCGATATGGGTTGGAATCCGGTTAGAACTCACTTGTTGCCCAAACTTGAAAATATGCCACTAGAACTTATAGACATAGGCATAGTCAGAGAATTAATTTATGACATAAGGGAATTTAAAGGTGTAGCCATTGCCTTAAATTGTCACGGGTGGACAGATCGTATATTTAGCTTTGCTGTTGAGCATGATTTTTGTAAACACAATCCAGCGGCTTTAATCAAGGCGGCGCGTATAGGTGGACGCAATAAACGCGAACGCTGGCTAAAGACACCAGAAATCAAACGCTATTTAACCGGGCTATACCAAGCTAATGCTTACTGAGGTTATAAACTGGCATTGCATTTGTTATTAATTCTGGCGTTAAAAAAAAATGAATTGTGTGGTGCGACATGGCAGGAAATAGATTTTGATAAACAAGAAATGTTAATCCCCGCCGCAAGGATGAAAACTAAAAAAGATCATTTGGTTATGTTGCCAAGTCAGGCTATAGAAATGCTTATAGAGCTGAAAAGATTGGCGGGTGGGAGTCAATGGGTTTTGCCAATGGCTACCGATAATAATAGAGCTATGCGTGGCGATAATTTAAACGCACTCCACGCCGCCGCATTATCAGCTGGGGATATTATTGATTACAACATTCATGACCACCGACACACTGTATCAACTCAACTTAGGGATAAAGGCTATTCGCCTGAAGTGATAGAAACCACTTTAAGTCATGCTATACCGGGCATGGCTGGCAACTACTCGCACGCACAATATAAAACGCAACGCTTTGAAATGTTGCAAGCATGGGCTGATTTTCTTGATAACGTGATGACTGAGCAAACCGTAATACAAGCAACTTTTAGAAAGGCTTTATAATAGCCATACCAGATAGGCTTAGCGGCTGAATATAGGACTCGTTACCCTATTTCTGGTTTACCCTTATTAACGACCAACTTTAACGAGGTTGATTTATATGTTTCACATGTTTTATGCCCCTATCCCTTTAAATTGGAAGCCTAGACCAACTTTATTAACCGATTACCAACTTTATCAGAAATTAGATTTTGATAATCAAGATGAATGGACTGTTGACAAGTGGCGAGAATATGCCCTGTTTCTTAAGAGGTCAGGCACACAGTTATTACAGAAACATGACCAAGAAACTCAGCTATTAAAAAAAAAGTTAAAAATGCAAGCCGAAGAAAAAAACCATTGCCAGAACATTTAGGGACATTGCTCACACCAATAACAAAACTAAAAAAAAATACAGGTCGCAAGAAAAGCCAAAATTTTAGTATTGGACAGCTTACGCTTAATAAAATTAACATAAAGGAGTGGGAAAAAAAGTAACTGTAAAATATGCGCTTGGGCTTGTTCTTGTTGATACTGGAAAAGGAGAGTACCGGGCAAAAGGGATGCTAAGGACTGTTAGCAATGAAGTATCAAGGTTGAGAAAAAAGATAAAATTAACATCCCGACAATGCCAATAAACCCGGTCAGATTGTGATGAGTTGCCACTATCAATGGCGTGTTGGTCTGATATTCAGAGACCTCCTTCAGATCGCACCAGGTGAACCAGCTTGATGATGGCAAAGAATATGCCTATCAAAATACTAAGAACAATCGCAAATCAATAGACACCATTACTTATGATGACGAAGGCAATGCGGTGCTTTTGTCAAAAAGATTTAATGCTAAATCTGATGAAGTTTTTTTATCAATCTACAAGCGAAGCCCCATGCTTAGCCCCTAACGGCAAACCCTCCAACCTGAACCCTATGCAATGGGCGCAAGTTAGAACTGCCACGTTCATAAAGTGGTTTGGGGACTGGATGTATAATCCAGCGATGGAAATGACCCCGATACCACTTATTGACGATCCCTTAATGCCTATTGATGGAGATGCCAAAACATTATCCAAATATCTGCGTGAAAAGTATGGATCTGACAAAGTAGAAAATAAACAGACCGGCCATGAGATTGGCTTTTATCGTGATGGAATTGAAGCCTCAGTAAAGAATAGGAAGCTTTTAGCCCGCCGTCTCTATGCCATATTGCCCCAACTATTAAGGGAGGCTGCTTATGCGGGCTATAAAGAAAATACCAAACTAGCCAAGAAGCCGCATGTTTTAGGCTATGAAACCTATTATGCCGCTGTATCAATAGACGGAAAGGTTTATTCGGTAAGAATTGCAGTTGATAGAATCAAGAATGACGCACGAGGAAGAGGCTATTATTACTATCAGGTTGAAGATATAGCACTAGGCGACGAGGTCGGATCAACCCGGGTTCTATCTGACTCCAAGAGTCAGGTGATCACCCCCTCATCCCCTAATGGTGAAATAACTTTAGACCAACCAACCGGAAAAGTCAATAACGATGCCTCCAAAGTCGTCGACGAAAACGGCGAGCCGCTAGTGGTTTATCATGTGACGGATAAGGCATTCACTACGATAAATATGCGCACAGATCGCACCAGGTGAACCCGGTCAGATCGCAATAAGTTGCCACCACCAATGGTGTTATTATTTGAGGTGCGGGGTGGGTAAAAAATACGATTAATTTATAAATGGGTATTGTGACTATTTCACCCAAAAGTAAACAAAACCGTTTCAAAGCCCCCTGTTTGGTTTTTGAACCGCTACAAGCACCTATAATGCTAGATGCATGTATTACAGCCTAACCGAAGTAAATATTGGGCTAAAAAAAGCTCCGACCCAACCTAACAAGCTGAAAAAAATCAGCCTCTTAATCCATAAAGCTCCCTGTCCAATTTTGCTCTTTAAATGCAGAGTATTTCTACCAAATTGCAAACCAGTTCTCTTTTAGAGGATAATATGCGGCTACGCATAGCTTCACTATGCTTTTGATTGCCCCGTAACACGTCATCCGCTCACTATCGAGGCGGTATGCAAGCTTTGGAATATGCTATGAAAAAGACCATGTACGAAAAAATCTGGGACAGCCATCTTGTCGTTGACGAGGCTGGCCAGGCTCCTTTGCTCTATGTTGATCGACATCTGATGCATGAAGTTACCAGCCCACAGGCATTTGAAGGTCTGCGAATGGCGGGACGCAAGGTGCGCAATCCACACAGCATCCTTGCCACGATGGATCATTGCGTTCCTACGAAAAATCGGGACCAGCCCATTGCCGATCTGATTGCCAGAAAACAGATTGAAACCATGGCTGAAAACTGCCTGGAAAACGGCCTGAATCTGTACGATATGAAAAATCCGAATAACGGTGTGATTCACGTTGTCGTGCCTGAACATGGCTTTGTCCACCCTGGTATGGTCGTGGTGTGTGGCGATAGCCATACCGCAACCCATGGCGCTTTTGGCGCACTAGCCTTTGGCATCGGCACTTCCGAAGTTGAACATGTGATGGCAACCCAAACGTTGCCACAAAAAAGATCTAAAACCATGCAAGTAGTGGTTAACGGCGTACTGTCCAAATATGCATCAGCTAAAGATATTGCCCTGGCCATTACCGGTAAAATCGGCACGGCTGGCGGTACCGGCTATGTGATTGAATATACTGGCTCAGCGATCCGCTCCTTGTCGATGGAAGGCCGGATGACGCTGTGTAATATGGCGATTGAAGCTGGAGCCCGCGCCGGTCTTGTCGCTCCCGATGAAAAAACCTACGTCTATCTAAAAGGACGCGAATTTGCTCCCTCTGACCCATACTGGGATCAGGCGCTTGCTTACTGGAAAAGCCTCACTACCGACGAGGGCGCCGAGTTTGATGCAACCGTCACTCTTGAAGCTGCCGATATTGCCCCACAAGTTTCCTGGGGCACTTCGCCCGAACAAGTCATTGGCGTAGATGGTTACGTACCGGCACCGGAAAGCTTTAGCGACGAAATTAAACGTCAGGCTTGTGAAAATGCCTTGGCTTATATGGGCTTAACTCCAAATACCAAAATAACCGACATTGCGATAGATTTGGTTTTTATCGGTTCTTGCACCAATGGTCGTATTGAGGATTTTAGAATCGCTGCTGAAGTAGCAAAAGGCACCCAAGTTGCCAAAGGTGTTACGGCTATTGCAGTCCCCGGCTCATATCACGTTAAACATCAGGCTGAAGATGAAGGTCTTGATAAAATATTTCTTGAAGCGGGTTGGGAATGGCGCGACCCCGGATGTTCAATGTGTCTGGCCATGAATGGTGATGAACTGACCAAAGGCCAGCGTAGCGCTTCGACTTCAAATCGTAATTTTGAAGGTCGTCAAGGTAAAGGTGGACGCACGCATTTGGTTTCACCTGCCATGGCCGCAGCTGCCGCATCGGCTGGTCATTTTGTTGATATTCGCAAACTTTAAGCATTGATCGGAAAGAAATTATGGAACCGTACAAAAAACATGAAAGTATCGCTGCCTTAATGAACCGCAGCAATGTTGATACTGACCAAATCATTCCCAAACAGTTCTTGAAAAAAGTGGAGCGTAGCGGTTTTGGTGCGCATCTTTTTCACGATTGGCGTTTTAATGATGACGGCAGTGACAATCAGGACTTTGAACTGAATAAACCTGAATTCAAGAGCGCCAAAATTTTAGTAGCCGGCGACAATTTTGGTTGCGGTTCATCCAGAGAACATGCGCCTTGGGCGATTGCCGACTATGGTTTTAATACCATTATCTCCACAAGCTATGCCGATATTTTTTATAACAACTGTTTTAAAAATGGCATTCTGGCAATAAGAGTCGATAAAGTTCAGCTGGACAAATTGATGGCCGAAATTGCAGCTAACGAAGGCGTGCGTTTTGTTGTCGATCTGGAAAACCAGCAAATTACTACACCTGGTGGCAATGACTTTAACTTTGAAATTGACCCGTTCAGAAAAAGTAATCTGTTAAGCGGATTGGATGACATTGGTTTGACTTTAAAGCATGTCGATAAGATCAGCCATTATGAACAGCAGCATAAGCAAAACTTTCCCTGGCTTTGGGCTTAAAGATTGCAAATTCGTAGGTGCGTTTAGCTCTTAGGATGGGTAGAGCGATAGCGAAACCCATCGTGTAGTTGATTGTTTATGATGGGTTTCGGTTATCGTCTCTACCCTACGAGAATAAAAATATATAAATTTATAGGCATTATGCATGTCCACAGATTCAAGACATATCCAACTGATGGACACCACTTTACGCGATGGTGAACAAACCCAGGGCGTTTCCTTTACACCCGTAGAAAAAGTCAGCATCGCCAAAGCCTTGCTCCAATCACTACGGGTAGACAGAATTGAGGTTGCTTCCGCCCGTGTTTCGGAAGGTGAAAAAGAAGCAGTCACCAGTATTAATGAGTGGGCGCAGCAAGAAGGTTTTGCCGGTCGTGTTGAAGTATTGGGCTTTGTGGACCACACGCGCAGTGTCGACTGGATCGTGGAAACCGGCGGATCGGTGATTAACTTGCTGATTAAAGGCAGTGAAAAACATTGCCGCGTTCAACTGGGTAAAACACTGGAACAACATACCGTTGATATTTTACAAACGGTTCACTATGCGCTGGAACAAGGTCTAAAAGTTAACGTCTACCTGGAAGACTGGTCCAACGGTTATCACGACGCACCGGATTACGTTTACGGCTTGATGAACAATCTGCAGCTCTCCGGCATCAGTCATTTCATGTTACCCGACACACTAGGCGTTTTGTCGCCTGACGAAGTTCTCTCAAGTCTTGGCGATATGTGTCAACGCTATCCGCAACTGCAATTTGATTTTCATCCGCACAATGATTACGGTCTGGCAACAGCTAATGTGATGGCTGCGGTTCGCGCTGGCATTAATTCCATACATTGCACAGTTAACTGCCTGGGAGAACGGGCCGGTAACGCTTCTTTGGCTGAAGTTTCGGTGGTGTTGCGCGATAAAATGAACATGCAATTATCTATTGATGAAAGCCATATTGTTCGGATTAGCGCGATGGTTGAAAACTTTTCTGGCAAACGTCTTGGTGCGAATGCGCCCATCGTCGGTGCCGATGTGTTTACCCAAACTGCAGGCATTCATGCCGATGGCGATCACAAGGGTGGACTGTACAAAACCAAATTAGGTCCGGAACGTTTTTCACGTACCCGAAGCTATGCCCTGGGCAAGATGAGCGGCAAAGCTTCACTGAAAAAAAATCTGGAGATGCTGGAACTGGATTTGTCGGAAGAAAACCAAAAAAGAGTGCTGGCCCGCATTGTCAGCTTGGGTGATTCAAAACAGACCATCACCACCGACGATCTGCCGTTTATTATTGCCGATGTACTGGAAAGCAAAAATTATCAGCACATAAAGCTGCTTAATTGCTCGATCACCAGCGGGCTTAATCTTGAATCGACCGCCAGCCTGCGAGTTCGGGTAAAAGGCCAAATGCATATTGAGTCAGGCTCTGGAAATGGTGGTTTTGATGCGTTTGTCGATGCCATTAACAAAGTCATGACGCTGCACAATTACACCCTGCCTTCATTAGTTGATTATGAAGTACGCATTCCCAAAGGCGGCCATACCAACGCTTTAACCGAATGTGTTATTACTTGGGATTGCGCGGGTGAGCTGCGTAAAACCCGCGCCGTGCATGCCAATCAGGTTTTTTCCGGAGTATTGGCTGCACTTAAAATCATTAACATGCAATTGCATGAGTTAAGTTAAGTAATCGTTTAAACCAAAAAAAACGACGAAGAAAAGTATTGCGTGTCCTTTTTCCTTTCGTCTTTTACCAGCCCCTCTACAAATGACCGTATAAATTCATATATTGTTTAGCGCTTTTAGCCCAGGAAAAGTCTTTTCTCATACCATTGGTTTGTAAGCGTTTCCAGGTTTTAGGATGGTCGTATAAAATCAATGCCCGCTTAATGGCTTCCATCAACGCGCCCTGACTTGCTTCACTAAAAACAAAACCTGTTGCGGTATTATCATTCAGGGTATCTGCAAGCGTATCAACGACTGTATCCGCCAAACCACCGGTTTTTCTGACTACGGGTATAGTTCCGTAGCGTTGACTGTATATTTGATTTAAGCCGCAAGGTTCAAATCGTGACGGCATTAGAAAAATATCAGCGCCAGCTTCAATCAAATGCGCCAGTGTTTCGTCATAACCTATGGTAATCGATATTTTATCGGGATGACTTTCGGCAAAGTTGTGCAATTGCTGCTCATAGCCTTTGTTGCCGCTGCCTAACAATACAAATTGCAGCGGCTGCTCTAACATTTCAGGCAAACAGTCCAGGATCAAATCAATACCTTTCTGTTCAACCAAACGACTGATAAGCCCTAACACGGGTATTTTTTTGTCAACGGGTAAGAGCAACCTTTCTTGCAAAGCGATCTTATTTAAAGCTTTTTTGTGTAGCGTTACCCGGTTAAACGTCGCAGTAATATTGGTATCGGTTTCAGGATTCCATTGATCCATATCAATACCGTTAATAATACCGCTCAAAAAATGCTTACGATGACTCAACAAGCCTTCCAAGCCAAAGCCAAAATCCTCCGTTTGAATTTCTTTAGCGTAAGTCGGACTGACGGTCGTGATACGATCGGAATAGATCAAGCCACCTTTAAGAAAGGACAGCATGTCGTGATACTCAATTCCGTTAGGGTTCCAGAGCTGCCCAGGTAAATTAAGAGACTGGTATGTAGAGCGGGGAAATACGCCCTGATAAGCCATGTTATGTATGGTAAACACGGTGGCGGGGCGACTATACTCTAGCGACAGTAACGCTGGCACCAAGCCGCTTTGCCAGTCATTACAGTGGACAACATCAGGTTTCCAATCCAGATAACTCCGGTTCATTGCAACTTCTACAGCAACTCGACAAAAAAGCGTGAAGCGTTCCGCACTGTTCGCCCAAGGCTTTCCATGCACATCAACATAAGGATTGCCTGGGAAATTAAAAAACTCAGGACAATCGACCAACCAGACAATGACCTCAGTACCCGGCAACCGAGTTTCCAAAATATTAACAGCACAGTTATAAACATAAATTGTGCTTATATAGCGTACTTCTTCGGTAGTTTTAATAGCCTGATAATTAGGCATGATAATCCGCACATCTTCGCCCAATTCCGCCAGAGCTTTGACCAAACTTCCGGAAACATCGGCCAGGCCGCCGGTTTTAATCAAAGGATGCGCTTCACTGGTAACAAAAAGTATTTTTTTCATTTTTTTGGCTGCCGCTTTTTATTATTTTTATTAAATTTAGTTCAGATTAGCGTAGGCATTATCTGACAAAGGCTAAAGGCTAAAGGCTAAAGTCTAAAGTCTAAAAATCATTGTAAATCAACAACTAATACCAAACTTTACTTTCAACCTTTTACCTTTGGCCTAAATCCCTATAACTTCAAAATTACTGCGCCCAGCGGCGGTAAAGTAAGGCAAACCGAATGAGGCAAATTCATCCAGGCAGTTGGCTCTGAAAGAGCCGTACCATTACCGACATTACTACCGTCATAAAAACTGGAATCAGAGTTGAAAATCTCCGTGTAAGCACCAGCCTCAGGAACACCGATACGATATTGATCACGGGCTACCGGTGTAAAGTTGAGCACCACAATCAAGTCTTCATGTTCGGTTTTACGACGATAACTGATGATTGATTGTTGCGAATCGTGGCAGTCAATCCAGTCAAAGCCATGATGATCAAAATCATGCTGATATAAGGCTGGATGTTTTTTATAGAGTGAATTTAAATCTTTAACCAGCGCTTGCATTCCCTTGTGATGTGGGTAGTCCAACACATACCAGTCTAATTCCTTGTTAAAATTCCATTCGGTGCCTTGTCCAAATTCACAACCCATAAACAACAGTTTTTTGCCCGGATACGTGAACATAAAGGTGTAAAGCAGCCGAAGATTGGCGAAACGCTGCCACTCATCCCCAGGCATACTGTTAACCAAAGAACCTTTACCATGAACGACTTCATCATGAGAAAAAGGCAGACAAAAGTTTTCAGTAAAAGCATAAAGCATCCCGAAAGTCAGCTGGTCATGATGATATTTCCGATGTATCGGTTCCTGACCCATATAAGACAAAATGTCATGCATCCAACCCATATTCCATTTCATTGAAAAACCCAAGCCGCCAGTCCAGGTCGGACGCGTGACCTGCGGCCAGGACGTGGATTCTTCAGCCATCATGACCGTACCAGGATGCTGATCATGCGTCACAGCATTGAGCTCCCTCAGAAAATCGATTGCTTCCAGATTCTCATTACCGCCATACATGTTGGGAATCCAGTCATTGTCCTCGCGGGAGTAATCAAGATACAACATTGAAGCCACAGCATCGACCCGCAAGCCATCAAGATGGAACTCATTCAGCCAGAAAACAGCACTAGCCAACAAAAAGTTTTTAACTTCATTGCGACCATAGTTATAAATCAAAGTACCCCAATCTCGATGCTCACCTTTACGAGGATCTTCATGTTCATAGAGAGCACTGCCATCAAAACGAGCCAAAGCAAAGCTGTCTTTTGGAAAATGAGCAGGTACCCAATCAAGAATCACGCCGATGCCGTTTTGATGACAAGTGTCAATAAAATAACGAAAATCATCCGGCGAACCGTGACGACTGGTAGGCGCAAAATAACCGGTAGTTTGATATCCCCAGGAGGCATCAAGCGGATGTTCAGTAACCGGCAATAACTCGATATGGGTAAAGCCCATTTCTTTTACATAGCCAACCAATTCTACCGCCAATTCACGATAGTTCAGGAAGTTGCCCAAATTATCGCGTCTCCAGGAAGCAAGGTGAACTTCATAAATCGACATGGGTTCATGCAGCCAATTACGACGGGCACGGGCGTCTAACCAATTTTGATCCTTCCACTTGTAGCTATCTTCATGGATGACAATAGACGAGGTGTTAGGTCTGAATTCAAACTGCTGACCATAAGGATCAGTTTTCAAGAGAATTTCATTGGTATTACGATTTAGAATCTCAAACTTATAATAACAACCGACTTCCAAATCCGGCATGAAAAGTTCCCATATACCACTACTACCCAAACTGCGCATTGGATTACATCGTCCATCCCAGCGATTAAAATCGCCGACCACACTGACTCGCCCGGCATTCGGCGCCCAAACTGCAAACAAAACACCGTCAATTCCATCTGCAGTATGTAGATGACCACCCAATTTTTTGTAAATATGCCAATGCTTTCCTTCAGCGAATAAATGCTGATCAAACTCCGGCAACTGGGTGCCAAAATCATACGGATCATGATTTTTATGGCTGAAGCCGTCCTTGTCTGTCCAAGACAAAGAATAATGTTCTGGTAATTGATCAATTTCAGCGTTATATTCAAAAAAGTCGCTTTCGGGTAGCCGGTTTAAAGCAACCCCGTTATGACTAAAACACACTGTTTCTGCATAAGGCAGATACAATTTAACTTGTATGTGATTGTTCTTGGTATGGCGTCCCAAAACTGAAAAAGGATCATGATGTCTGGCTTCCATGATTCTTACAGCATCTGAGTCAAGTGCGATATCGGTTTGTTTTTGCACTATGGCGTTTTTAAGTTGCTTTTTCACTATGAATAGCCTCGGCGTAGTGGAATAATGAGTCGGCCAATGTTACCAAACACATCAACAGTTGTCAGTCTATTCCACCATGGAGATGAAAAATGTCAGAAACAAGCAATCAAAGACCTGATCATAATATCAGTCATTTAACACGCAATACCATTGCATTAATACTGGCCGGTGGGCGCGGCTCACGCTTAATGAATATGACTGACTGGCGCGCCAAACCAGCTGTACCGTTTGGTGGCAAGTTTAGAATTATTGATTTTCCCTTATCAAACTGCGTAAATTCAGGGATTCGCAAAATTGGCGTTTTAACTCAATACAAGTCTGACTCACTGAACCGTCATATTCAGCAAGGCTGGGGGTTTTTACGCGGTGAATTTGGCGAATATGTCGACTTATTGCCTGCTCAACAACGTCATGACGAAAACTCCTGGTATCAAGGCACCGCTGACGCTATTTTTCAAAACATTGATATTCTGCGTAGCCGCAATCCCGAACACATTTTAGTGCTGGCCGGCGATCACATTTACAAAATGGATTATGGCGCAATGCTTGCCGACCATGTTGAAAAAAATGCTGATTTAACGATAGGCTGTATAGAAGTCTCCCTAGAAGATGCAACTGCCTTTGGCGTTATGGATGTTGATGATAATCGTCGGGTTAAAGCGTTTGTAGAAAAACCTGAAAATCCTCCGCTAATGCCTGGAAGAACCAACACTGCGCTGGCATCAATGGGGATTTATATTTTTAATGCCCGTTTTTTATTTGAACAATTGCTTAAAGATGCAGACACTCAAAATTCCAGTCGCGACTTTGGTAAAGATATTATTCCCTCCGTTATTGATAAATACGTTGTCAATGCTTACCCTTTTCTAGATTTACAAAGCGGCGAACAAAGCTACTGGCGCGACGTAGGTACTATCGATGCTTACTGGTCAGCTAATATGGAGTTAATTGGCGTTAAACCGGATTTAAACTTATACGATAAAACCTGGCCGATATGGACTTATCAAGAACAAACACCTCCAGCCAAATTTGTTTTCGATAGCGATAAAAGACGTGGTCAGGCTGTCGATTCGATGGTATCCGGAGGCTGTGTCATTTCTGGCGCAAAAGTAAGACATTCTTTATTGTTTTATAATGTCCGTGTTAACTCGTACACTACTTTACAAGACACTATTGTTTTACCTGAAGTTAATATTGGTCGCCATTGCCATATTACCAAGGCAATTCTTGAAAAAGGTTGCGAGATCCCTGAAGGGACTATAATCGGTGAAAATAGGGCTGATGATGAAAAAAGATTCCATGTAAGTCGTGGCGGGGTTGTTTTAGTTACACCCGATATGCTTGGACAAAAAAGGCATTTCGTTAGATAACCATTCATACCTTCCTGGAAAACTGTTTACGGTGGAATAAAAGTACTATGTCAGAAAAAAATAAATTGAAGCTTGTTTTGTGCTGGCATATGCACCAGCCGGAATATAGGGACTTACATACTTCTGAATTTAAACTGCCGTGGACGTATCTTCATGTTATAAAAGATTATGTAGATATGGCTGCCCATTTAGAAGCTGTCCCGGAAGCCAGAGTCGTTGTTAATTTCGCACCTATTCTTCTCGAACAGATTGAAGAATATGCCAAACAAATTAATGGCTATTTACAAGTCAGCTCATCGATCACTGACCCCTTGTTGGCTACATTAATTGACCCAAGCATTCTAATTGGCCCTGAGCAACGCATGAAAATGGTTAAAGACTGCATGCGAGCCAACAGGGAAATGCAAATTAATCGTTATCCTGCATTTAAAAGATTAATTGAAATGGCTGATTGGCTTGATCATCATTATGAGTCTTTAAGCTATATCAATTCTCAATTTATTAGCGACCTGCTGGTTTGGTATCATCTCGCCTGGATGGGTGAAACGATAAAAACATCTGACCCTCGTATAAAACGGCTTATTGATAAAGGATCAGATTATACCTTCCATGACAGAATCGAAATTATCGAGGTGATTGCCGAACAATTAACCAGCGTTATATGTCGCTATAAGGAATTAGCGGTGAAAGGTCAAATCGAACTTTCTGTAACGCCTTATGCCCATCCCATAATGCCACTATTGCTAGACTTTGACTCTACCCACAATGCCATGCCAGATGCTGCTTTACCGAATTTGCCTGCCTATCCAGGTGGCGAAGCTCGAGTATTTTGGCATCTTGAAAAAGGTGTACAGACCTTTGAACGTTTTTTTGGATTTAAACCAAAAGGTTGCTGGCCTTCAGAAGGCAGTATTTGCAATGCGACCTTAAAATTACTTAGCGATTTTGGTTTTAGCTGGACAGCAAGCGGTGGATCTGTTCTTCATAACAGTTTAAATCTTCCTGTAAATAATAAGGAAACAGGAATTTACCACCCATTTAAACTTAACAAAACCAACATAGCTTGTTTTTTCCGCGATGACGGCCTCTCTGATCTGATTGGTTTTGAATATTCAAAATGGCATGCTGATGATGCTGTCGCTGACTTGATTCAACATCTGGAAAACATTGCCACCCATGAAACCGGTGACAAAGTCGTTTCAATTATCATGGATGGCGAAAATGCATGGGAATACTTCCCTGCTAATGGCTACCATTTTCTGAGTGCCTTATACCAACAACTTGCCAAACATCCAAATATTGAATTAACAACATTTACGGAATGTATAAATTCCAGTGTTGATATTATCCCGCTGGAAAAAATCGTCGCAGGCAGCTGGGTCTATGGAACTTTCTCAACCTGGATAGGTGATGCCGACAAAAATCGTGGATGGGAAATGCTGGGGGACGCAAAGCAGGCATTCGATAAAATCATTTCGACAGGAAGATTATCCGATAAACAAGTACACCAAGCAGAGCTACAACTCGCAGTATGCGAGGGTTCCGACTGGTTTTGGTGGTTCGGTGATTATAATCCCGGTGAAGCGGTAAGTAATTTTGAAAAACAATTCAGGCTTAATTTGGCTAATTTGTATAGACTACTCGATCTGGAGTCCCCCGCCTATCTGGCAATGTCATTTACGCTAGGCTCTGGCTCACCTGCCATGGGAGGCGCTATGCGCCCTGGGGTTGATTTGACGTAAGTATTTAACGGTACCTGCCATTGGCAACTACTACGGATTGCCCACTGCGTTTAGTACAAAATGATTTGAAATATTAACCAAGAGACTCGACGTGTGAACGACATCTTAAATAAACGCCGCGCCGGTATTCTGCTGCACATTACCTCGTTACCAGGTTCTGGTAGTCAAGGTGATTTGGGCAAGGATGCTTATAATTTTGTCAATTTTTTACATGATTCTGGTGTAACTGTCTGGCAAACATTACCCTTAGGTATGACCCACGCCAATGGTTCGCCTTATCAATGCCTGTCCGCACACGCCGGAAATCCAACCTTAATTGATATTGAAGGCTTAGTTAATCTGGGTTGGTTACAATTAAGCGAACATTGCGATTCATGCCAGGGGCTTTCTGCTTTCAATAAAAGCTGCTTGGTTGAAAAAGCATACCAAGGTTTTTTAGCATGCGCCGCACACCATGACTGGGATGATTTTACGCTTTTTTGTCAGGAAAAAGCTTTTTGGCTTGATGATTTTGCCTTGTTTATGGTGCTCAGAAATGAATACAATCAAAAATGCTGGAATCAATGGCCTGAAAATCTCAAGGAAAGGGAACCTAAAGCTCTTAGAGATGCTAGACACCGCTTATCCTCTGGCATAGAAAGCATTAAATTTGAGCAATATGTATTTTTCCGGCAATGGATGGAATTAAAGGCATATGCCAATAAACATGACGTACTTTTATTTGGTGATATTCCAATTTTTGTTTCTTATGACAGTTCGGATGTCTGGGCTAATCGTGAAAACTTCAAACTTGATGATACTGGAGAAATGTCTGTCGTTGCCGGCGTGCCTCCTGATTACTTTTCTGCAACTGGTCAGCGCTGGGGTAACCCGCATTATGATTGGAAATACTTGAAAAAAACCGGTTTTAACTGGTGGCTTGAAAGAATGGATACGCAAATCGAACAATTTGATATTCTTCGTATTGATCATTTCCGTGGTCTGGAAGCAGCATGGGAAATTCCTACGAATGAACCTACCGCACAGAATGGACAATGGGCTAAGGCACCGGGCAAATCCTTGCTAAATGCTATAATTACGCAATTTGGGACTATTCCACTTGTAGCTGAAGATCTAGGAATCATTACTGATGAAGTTGAAGCGTTAAGGGACTCCTTTAAACTTCCAGGCATGAAAATCCTGCAATTTGCTTTTGGTAGCGGGCCTGACAATCCCTATTTGCCAGATCATTATGAACGAAACTGTGTTGTTTATACGGGTACACATGATAATGATACTACACTCGGCTGGTTGAGAACCATCAACGAGGACGAGAAAAATTATATTTATAATTATCTTGGCAACCCTGCAATACCGTTGCATTGCGCACTTCTCCAGGCAGCATTAGCATCAGTTGCAAATCTTGCGATAATTCCAATGCAGGATATCCTTGAACTTGGCTCCGAACATCGCATGAATATCCCGGGAACAACAGAGGGCAACTGGAACTGGCGCTTTCAGTGGAATCAATTATCTTCTGAGCAAGTGGGTAGATTTACTTATCTGGTTGGTTTATTCAATCGAAAATAAAGCTACATCTAACTTACAAAACGAATTACATCTTTTAACAACGAAGATCACGAACAAAACTTAAAATTCGTGTCTTCGTTGAATACAACATTAATCGTTACTTTTACGAACAGCCTGCTTATCGATCGGAAGCAAAGGTATATGATGCTCTTTCATAATAGCCTCAATACTCTCCGCTTTAGACGAGATCAGCTTATTAAGAGCCTCTTTTCGCCCTTTATCGCCACTCCGTACACCCATCGCCATGCCAAAGTCAAACTTCATGTCAGGCGCTGATTTCATTGGGATCATTAAGTAGCTGTTTTCTGAATTTTCTGTAGTGACATATGCCGCCATAGGTCCCCACAGTATAACCATATCAATTTTTCCGGCCTTAAGATCCTTTGCGATCTGCATGGCTACATTGTTATCATTGTCGCCAGACATTGATTGATAGGGAATCCCCACATCCAGCAAGCCATTCTTTTGCATCCAGGTTGTTCCAGGGCCACGATCAAACATGGCAATTTTCATAGACTCTTGTCTTTGCAACGGTAGATTGACCAATTGCGAGGCATCCGTAATATCGTCCCAACCTCGCCCTTTAGCGATTAACAGCACATACGTTGACTTATAGTAAGTCAAGCTCGTCAAAGTAAGCTCGTAACCTTCAGGGACCCCCATAATGACATCACATTTATAATCATTGCTTTCGACATCACTGTCTTTTAATGGAGCAGTCAGCGTATTTCGAATAAAACCAATACGCTGAGGAAACCAGGTGTATTCCAAGGTCTGACCCAGTTCTTTAGCAAACAGTTCGGCGATTTTGTTCTCAAAGCCATCTTTGTTTTTTGTAGAGTAAGGCGGATTCAACGGATCAGCACAAACCTTGAATTTTTCTTGCGCAGAACCTTCAACGCTAACGGATAACAAAAACAGTATTACAAATAAAGTGTTAATGCGAGGTAAATTCCTCATTAAAAGCTCCCAGTATGTATTAAATAACAAGATCGCAAGTCGAGTTTAGAGCCTCTTTTTGCGTGGTAAACGGCTTTAACATAACATAAAAAAAGCCCCGGTTGATAAATCATCCGGGGCTTTTTGGCAATCAAAAATCAGATCACTTTAGTTACTCAACACACCCCTTGATAAATCAAAGAGTGATGTTGCAAACTTAGTTACTAGGCAATGCAAATACAGTTAAAGTTCCACCCAATTTGGTGAATGAACTTAAGCTTCTGTATGCACCAACTGCACCCAAGCCTTCTGAATTTGAACCGGCTTCGCCACTATCAAGACCGGCAGCGATACCAATACCAGCCCATCCACCGATACCTGAAAGAACACCAACATATTGCTTGCCGTTGAATTCCCAAGTGTTAACGTTACCGATGATACCGGAAGGTGTCTTAAACTTGTACAATTCTTTACCGGTTTTAGCATCTACCGCTTTCAAATAGCCTTCAAGAGTACCGTAGAATACCACCCCACCTGCAGTTGCAACAGAACCTGACCAAACAGAGAAAGTTTCTTTGTTAGACCAGGCAATTTTACCGGTTTTAGCATCATAAGCCGTGAATTGACCCAGGTTTGTTGTGTTGTCGGGTTTACCTGTCAACACGTCTGCACCGGCAGGCATCATGGTTAAAGTTGCGCCAACATAAGGCTGACCCGCAGTGTAAGCAACTTCGAATGGTTCATAGTCCATACACAAGTGGTTACCAGAGATATAGAATAAACCGGTTTGTGGTGAGTAAGAAACAGGTTGTTGGTTCTTACTTCCTAATGCTGCAGGACATACGCCTGTAGTATTAACGTCTTCACCGTTTTGCTGAGTACTATACTTTGCTACAACTTGTGGTCGACCTGTTGTCATGTCAACGTGTGATGCCCAGTTAACTGATTTATCGAATTTTTCAGCAACAAGTAACTCACCATTTTCACGATCTAAAGTATATCCGAAACCGTTACGGTCGAAATGCACGATAGTTTTGTGCATTTTGCCTTTAACTTCTTGATCTACCAAGACAGTTTCGTTGATACCGTCAAAATCCCATTCGTCATGTGGAGTCATTTGGTAAACCCATTTAACTTCACCTGTGTCTGCGTCACGAGCCCACAAAGACATAGACCACTTATTGTCGCCAGGACGTTGAACAGGGTTCCAGGTAGATGGATTTCCAGATCCGTAATAAACCAAGTTTAATTTAGGATCATAGCTAGTCCAACCCCAAGTAGTACCACCACCGATTTTCCATTGGTCACCTTCCCAAGTTTTGATACTTGAATTTGCGCCAACTGGAGTAACTTTACCGTTTTCCCAAGTAGTAGTTTTCTTTGCGTCAATCAAAGTGTCTTTGTCTGGACCAATGCTGTAACCTTTCCAAGCCAACTCGCCAGTGTTGATGTCATAAGCAGCCAAGAAGCCGCGAACACCAAACTCACCACCAGAAATACCAGTCAAAACTTTATTTTTAACAACTAAAGGAGCATTTGTGTTGGTCATACCCAGTTTAGGGTCACCATTTTGAACACTCCATACACGTTTACCGGTTTTTGCATCTAACGCGGTTAAAACAGTATCAGATTGTTGCAAAAAGATTTTACCGTCACCATAAGCCAAACCACGGTTCACAGTATCGCAGCACATAACAGGAATAGTTACATCAGCGTCTTGTGTTGGAGTAAATTCCCAAATTACGGATTGAGTTTTTTGGTCAATTGCGTAAACAGTGTTAGGAAAAGGTGTGTGAATGTAAAGAACATCATTAACAACCAAGGGACCGCCTTCATGTCCACGTAAAACACCTGTAGAAAAAGACCAGGCTGGTTGCAAAGATTTTACGTTAGTCGCATTAATTTCACTTAACTTGCTGTAACGAGTACCTGCGTAATCACCACCCCAAGTTGCCCAGTTGGCAGGATTTTGGGTTAGTTTTTCAACATCTGTATTAGCAGTTGAAACTGCAGGTGCAGCTAATAAAGCAGCCACACTGGAAGCAAGCAGCCAACTTTTTAAAGGCTTCTTCATATTATAGTTCTCCTGGTATTCTGTTAATTTGACAGAATAGTGATTATGTTTTTTAGGGCTAATATTAGTTTATAGGGTGAATTTCATGTCCCTTAGGGTACAGAAAGTTATCACTCTAGGAGCCTAAATTTAATGATTTTACCTCAAAAGTCAACTTTTATAGGCATTGACCTCAAGTAATTCCTGTAACGCTCTGATAAAACAGAGTGTGTTTCCGAAGTTTCAAGTCCTCAATCCGGTTTTCCGCAGATATAAATCACCTAAAAACATTATTACACTCGCGGTAATTTAGCGATCCATCGAACGTATACTTTTTGGATGCTCTCGACTTCGTGGAAAACCAGTAACCATCAAGTTATTTTCAAATTCATATCTATTTAGATACCCTCTCCAGAAACATTTTAAATGTAATCAGAGCTGTTCAACATGATAGCCTTGCGCATTCCAGCATAAAATCTCACCTGAATTCTTGCTCCAGGCCGCCAAAACAAAACGTTGGGCAACTTGATCGTCAATTGTGAAATCATGAACCGCAGGACGATGAGTATGTCCATGAATCAAACGTAAACAACCATGTTCTCGCATGACCTTAAGCACCGCTTCCTGATTCACATCCATAATATCCAAAGATTTTTTGCGCTTGTGCACATAACTGCGAAGCCGATACCAACGAGCAGCCAGCAAGCGTAACAAAAGGGGTTTGGAAAGCACGTTTTGCTGCCATTCCGGGGTATGAGATTTGAGGCGAAAGGTCTGATACGGCAAATCATCGGTACACAATAAATCGCCATGAGAAAGTAAGGTAGGGGTGCCGTATAAATCGATCACCTTGTACTCTTCGACTAAAGTTACACCTGTGTCGTTACTAAATTTTTTGCCCAATAAAAAATCACGATTGCCCAGCTGTAAAAAAACAGGGACCCCAGAAGCAGTCAACAACTTAAGCTGTTTGCGGATTTTGTTGTTGGGCGGCATAGGATCATCATCGCCTATCCAGGCGTCAAAAAGATCCCCCAAAATATAAACAGCAGACGCTTTAGATGCCCTAATCTCCAGAAAAGACAAAAATCGTTCCGTGATTTCAGTCTTTCCTAGGGAAATATGCAGGTCTGAAACAAAAAGTATGTCAGAGTTCAAGGGGAAAAATTAAAGGCTCAAGAATAAAAAACAAGACTAAATAAATACATGCACGGCATAACAGCCGTAACTTTTTTATCCTTAGTCTACTTTATCACTTCTGCCTTTTCTAAAATAATGTTGGTTTGTGGAACATCCTGATAACCGCCACGATTTCCAGTGGGTTGTTTGGCCATAGCATCAACAATATCCATGCCTTCAATGACTTCACCAAATACCGCGTAGCCCCAACCACTTGATGTTGAACTGGTATAATTTAAAGATGCGTTATCTTTATAATTAATAAAAAACTGCGAACTTGCCGAATCAGGAACATTAGTTCGCGCCATAGCTAAAGTACCGCGCTTGTTGGTCAGGCCATTATCCGCTTCATTTTTAATCGGGTTATGACCAGCTTTCTGATGAAAATCAGTATCAAAACCACCGCCTTGAGCCATAAAACCGGGAATGACACGATGAAAAATAGTGCTATTGTAAAAACCTTCATTAACGTAAGTCAGAAAATTAGCCGACGAGATAGGCGCTTTTTCAGGATTAAGCTGAATAATAATTACACCCAGTGACGTGGTTAATTTAACTTTTGATGGTGTATCAGACATTTTATTTTCCGTTGCAATTGATAGTGTTGCGGTTAAAAGCAGCATCATGGAGACGATGAAATTGCGCATGTTTTTTCCTGGTTAATAGATGCGAAGAATAGATTTTAAGTGTTTTTGTCTTGAAAGAGAAGCATCTGCTTGGTAGATTGTACCGATTTGTTTAAGCTTTCCCGACTTGATCAGCCCTGTTTACGTTTAGTACAGCACAGGACTTAACTGAATAATTTAATCCCATGTTAAAAATATATAACACCCTGACCCGAAAAAAAGAACTGTTTCAGCCGCTAGTAGCCGGCAAAGTGGGCCTGTACGTCTGCGGCATGACGGTTTATGATTACTGCCATATCGGTCATGCGCGGGTCATGGTCGTGTTTGATACCGTTGCACGATATTTTCGCTATTTAAATTATGAGTTGACCTATGTCCGCAATATCACTGATATCGATGACAAAATCATAAAACGTGCTTTCGAAAACGGCGAAGAATACGGTCGCTTAACCGAACGTTTTATTGATGCGATGCACGAAGATGAACGGGCGCTTTCAGTTTTACCCCCTGACATTGAACCTAGAGCAACACAGTCTATTAATGACATTATTACCATGATTAAAACTTTGGTAGCCAAAGAACTGGCTTATGTCGGGACTAATGGTGATGTATTTTATGCAGTAAATAATTTCAAAGATTACGGCCAGTTATCGGGTAAAAATCTTGATGATTTACAGGCTGGAGAACGCGTTGATGTTGACTTGGCCAAACGGAACCCCATGGATTTTGTGTTATGGAAGATGGCTAAAACCAATGAACCGGCTTGGGACTCGCCTTGGGGTTCTGGTCGTCCTGGCTGGCATATAGAATGTTCGGCAATGTCTACCTGTTGCTTGGGAAACCATTTTGATATTCATGGCGGCGGTATGGATTTACAGTTTCCACATCATGAAAATGAGATCGCCCAATCGGAAGGCGCTACTGGCGAAAAGTTTGTCAATCTCTGGATGCATAATGGATTTGTACGTGTCGATGATGAAAAAATGTCCAAATCCTTAGGTAATTTCTTTACAGTACGCGAAGTATTAAAACAGTATCAACCTGAGATAATTCGTTTTTTTATTCTATCCAGTCATTACCGTAGCCCTTTGAATTATTCGGATGAGCAATTAAATGACGCAGGAACTGCTTTAACACGGCTCTACACTGCACTACGTGGAGTAAATATCGTAGCAGATGAAATTGTCGATGAAACTTACAAAACGCGCTTTGAACAGGCTATGAACGATGATTTTAATACTCCCGTGGGTCTAGCCGTTTTATTTGATTTGGCGCGTGATTTAAACAAAGCAAAGTCAAATGATCCTGAAAAAATCAGCATTCTTGCGACTAGCTTGCGCCAATTAGCTGGCCTACTGGGTATATTGCAGAATGACCCAGATGCTTTTATGAAAGGCAGTGGAGACAATGAATCTGATGACGGAAAAATTGAACAACAAATTCAAGAAAGACTTAATGCAAAAATAGCCAAGGAATGGCTATTAGCCGACAAAATTCGTAATGAGCTCAAAGAGCAAGGTGTAATTCTTGAAGACTCACCCGATGGCACAACAAGCTGGCGGCGCGACTAGAAATGTATAATGTATTAATAGCGAAGAGTATAGAGACAAAAAACAACCAAAGGGAAAGAATAAAGATAAAGCCTCTGATTTTTTATTCGAAATTAAATGTGCGCGTTTTTATAAAAAACGTCTAGATGATATTTTTCTAGCTCACCCCTTTTTTCAGTACACTAGAAAAAAGGTGGTGCGAATGGAGATGCTAGAAATCCCACCCATAAACACTAAGCAATTGATTAAATAGCTCTTTGTTAAAAAGAAAAGAGACGATTTGTATCAAACAAATACTGCATCATACCCCCCAGCCCTACCCTCAAGCAATAACCTGATAAATTTACTACTCTTAATATATAGGGTGCAAGCCTTAGCTGATTGACTCTTTTAATCATGTGACGGATGCTCAGAAAGAGGTTAAAGTCTCGCAAGAGATTCTATTTAAGCTGATAAAAATTTAGAGCAACAGCTCGCTCTCGGGGTACTTTTGGGGGCACCCTATGTTACAAAATTTCAGCACGATTAGCTTTTGTGATGCACCGCATTTTCCAGCGCTTGACGAATGAACCGTTGATAAGGGGTCGCTATGGATAGCTATCCATAGCGACCCACAACAGTCAGTCGTTCCCATTTTCGAATAACTGCAAACCCACATAAAGCAGAC
>SESD01000180.1_pt1 | contig 39009 bp, 32 predicted proteins | sample 3171411 | NCBI WGS metagenome assembly SESD01 (sample SAMN06051880, study PRJNA518727) | freshwater metagenome | biome: subpolar coniferous forest; feature: holomictic lake; material: water; isolation source: holomictic Lake 442, 16.5 m depth | place: Canada: near Kenora, Ontario | collected...
TTGAACACCCCATTCGAGGTTCTTGGAGCGACGATTCAGTCGGCGCGCTAGCTTTCGACAAAGCTGTTGCGCAGTGGGTGTCGGCCAATCCACACTGCTGGCACCGGGGGTGGGGATGGGGTTGGCAGCGCCGCAACAAGAGCGGGTGTTGATGAATGCCCGTAAAAAGGACTTTCAGTTCGCCTAAATGCCGAAATCAATTATTGAACGGCCTAGATTCTGCAGCCAATTGAAAGATTCCATTTACGGTGCAGAAAGCGCCTCAGCCTGACTGCTTGGCGAGTGCGTCGCGCGCCTGCTTGAGTTGCTTCCAGTTTGGCGCGTACTTCAGCGCCTCTTCGTACTTCATGAGCGCGTCCTTTGTGTTGCCTTGCTTCACCAGCACATCGCCCCAAGCTTTGAGCGGATCGGCAAAGTGCGGCCCCTTTTGATTGGCGAGTTGGAACTTCGCTGTTGCAGCGCTGAGATCCCCGTGCTTTTCCAGTGCCGTGCCCCATGCGTGGTAACCCCAGGGACTGCTTGGACTCAGTTTCACTGCCTTGGCGTACCACTCTTGCGCACCTGACCAGTCGCCGCGCAAGTCGAGCACGTCGCCCCGGGCGACGTAGCAATTGACGAAGGTGCGGCCTGCGTAGGGCTTGAGGGCAGCATCTGCTTTCGCTGGCTGACCGGTCTTCTCGTAGCTCACGGCAGCCCAGCAAGATTCGTTGGGATACTCGGCCGCCACAGCAGGGACTGCCAATGCCTTCGCAACTACATCCCACTCCTTGGCAGCAAGTTTGAGATCCCCAACTTCCTCAGCCAGCGTCGCGCGCGCCTCTCCCGCGTTGATGACATCCCCATGGTTCTGTTCATCGATCCGTGTCACGTTCAGCCGCAACGCCGCTGATTCCGGGTCGTGCATAGCCACTTCTATGCTTGCAATCGTGAGATTGGAAGTGCCCGACGACGCGACGAACGATCCAACACCATCATGGGCTTCCATGTCTGCAATGCGGATGGCTCGCGCAGCAGAGTAATCCCCGCGCAGCAAACTGTAAAAGTGGATCGCCTTGTCGGGGGCCGCCCCGGGGCTTGCGCCGCGGATCTGAGTCATCTGCTCGCCCGTTCGGACCGCTCCTTCTTCGTCTCCATAGCCCGCGAGGTAGGCCATGAGGTTGTTGTACCCGGTCCAAAAGTCAGGCTTCAGGCGGACCGATTCCCGCACCAGCGCCAGTGCTTGCGGCCCATTATCCGCACCATCCTTATCCTTTTCAGGGAGGGCGTTTGCCCATTGGGTGAGAAGATACGGCTTTTCGCTCGCATCGGCGCTCGTGTAGGCTGCCTTGGCAAAAGCGAGCGCCTCGTCAGCCCGACCGTGGTTATTCAGATAACTGGCCCAGAGTGCAGGCTGCGCTTGACCATAAACATACTCTGCGGCCTCGGTCTGGATCTTCTCCAGATGACGCCCGTCGTCGGTAAAAGTCTTTGGAAGGATTCCCTTGCCACGCACCGTCAAACTCAATCCGCCTTTTTCGTTGACCAGCAGATCCCCACTGATATGCTGATCGTGACCAAAGCTCGATTTCAGCGTGTGCATAATCTGGCTGATCGAAAGGCCTGTCTCGGGAATCTCTACCTTCAATTCTCCGCTCCAGGCATTTGAAAGTTCGCGGCTCCGGGCATTCTTATGCAGAGCAGCCTGAATCCTGGTCAAGACATCGAGCACGCCCGCGGCAACCACTTGGCCACTCAGGCCGCTGGCCTCCAGCGATGTTGGCGCATCGAAAGGGTCGATGACAATGCTGTTGGAATTGACGGCCTCATGCACCATCATAGACAGCCCGACCCCAAGGGCTGTCGCCAACAGCCCTAAAAAGACTTGGAAACCGAGCCGCAGACTGAGCCCTGCGCGCCGCAGTTTGCCTTCACGGGAATTCCCCCTTAATTGACTGAGCTTGAGCGCATGTTCGTCTTCGAGATGCTTCGCCTGGATATCGACAAGCCGTGACTGCTTGCTCAGAAACTCCTCGGTCCTGCGTGCGACACCAGGATCTTGCCGCGAAGCAATAGCGACGATTGCGGCAGCAAACGCATCCGCACCGGACTGTATTGCCTGCTCCTCACCCTCCGCCCCGTGGCCCCCTCCACCTAGAGTTGCATCAATCATCCCTTCAGCCATGTGCTGCTCTCCTTTCAGCGATCGTCTTGGTACTCACGTGAATCCCAAAAAATGGGGATCACGGCGAATGGGCGCTTCATCCACAGAATGGCCGCGGAACACAAGCGCACGTTACTGTTCTTGCATGCCATGTTGTGCCATGCCGTGCCATTTTTACACGACTCGATGACATTGATGGGGCCGCCAGTTAGCGGCCACCGACGAATACCCGCAAACGCTACAGAAGAGCCCGCCAAGTTAACGAACACGACCCCGTAATCTGACCGACCGCTTCGGTATCTCGGACTGTGGCCGCGATCGTCCGGTCCTGACTTCGACGACTGGCTGGAATGGGCACTCAACTGACCGTCAACCGGATGTTCGGACCGTCAGCTATTGTCTTGAACGGAAATCCGCCAAACCGGCAGAAGCCGCGCCAGCATCAATCAAACCGACCCAAAGGGTGAGGCATCCGACCTGTTTTTTCTTTTGGTGGCACAATGGCGCCCGTTACTAGGCCCTTCCAACGCCACAGTCGCATCCGCCAATCGGTTCAGCCGGGACGCGGGAGGTTAATCAACAATCGGCTTTAACCAGCTAATGTTTCCTGCAGGGAAACGAAGGTCAGCGAAAAATGAGTGCAATCAGTTCCCAAGTGGCGGGTCCGACGTCGTCGGCTTCGTCTGTCTATCAGGCCTATCAGGCCAACACCTATCTTTTTGGCGGCAATGCCCCGTATGTCGAGGAGATGTACGAAAACTATCTGGCCAATCCCGGCAGTGTGCCCGACAGCTGGCGCGATTATTTCGATGCCTTGCAACATGTGCCGGCGGTCGATGGCAGCAACGCCAAAGACGTGCCCCATCTGCCGGTCATCAATGCTTTTGCCGAGCGAGCCAAGCAGGGCGGCACCCGCGTTGTGGTGGCCAGCGCAGATGCAGAGATGGGGCGCAAGAGGACTGCAGCGCAGCAGCTCATTGCCGCCTACCGCAACGTTGGTGCGCGCTGGGCCGATCTGGACCCCTTGAAGCGCACCGAGCGCGACCACATCCCCGATCTTGAACCATCGTTTTATGGCTTCAGTGACGCCGATCAGGAGGCCGTGTTTAACACCAGCAATACCTTCTTTGGCAAGGACACGATGAGTTTGCGCGAGTTGATGAACGCGCTGCGCCAGACTTACTGCGGCACGATCGGCGCCGAGTACATGTACATCACCGATCAGGAGCAGAAGCGCTGGTGGCAGCAAAAGCTCGAGAGTATCCGCTCCAAACCGGATTTCAATGCCGAAAAGAAAAAACACATCCTGGAACGGCTGACCGCAGCCGAAGGCCTGGAGCGCTTTTTGCACACCAAGTACGTCGGGCAAAAGCGCTTCTCGTTGGAAGGCGGCGAGAGCTTCATTGCCTCGATGGACGAGTTGATTCAGGGCGGTGGCGCTGTTGGCCTGCAGGAGATCGTGATTGGCATGGCGCACCGTGGCCGCTTGAACGTGCTGGTCAACTCGCTGGGCAAAATGCCGGCCGACCTGTTTGCCGAATTTGACCATACGGCGCCGGAAGATCTGTCCAGTGGCGACGTCAAATACCACCAGGGCTTTAGCTCCGATGTGTCGACTCCCGGTGGCCCGGTGCATTTGTCATTGGCATTCAATCCGTCGCATCTGGAAATCGTCAACCCGGTGGTCGAAGGCTCGGTGCGCGCGCGCATGGACCGTCGGGTTGACCCCAAAGGCAAGCAGGTGCTGCCGATTCTGGTGCACGGTGATGCAGCATTCGCTGGCCAGGGTGTTGTGATGGAAACACTGGCACTGGCCGAGACTCGTGGTTACAGCACCGGAGGTACGGTGCACATCGTGATCAACAACCAGATTGGTTTCACCACCAGCGACCCGCGCGACAGCCGCTCGTCGCTTTATTGTTCCGACATTGTCAAGATGATCAAGGCGCCCGTTTTGCACGTGAATGGCGACGACCCCGAAGCCGTTGTGCTGGCGACCCAGATTGCGCTGCAATACCGCATGGAATTCCAGAAGGATGTGGTGGTTGACATTGTCTGCTTTCGCAAACTTGGGCACAACGAACAGGACACGCCGGCGCTGACGCAGCCCTTGATGTACAAAAAAATCGCCCAGCATCCCGGCACGCGCAAGCTGTACGCCGACAAGCTTGCGGCGCAAGGCTTTGCGGCCACGCTGGGTGACGATATGGTCAAGGCGACACGCGCTGCGCTGGACGCCGGCAAGAACACCTTCGACCCGGTGCTGACCAATTTCAAGAGCAAGTACGCGGTCGACTGGACACCTTATATTGGCAAAAAATGGACTGATGCTGGCGATACGGCGATTCCGCTGGCCGAATGGAAGCGTCTGGCGCAGCGCCTCACGACCTTGCCTGACACCGTTTCAGCGCACCCGCTGGTGAAGAAGGTGTATGGCGACCGTGCCGCCATGGGCCGTGGGGAGATTGCAGTCGATTGGGGCATGGGCGAGCACATGGCCTTTGCTTCGCTGGTGGCCAGCGGCTATCCGGTACGCTTGAGCGGTGAAGATTGTGGCCGCGGCACGTTCACCCACCGCCATGCGGTGATTCACGACCAGAACCGCGAGAAGTTTGACGAGGGAACCTACACGCCGCTGCACAACGTGGCCGATGGGCAGGCACCGTTTCTGGTGATTGACTCCATTTTGTCGGAAGAGGCGGTACTGGCTTTTGAGTACGGCTATTCGTCAAACGACCCGAACACCCTGGTCATCTGGGAGGCCCAGTTTGGCGATTTCGCCAACGGTGCGCAGGTGGTGATCGACCAGTTCATCGCCTCCGGCGAGGTGAAATGGGGTCGCGTCAATGGCATCACGCTGATGCTGCCACATGGCTACGAGGGCCAGGGTCCGGAGCACAGTTCGGCCCGTCTGGAACGATTCATGCAGCTCAGCGCCGATACCAATATGCAGGTGGTACAGCCCACCACGGCGAGTCAGATATTTCATATTTTGCGGCGGCAGATGGTGCGCAATTTGCGCAAGCCGCTCGTCATCATGACGCCCAAGTCGCTGTTGCGTGCCAAAGATGCAGCCTCTCCACTATCCGAGTTCACCAAGGGCAGCTTTCAAACTGTCATTCCCGAGAACAAGGAAGAGATCATCAAGAAGATGGAGAAGGTCAAGCGTGTGGTGGCCTGCTCTGGCAAGGTCTACTACGACCTGGTCAAGAAGCGCGATGAAAAAGGGGTCGATGACGTGGCCATCCTGAGGGTTGAACAGCTCTATCCGTTTCCCCACAAGGCGTTTGCCGCGGAGCTCAGGAAATATCCCAATGTGGTCGACCTGATCTGGTGTCAGGACGAGCCACAAAACCAGGGCGCCTGGTTCTTCGTGCAGCACTACATTCTTGAGAATATGTTGGATGGGCAAAAGCTGGGCTACTCAGGTCGTGCCGCCGCGGCGTCACCGGCAGTGGGCTACTCACACTTGCATCAAGAGCAGCAAAAAGCACTGGTTGAAGGTGCCTTTGGCAAGCTCAAAGGCGCCATCCTGTCTAAATAAAAAGAGCTACCTAAGGAATAAACATGGCTATCGTAGAAGTAAAAGTTCCGCAGTTGTCGGAGTCTGTGGCTGAGGCCACCATGCTGCAATGGAAGAGGAAAGTGGGCGAGGCTGTCGTCATCGATGAAATTCTGATCGAAATTGAAACCGACAAGGTGGTCCTGGAAGTGCCAGCACCGGCGGCCGGTGTGCTGGTTGAACTGGTGGTGGCGGACGGTGCCACGGTGGCGGCTGAACAGTTGATTGCCCGCATTGATACCGAAGGCAAGGCCGGTGTGGTGGCTGCCGGTGCGGTTGCTGCACCTGCCGTCGCGACTGCAACGGCTGCCCCCACCGCGAGCAAATCCATGGCCGGTGTGGCAATGCCTGCTGCTGCCAAACTGATGGCAGATAACCAGCTGGCGCCCGGTTCAGTCTCCGGCACCGGCAAAGATGGCCGGGTCACCAAGGGCGATGTGTTGGGGGCCGTTGCAATCGGTTCTGCCTCTAAAGCGGTCGCGGTGGCTGTCATGTCGGCCAAGGCTGTTGCCACTTATTTGCCACAAGTGGCGGCGCCGGCGGTGTCTCTGGGTGAACGCCCGGAGCAGCGCGTGCCGATGAGCCGTTTGCGCGCCCGGGTGGCCGAGCGACTGTTGCAGTCGCAATCCACCAATGCGATATTGACCACTTTCAACGAAGTCAACATGGCGCCGGTGATGGAGATGCGCAAACGCTTCCAGGACAAGTTCGAAAAAGAACATGGCGTGAAGATTGGCTTCATGAGCTTCTTTGTCAAGGCAGCGGTGCACGCCCTGAAAAAATTCCCGATGCTCAATGCCTCGGTGGACGGCAATGACATCGTTTATCACGGCTTCTTTGACATCGGTATTGCAGTCGGTTCACCGCGCGGTCTGGTGGTGCCGATTCTGCGCAACGCAGATCAAATGAGTTTTGCCGAGATCGAGAAGAAGATCGCCGAGTACGGCGCCAAGGCGCGCGACGGCAAGCTGGGCATTGAAGAAATGACCGGCGGCACCTTCTCCATCAGCAATGGCGGTACCTTTGGCTCGATGCTGTCGACACCCATCATCAACCCGCCGCAGTCGGCCATTCTGGGCGTGCACGCCACCAAAGACCGCGCCGTGGTGGAGAACGGTCAAGTAGTGGTGCGCCCCATCAACTACCTCGCCATGAGCTATGACCACCGCATCATCGATGGCCGCGAAGCGGTGCTCGGTTTGGTGGCGATGAAGGAAGCGCTGGAAGATCCGGCGCGCCTGCTGTTTGATATTTGAAAGCCATCATGAGCAAACAATTCGACGTAATCGTCATCGGTGGTGGTCCCGGTGGCTATATTGCTGCCATTCGTGCAGCGCAACTCGGTATGCAGGTGGCCTGCGTTGATGAATGGAAAAACAGCAAGGGCGGCCCGGCCCTGGGAGGCACCTGCACCAATGTGGGCTGCATCCCAAGCAAGGCGCTGTTGCAGTCGTCCGAGCACTTTGATCAGGCCGGCCAGCATTTTGCAGAGCACGGCATCTCGGTTTCCGGCTTGAGTCTGGATGTGACCAAGATGGTGGCCCGCAAGGACACCGTGGTCAAGCAAAACAACGACGGTATTGCCTACCTGTTCAAGAAGAACAAGGTCAGCTTCTTCCATGGTCGGGGCTCATTTGTGAAAGCCATCGATGGCGGCTACGAGATCAAGGTCAGCGGTGCGGCCGAAGAAACCCTGTTGGCTAAGCAAGTCATCGTGGCCACCGGCTCCAGCGCACGCGCTTTGCCTGGCACACCATTCGATGAAGAAATGATTCTCTCCAATGACGGCGCGCTGCGGATTACTGCTGTACCGAAAAAACTGGGCCTGATCGGCTCGGGTGTCATCGGGCTGGAGATGGGTTCAGTCTGGCGTCGTCTGGGTGCTGAAGTCACCGTGCTGGAAGCTTTGCCGGTATTTTTGGGCGCGGTGGACGAACAGATCGCCAAAGAGGCGCACAAAGCCTTCGTTAAACAGGGTCTCAAGATTGAATTAGGCGTCAGCGTTGGTGACATCAAGAAGAGCAAGAAGGGCGTCAACGTTGCCTGGACCAATGCCAAGGGGGAAACACAAGCGCTGGATGTGGACAAGTTAATCGTTTCGATCGGTCGGGTTCCCAACACCGTGGGTCTGAACGCCGAGGCGGTGGGACTGCAGCTTGACGAACGTGGCGCGATTGTGGTGGACGAGCAGTGCCGCACCAACTTGGCCGGTGTCTGGGCGGTCGGCGATGTGGTGCGCGGTCCGATGCTGGCGCACAAGGCTGAAGAAGAAGGTGTTGCGGTGGCCGAGCGCATGGCGGGTCAGCATGGCCATGTCAATTTCAACACCATCCCGTGGGTGATTTACACCAACCCCGAGATTGCCTGGGTCGGGCAAACTGAAGCGCAACTCACGGACGCGGGTCGTGCCTACAGGGTGGGCACTTTCCCGTTCCTGGCAAATGGCCGGGCCCGAGCACTGGGGGATACCACCGGCATGGTCAAGATGCTGGCCGATTCTGCGACCGATGAAATTTTGGGGGTTCATATCGTCGGCCCGATGGCCAGCGAGTTGATTGCCGAGTGTGTGGTGGCGATGGAGTTCCGGGCCAGCAGTGAAGACATCGCCCGCATTTGCCATGCACATCCATCACTCTCTGAAGCGACCAAGGAAGCGGCGCTGGCGGTAGACAAACGCGCGCTTAATTTCTGATTTTTTGTGTCCGTCAAAAAAGCCTACCAAGCCGAACTCAAACTGCGGGGTTACACCAGTGACCCGGCTCAGTTGCTCGCGCTGGATGCCCTGGAGCGTTGCGCGCATGAGTGGGCGGCGTTCAAGGAAAAGCGCTCCAATGCGCTAAAGAAGTTACTCAATCGCCCTGACGTTCCAAGGGGTGTTTATCTGTATGGCGGAGTTGGCCGCGGCAAGAGCTTTTTGATCGACTGCTTCTTTGAGGCAGTACCGCTAAGGCGCAAAACAAGACTCCACTTTCACGAGTTCATGCGTGAAGTGCATCGGGAACTGGTGAAGTTGCAGGGTACGGTTAACCCGCTTGACGTACTGGCTGGGCGCATTGCAAAAAAGTACCGACTGATTTGTTTTGATGAGTTTCATGTGGCTGACGTCACCGACGCCATGATCTTGCATCGACTGTTGCGCTCGCTGTTCAATCAGGGTGTTGGTTTTGTCACCACCTCGAACTTCAAGCCGGATGAGCTCTATCCCAATGGACTGCACCGTGACCGCATCCTTCCGGCGATTGCTCTCTTGAAGCAAAACCTCGATGTCATCAATGTCGACAATGGGATCGACTACCGCCGTCGAACCATTGAGCAACTCAAGCTTTACCACCTGCCGCTGGGTGAACAAGCTGATGCGGCGATGCGCGATGCGTTTGAGCGCCTGGCTGAATCGCATGATGAAGATCCGGTGTTGCATATTGAGGCGCGAAAATTCAAAGCATTGCGTCGCGCCGGCGGACTGGCATGGTTTGATTTCAAGACCCTGTGCGGTGGGCCACGATCACAAAACGATTACCTCGAAATCGCCGCACAATTTCATACGGTTTTATTGAGCGATGTGCCCCACATGCCGCTGCGCATGGCGTCCGAAGCGCGTCGCTTTACCTGGCTGGTCGATGTGCTTTACGACAGGCGTGTCAAACTGATCATTTCAGCGGCGGTGCCGGCGCAGGAGTTGTATACCGAAGGTGCGCTGGTTCATGAGTTTGCCCGGACCGTATCGCGCTTGAATGAAATGCAGTCGCGAGCTTTTTTGGCACAACAGCGACGTGTCGTGGACACCCGATTGACGCTTGACTAAAGTTCGCGTGTGCGGCGTAAAGGCTCAGGAACCGAGGGCTTCCAGTTTGACCACGACCAGGGAAAGATTGTCGCCACCCCCCCCGCTCCGGGATCTGGCTGTTTCTATTAGGAACTGACTCGCTTCCCGCGCTGGAAGGGTCGAGAGAATGGACCCCATCTCTGCAGGATCGAAGTAGTGCCAGACGCCGTCGCTACAGGCCATCAGAATGTCGCCGGCGTGCAGTTGGGAAATGAAGTGATTGGCTACAGGAGGATCATCTTCAGTACCCAGGCAACCCATGAGAATGTTGGACTTCGGGTGATCATTGGCTTGCTGCTCGGTAATCTCCCCCCGGTCAACCAAAGTCTGAACATAGGAGTGATCGATGGTTCGCTTGACCAACTTGTCGCCGCGATAGTGATAAATCCGAGAGTCACCGGCATGCGCCCAGTGGCAGTCCCCCCCGGCATTGATCAAAAACGCTGCGACGGTGCTGTGCGGTTCTTCTTCTGCTGAAATCGCGGTCAATTTGATGACGGTATGCGCGTCGTGGACCAATTGCTTCAGTACCGCCGCCGCGTCATCGGTCTCGGGGGCGTAACGTTCAAACAATTGTTTGGCGGTCATCATGACCTGGTCGGATGCCTTGCGTCCGCCACTGCGTCCGCCCATGCCGTCGGCCAGCACAGCCAGCAAACATCCGCTGACGCGCGCATGACTCAACAAAATAACCTGATCTTGCTGGTATTCACGGTCACCCTTGTGGATGCCGGTCGATGCGGTGAGTCGGTAGCCTTTGGACATGCTGAAAAGCTAAAAAGAGAAGACCCCCAAAAATGCATTTATTAGTCGTATTATCAAGCCAACTTATGAATCAGCCTGGGTAGGTTGATTCGGTTACTTTCACTTACTGAAGCTGTGGACTCCAACCTGCATTCTCCCGAACGTCGTCTGATTGAACTGCGCATTGAGCACGGCGATCTTGATGCCATGATAGACCGAGCCAGCGCTCAGAATCCGCTTGACGAACTGTTGATGCGGCGGTTGAAGAAGCGTCGGCTGAGTTTGCGCGATGAGATTGCGCGAATTGAAAAAATCCTGGATCCTGACCAGCCAGCTTGACGGATGAGTTTGCAGACCCAAGTTCGCGAGACCTTCGCGCCCGGCGGCGTGCTGTCGCGCGCAGTCGAAGAGTTCCAGCCGCGAGACGGGCAAACCCAGATGGCAACCGCAATTGCACGCACCATCGAAGACGGTGGGGTGCTCGTCGTTGAGGCCGGTACCGGCATTGGCAAGACCTATTCGTATTTGGTGCCGGCCCTGCTTAGTGGCGCGCGGGTACTTCTATCAACAGCAACCAAAACCTTGCAGGACCAATTGTTTGGGCGTGACCTGCCACGCTTGATTAACGCGTTGGGTCTGCCGGTGCGAACCGCCCTGCTCAAAGGCCGCGCCAGCTATTTGTGCCTGCACCGTCTGGAGGCGGCGCGGCAGAGTTCAACTTTTCATGATCGTTTGACATTGCGGACCCTGGCCCGCATTGAAGTGTGGGCGCAAGGCACCGCTAGCGGTGACATGGCAGAGTTGCCGGGTCTCGATGAGCGCTCACCGGTGATACCGCTGGTCACCTCGTCGCGGGACAATTGCCTGGGGTCGCAGTGTCAACAATTTCGCGCATGCCATGTCAACCAGGCCAGGCGAGAGGCACTGGCGGCCGACGTTGTCGTCATCAATCATCATTTGTTTTTTGCTGATCTGGCGGTTCGCGAATCCGGTATGGCCGAGTTGCTTCCGACAGTGCAGACGGTCATCTTTGATGAAGCGCATCAACTTAACGAGACCGGCGTGCAATTTTTGGGCAAGCAATTGACAACCGGCCAATTGCTCGATTTTGCGCGCGACTTGTTGGCCAGTGGTCTGCAACACGCCCGTGGTTTGCAAGACTGGCAAAAGCTGGCATCTGTAACAGAACGTGTTGCGCGCGATCTGCGTCTGCTAGTGGGCCATGCCTATCCAGGTACCAAGCTGAGCTGGACCGATGTGGCGCCACAGCAACTGAGCGCGCAGGTCTGGAGCGCAGCGATGAGCGCTCTTCACGTAGCGTGCGCCCAGGACGTGCTGGCACTTGATGCAGTTAGCGAAATTGCGCCCGACCTGCTTCGTTTGAGCGAGCGAGGCAAGGCGTTTATGGAAAGGATTGAATTTTTTTCCGAGCCTTGCGCGCCTGACTCGGTGCGGTGGGTTGAGGTCGGAGCGCAACTCAGGCTGGTCGAGTCACCGCTTGACATTGCGGACACGGTACGCACGCGTCTTATAAATTCAACGGAACCGGCTGGCTCCAGGCGATCCTGGATCTTTACTTCCGCAACTTTGGGAGATGATTCAGGTTTGCGCTGGTTCACCGAGCCCTGTGGACTGGATGCGGCGGAAATTCTGAGAGTACATAGCCCTTTTGACTATTCGCTTCAAGCGGCGTGCTACGTACCACCCTATTTGGTGCGGCCCAGTGATCCAGGCCACAGCTTGCAGGTGGCTGAATTTGTGGCTGCGGCGGCGACCGTGATTGCCGGGCGCACGCTTGTTCTGACAACCACTTTGCGCGCCTTGCAAACGGTGAGTGAGGTGTTGCAACGGCATTTTGCTGAGTCAAAAGTTCTCGAAATCCTGGTCCAGGGGCAGCAAACAAAGCGCGAGCTGATGGAACGATTTCGCCGCGGCAACCAGGGCGACGCGGCCGGTTGTATTCTGGTCGCCTCGGCCTCATTTTGGCAAGGGGTGGACATACCTGGTGATGCGCTGCAAATGGTGGTGATTGACAAATTGCCGTTTCCGCCGCCAAGCGATCCGCTGGTGGAGGCGCGTGCCAAACGCCTTGCAGCCAGCGGACGCAGTGTATTCAAGGATTACTTTTTGCCCGAGGCGGCGATCGCCCTCAAGCAGGGTGCCGGTCGATTGATTCGGCATGAATCGGATCGCGGTGTGCTGGTGGTTTGCGACACCCGATTGGTGCAGATGGGCTACGGCAAGAGATTGATGAATGCCTTGCCAAGCATGAGAAAAATCAGCTCGCAAGCCGAACTGAGTGAGACCCTCAATTCGCTTACCAGAATTTCCACCACGGATCGGAACTGGTTTTGAATCCGCGGCTCAAGTATTCTGAATGTGGGTAACTCTTTTCGAGCACCCGTTTCGCATCGTCGCGAAGTTGTGTCATGCCCAGTGCGTCATACGATTTGAAAAGAATGTACACGGCCTCCTCAACGGCGGGCACTTCCTGGAAGTCGGAAATGGCAAGCTGCGCCCGGTTGATGGCGGCCACATAGGCGCCGCGGCTAAAGTAATATCGGGCAACATGCACCTCGTAGCGGGCCAGCGAATTGACGATGAAAGTCATGCGCTGGCTGGCATCCGGTGCATAGCGCGATGTCGGGAACCGGGTAAACAGTTCTTTGAAGGACTCAAAAGATTCTTTAGCCGCCTTTTGATCGCGTTCCGCCAGATCCTGGCGGGTAAGGGCTGAGAACATGCCCAGGTCGTCATTGAAGTTGACGAGGCCCTTGAGGTACAAGGCGTAATCAAGCGCCGGACTTGCCGGATGCAATTTCATGAAGCGATCGAGCGTCGCGATGGCCTGCGCCGATTCGCCGGATTTGTACTGCGCGTATGCCTTGTCAAGTTGGGCCTGTTGCGCCAAAGGTGTTCCGGCAGCACGGCCTTCAACCTTTTCAAGCAGGGTGACTGCCTTTTCGTAGCTGCCTGAACTCAGTTCGTCTTTGGCTTCGGCGTATATTTTGTTCGGACTCATTGCAGCTGTCTTGTCCTCCGGGGTGGACGAACATCCCGGCAACAATGCCGCCCCCGTCAGTGCGAGGGCGCAGACAACCGATAATTTGGCTCGAAGCATGTAGGGCAACTTTCTTGAAGAATTCCGAATTGATTATATCGACTGAGCCGGCTGGCGATGATGCCGAAGACCGGGCCGACGCGGGGCCGGATGTCGAGTTGCGCCACCTGATATTTGGCGCGGCCCAGCATGGGCAGCGTCTGGACCGTGCGCTGGTCGAACTGGTGCCGGAATTTTCACGCAGCTACTTGCAGCAATTGATAGATCTGGAAGGGGTCGTGATCAATGGCACGGTGACGCGCAAAGCGGCGATGCGGGTGAAGGCTGCGGATAGGGCGACGATTGAATTGCGGCCAACGCCGCAAAGTCAAGCGTTCAAGCCGGAAGTCATGGCGCTGAATATCGTCTATGAGGATGAACATTTGTTGGTGATCAACAAGCCGGCGGGTCGGGTGGTGCACCCGGCGCCCGGCAACTGGAGTGGCACGCTGTTGAATGGCTTGCTGGCGTATGACGAGAAAGCCATGAATTTGCCGCGTGCCGGCATTGTTCATCGACTGGACAAAGATACCAGCGGCTTGATGGTGGTGGCACGGACGCGCCTGGCGATGGATGCCCTGATTCGATTGATCGCCGCGCGCGAAGTTAGCCGGCAATACGTGGCGCTGGCTCACGGGCCCTGGGTCGGCCCACGTCGGCGCGAAGTCAGTGCGCCGATTGGCCGTGATCCGCACAACCGCTTGCGAATGGCCGTCGTCGATCTGGATAAAACTCCGGGCAAGTCGGCCCGAACAGATATCGAACTGCTTGAAAACTGCGATCAGGGCTGTCTGGTTCGGTGTACCCTGCATACTGGGCGCACTCATCAAATTCGCGTTCATATGGCATCCATCGGACATCCGCTGCTGGCCGATGAACTGTACGGCGGCGCGCTGGCAGCGGGCCTGCGTCGTCAGGCTTTGCATGCCTGTCGTCTGGCTTTTTGCCATCCCGTAACGGGAAGGTCGATGCTGTTTGAATCCAGCCTGGCGGAAGATTTGAATGTGGCATTGCGCCAGTGGGGTCTAAGTTATAATTTGGCGCAATGACGTAAAAGTCATTACCCGGCCGGCCGCCGGGGTAGGCGCTGCGGATTTGACAATCTGCCAGCCGCGCCCCAATGAATCATACTGATTTCGCACCTTGAAGGTGCTCTTCCCGGAAATTGCAAGACCATGAATACGGCGGATGCCAAGCGCGTTCTAGAAACCGCCTTGATTTGCTCGCAGCAACCCTTGCAGGTACGTGACATGCGCGTCATGTTTGACGACGGGCTGGAATTTGACACCCTGAAAACACTGTTGCATGAGCTGCAGCAGGATTGGGCACAGCGCGGCATTGAGTTGGTCTGTGTCGCCACCGGATGGCGCTTTCAAAGCCGACCTGAAATGAAACCCTATCTGGATCGACTGCATCCGGAAAAGCCGCCCCGCTACACCCGCGCCACACTGGAAACGTTGGCCATCATTGCGTATCGACAACCGGTCACGCGCGGTGATATAGAAGATATTAGAGGGGTGACCGTCAATTCCCTGCTGCTCAAGCAATTGGAAGACAGGGGCTGGATTGAGGCGATCGGCCACCGCGATACCATCGGGCGACCGGCGCTCTTTGCCACGACCAAACAGTTTCTGGATGATTTGGGACTGCAGTCGCTCGATCAACTACCTCTGATGGACACACCGGCACAGCAGGCCGATGCCTTGCAGGAACTTGGCACCAACCGGTCGCTCACTCAATCGGAATTGCCAATGCAGCTGGACCGGTCGCCGAGCTTGAATGGCGGCGGGTTTGCGAAGGATGCCGAAGCCACAGGCGCGGCTGATTCTGGTGGTGAATTATTTTTCTTGACGGGAACTCAGCCATGACCGTACCCACTGACGACATTTCGACCCAGTTGAATGCGCACCCTGTTGAACCGGGGTATGAGCCCATCGCAGATGACACAACTGCATTGGATCGGGAACCGAACCCGGTCCAAGAGTCAGCGCCGCAGTTGACTGCCGCGCCTGCGACCACCGAGCAAATACCATTGACGATGGCGTTCTCAGGAAATCGTTTTGAGGACGTGGTATCCGGACAATTCGACGCTGACGAGCAGAGCGGCGAGCTGGTTCCCGCCAAACGTGTATTGGCACCGATGGCCGAAACACCCAAGCTGCACAAGGTGCTGGCGCAGGCCGGGATGGGGTCACGCCTGGAGATGGAGCAATTGATCATGGAGGGCCGGATCACGGTCAACAATGAGCCTGCGCACATCGGCCAACGGATCCAGTTTGGCGATCACGTCAAAGTCAACGGCAAACCGATCCGGTTTCGCATTGATGCGCCGCCGGCACGGGTGATTGCCTATCACAAGCCGGTGGGAGAAGTTGTTACGCACGATGACCCGCAGAATCGCCCAACCGTGTTTCGCCGGTTGCCCAAGCTGTTTCAGGGTAAGTGGCAATCGGTTGGACGACTTGATTTGAACACCGAAGGTTTACTCCTTTTTACCAGCTCCGGGGAGCTGGCAAACAATCTGATGCACCCTCGCTTCGGCCTTGAGCGGGAGTATGCCGTGCGCGTGCTGGGGGCACTTAGCAAGGACGAGAAACAGCGGCTGCTTGACGGCGTCAAGCTGGACGACGGGGTGGCTCAATTTGGCATGATTGAAGAGGGTGGCGGGGAAGGCTCAAACTGCTGGTACCGCGTCACCATATCCGAGGGTCGCAACCGCGAAGTCCGTCGCATGTTGGAAGCGGTGGGCCACGCGGTGAGTCGATTGATCCGAATCCGTTATGGCGCCATGGTGTTACCGCGCGGGCTTAAGCGTGGTGCCTGGATGGAACTGGACGAAGTTGACATCAGGTCATTGATGCAGGTTGCCGGTGCAGCAGGTTCCAGGGGGGCCGGTAATGACGCCAGTGCGGGGCCAGGGGATATGCCCAGACGCGATGCAGGCGAGCAGCAGCCCGGTTCGCGAAACCGTCGTCGGGGTGGCCGCGGCAGCGGGCCGCGCAGCGCGGGCAGTGGTCAACGTGGCGGGCCAACCGGCGGTGCCAAAGGCAATGGAGCAGGGTTTTTGGCCGGTCCGGGTCGAAACAGTCGCAGTGAGCCGGGTGATCGGCCAGGCAATGCTGCTCAACCGGACCCGATGAAGACTGCTTTTGGTTATATTGGTGCCGATAGCTTCACCCGCCAGCGGCAGGACCAGGGGCAACGCGGCGGCGGCGGTGGCTCCGGTGGCGGGCAGCGCCGGGGCGGTCGCGGTCGCTGACTTTCAAGATAAAATCGAACACTTTGCCCGTTGGGCAGATACTCAAACTTCAAGCTCAGGAAAACTCATGACGATCGAACGTACTCTCTCTATCATCAAGCCCGATGCGGTTGCTAAAAACGTAATCGGCCAGATTTATGCACGTTTCGAGGCGGCAGGGCTGAAAATAGTGGCTGCCAAGCTGGTTCGGTTGTCGCGCGGCGAGGCAGAAGCTTTCTACGCCGTCCACAAAGAACGCCCCTTTTTCAAGGACCTGGTTGAATTCATGATTTCGGGTCCGGTCATGATTCAGGCGCTTGAAGGTGAAAACGCCGTTTTAAAGAATCGTGACCTGATGGGTGCAACCGATCCGAAGAAAGCGGCACCTGGCACTATTCGCGCCGACTTTGCTGACAGCATTGATGCCAACGCGGTACATGGCTCTGACGCGGTTGCAACTGCCGCAGTCGAAGTCAGCTTCTTTTTCCCCGGTATGAACGTTTACGCCCGTTAGATATGGTGTTGGTGCTCCATCACGTTTTGCTGCCTTGTCAAGGGGTTATAACGCGCTTGGGGCAACCTGGTGTCGCGCCATGACAACCAATCTGCTCGATTTTGACCTCGATGGTCTAGCCGGTTTTTGTGAACAACTGGGTGAAAAGCGCTATCGCGCGGTTCAGCTGTTTCGATGGATTCATCAAAAGGGCGCATCCAGTTTTGATGACATGAGTGATCTTGCAAAGTCCTTGCGCGAAAAGCTCAAAGGGGTCGCCCATGTGACGCCACTGCCCTTGATGTCGCAGCATATCTCGTCGGACGGCACCATCAAATGGTTGTTTGACGTTGGCGCTGGTGACGCGGTAGAGGCTGTTTTTATTCCCGAAGAGGACAGGGGAACGCTGTGCATTTCCTCGCAGGCTGGTTGTGCAGTGGGTTGTCGATTTTGTTCCACCGGGCACCAGGGCTTTAGCCGAAATCTAAAAACCGGCGAAATCATCGCGCAATTGTGGTTTGCAGAGCATTTTCTGAGAAAGCACTTGCGCCGCGATGAGCGCGTCATCTCGAATGTAGTGATGATGGGTATGGGCGAGCCACTACAGAATTATTCCGAACTGGTGCCGGCACTGCGCGCCATGCTGGACGATCATGGCTATGGTTTGTCCAGGCGACGCGTCACGGTGTCCACTTCCGGCATCGTACCCAAGATGGATCTTCTGGCCGAGCAATGTCCGGTGGCGCTGGCGGTATCCCTGCACGCGCCCAACGATGCCTTGCGGGACAACCTGGTGCCGCTGAACAAAAAATATCCGCTGGCCGAATTGCTGGACGCTTGCATTCGGTACCTGGCCTACGCGCCGCGCGACTTCATTACTTTTGAATACTGCATGCTGGATGGTGTCAACGACCAGCCAGAGCAGGCGCACGAATTGGTGAATCTGGTTCGCCAGTATTCCAGCAATGGCGCGTGGTGCAAGTTCAACCTGATCCCGTTCAACCCGTTTCCCCAGTCGGGTTTGAAACGATCTTCAGCAGATCAAATTCTGGCTTTCGCCCGGATTCTGAGCGATGCGGGCATTGTCACGACAATACGCAAGACCCGAGGCGATGACATTGATGCCGCCTGCGGTCAACTGGCAGGTGACGTGATCGATCGGACCCGTGTCGGCCAGCGAATTGCGCGCCAACGCACAGTGATGCTAAAGCCGGTGGCGACAATTAGCGAATTAGTCAAGGAGACTTGAGGCATGAATAGGAACGCTACAGGATGGACGCTTTTCAGGCGGCAGTTGTTTTGTGTCTGTCTGCTGCTTGTTGGTTTGATTGACATTACCGGGTGTGCATCAAAGTCGGGTGGCTCCGGAGCTGGTGCGCGCGGCACCGAGATGGTCACTGATTCTGATGAGCCTGAGCTGCGCCGGCGTGCCCGTATTCGGCTCGAACTGGCGATCGGGTATTTTGAGCTGGGTCAGACCAAGGATGCACTGGATGAACTGAAGCAGTCTATTGCGGTCGACCCAAACTACGCCGAAGCCTACAGCCTGCGCGGACTCATTTACATGCGTCTCAACGATTTCCGATTTGCCGAGGAGAGTTTCAGGAAGGCGATCAGCATGAGTCCGCAGGACGCAAACGTCATGCAAAACCTGGGTTGGCTGCTGTGTCAGCAGGCCAAATACCCGGAGGCGCAGCAGCTTTTCTCCCAGGCGCTGGCAAATCCACAATACGGCGAGCGCGCCAAGACGCTGCGGACACAGGGTTTGTGTCAAGTCCGGGCCGGGCTGATTGCGGAAGCAGAGCTCAGTCTGTTGAAATCCTATGAGTTTGATGCGGGCAATCCGGTGACGGCTTACAACCTGGCTACCCTGTTGTTCCAGCGCGGCGATTTTGTTCGGGCACAGTTCTACGTGCGACGCTTGAACAACACTGAACTGGCCAATGCCGAATCGCTCTGGCTGGGAGTCAAGGTAGAGCGACGCATGGAAAATCGCGACGCCATGCAGCAGTTGGCGGCACAGTTGGTCAAGCGTTTTCCGCAGTCGCGTGAAGCCGCCGCTTTCCAGCGAGGTGCATTCGATGAGTGAGGTAGCTCCGCAATCGGGTGACGGGCAAGCAGTCAAGAATTCGGTTGCACAGATGACGGCTGGTGCCATGTTGCGACAGGCGCGCGAAGCGCAAGGGCTGCACATAGCGGCTATGGCCGTCGCCCTCAAGGTCCCGGTCAACAAGCTCGAAGCGCTGGAGGCAGATCGATTTGAATCTTTGCCGGGCGCCGTTTTTACTCGCGCGCTGGCAGCCAGTATTTGTCGAACTTTGAAAATAGATCCAAAGCCAATACTGGAGCGACTACCGCAAACCAGCACACCCCACCTGAAAACCGATGAGTCGGGCATTAACGTGGCATTTCGCTCCAGTGGCAGCAGTTCACGCCTGTTGTCGCGGGAGCAATTCTCAAAGCCCTTTGTGTGGGTTGTGCTGGCTTTGCTGGTGGGAGCTCTGATACTGGTAATTTTTCCATTTGCACAGCGAGTCGAACTTGCGGGTTCCAGCAATGCTGCTGCGGATGTGGTGATTGCGCCGCTTCCGGTCACCGCACCGGCGGCGATCGAAGTTGAAAATCCGCTTACCGCGATTGCACCGACGCCGTCCTCGTCCGATGTTGTAGGCGCTGCCACGCCGCCGGCGACGCTGCCCGCATCGGCTGCAGCAACCGGCATTGTGGTGTTCAAAGCGCGCGGTGCATCCTGGGTAGAGGTGCTTGATGCCAATGGTGTGGTCCAGTTGCGCACGACCCTGACGCAGGGCGCTGTCATGGGCGCGTCTGGGGTGACGCCACTTTCTGTGGTGGTCGGACGCGCCGATTTGATCGATGTTCGAGTGCGCGGCCAGGCATTTGATGCGGTGCATATTGCAAAAGACAACGTTGCTCGTTTTGAGGTGAAGTAATGGGATCTTTATTGCCAATAGAAGCTGCGGCAGCGAAAGCGCGGCGCTCGCGTCAGGCTCGTGTGGTCTGGGGTCAGCGAATTGTCACGGTCGGGGGTGACGCGCCAGTGCGCATTCAGTCCATGACCAACACCGACACCGTGGATGCCATTGGCACCGCAATCCAGGTCAAGGAACTGGCCTTGGCCGGGTCGGAGATGGTGCGCCTGACGGTCAATACGCCAGAGGCAGCGGGCGCTATTCCGTACGTTCGGGAGCAGCTTGATCGAATGGGGATTGATGTTCCGCTGATTGGCGATTTTCACTATAACGGGCACCGCCTGCTGACGGATTTTCCGGCCTGCGCGCAGGCCTTGTCCAAATACCGGATCAATCCGGGCAACGTTGGCAAGGGCGACAAGCACGACAAGCAGTTCGGCCTGATGATCGAGGCAGCGATGCGATGGGACAAGCCGATTCGTATCGGCGTCAACTGGGGCAGCCTGGACCAGGAGTTGCTGGCAAGTTTGATGGATGAAAACAGTCGTCGTGCCACGCCCTGGGATGCGAAACCGGTCATGTACGAAGCCCTGATTACCTCGGCCATCGAGTCGGCACGGCTGGCGGCTGGGATGGGCATGGATGAGAACCAGATCATCCTTTCCTGCAAAGTCAGCGGTGTTCAGGATCTGGTGTCGGTCTACCGTGAACTGGCAAAGCGCTGCGACTACGCGCTGCATCTGGGTTTGACCGAGGCCGGCATGGGAACCAAAGGGGCTGTTGCCTCGGCGACGGCGCTTTCCATCTTGTTGCAGGAGGGCATAGGTGACACGATCCGTGTTTCACTGACACCGCAACCAGGTGAAGCCAGAACGCAGGAGGTTTTGATCGCCTGTGAGTTACTGCAGGCGCTGGAACTCAGGTCGTTTGTCCCCAGCGTCACCGCCTGCCCTGGCTGTGGCCGCACGACCAGCACCACTTTTCAGGAACTGACCAAGCAGATTGAGGATTTCCTCAGGATGCAAATGCCAGTCTGGCGCGAGAAATACCCCGGCGTCGAAAAACTAAAAGTCGCGGTGATGGGGTGCATTGTGAACGGGCCTGGTGAAAGCAAACATGCCGACATCGGCATCAGCCTGCCGGGCACCGGCGAGGCGCCAGCGGCACCGGTCTACATCGACGGCGAGAAACACCTGACTCTGCGCGGCGAGACGATTGCGCAGGAGTTTCAGAAAATTGTAGAAAACTATATTGAAAGGCGCTTCGGTAGCCGGTCGACCGTCGAGGCATGTTAAGTTGATTCATGAGTGAAATACCAGTTGCCGCAAAGGCCGAGAAGCTGACCGCCGTCAAAGGCATGAACGACATTCTTCCGCCGGATTCCGCGCGTTGGGAGTGGCTTGAAGACAAGGTGCGGTGCTTGATGGGGCTTTATGCCTACCGCAATATCCGCACGCCCATCGTTGAGCCGACGGCGCTGTTCGTGCGCGGCACCGGCGAGACCACCGACATCGTCGAGAAGGAGATGTACTCCTTTGAAGACAAACTCAATGGTGAGCCGCTCACCTTGCGCCCGGAGAATACACCGGGCGTGGTGCGTGCAGCAATTGAGCATAACCTGACCTACGACGGCGGCAAGCGCCTGTACTACATGGGGCCGATGTTTCGCCATGAGCGCCCGCAGCGTGGACGCTATCGGCAGTTCTACCAATTGGGCGCGGAAGCGCTTGGTTTTGCCGGGCCTGAGGTAGATGTGGAACTGATGCTGCTGGTGCACCATCTGTTTGCCAATTTGGGCTTGCGCAACGTGCGGGTCGAACTTAACAGTCTGGGTGTGTCGACCGAGCGCCAGGCGCATCGGGCGGCCTTGATTACTCACTTTTCGCAGCATCTGGAGCAGTTGGATGCTGAGGCGCAACGCCGCCTGCACAGCAACCCGCTACGCATTTTGGACAGCAAGAATCCGGCGATGCAGGCGCTGGTGCAAGCTGCGCCGCAGCTTCTGAATTATCTGGGCGACGCATCGCTCAAGCACTTTGACACGGTCAAAACACTGCTGACGGCGTGTGGCGTTAACTGGACTGTCAATCCTCGACTGGTACGAGGTTTGGACTATTACAGCCACACCGTGTTCGAATTTATAACCGACGAACTTGGCGCCCAGGGCGCGCTGTGTGGCGGTGGGCGTTATGACGGTTTGTTCGAGCTGCTGGGTGGCAGGCCGACCCCGGCGGTGGGCTGGGGCATGGGACTGGAGCGAGTGCTTGAACTCATCAAGGAGCAGGGTCACACAGAAGTCGCGCCGACGCCAGATGTTTACGCCGTGGTTCCCGATGCGTCTGCTTTGCCGATCACCCTACAAACGCTGCAAACCTTGCGCGCGGCCGGGGTCAAGGTGCAAATGCATGCTGGTTCGGCAGACAGTCTGGGCAGCATGAAATCGCAATTCAAAAAGGCTGACGGTAGCGGTGCGCACTATGCGCTTATTTTTGGCAAAGATGAATTGGCACAAAACGCCGTCACGGTCAAAGCACTGCGGGATGGCACAGGTGCGCAATCAAGTCGGTCGCTTGCCGACATTGCCGGCTGGGCGCCCACCCTACAATCGCGTACTTGAATGTTTGTGGGACCGACCTTTTGCGCTGTCTCCAACTGACCAGAAAGTTTTCATGGCAAATCAACTCGATCTCGAAGAACAAGAGCAACTCGACCAGCTCAAGCATTTTTGGCAACAGTACGGCAATGCCATCACCTGGGCCTTGATTTTGGTGTTGGGCGCCTTCGCCAGCTGGAATTTCTATCAATATTGGCAGCGCTCGCAGGCCACTCAGGCCGCCGCCATGTATGACGAGGTGGAGCGTGTCGTGAAGTCGGCCGATGCGGCAAAGATTGACCGCGTCTTTGCCGATATCAAGGACCGGTTTGGATCAACCACCTATGCGCAGCAAGCGGGGCTTCTGGTTGCAAAGCAGTACTACGGCGCCGGCAATATTGAAGCGTCCAAGGCCGCCCTGGCTTGGGTGGCCGACAAGTCATCGGATGCGGGCTACCAGGCCATCGCAAAGTTGCGGTTGGCCGGTGTCTTGATGGAAGCCAAGGCGTTTGATGAAGCACTGAAGCAGTTGAATGGATCATTTCCAGCGAATTTTGAGGCGCTGGTGGCGGATCGAAAAGGTGACGTTTATAGGTTGCAAGGCAACCGGGCGCAAGCCCTTGCCGAGTATGAAAAAGCCTACAAAAGTTTCGACGATCGCACTGAGTATCGGCGTTTGGTGGAAGTCAAATTGAACTCGCTGGGAGTGGACCCACAAGGTGCCGCTGCAGCCAGGGATGGTGTCACTGATGGTTCGGCACCGAAGGGGAAAAAGTGAAACTCAATTTTCGTTTGACAGCGACCATCGGCACAGCAGTTGCCCTGCTTACCCTGGGTTTGCTGGGCGGATGTTCCAGTGGACCGGAAAAGCCCAAACCCGCCGAGTTGGCACCCAACTCGAGTTTGCTGGGCGTGCGTTTGGCGTGGCAAAGCAAAATTGGAGCGGTCGACTTTCCGCTTGATGTCAAAGTAAATGGCAACGCGGTAGCTGTGGCCAGCTCGGATGGGGTGCTCGCGTCAATGGATGCGCGCACCGGCACCGAGCTATGGCGCGCCAATGTGGGCGCTCAGATTGCCGCCGGGGTTGGCAGTGATGGCAGGTATGCGGCGGTGGTGACGCGCAACAATGAAATGGTTGTACTCGATGCCGGGCGCGAAATATGGCGTCAGAGAATGCCAGCGCAAGTGTTTACTGCACCTCTGGTCGCTGGCGGGCGGGTTTTTTTGCTCGCTGCTGATCGATCGGTCACGGCTTTTGACGCCCAGTCGGGGCAAAAACTCTGGAACCAGCAACGTCCTGGCGAGTCGTTGGTGCTGCGACAGGCCGGTGTTTTACTGGCGGTCGGCGATACCGTGGTGACGGGTATGGGCGGGCGGCTGGTCGGAATTAACCCTTCAAACGGTGCCATCCGCTGGGAGGCTCCCATTGCATCACCGCGCGGCACCAATGATGTTGAACGACTGGTTGATCTGGTCGGGCGTGTCAGTCGTGAAGGCAGTGTGGTTTGTGCGCGCGCATTTCAGGCCGCAGTGGGCTGTGTCGATGCGGTTCGCGGCGCGCCGCTTTGGAACAAACCTGCCATCGGCTCGGTCGGCTTGCACGGTGATGATAAATATGTGTTTGGGGTTGAGGGTGACGGAAAGATTGTTGCCTGGCGCCGCGCCGATGGCGAGCGCGCCTGGGTCTCGGAACGACTGCGCTACCGTGGCCTGAGTACACCCCTGGCGGTCGGACGGTCGGTTGTGGTGGGCGATGAGAACGGTCTGGTTCATTGGCTGTCGCGCGAGGACGGGTCGGCACTGACGCGCGTGGCAACCGACGGTTCTGCTGTTGTTACGGCACCGGTGCTGGTGGCCGGAACACTGCTGGTTGTTACCCGCAATGGTGGCATTTTTGGATTCAAACCGGACTAAGGGTTCGACGCCAAGTTATGAAACCCGTTTTGGCTCTGGTCGGGCGCCCCAATGTCGGGAAGTCAACGCTCTTTAATCGACTCACCAAATCGCGCGATGCCATCGTTGCAGATTTCGCCGGGCTGACGCGCGACCGTCATTACGGAAACGGAAAACAGGGGCAATACGAATTTATTGTCATCGACACCGGCGGCTTCGAGCCGGACGCTGCCAGTGGCATTTTCAAGGAAATGGCCAAGCAGACGACGCAGGCCGTGGCGGAAGCGGATGTCGTTATCTTCGTGGTCGATGCGCGCGAGGGCATTTCGGCGCAGGATCACGAGATTGCAAAATACCTTCGTCGCCTTGGCAAGCCCTGTATATTGGCGGCCAACAAGGCCGAGGGTATGCTGGCGAGCGCCCAGTTGGTCGAATTTTTTGAGTTGGGCCTGGGCGAGGTTCATGCGGTTTCTGCGGCGCATGGCCAAGGGATTCAATCATTGGTGGAACTGGCGCTGGCGCCACTTCAGCTTGAGGAGCCGGATGATGCGCAGGAGCAACGCGATCCGGGTGTCATCAAGCTGGCCGTGGCCGGGCGCCCCAATGTGGGCAAGTCAACGCTGATTAACACCTGGTTGGGTGAAGAACGTCTGGTTGCCTTCGACTTGCCGGGCACCACACGCGACGCCATATCGGTGCCGTTTGAGCGCAACGGGCAAAAATTTGAGCTGGTTGACACCGCAGGCCTGCGTCGCCGCGGCAAAATATTCGAGGCGATCGAAAAGTTCTCGGTCGTCAAAACACTGCAGGCGATTGAATCGTCGAACGTGGTCCTGCTGTTGATCGATGCGACACAAGGGGTGACTGACCAGGACGCCCACATTGCGGGCTATATTCTTGAGAATGGCCGTGCCGTGGTGCTGGCGATCAACAAATGGGACGCTGTTGACGAGTATCAACGCGAGCTTGTCAAACGCTCCATTGAGACCCGCTTGCCATTTTTGAAGTTCGCTGCGATGCATCTGATTTCGGCGACGAAGCGGCAGGGTCTGGGACCGCTTTGGGTGTCCATTGCGCAAGCCTACAAGGCAGCCAACTGCAAGATGTCGACCCCTGTACTGACACGGTTATTGCTGGAAGCCGTCCAGTTTCAGAGCCCCAAGCGCTCCGGAATGTTCCGTCCTAAATTGCGTTATGCCCACCAGGGCGGCATGAACCCGCCGGTGATTGTGATTCATGGCAATTCGCTGGAACACGTGACCGATGCTTATAAGCGCTTTCTGGAAGGACGTTTTCGCAAGGAATTTGATCTGGTCGGCACGCCCATGCGCATTGAACTAAAGACATCGAGCAACCCCTACGCTGACAAAGCGGCGTCTTGAGTACATGTGGCGCAGGCCGTGGCCGCGCGCAATGGGTCGACCCAACCCCAAATGGGAGCGGAATATGGGATTTCTGGCTCGCCGGGGAGACCGCGGTTCAACGCAGCAGAACCAGGCCCCCCATTGATTCGCACAAGTACTGACAACTTTATTGTGCGTTTACCGAAAGGCAAGATCAGAGTGCACATTGCTGTGGTATCGTGACCCCCTTATTAATTTTTTGAACACGGAGAATATCGTGAGCAATAAAGGTCAGTTACTTCAAGACCCATTTCTCAATGCTTTGCGTCGGGAACATGTACCGGTCTCCATTTATCTGGTCAACGGGATCAAACTGCAAGGTCAGATCGAGTCCTTCGACCAGTACGTCGTGTTGCTTCGCAATACGGTGACTCAAATGGTATACAAGCACGCCATCTCCACCATCGTACCGGGGCGTGCGGTAAATTTTGCCAGCGGCGAGGGTGACGAACCTGCAGCCGCCTGATCGACAGCTGGCCCCAACCATACTGGTGGGGGTTGACTTGGGATTAGCTAATTTTGATGGTGAACTTGAAGAGTTGGGTTTGCTGGCAAAGGCGGCCGGGTTAAACCCGGTTGCCCGGCTAACCTGCAAACGCAAAGCGCCCGATGCGGCCTTGTTTGTGGGCAGCGGAAAAGCCGACGAGATCAAATTGCTGGCCACGCAATTGGGTGCCGAGGAGGTGTTGTTTGATCAAAGTCTGAGCCCGGCCCAGCAACGCAATCTCGAGCGTCGGCTTGAATTGCCGGTCAACGATCGCACACTTTTGATTCTGCAAATCTTCGCTCAAAGGGCGCGCAGCCATGAGGGAAAACTACAGGTCGAGCTGGCACGAATGCAGTACCTGAGTACCCGTCTTGTGCGACGCTGGTCGCATCTGGAGCGTCAAAGTGGCGGCATTGGCATGAGGGGTGGGCCGGGCGAAACCCAGATCGAGCTGGATCGCCGGATGATTGGCGAAAATATCAAAAAGATCAAGGAACGGTTGCACAAGGTCAAGCGCCAGCGTCAGACACAACGTCGGCAACGCGAACGCCGCGACGCCTTCAATATTTCTCTGGTCGGTTATACCAACGCGGGAAAATCGACGCTCTTCAATGCGTTGGTCAAAGCCAAGGCCTATGCCGCAGACCAGTTGTTTGCAACGCTGGACACCACTACTCGCCAGTTGTACCTGGGCGAGGCCGGGCGTTCTGTTTCGCTGTCAGACACGGTGGGTTTTATTCGTGATTTACCGCATGGTTTGATTGATGCTTTCCAGGCGACTCTGCAAGAAGCGGTAGAGGCTGATCTTTTGCTGCATGTGGTGGACGCGGCCAGTCCCAACTTCGCTGAGCAAATAGCCGAGGTTCAACGTGTGTTGCTTGAGATTGGTGCTGCCGATATTCCTCAGGTGCTGGTGTTTAACAAGCTGGACGCCCTTGAAAAAGAGCGCTATCCCCTGCAACTGGCAGATACTTTCGACCTGGCGGGGGTTCAGACATCGAGAATATTTTTGAGTGCACTCAATGGCGATGGCGTGTCGGCTTTGCGCCAACAGTTGGGGCAAATAGTGAGTCGGAGCGTCTTGCCTGCCGGGCCCGGGTCAGATTTCACTGAAACTGGCGAGGCTACCCCTCATTGGGCACAATCTGCTAACGATCTACCAGAGAAGAAGAGATGAAACTTCATTTACGCACCTTTCGCTGGGCTCTAGTGCCAGCGCGGCTCCGGGGAATGTTCAACCTGAACGATCCCAAGTGGGGTCGCAGTGACGAAAAAGATGGCGGCAAGGCAGAGCCTACGCCGCCCAACGGTGAGTCACCGCAAACACCACCTTCAAGTGGTAACGAACGGGGTCCCAAGCGCGGACCCAACCAGGGTCCACCGGATCTGGATGAACTGTGGCGGGATTTCAACCGCAAACTGGGTGGCTTGATGGGTGGCTTGAAGAATGCTGGCCGCGGCATCTCCGGTGGCTCAGGCGGTGGCGGTAACGGTGGCAATGGCGCCGGGGGCGGTTTTCAACCTGACATGAAAAGTGCCGGCATTGGCATCGGTCTGATTGTCGGTGTGGTGCTATTGATCTGGATGGGGACAGGGTTTTTCATCGTTCAGGAAGGCCAGCAGGCGGTGATTACCCAGTTCGGGAAATACAAATCCTCGGTGGGCGCCGGTTTTAACTGGCGCTTCCCCTATCCCATTCAGCGCCATGAGTTGATCTTTGTGACCCAGATTCGCTCGGTCGATGTCGGTCGTGACTCGGTTGTCAAAGCCACTGGCCTGCGCGAGTCGGCCATGCTGACCGAGGACGAAAACATTGTTGAAATCAAGTTTGCCGTTCAATACCGCCTCAGCGATGCTCGGGCCTTTTTGTTCGAGAGCAAGAATCCCGGTGAAGCCGTGGTGCAAGCGGCAGAGACCGCCGTGCGTGAAGTGGTGGGCAAGATGCGCATGGACAGCGCCCTGTCTGAAGAGCGCGACCAGATCGCGCCGCGTGTGCGCGCCTTGATGCAGAAAATTCTGGACCGGTACAAAGTGGGTATTGAAGTGGTCGGCATCAATTTGCAGCAGGGGGGTGTACGGCCCCCGGAGCAAGTGCAGGCGGCTTTCGATGATGTGCTGAAGGCCGGGCAGGAGCGCGAACGTGCCAAGAACGAGGCGCAGGCTTATGCCAACGACGTGGTGCCGCGTGCAGTGGGTTCTGCGTCGCGGTTGAAAGAAGAATCCGATGCTTATAAGGCAAGAATTGTGGCGCAAGCACAAGGCGACGCGCAACGTTTCAAGTCGGTGCTGGCAGAGTACCAGAAGGCACCACAGGTCACACGTGACCGCATGTACCTTGATTCGATGCAACAGATTTACAGCAATGTCACCAAAGTGTTGATTGATTCGAGGCAGGGCTCCAATCTGCTCTATCTGCCGCTGGACAAGATCATTCAGATGACTGGACAGCCCGCCGATACGGCAACACCGATGGCGCCCACTGCGGTACCGGCGACCCCACCGGGCGCCCTGACACCTGATGCGCGGGCGCGGGATGCCGCCCGTACCCGTGAACGTGATTCACGCTAGGAGCCCAGAATGAACAGAATTGGTTTTATTTTTTCTTCTTTGCTGGTGCTGCTGGCGCTTGCCAGTTCCATGCTTTTTGTAGTCGATCAAAGGCAATTTGGCGTGGTCTACGCGCTGGGGCAAATCAAGGAGGTGATCACCGAGCCGGGATTGAACTTCAAACTGCCCCCGCCGTTTCAGAACGTGTCCTACATAGACAAGCGTTTGTTGACGCTGGAGACCAGCGACACAGAACCCATGCTTACCGCTGAAAAGCAGCGCGTTGTGATTGACTGGTATGTGCGCTGGCGCATTTCAGAGCCTTCGCAGTACATCCGCAACGTCGGTCTGACCGAGACCGAAGGCGCCAACCAGCTCAACCGGGTGGTGCGCAATGCATTCCAGGAGGAAGTCAACAAGCGCACCGTGAAAGAACTTTTGTCAACCAAGCGCGAAGCCATTACGGCGGACGTCAAGGCCGAGGTGTTGAGTAAAGTCAAAGGCGACAAGCCATGGGGCGTCGATGTGGTGGACGTGCGCATTACGCGTGCCGACTATGTGGATGCGATCACAGAATCGGTCTATCGGCGCATGGAGGCTGAACGCAAGCGGGTCGCCAACGAGTTGCGGTCAACTGGCGCAGCCGAAGGTGAAAAAATCCGGGCTGATGCTGATCGCCAGCGTGAAGTGACGGTTGCCAACGCTTATCGGGACGCGCAAAAGATCAAGGGTGAAGGAGATGCGGAAGCAGCCCGCATTTATTCGGAAGCATTTGGTCGCGACCCGCAATTTGCCCAGTTTTATCGCAGCCTGGATGCCTACAAAGCCAGTTTCGCCAAAAAGAGCGATGTCATGGTGCTGGACCCCGCGTCTTCCGAGTTCTTCAAGGTGTTCCGCGGTAGCGTGGCTCCGGCAGCCAACTCGACTCCTGGCAAGAAATAAGACTTGGACGGCGACACCTTCTGGTTGGCGCTGGCCCTCGTTCTGGTGATCGAGGGCTTCTTCCCTTTTTTGTCACCCGCTGGCTGGCGCCGCATGTTTGCGCAAATTCTTCAGCTGAGCGACGGCCAGCTCAGATTCTTCGGATTGTGCAGCATGGTTGCCGGGGTACTGCTGATTTGCTATCTGTTGTGAGGAAATTTTGCAGTTAAGCCCGGTAAAATCAGGGTTTTAACAGCTCCCTCAATTTAAATGTCTGCTTGGGTCCTGCCGGATCACATTGCCGATGTCTTGCCCTCTGAAGCGAGAAACATCGAAGAACTTCGTCGAGACTTGCTGGACATGGCGCGCTGCTATGGTTATGAGCTGGTCATGCCACCCCTGTTGGAGCATCTGGAGTCCTTGCTGACCGGCGCTGGTGAGGCGCTTGACCTGCAAACTTTCAAACTCGTGGATCAACTTTCCGGTCGCATGATGGGGTTGCGGGCTGACAGCACGCCGCAGGTGGCCCGCATTGACGCGCATCTATTGAACCGACTGGGGGTCACACGCCTGTGCTATTGCGGTCCGGTCTTGCACACACGACCCGGCGCACCTCATGCAACGCGCGAACCTTTGCAGTTCGGTGCAGAAATCTACGGCCATGCGGGGTTGGAGGCCGATCTGGAAGCGCTGCTGCTGGCACTCGATTGCCTGCGGGCGGCGAAGCTTCAGTTACCTAGTGTGGACTTGGCGGATGCCCGCATCGTCAATGCTTTGCTGCAAGGCATGACGCTGGACCGTGACATGCTGGCGCAGATTCACAAAGCCCTGGCGGCAAAAGACAGCAGTGAGCTGTTGGCGCTGACTAAGAAATTCCCGCAATCATCGCGCCAGGATTTGCTGGCGCTGGTACAGCTTTATGGCGATGAAAATGTGCTGGTCGAGGCTCAGAAAGTTCTGCCACCGTTGCCGGTTGTGCGCGAGGCGCTGGCAAACTTGGGTTGGTTGGCAGGTCATCTGGAAGGTTGCAAAGTGACTTTCGACTTGTCTGATCTGCGTGGCTATGCCTACTACACCGGCGCGCATTTCTCCATCTATGCGCACGGCGCCAGTGACGCTCTGGTGCGCGGGGGACGCTACGACGCGGTCGGTTCCGTGTTTGGGCGAAATCGCCCGGCGGCAGGGTTCAGCCTTGACGTCAAAGCACTGGTCGGTGTACAGGCCACCCGGAGCTTGCGCGCCGCGATCCGTGCACCTTGGCACGAAGCCGCTGATTTGCGTGCGGCAATAGCCTCATTGCGCGGCCAAGGTGAGACGGTTGTCTGTGCCATGCCCGGTCATGAAAGTGAAGTTGATGAATTCCATTGCGACCGCGAACTGATTCGGCTCGCCGGGCAATGGGTCGTGAAATCTATCTGAGAACCATTGAAATGAGTACAAGAAAATGAATGCAACCAAAGGTCGTAATGTAGTTGTGGTCGGAACCCAGTGGGGTGACGAGGGCAAGGGCAAGCTGGTCGACTGGCTGACCGAGAGTGCGCAGGGTGTGGTGCGCTTTCAGGGTGGCCACAATGCCGGTCATACGCTGGTTATCAACGGTGTCAAAACGGCACTGCACCTGATTCCCAGCGGCATCATGCGCCCGGGCGTCAAGTGCTACATCGGCAACGGTGTGGTGCTGTCGGTGGCCAAGCTGTTCGAGGAAATGGCCGGTCTTGAAAGAGCCGGTGTTGAAGTTCGCGGGCGCTTGCGCGTGAGTGAGGCCTGCCCGCTGATCTTGCCTTTCCATGCGGCGCTGGATGTTGCGCGTGAAGCCGCGCGGGAGCAAGGGGGGGACGCCAAAATCGGCACCACTGGGCGCGGCATTGGCCCGGCCTACGAAGACAAGATTGCGCGTCGGGCATTGCGCGTGCAAGACCTCAAATACCCGGAACGCTTTGCCGGTAAATTGCGCGTGTTGCTGGATTTGCACAATCACATTCTGACCAGTTATCTGGGCTCCGCATCATTTGATTTTGGTCCGACGCTGGCGCCCTATATGGTCGATGGACAGGTGCAGTTTGACGCGGTCTTTGACGAGGCCATGCGCCACGCTGAACTTCTCAAGCCGATGATGGCCGATGTCTCGCGTGAACTCAATGAAGCACACCTCAAAGGTGCCAATTTGCTGTTTGAAGGGGCGCAAGGGACACTGCTGGATGTCGATCATGGCACCTACCCTTACGTGACGTCGAGCAATTGTGTGGCCGGCAACGCTGCTGCCGGGGCTGGCGTCGGCCCCGGATTGTTGCACTACATTCTGGGCATTACCAAAGCCTATTGCACCCGCGTTGGCGGCGGTCCGTTCCCGACCGAACTGCAGTGGGAGGTACCGGGTACGCCGGGCTACCACATGAGTACTGTGGGTGCCGAGACAGGCGTCACCACCGGGCGCAGCCGTCGCTGCGGTTGGTTCGACGCGGCGCTGCTCAAACGCTCGGCCCAGGTCAACGGTTTGACCGGTTTGTGCATTACCAAACTGGATGTGCTGGATGGCCTGAAAGAACTGCTGCTATGCACCGGCTACCAGCTCGATGGGGAGTTGATAGACATCCTGCCGATGGGCGCCGATGACATTGAACGCTGCAAACCGGTCTATGAAAGAATGGAAGGCTGGAGCGATAGCACGGTGGGTGTGACCCAGTTTGAAAAGCTACCGACCCATGCGCGGCTGTATTTGCAGCGCATCGAGCAAGTTACCGGTGTTCCAATTCACATGGTGTCGACCGGACCGGACCGCAGGCAAACCATCCTGTTGCGCCATCCCTATTTGATTGATTGATTCGGGAGTAAAACCATGTTGACAGAAGACGGCAAACACCTGTATGTCAGTTATGACGAATACCATAACCTGATCGAAAAACTTGCTATCAAGATTCATCAATCAGACTGGCACTTCGACACCATTCTGTGTCTGGCGCGCGGCGGTATGCGCCCTGGCGACATCCTGTCTCGCGTCTTTGACAAACCGTTAGCCATCATGTCCACCAGTTCTTATCGTTCCGACGCCGGCACCGTGCAGGGCATATTGGACATAGCGCGGTTTATCACCACGCCCAAAGGAGAGATTGCGGGTAAGGTTTTGTTGGTGGACGACCTGGCCGATTCCGGTCACACGCTGAAGGCCGTGATGCACCAACTCAAGAACAACTACCCGCCAATTACCGAGTTGCGCAGCGCTGTCATCTGGACTAAGGCGCTGTCGACGTTTACCCCCGATTATTCAGTGGAGTTTTTGCCCACCAATCCCTGGATTCACCAGCCGTTTGAGGGCTACGACGCAACGCGCCCCGAACAGTTGATTCAAAAGTGGAGCGTTTGAACGTTGAGTTGATTATGGCCAATCCAACCACTGCGCTGATTCATCACCCGTACACGCCTCCCGCCGGATTTGTCGCGCCGCAGCCAGGTGTCTTCAAGGCCTCCACCGTCATCTTTCCCAATGTTGCTGCCATGCGCAGCTTTCAGTGGAAAGACAAAACCGCCTACACCTACGGTTTGCACGGCACGCCGACCACCTACACGCTGGAAGAGCGTTTGTGTACCCTCGAAGGCGGTCGGCAATGCCTGCTGCTCCCTAGCGGCTTGGCGGCGATTGCCACGGTGGCGCTGTCCCTCTTGCGCAGCGGTGACGAAGTACTCATCCCGGACAACGCTTACGGTCCCAACAAGGTGTTGGCCGAAGGCGAACTAGAAAGTTGGGGCATCTCGCACCGCTACTACGACCCCATGAATGCACAGGACCTGGCTGCCAAGATCGGCCTGCAAACCCGCCTGGTCTGGCTGGAAGCGGCGGGCTCGGTGACGCTTGAGTTTCCGGACCTGTGCGAGATGGTGCGTATTTGCAAGGCACGCGGTGTCTGGACGGCGCTGGACAACACCTGGGGTGCAGGACTCGCCTTTGCGCCATTTGATCTGGTGCCGGGTGTCGATCCCGCCTTGAGTGTGGATATCTCGGTGCACGCGTTGACCAAGTACCCCAGCGGTGGTGGCGATGTGCTGATGGGCAGCGTCATCACGTGTGACGCCGCCTTGCACATGAAACTCAAACTGACCCACATGCGCTTGGGGTTGGGCGTCGGTGTTAACGACGCGGAAACGGTGTTGCGCTCGCTGCCCAGCATGGCGCTGCGTTACCGCGCGCATGACGAAGCGACGCGCGAATTGGCGCGTTGGTGCCAGACTCGCGCTGAATTTGCCCAGGTGTTGCATCCCGCACTGCCTGACTCTCCAGGCCATGCGCAGTGGCTAGAAGTGTGTCGGTCGGGCGTTGGTGGTGCAGCAGGGCTTTTCAGCGTGATCTTTCATCCGCATTACAGCCAGCCGCAGATCGATGCCTTTTGTGATGCGCTCAAGCTTTTCAAATTAGGCTACAGCTGGGGCGGACCCATGAGTCTGGTGGTGCCTTATGAGTTGAAATCGGTTCGCACTGGCTGGCCGGCACACCTGCGGCCGGGCACACTGGTGCGCTTCGCGGTGGGTCTAGAATCCGTGGCCGATTTGCAGGCCGATCTGGCCCAGGCGCTGCAAAGCGCCCTGGCATGAAATCGGGGTTTACCTGAATAGCCGCAGCGCTCTGCTTTCGCTAGGCTGGCTGAATGAATGCACCGGATGACGCGCCACCGAAGGAAATCGTTGCGATCAGGCTGAGTGACCCGTTTCACTGGCTCGGGTCAGGCTGGCGCGACTTGATGGCCGCCAGGGCAATCGGCTTTTTTTATGGTGTCTGCTTCTGGCTGATGGCCGCGGTGCTGGGTATAGTGTTCCGCAATAAGCCCGAGTTTGTGATGACCTTTGCCTCAGGATGCCTGCTGGTCGGCCCATTTCTGGCAATGGGACTGTACGAGGTTAGTCGGCGCCGTGAGCGAGGACTGCCGGTCGAATTGGGAGCCTCATTGACTTGTTGGGACACGCATGTCGGCAGTATGGGCATGCTGTTGCTGGTACTCATTGTTCTGGAGTTGCTTTGGGGGCGCGCTTCGCTGGTGGTATTTGCCGTATTTTTCAATACCGGCATGCCGTCCACGACGGGCGTGATGCAGGCCATCTTCAATCCGGAAAACTGGGAATTTCTGGCCGTTTACCTGCTGGTTGGCGGTGCGTTTGCGGGCCTGGTTTATGCTGTGTCGGTGGTCTCGATCCCGATGATCCTCGATCGCGACACCGACGCAATTTCCGCTGCCATCACCAGCTTGCAGGTGGTCTTTGGCAACCCGGCGGCCATGCTGTTGTGGGGCGCTTTAGTAACCACGCTGGTTGTTGTGGCGCTGATTCCCTCGGGTTTGGGTTTGCTGATCATCGGCCCCTGGTTAGGCCACGCTAGCTGGCACGCTTATCGCGGCTCGGTACGTTGGCCTGACAGTGCTGGCGACCCTGCAAAGGTGCTCTCCTGAGAGTGAAAAATTTTGTCTGGCATGGCCCTCAAGGGTATCTGAAATGGTAAAGTGACTGCTACAACTTGAAAGCATACCTTGGCTACACCCAATTACGGATACGAAAAGCGTCAAAAAGAGCTGGCGAAGAAGAAGAAGAAAGAAGAAAAACTCAAGCACAAGGCCGAGCGCAAGGTTGGCGAAGGTGCTGAAGATGGCGCGCCTGACGACGGTCCTTTGGCTGAGCCGTCGGCACCCGGCCTGGATGCTCCCACGCAACCTTGATTTTTACCTCGGCAGCCAGCCCAAACCGTTAGCGTGCAGGCTCTGGACATAGAGCCGGTCCTTCGTTTCTGTGATGGCTGTCGTCTCCGGGTAGGCTCCGCTTGGGTCTTGCAGATCCGCCAGCACTTTTCCGTCTTCTGTGAATGCCATGACATGGCCATACGACTTGGGGATGGGCCACATGGCACGTGGCAATCTCAGCGTGAGCTTGCGCAGAAAAGGTAATGTCGACAGTTTGTCGATGGTCGGATTTCTGGGTTTGGCAAAACCGAGCCATATTTTGCCGTCCAGGCCGCGCATCAGGTTGTCGGGATAACCTGGCGCGCTGGGGGCGTTCCAGCTGACGGGCTCGATGGGCACCGGCCACAAGCCCAAATAGGCCGCCAGTGCCAACACAGCTATTGCGAGCAGCCATCCTGTTCTTTTCATGCTTGTTCCCATCACTATTTATCCGGTCAACCCGAAGGGCGCGGCAAAGCCGACGACGGATGCTACTCTCAATGTCGTATTCATTAATTGAACTGGCTCGACCGTGCGTTGCTACACTGACAACAGAATCCGGCTGATTCTGCTCCAACCCATGCAATCGAACCAACCGTTGTCGACCGCCATGAATCCGCTTGTGCAGGCCGTGCTGGCGCGCTATGGCGCCGATCCTCATTCGCTGGTGCAGATATTTCGGGAGTTACAGCAGTTGCAGGGTTGGCTGCCGCGCGACAACCTGTGCCAGCTAGCCGCCGCATTGGGTTTGACACTGGCGCAGGTGGAGGGTGTGGCTGGTTTCTACCGCTTCTTTCACACGCACCCGGTCGGCGCCTACCGCTTGCTGTTCAGCGATAACATCACCGACCGCATGTTGGGCAGCGAGGCGCTGATGAAAGACCTGTGCCGGCGCCTGGGTGTGGCGCCTGGCCAGCTTGGCGATGACGGTCTGGTGAGCGTGGACAAAACCTCCTGCACCGGTCTGTGTGACCAGGGACCGGCCTTGTTGATCAACTACCGATGGGTTGTAACCCGGCTCGATGCCGAACGGGTGGCGCGCCTGGCCGAGCTGATTCGAGCGCGAGTCCCGGTGGCGCAATGGCCGGCGCAGTGGTTCGAAGTTCAAGACAGCGTCCGGCGCGCCGATGTGCTGTTGGCTGCGCCGGCAACGCCAGGGGTGGCTCTGGCAGCAGCGCTGGCGCGCGGGCCGACTGCGATGCTGGCCGATATCAAGCGCTCCAGGCTGCGCGGTCGCGGTGGTGCCGGCTTTGCCACCGGCCTTAAATGGGAGCTGTGCCGGCAGGCGCCGGGCGTCGAACATGTGGTGGTGTGCAATGCAGACGAAGGCGAGCCCGGCACCTTCAAGGACCGCGTGCTGCTGAGCCGCCACGCCGACGCCGTATTGGAGGGTATGACGATCGCCGCCCAAGTTATTGGGGCCCGCCGCGGTCTGCTCTATCTGCGCGGTGAGTACCGGTATCTGCTGGAGTCTCTGCTGGCCGTGCTGCAACGTCGGCGCGATGATCATCTGTTGGGCGAAAGCATCCTCGGCCATGCGGGTTTCGATTTCGACATAGCCATCCATGTCGGTGCCGGCGCCTACGTGTGCGGCGAAGAGTCGGCGCTGATCGAGTCGCTGGAAGGCAAGCGTGGCACGCCGCGCATCCGACCGCCGTTCCCGGTGCAGCAGGGTTACCTGGGGAATCCGACCATCGTCAACAATGTCGAGACCTTCTGCGCAGTGGGCGCTATCGCGTTCTACGGTGGCGCCTGGTGGGCCGCAATCGGCACAACTGAATCGACGGGTACCAAGATCCACTCGGTGTCGGGTGACTGTGAGCGCCCTGGCCTGTACGAGTACCCGTATGGCACCCGCATCGACGCCATCCTGCAGGACTGCGGTGCGCGCGACACACAGGCGGTGCAGGTTGGTGGCCCATCGGGTATGTGTTTGTCGGACTCCGAGTTTGATCGACGCATCGCCTTTGAAGACGTACCGACGGCCGGTGCTTTCATGGTGTTTGACAGCAGTCGCGACATGTTCGAAGTGGCGCGCAGCTTTGCCCATTTTTTCGCCCACGAGAGTTGCGGTTTTTGTACGCCTTGCCGGGTCGGCACCGAGCTGGTGGCACGGCGCCTGGACAAGCTCGCTGCCGGCCACGGTTCAGGCGACGACCTGGTGGTGCTGATCGAGCTCGACCGCTTGTTGCACAGCGCCAGCCATTGCGGTCTGGGCGCAAGTGCCTGCAACCCGCTGCGCGACACCATTTTGAAGTTCCGTCCCGCCTACCAGCAGCGCATCAAGTCGCCGCATTTTGAGCCCGCATTCGATCTCGATGCCGAGCTTTCAATTGCCCGGCGCATGACCGGCCGTGATGACGCCGATGCCCACTTCGAGAATGAGTCATGACGGACAAAGTTGCACCTGTGCAGAGTTTCCTGCTGGATGGAAAAAAGGTCTTGTTTCAGGCCGATGAAACTATTTTGCAGGCCGCAACCCGGGCTCACTACTACATCCCGCACCTGTGCTGGCACCCTGACTTCCCGGCCCATGGTTCGTGCCGCTTGTGCAGTGTGAAAGTCAATGGTCAGACTGCTGCCGCCTGCACGGTGCGCGCCGCGCCCAACCAGGTGATTGAGAGCGACACCGAAGAACTCAATGGCCAGCGCAAGCGCTTGTTGCAAATGTTGTTTATCGAAGGCAACCACTTCTGCCCGAGCTGCGAAAAGAGCGGCAACTGCCTGCTGCAGGCGACGGCCTACCAGATGGGCATGCTGGGCCCGCACTTTGAGGAGTTTTATCCGGATCGTCCGGTCGACGCCAGCCACCCCGACATTCTGCTCGACTTCAACCGATGCATCCTGTGCGAGTTGTGCGTCAAGGCCAGCCGCGATGTTGACGGCAAGAACGTGTTCTCCATCGGCGGGCGCGGCATCGCCAGCCACCTTTTGATCAACAGTGAATCCGGCAAACTAGCTGACACCGTCATGGCGCTTGACGACCGCGCGGCCCATATCTGCCCGGTGGGTGTGATTTTGCCCAAGCGGCGCGGTTTTGCGATACCGATCGGGCAGCGGCGCTTTGACGATAAATCGGTGGCACAGCAAGCGCAGGGTGAAGCCTCATGAGCGGCGTCTGTGTGTCGCAGGCGCCACGCAAGTTCAGGGTCGCGACCGTCTCTCTGGCCGGCTGCTTCGGCTGTCACATGTCGTTGCTGGATATTGACGAACGCCTTTTTGAGCTGATTGAGCATATTGAGTTCGACCGTTCACCGCTGACTGACATCAAGCAGTTGGCGCAGTGCGATATTGGCCTGATCGAAGGCGGACTTTGCAACGCCGAGAATGTGCAGGTGCTGCGTGACTTTCGCGCCCACTGCAAGACACTGGTGGCGGTGGGCGCCTGCGCCATCAACGGTGGCTTACCGGCGCAACGTAACCACCTTGATCTGGCCAC
>SESD01000182.1_pt1 | contig 38829 bp, 45 predicted proteins | sample 3171411 | NCBI WGS metagenome assembly SESD01 (sample SAMN06051880, study PRJNA518727) | freshwater metagenome | biome: subpolar coniferous forest; feature: holomictic lake; material: water; isolation source: holomictic Lake 442, 16.5 m depth | place: Canada: near Kenora, Ontario | collected...
TGTGGTGAGGCATTGACCCTCATGATGAAGTCTATGCACTTTGCGCTTGGTGGTGAAGCATAGAACCCAGCGAAAAAATTGTGCCCGTGGGAGGATCTAGGAAATTCCACCTCAAAGTTGATTGACCCTCGCACTAGGCACAATGAACTCACCATCATCTCCATAGACACCGTTGCAGGTGCACAATGAACCGATAGTCTACCAAATTGGTAGACTATCCATCGAAAATTGCGCACCTTACCCCAAGTAAAGGTGCGCAAAGATTCGTTGATTCCAAACCACTTGCGAGAAATTTGCGCATCTGCGCAACCTCCGGGTATTCTAGCCCCTTTTCTCTATTTTTCTCTCTCTCTTTTTTTTTTACTTATACTTTATGAAAGAGATGCGCATATGCGCAAATATCACCTAAGTTCTTATGATTCCACCAATTATATCCCCCAACACCATATGTGTCGAAGATGCGCATATATGCGCAAAATTGATCATTATGTCTTACGGCGAAAGGAATGCGCATCTGTTTCCCCACCACTCCACGGTTCTCCCACGTCGCGCTCTGGACCACGGAAACGAATCGATGAGTAACCCACCATTTATGGTGTCCTCGTGTCACGGATGAACCTACAATGAATGATGGGATGGGTCCAATGGATTTGACCAAAGGTAGAATGACATCAATCAAACTCATTGACACAATGATGAGAGTCTATGCGCCACGCTTCATTGACTCTCCGACGTTGCTCAATGGACTGGGGCCCAGGCACATTATTGCCTTGGGCCGACCCTGTTCAGGACCGGGCAAAAAAATGCTAGGGCAAAGTTTTATGTTCCATAATCACCCGTTTATACAACCCGTCGTTCCAACCGCCAGGAACCACGAGCGAGCAACCAACCACACGGCGCGAGGAGTAACGTATGGCCCACACCACCCAGTATGTCAAGAAGACTGACCGACCCTACGTCAAGAAGGCCGTCAAGGCCGAGTTGCTCGAGGCCAAGCTCGTCGCGCCGCCCGTCCCCAAGCAGAAGCAAGCCAAGGACCCGCTCACTGGCCTCACTGGGCCCGAGGAGCTGTTCTGCCGCGAGGTCTTGCGCACCGGCTCTTCCAACGAGGCCTACCGCCTCTGCTTTCCTGAGCTCGCCGCCCGCCAGTCAGATCGGATGGTCTCACAGACCGCCTGCATCTACCTGAAGCGGACCTTCGTGCAGAAGCGCCTGATGGAGCTCCGCACCGCCCTCACCGACGAGACGGGGGTTACCCTCAAGGAGCACCTCACCGAGCTCGGCCGCCTGCGTGAGATCGCCGTGAAGTACAAGCAGCTGTCGGCTGCCATCGCCGCTGAGACGAACCGCGGCAAGGCGTCGGGCCTGTACGTGGAGAAGGTGGAGCACACCGGGGTCGTCAACATTGTGGCCTCCGCCGTCGACGAGCGGCTCTGATGGCCGCCCCCGTCATGAAGTTCACCAAGAAGCAGGAGGAGGCGCAGGAGGTCCTCGCCGGGCTGGCCACCCATGTCATGCTGTTCGGTGGGTCCCGCTCGGGCAAGACGTTCCTCCTCGTTCGCAACGTTGTGATGCGGGCCCTGAAGGCGCCGGGCAGCCGCCACGCCATCCTCCGGTTCCGCTTCAACGCCGTCAAGGCGTCCGTCGTGCTGGACACGTTCCCCAAGGTCATGCGGCTGTGCTTCCCCGGGGTCAAGTTCCGGGTGGACAAGTCCGACTGGTTCGCGGAGTTTGAGAACAGCAGCCAGATCTGGTTCGGGGGCCTGGACGACAAGGAACGGACGGAGAAGATCCTCGGCATGGAGTTCGTCACCATCTATCTAAATGAAGCGAGTCAGATCCCCAAGGGCAGCCGAGACCTAGCCGTCACCCGCCTGGCCCAGCAGGTCAACCAGGTGATTCAAGGTCGCGAGGCCACCCCGCTCATGCCGCGCATGTACTACGACTGTAACCCACCCAGCAAGGCCCACTGGTCCTACAACATGTTCATTGAGAAGCGGGACCCGGACACCAAGAAGCCGCTCGTCCGCCCCGACGACTACACCAGCTTTCAGATCAACCCCGTCGACAACCAGGAGAACGTGTCGCCCGACTACCTCGCCACCCTCAAGGGCCTGTCGATGCGGCTCCAGAAGCGGTTCCTCCAGGGGGAGTTCGGGGACGCAACCCCCAACGCCCTGTTCCACGACGAGGACTTTGACAAGTGGCGGGTGCTGGATGGGGGCCGCCTGCCGGAGTTCGTGCGGGTCGTGGTGGGGGTGGACCCCAGTGGAGCAGATAGCGACAACCCGGAGAACGACGCGATCGGCATCTGCGTGGGGGCCCTCGGGTCCGACGGCAACGCGTACCTGCTGCAGGACTGCACCGTCCAGGCTGGGCCCGCCACCTGGGGCCGGGTCGTGGGCCAGGCGTTCGACCGCCACGAGGCGGACGTCGTCGTGGCGGAGATGAACTACGGCGGGGCCATGGTCAAGTCGACCATCCAAACGGCGAGGCCAAGGACCCCCTTCAAGCCCGTCACCGCCACCCGGGGCAAGGCCATTCGGGCGGAGCCCTTCTCGGCCCTGTACGAGCAGGGGCGCATCCGGCACGTGGGTGACTACTTCGAGCTGGAGGACGAGCTCTGCGCCTTTTCGACCGCCGGGTACCTCGGGGGTCGGTCCCCAAACCGGGCAGATGCTTGGATCTGGGTCCTGGCTGAGCTTTTTGGGGGCATGGTGTCCCCGAAGAAGAAAATAGTTGACGTGGTGCCATTGCCGAGTGTAAATCGGTGGTAAACGAACCTATAATGCAGGACGGAGGGTCTTGGGATGTCACGACCGACCAACGAGCAGCGCCTAACGACCGTGCACGCCCTGGCCCTCCGCCAGTTTGACGACATTCAGTCCTCCGTCCGTGAAGAGCGGCTGCAGTGCCTGGAGGACCGCCGCTTCTACTCCATCGCCGGGGCTCAGTGGGAGGGGGACCTCAGCAAGCAGTTTGAGAACAAGCCACGACTTGAGGTGAACAAGGTCCACCTCGCCGTGATCCGCATCTTCAACGAGTACCGGAACAACCGGATTGACGTCGTCTTCGCCAGCAAGGACGGGTCCACCGAGGACGACGCCCTGGCCGACACCTGCGCCGGGCTGTATCGGGCCGACGAGCAGGACAGCTCCGCCGAGGAGGCCTACGACAACGCCTTTGAAGAAGGTGTGGGCGGGGGCTTTGGGGCTTGGCGGCTCCGGGCCACCTACGAGAATGACGAGGACCCCGAGGACGAGAAGCAGCGAATCCGGTTTGAGCCCATCTACGACGCGGACAGCTGCGTGTTCTTCGACCTCGACAGCAAGCGGCAGGACAAGGCGGACGCGAAGCACTGCTTCGTGCTGTCGTCCATGACGGTGCCGTCCTTCATCGAGACCTTCGACGACGACCCGGCCAACTGGCCCAAGTCAATCAACACCAACCGCTTCGACTGGGCCACCCCGGACGTCGTCTACATCGCGGAGTACTACAAGGTGGACGAGGTCAAGGACGTGGCCGTCACCTTCGTGGCTCTCACGGGTGACGACGAGACCCACCTGCAGAGTGACCTCGACGCCGACCCCGCCGTGCTGGAGCAGCTGCTCGCCACTGGGTGGAAGGAAACCAAGCGGAAGAAGCTCAAGACCCGGAAGATCCACAAGTACCTGATGAGTGGCGGCAAGGTCCTGGAGGATTGTGGCCGCATCGCCGGCAAGTGCATCCCCGTCGTGCCCATGTACGGCAAGCGCTGGTACGTGGACGGCATCGAGCGGTGCATGGGTCACGTCCGGCTGGCCAAGGACCCGCAGCGGCTGAAGAACATGCAGCTGTCGAAGCTCGCCGAGATCAGCAGCCTCTCCAGCGTGGAGAAGCCGATCCTGACGCCACAACAGATCACGGGCCACCAGCTCATGTGGGCGGATGACAACATCAAGAACTTCCCCTACCTGCTCATCAACCCCCTGACCGACGCCAACGGGGGCGAGTTGCCCTCGGGGCCGGTCGCCTACACCAAGCCACCCAACGTGCCGCCCGCCATGGCCGCCCTGCTGCAGATTACTGAGCAGGACATGCAGGAGATCCTCGGGAACAGCCAGCAGGCTGACAAGATGGTCTCCAACATTTCAGGCAAGGCGGTGGAGCTGATTCAGACCCGCCTGGACGGGCAGGCCTTCATCTACATCTCTAACATGGCCAAGGCCATCCGCCGGTCGGGTGAGATCTGGTTGAGCATGGCGAAGGACTGCTACCCCGGCGACGAGGAGAAGCGTAAGATGAAGACCGTCGGGGCCCGGGGCGAGGTCGGCTCCGTCCAGCTGATGAAGCCCATCGTGGATCCCACGTCTGGCGAGATTGAGGTAGAGAACGACCTCAGCGAGGCCTTCATGGACGTGTCGGTGGACGTCGGACCCTCCAGCAACAGCAAGCGGGACGCAGTGGTCCGCAGCCTGACGAACGTCATGGCGCTGGTCCAGGACCCCGAGACCCAGCAGGTCATCCAGTCCATGGTCATGATGAACATGGAGGGCGAGGGCATCGGGGACGTGCGCGACTACTTCCGCCTCAAGCTCGTGAAGATGGGGGTCGTCAAGCCCACCGACGACGAGAAGGTGATGCTCACCGCCATGCAGCAGAACCAGCAACCTGACCCCCAGGCTGTCCTCATGGAGAGCATGGCGGCCAACGAGCAGGCCAAGGCGGTCAAGGCCAAGGCCGACACGGTCAAGGTCATCGCCGACACCGAGAAGATCAAGGCCGAGACCGAGCAACTTATTGCCGGCCTTGATATTGATGCCCAAGATCACGCACTTCGTGTTATGAAGGAGTTGAACACCACAAGTGGGAACCAGCCGCCCACCCCCTCGGCTGAGTTGCAAGGAACAAAACCATGAGCGTCACCATCACTACCCCCGAACCAACTGACGACCTTGTAGTTGAGGTGCCAGCCGAAGGTGCGGCCGCCGACGAGAGTCCCGAAGGCGGAGCCACCGTAGTCGCTGACCCTGAACCTGACGATGTGGTCATCTCCATCGGCGAGCCCGCCCCTCCCGCCGAGGATGAAAGCAAAGCGCCTGAGTGGGTGCGTGAGCTGCGCAAGAAGCATCGCGAGGAGGTGCGGTTACGAAAGGAGCTCGAGGACAAGATCAAGACGCTCACGGCTGAGCCCAAACCAACCGTGCTGGCAGTCAAACCCACCCTCGCCGGCTCTGACTACGATGAAGAGGCCTTTGCCGCCGCCCTCGACCAGTGGCACGAGTCCAAGCGCCAGGTCGACGAGCAGGAGCGGGCTTCGAAGGAGGCCCTGACCAAGGCTGACGCCGAGTGGCAGGCAAAGCTCGACAGTTACACCAAGGCCAAGTCCGAACTGAAGGTCAAGGACTTTGCAGAGGCCGAGGCCGAAGCGAAGACCACGTTCAGCACCACGCAGCAGGGTATCATCATCCAGGGTTCAGAGAACTCTGCTTTGATGGTCTACGCCCTCGGGAAGAATCCTGAGCAGGCCCACAAGCTGGCCACCATCCAGGACCCCGTCAAATTCGCGTTCGCTGTCGCCAAGCTGGAGGTTCAATTGAAGATCACCAAGAAGTCATCCCCACCCCCACCTGAATCCGCCGTCGTCTCGACGGGTCGGACCGGCGGTACGGTGGACTCTGCCCTTGACCGCCTTCGCAATGAAGCTGAGAAGACCGGTGACTACACCAAGGTCACCAAGTACAAGGCTCAGCTCAAAGCCAAGGCGAACCAATAACCCCTTGAAAGGAATTTCCCATGGCCAATGCCTTTTCCAAAGAGGAGCGGGTAGCTTTCGAGCAGATCCTCGAAGCTTTCAACGACTCCCTCGTTCTCAGCCGCAACGTCTCCCTCTACAACACCGACCAGGTGATGATGGAGCGCACGTCGGACATCATCTGGCGCCCCCAGCCCTACATCGCCGCCTCCTTCGACGGCACCGATCAGTCCGCCAACTTCTACGACAACACCCAGCTGTCCGTCCCCGCCACCATCGGCTACAGCAAGTCGGTGCCCTGGAGCATGACGGCCACTGAGCTCCGCGACAAGCTTCAGGAAGGCCGCCTCGGCGACGCCGCACGTCAGAAGCTCGCTTCCGACATCAACGTGGCCGTCAACACCGTGGCCGCCAATTATGGCACCCTCTTCGTCAAGATCACTCCTGCTGCCACCGGTTTCACCGACGTGGCCGCTTGCGAGGCGATCATGAACGAGCAGGGCGTGCCCGCCTTCGACCGGTACCTGGCCCTTGGCACCCGCGACTACAACGGCATGGCTGCCAACCTCGCCAGCCGGAACGTCGTGGACGGCAAGGTCCTCACGGCCTACGAAAAGGCCTACGTCGGCCGGATCGCCAGCTTTGACACCTACAAGCTGGACTACGCCAAGAGTCTGGCCCTTCAGGCCGGCGGGGCCGGTATCACCCTCAGCACCCTGGACGGCGGCGCCAACACCTACGTCCCCACCGCCACCGCCACCGCCACCACTGGTGAGGTCAGCAACGTCGACAATCGCTTCCAGACCATCACGGTCACCACGTCCGCGGGCGTCAAGGCGGGTGACGCGTTCACCATCGCCGGTCTCAACGCCGTCCACCACATCACCAAGGGTGACACGGGCCAGCTGAAGACCTTCCGAGTCATCTCGGTTCCCGCCGGCGGCGCCACGTTGGTCATCAGCCCTCCCATGATCACCAACCAGGTGGCCACGGACGCTGGCACTCAGTACAAGAACTGCGTCATCAACACCAAGGCGGCCAACTCCGCCATCGTGTTCCTGAACACGGTTTCCGGGGTCCTGAACCCCTTCTGGCACAAGGACGCGATCGAGCTTTTGCCCGGCCGCTACGCGGTTCCGACCGACGCCGGTGCCGCCGTGATCAAGGGCACCACTGACCAGGGCGTGGAGCTGGTCATGACCAAGCAGTTTGACATCAACACCCTCAACACGAAGTTCCGCATGGACACCCGCTTCGGCGTGTGCATGAAGCAGCCCGAAATGGCTGGCGTCATCATGTTCAGCCAGACCTAAACCGCTACTGGGAGGACCCTCCGGGGTCCTCCCCCATTCACTCAGAAAGGAGATCCAATGGGCATTATCTACGCCAACGGCACCCAGGAAATTGCGATTACGGCCACCTACCAGCTCACGGTGTCCAGCGACGACAAGGTCAAGATCTTCAAGAAGCTCGGCTTTCCCAACCAGCCCGATAGCTGGGCCATCGTCACGGAGACCACCCCCGGTACCAACTACACCACGGCGGTCTACGCCGCGGGCGCCACGCTCCGCGTCGAAGCGGGCGCCGCCCCGGTCTACTACTCCCAGGCCGTGGACGCGGTGCGGAAGCCGCTCACCAAGCAAGCCGCGGCCGTCGCCAAGGCTGACGCTGACGCCTCTGTCACCGCAGAGCAGTTGATTGCGGGCATCTGTGTCCACACCGTGACCACCGGCCGCACCTTGACCACCCCTACCGGCGCAGCCATCACCGCCGGCTGCCAGGTCACCCCGGCGCCCGGCGACTCCTTCGAATTCACCCTCATCTCCATCGGGGCCGGGGCTGATGACATCAGCACCCTCACCGCTGGCGACGGGGACGTGACCATCGTCGGCACCGCCACCGTCGGACCCTCCGGCTCCACCTTCAACAACTTCGGCACCTTCCGCTTCCGCTGCACCTCGGCGGGCGTTTGGGTCGCTTACCGCATCGGCTAGGTCACCGGGGAGGGTTCTTCGGGGCCCTCCCCCTCTTCACCACCCACCACCTAAAGGAGCCAGTCATGGCGAAGAAGGCGAAGAAGGGCAAGAAGGGCGGCAAGTGCTAGATGGCCACTAAGAAGCCAGCCCCCAAGAAGGTGACCGTAGTCATGGTCGTGCCCAAGGGCGGACCGCCCAAGAAGGGGATGGCCTCTATGTCCAAGAAGAAAGGTGGTAAGAAATGCTAGAATTCCCGCGGTATATGTTCCAACATGGCCAGGTACAGTTGGTCAACACGCTGGACGAGTTTAATGACCACCTGATGAGTGGTTGGGTGGGTACCGCCGGTGAGGACGTGGACGAGGCCCCTGCGTTACCGGTGGTTGAGGTCCAGGAGCTGCCTCCTGAGGTTGACCAGACCCCGCCCACGCGTGAGGAGCTCGAAGCCAAGGCCCACGAGCTCGGCCTCAAGTTTCACCCCAACCTGGGCGATGCACGGCTGCAGTCGATGATCGAAGACGCCCTGGAGGCCTGACATGTCGTACACCAAGCGCCAGTTCGTGGAAGCAGCTTATGAGGAGATCGGCATCGCCTCGTATAACTTCGACCTCGATCCTGAGGCCCTGCAAAGTGCCTTGCGGCGCTTGGACGCCATGATGGCTGAGTGGAACGCCAAGGGGATCCGGCTCGCCTACCCCCTGCCGGGAAGTCCGCAAGACAGTGATCTGGCGGAGCTTTCCACGGTGCCTGACTCCGCCATCGAGGCCATCATCACCAACCTTGGGATCCGCCTCGGACCCCAGCTCGGCAAGACCTTGAGCCTCGACACCAAGTTCATCGCCAAGCAGGCCTACAACACGCTGCTCTCCCGGGCTTGCTACCCGCCTGAGATGGGATTGCCCACCACCATGCCCATCGGCGCCGGCAACAAACCCGGTCGGTGGTCTCGGACCTTCTTGAACGCCCCTGAGCCGCGGCTTGACGCCGGTGACGACTCCCACATCGATCTCGATTGAGGTAACCATGACCACCATCAACCAGCTTTCCACCATCTCGACCTTGACCTCCGGTGACAAGCTGGTCGTGTGGTCGAACGACAACGGGGACTCCCGCAAAGCGTCCCTGTCGGCGCTCATGGACTTCATTGAGAGCAACTTTGCCTCACCCACCTTCACCACGATCATCGCGGCTCCGACCTTGAGCGGGTTCAACTACCAGATGACCCCCTACACCACCGACGTGTGGTTGATCCTGAACCCCACCGGCGTCTTTGCTGCGGGCACGATCACCCTTCCGGCCACGGCAGACTGCTTCGATGGGCAGACGATCATCGTCGCTTCCAGCCAACTCATCACTGCCTTGACCCTCGCTGGCAACGGCTCGACGCTGGTGGGCGCACCTACCACCATCGGGGTAGGGGGGTTCTTCCAGCTTCGGTTCAACGCCCTCCAGGCCACCTGGTACTGCCAGAGCCAGAACTACGGCAACACCTTCACCACCATCGTCCTGGGTACCGGAATCAATGACACCAGTTCCAACGAGTTGTTGAAGGTCACCGCTACCGCGGCCGCCATCAACGAGCTCACCTTGGCCAATGCCGCTGCGGGCGGGGCCCCCACCTTGTCGGCGACCGGGGGCGATGCAAACATCTCCATCAACCTTGTGGCCAAGGGTACGGGAGTCATCAAGGTCGGTGGGTTGGAGGTGGCCGCCATCTCTGGTGCCCAGACCCTCACCAACAAGACCCTGACCTCCCCCGTGCTGGTGAGTCCGGCTCTTGGCACCCCTGCTTCTGGGGTGCTCACCAGTTGCACCGGCCTTCCGATCGCCACCGGCGTGTCAGGTCTTGCGGCCAACGTGGCGACCTTCCTGGCCACGCCTTCGAGTGCCAACCTTATCGCGGCTGTAACGGATGAAACTGGAACGGGCGCGTTGGTATTCGGCACCGCTCCCACCGTCACCAACGCGGTTCTGGTCACCCCCGCCCTCGGTGTGGCGACCGCTACCTCAGTGGTAGCGGCCAGCTTCCTGAAAACCACGGCTGTGGCTGTGGGTGACCTACCTGCTGCCGCTACCGCCGGAGCGGGGGCCCGGTCCATGGTGTCCGATTCCAACGCCACCACAACGGCTGGCATCGGGGCCGTCGTGGCAGCTGGCGGCGCCAACATCGTGCCGGTCTTCTCCGACGGCACCAACTGGCGGATCGGCTAGTCCAATGACCCAAATCCCGATCCTTAACGGGGTATACATGGACGGGGGTCTGGAACCCAGGTCCTCGTTCCCCGTCAATCTTGTTCCGACCCCAAAGGACAGTGGCATCAGCCAAGGTTACCTGCGCCCGGCCGACGGCATCGTCAGTCAGGGGGTTGGGCCGGGTCTTGGGCGGGGCGGGATCAACTGGAACGAGGTCTGCTACCGCGTGATGGGCACGAAGTTGGTCTCAATCAGCAGCACCGGGGCCGTCACCACCTTGGGCGACGTCGGGAGCGGGGGTGAGGTCACCCTCACCTACAGCTTCGACCGCCTAGCCATCGCGTCGGGTGGCCGGCTATACTTCTGGAACGGAGCCACACTCACCCAGAACGTGGACCCCGACCTGGGGTACGTGGCGGACGTGGTGTGGGTGGACGGCTACTTCATGACCACAGACTACACCAGCCTGGTGGTGACGGAGTTACTTGACCCGCTGAGCGTCAACCCGCTCAAGTACGGGTCCTCCGAGGCGGACCCAGACCCAATCGTGGCACTCAAGAAGTTCCGCAATGAGGTCTACGCGCTCAACCGGTACACCATTGAGGTTTTCGATAACGTCGGGGGCCCACTCTTTCCCTTCCAGCGAATTGAGGGGGCCCAGATCCAAAAGGGCTGCATCGGGACCCACGCTTGCTGCGTCTACGCGGATGGGATCGCCTTCTTAGGCGGGGCCAAGAACGAATCACCCTCCATCTACCTCGGCGTGAACGGCTCGGCTAATAAAATCAGCAACCACGAGGTTGATACGCTGCTGCTGAACTACACCACCACGCAATTGTCCCAGGTTATTCTGGAGACCAAAAAGGACCGTGGGTATCAACAACTGATGGTGCACCTGCCTGACCGAACCCTGGTCTTTGACGCGGCGGTCGCGACCGAACTTGGACTACCGGTGTGGTTTGTCTACACCACGACCATCGTGGACTTTGCACAGTACCGGGCCAAGAACTTCGTCTGGTGCTATGACCAGTGGATGTTGGAGGACCCGACCAGCACCGCCGTGGGGCTCTTAGACCCCAACGTGGGTACCCACTGGGGGTCGCTGGTCCGCTGGGAATTTGGGATCACCATCATCTATAACTCGGGCAAGGGGGTCATCTTCAATGAGTTGGAGTTGGTCGCCCTCCCTGGTCGCACGGCGCTGGGGACCAACGCCACCGTGACCACGTCATACTCCGCGGACGGGGGCATCTGGAGTCAGGACAAGTCCGTCCCGGCCGGCAAGCAAGGGGACCGCGCCCGGCGATTAGTCTGGCGGCGACAGGGCATGATGCGTCAGTGGCGGACCCAACGATTCCGAGGTGACTCCTCCACGCGCCTGACCATCTTACGGCTCGAGGCCCAGCTCGAGCAATTGGCGGTGTGAGGTGGTTCAGCGGATCCGTGTCTCCCGAGAACAACTCAGCGAGTTCCTGACTGATCCTCGGGCTATCAAGCAATTTGAGCAGCTCTTCACCACAGTGGACGCCACTTCTACCGCATCTGAAGACACGGTGATCACCGCGGCCCTGGCTTCAACGACCGCGAATCTGGCGTTAGATACGGCCTTGCGGGCAGCGAATGACGACCTAGCGGCCCCACTGCTGGACACTGCGGATCTGGTGCGGCGGTATGGCCCAGAGACCGTCCCTGGCGACAAGGACTTCACCGGCAGTTCGACCTCCACCACCCCAGCCGTGGACAACAACACCACCCGGATCGCCACCACAGCGTTTGTGCTTGGTCAGGCTTCTGGTTCGCTCCCGGTGGTGAACGGTGTAGCGACCATCGGCACCTCGTATCGGTATTCGCGCCAAGACCACATCCACCCCACTGACGGCACGTTGGTGCCCTCGACCCGCACCATCAGCACCACGGCTCCGCTCACAGGCGGCGGGGATTTATCGGCTGACCGCACCTTTGTGATGGCTGCGGCTACCGATGCTGTCCCTGGATATTTGACAGCCGCTGATCACACCTCTTTTGCTGCGAAAGCCGAGACTGCCATCACCACGGCAGTCGCCTCAGACACCCTCACTGCGGGTCAGTGGATCAACTTCCACAATGTGGCAGGTGTGAAGAATGCTCGTCCCGCTGACATGACCGATGCCACCAAACCTGCGCAGGGGTTCGTTCTAGCTGGCTTCGCCTCTGCCGCTACCGCTACGGTCTACCTCGCTGGAGTGAACACTGTCATCCCCGTGGGGGCCTATGCCGCCGCAGATGTCGGCAAGCCTGTTTTCCTTTCTACGGCTGGCGGAACCACGCTCACTCCTCCAGCGACTACGGGTAATCTGCTTCAGCAAGTTGGTTGGGTCGATGCCGTGGGCGCCACGGTCACGGTCAATTTCATCAATTCCCCCGGCATCGTCCGCGCATAAGGAGTCACCATGTCCACCACTGTCAAGGTTCTCGTTCCCTCCAAGTTGGTGGAGAACTCCCAGACCACCCAGTACACTGCGGTGCTCTGCACATCCATCATCGACAAATGCACGGTCACTAACACCTCGGCGGGCAACGTTGCCTTCAGCGCCAACTTGGTCACCGCTGGAGGTAGTGCCGGCGCCTCGAACCTGGTCATCAAGCCTCGCACCATCGTGCCGGGAGAGACCTATCCTTGCCCAGAACTGGTGGGCCACGCCCTGATGGTCGGCGATCTTCTGTCCACCTTGGCGTCCGTAGTGTCCACTTTGGTCATACGGACGTCCGGCCGCGAAATTACATAGTGTTTACTTCTAACCAAGGGGTCCTATAATGGGTCAGGCTGAGACGTTCGAGCTGCCAGCCGCTCACCCACCAAGTGGAGGCGGCATGATCACGCACCGCGTAAGTCAACACGGGCTTGGCGCGCAGGAGCACGACCCGGACAAGGTCCGTCGAGCCATCTATCAGGCTGAGAGCCTGATGTCAGAGCTCGGGCCCATCGACCTCATCCCGGCCGAGCACATGTTTGTCCCAGGCCTTTACTTCCGGCGGTTTGAGATGGCGGCGGAGACCTTCTTGACCGGGAAGATCCACACCCAGGACGACGGGTTGATCGTGGCTCAGGGCACCGTCACCTTTCTCACCGAGGACGGCATGCGGACCATCACCGGTCCCTGCATGACCACGGTCAAGGGTGGGGTGAAGCCCCTCCTCTACGCCCTTACCCACGTGGTGTTCTTCAGTGCCCACCTGAACCTCGACGACACCCAGGACCTGGCGATGATCGAACGGCGCGTCGTCACCCCCAACGTGGTTGGCTGTGATCCGCGTGCAAAGGAGCTCTCATGACTTGGGGATTTGTCGGGGCCGCGGCCATCACGGTCGTCGGGGGTGCCATCACGGCCAATCAATCGCGCCAAGCAGCCGCGGGAGCAACCAATGCCCAGGTCGCGGGGGCCCAGGCCGGTGTGGACGAGCAGCGGTACCAGTTCGACGAGATCAAGAAGCTGCTCGCCCCCTACGTGGCGGCGGGTAACGTCTCCCTGTCGGCGCAGCAGGACCTGCTGGGCACCAACGGCCCGGAGGCGCAGAAGAAGGCCATGGACGCGATCCAGGGCTCGCAGCAGTTCCAGGCGCTGAGCCAGCAGGGTGAAAATGCCATCCTGCAGAATGCCTCCGCGACGGGCGGCCTCCGCGGTGGCAACACGCAGGGGGCCCTCGCTCAGTTCCGGCCCCAACTACTCAGCCAGCTGATCGATCAGCAGTACCAGCGGCTCGGAGGCATTACGCAGATGGGTCAGGCAGCCGCGGCCGGCCAAGCTTCCGCGGGCATGCAGACCGGCACCAACGTCGCGAACCTGTTTGGTAACATCGGGTCCGCGCAGGCGTCCGGGGCCCTCGCCGAGGGTCGAGCCAACAACCAGTTCGTCAACTCCACCTTCGGGGCCCTCAGCACGGCCTTCGGTGGGTACGGCAAGAAAGCGGGGTGGTTCTGATGCCCATCAACCAACTAGGCATCCCGGCCAACTACGGCGCGGTGACGGATCCCTCCGCCGCGGGCGACATGTCACAGACCGTCTTCGGCGGGATCAAGGCCGGCATCGCCCTGTCTGAGGAGACCCTCAAGCAGCGCCTGGAGAAGTTGAAGTTGGAGCAGGCCATCGCGATGCAGCAGGAGCTGGGCGCGGTCTCTCAGAACCCGACGCCGGAAGCCCTGATGAAGTTGTCGGTGAAATATCCGTCCCTCAGCGAGGGGTTCAAGCGGGCCAACGAGATGCTCGAGCCTGCCCTGCAGCAGGCCCGTCTCAATCGGATCCTGCCCGTCCACGCCGCCCTAAACGCGGGGAACACCGACGCGGCCGTCACTGAGCTCCAGACCCAGGCGGATGCCCTTCGCAACTCCGGCAAGGAGCAGGAGGCCAAGGACGCGGAGAACATGATCAAGGTCATCAAGATCGACCCCAAGCAGTTCAACACCGCCGCGGGGATCCTATTGGCCGGGGTCCTCGGGGCCAAGGACTACGCCGCCAACTTCGTCAAGGTCCAAGAGGCCCCCGCCAGCGTCGCTGAGGCCACCGCGAAGGCGGCAAAGACCGGGGCCGAGGCCGTCACGGCCGGGGTCACGGCCGCAAATGCCTCCGAGTTCGGCCGGTCCGAGGCCCTCGCCAAGTTGGCGCTGACCGAGGAGCAGACGAAGCACTACGCGGAGGACATCAAGATCCGCAAGGCCAACACGCAGATCGCGGCGCTCAACGCCCAGATCGCCCGCGAGACCAACAGCCTGCGTCAGCAGCAACTCGGCCTCCAGGTGGCCAAGGCCACCCAGGAGCGGGAGAACGCCATCGGTCAACGAGCCGCCACCGCCAAGATGGCCCACACCACCGTCGACAACATGATCGAAACCCTAACGCAGGCCATTGACACCCCCATGTCGGTGCGCAGGGCCGCCTCCGGTCCGATCGCCAGCCGTGTCACCACCTTCGACCCCAAGGTGTCCGACTTCGAGGAGCTCATCGGCACCATCGGAGCCCAGACTTTCCTGAACCAGTTCATGAACATGAAGAGCGAGAAGGGTTCCACCGGCTTGGGAGCCCTGTCCGACGCGGAAGGCAAAAAGCTCGAGACGTCCCTGCGCAGCCTCAGCCTCCGGCAGAGTCCGGAGCGGTTGCATGCGAATCTCAAGGTCGTTCGTGACTTGATGACCAAAGCCAAGAAGAACATCAGCACCAAGTACGGGGAGCCATTAGTCATCCCCGACCTGCCGCCCCTTGACGGCGGGGCAGCTCCAGTGATTGGAGACTACTGATGGCCGGCACCTACACCTACAAGAGCGCCAAGGACGGCCTGCTCATCCACAACATCCCGTCCCACATCAAGCCCAACTCCCCGGAGCTTTACGCCCTGATCGACTTCATGCGGTCCCAGGGCACCACGGAGGGTGAGATGGGAGCCATGGCGCAGGCCGCGGCCCCGGCACCTCAACCAACCCCCGCTGGCCCCGACCCGGGCCAGCAGCAGGCCCCTGAAACGACCCTCTCGGGCCTCGGGGGCGCCGCGACTAGGGGAGCTGGCCCTTGGCTGGCCGCGGCTGGTACTGGCGCGATCCTGGGCGCCCCGGCAGGTGGCGTGGGGGCCGTCCCTGGTGCCCTGATCGGCATGGGGGCCTACGGCCTGACCCGCCTGACTGGGGACCTGACCGCCACGGCCCTGAACAAGCTGACGGGGACCAACATCCCCACGGCCTCCCAGGTCGCGGAGGACACCATGACCCAGCTGGGGGTGGCCCAGCCGCAGACCAGCACCGAGCGCACGGTGCAGGCGGGCTTTGAGACCGCGGGGTCGGCGTTGAGTGGGGCAGGCGTCGGTCAGATGCTCCAGCGTGGGGCCCCGGCCCTGGTCTCCGGGCAGTTGCCCAACCTTCGCCAGGCGACCGGCAACTTGCTCGCCGCCAACCCCACGCAGCAGGCGGTCGGCGGGCTGGGTGCTGGCCTCGCGTCGTCCACCGCCCGTGAGATGGGGGCCGGGTGGGGCGGGCAACTCGTCGCTGGCTTGGCGGGTGGCCTCGCGGGTGGGGTGGCCGCGGCCCCGAGGACCCTCAAGGACGCCTACCGCGTGGGGCTCCCGGGTGAGGTGACCGGGGCCAAGCAGGTGGGCATCGACGTCCTGACCTCTGACGTGCTGCCACCCGACACCTTCGCCGGCAAGTGGCTGCGAAGCATGGGGGAGAAGATCCCGTGGACCGGCACCGGCCCAGTCCGTGCCACCCAGCAGGGGCAGCGGGTGCAGGCCGTCAAGGACGTCCTCACGGAGTTTGGGGCTGGTGATGCCGCCCTCGCCTCCGACGCGGTGATGAAGGACCTGCTCGCGAAGCGCGGCGCGGATCTGACCAAGTACACCGGCCTCAAGCAGGAGGTGGTTGACAAGCTCACCCCGGCCGGTGCGGTGCCCACGCCCCAAATGGGCAAGGAGGTCTACAAGCAGGTGAAGAAGTTGTGGTCGATGAATAATGACGCCGCTAACAAGGCAGCTCAAGTCTTGATCGATTGGCAGACCTCAATGCGAGGTCAGAAGCTCGACAACATTGAGGCTATTCGCAAGCAGTTAGGGGAGGCCTTCACCACCCCAGACCTGACCGCCTCCAAGACGCTGGGTGAGAAGGCGGCGCGGGCCATCTACACGCCGCTCAAGGAGGACATGGGCAACTTCATCAAGGCGAACGGTGGTCCCGCCGACTACAACAAGTGGATGGTGGCCAACGGCCGCTTGGCCCAGATGTCGGGTGAGCTTCAGAAGGACTCCCTCCGCCGCACCCTGCAGCAAGGCACCGCGACCCCGGAGGTCGTGCAATCGATGCTCTTCAGCGCGAAGCCAAGTGATGCGGCGGCTTTATATCAAGGTCTCACCCCGCAGGGCCGAGCCACGGCGCAGGTTGCCCTGCTCTCCAAGGCGGCGGAGAAGGCCGGTGGGTACATCGACACCAACCCGCAGAAGTTCATCGCGGAGGTCAAACGGCTGGGAGCCCCCATCGGGGTCTTCTTCAAGGGGGCCGACGAGCAGCGCCTCAAGGGGGTCCTCCGCGCCATCGAGCTTACCAAGGAGGCCCAGGTGGCTGGGGTGACCCCCGCGACCGGGATCCAGGCTACGCCATTCCTCGCGGGCGGGGCCCTCACCTCCATCCTGGGTGGCAGTCCCATCACGGGAGCGGCCGCGGTGGGCACCGCTGGGCTGTTGGCGCGGGCGTATGAGTCCGCCCCCGTGCGGAACATCCTCATGAAGCTACCCACGGTTGTCAAGGGCAGCAAGGAGGAGGGGGTCCTCTTCAAGCGACTGTTGGCGTTAGGTGAGTCCAATCAGAATTACATTGAAGGAGAAAAATAATGAGTGCCATTGCGGTCAGACCCCCCTTCGCCTACTTCACCGACACGGCGGGGCTTGCTCTTGATGCTGGGTATGTCTACGTCGGCGTGGCGAACCTGGACCCCATCGCCAACCCGATTACCTGCTACTGGGACGAAGCGTTGACCATCCCGGCCCCCATTCCGATCCGCACCACGGGTGGTTACCTGAGCCGGAACGGTTCTCCTGGGGTTCTCTACACCAGTGGAACCTTCTCCATCATGGTGAAGGACAAGAATGGCCGGTTGATTTACTCAGCGTCCACCATCGACCAGGACGCCTCACTGAGGGCGGTGAGTGTGCTGGACTTTGTGGGTGTGGACCCCACCGGATCGGTGGACAGCACTAGTGGTATCCAAGCTGCGATCAACGCTTCATCCGATGTCTTCTTCCCCGCTGGGGACTACAAGACAACTGGGGTCACCCTCGCTACCAACGGTCGCTACCACGGTCCTGGCAGGTTGGTATATACGGGTGCTGGTGACCACACCGTATTTGTCCCCAAGGGCGCAAGGAATGTTGTGATCGATGGATTGGGGATTTCTTACCCGTCTGCCGCAACGGATTGGGCGAAGGGGGCCGTCCTTGTTGGTGAATATGGGACCATTACCAGCGGCGTAACCATCAAGAACTGCACCATCACTGGTAATGTGTGGCTGCGAACTACCTCAAACATTGAAATCCTAAACAACACCATTACCAACGGAGGGGTGTATTTTGATCAATACTATGCGGACTCCAAGGTGGTTGGGAACACCATCACCAACGATGCGACCTTCCTGCAAAATTGCATTGGTGGAACCTACTACACCGACACACAAAGCACTGGAATGCCGACCTACCACGGCAACCTGCTCGTCCAGGGAAACATTCTCACGGCAAGTCGGATGTGTTATGAACACCGTGACATAACCCAGAATGGTAATGACTGGTATGACACCAAGAACATCATCACCGGGAACACCTGTAAGGTGATGAGTTACAGTGGCACAAACCCCTACCCATTTGGGATCTCACAAAATGGCGCAGGGATGGTCATCTCCAACAACGACATTTCTTTCCCAGACTCAACTGCGCCACTTGCTTACTCCTACGGGATCGAGATGGGTGGTTCTAAGTCTATTGCCACAGGAAACCGAATTGCCGGGTCACACGTTGGCGTAATCATGAACGGAGGTAGCACCGCACCCTACGCTACCCAATCCGTAATATCTAATAATATAATCTTGGGGGTGTCCCAGGGGATCACGCTGTTCCGTGGTGTGCTTGGTGCGAGCATCACCGGAAATGTGGTTGAGGTCGCATCGACAGCCACTGGGTCGGGATCTGATGCTCCGTGCTGCCTATTCATCAACGGAGAGACTGCACTGGCGAATGGTGGTTACGCCGATCCACCGATGCAGAAGATTTCGGTGGTGGGAAATATCCTTCGGCTTCTCCCCAATTCTTATCAGGCCATAAGTTTCAGCTCCACCGTTGGGGTCACCATCGCCTCAAATGTCGTTGAGTTGCTTGGGACAACCCAAGGAATATGCATCCTCAACGATTCTGACGCAACCAACATAAGCAACAATGTATTCATCTCCTCCTCAATTACCAACCGTGGATTAGGACTCACCGGATACCCTGGCCGAGCCATTGCCATTGTCAACAATCAGTTCCAGGGGCTGTTCATTAAGCACATCTTTAACTATGGTGGAGACAGTGCATACTCCATTCAGATCGCTGGCACTATCTCCACTGATACCACAATTAATAATGATAACCCGCAAGCGGCGTTCTTCTCCACCGGGCCTACATACAACCGCATCTCCTATAATTACCAAGCCCCATCAAAGGGTATATGGAACGCTGGTGATCTCGTATTCAATAGGGCCGCTGGCACAGGCTGGAAATGCACAGCCTCGGGGACGAAAGGAACCTTGACGGGAACCACCGCTACCACAACCAGTGGTTCCCCCGTGGTCACCGTAAACACCCTGATTGGTCTTGAGGCCGACCAGCGCATCACAATTGCGGGCGTGGCTGGAACCTACGGCATCCTGTCAATTGATCGGACGAACATCAAAATCACGCTAGATGGGAATGCTGGTGCTTCGGTGGTTAGTGCCGCCGTAGCCTACTCCGCTCCGACCTTCGCTTCACTGCCGTTCTAGGGGCACCCATGAACTTCGAGAAAGCATTTGACCATGTAACTCTCCAGATCATAACGACTATCTAGGAGTAAACAATGGCGCAGAAGTTCTTAGGAATCGTCGGGACGCAGGTCACTGAGATAACCGAGACAGGGGTTACCAGCGTCACCGGCACGGCTCCAGTGGTATCCAGTGGCGGGGCCACCCCTGCCATCAGCATGGCAAAGGCCACAGCGGCAGTGGACGGCTACCTGGCGGCGGCTGACTTCACCACCTTCAATGGCAAGCAAGCGGCACTCGGTTTCACGCCGATCAATAAGGCCGGGGACACGGGGGTTGGTAGCATCTCCATGGGTGCGCTCACGGCGACGAGCGGGGCGTTCTCTAGTACTGTCCAGACCCCACAGTCCTACGCATCGGCCCTGACCATCACCTCTGTCGGCATCGGTTGGTATCGAATCGCAACGGGGGGCGGGAATCTCGGCGGGACTATCTATGTCTCAGCAGGCCAGGACAACACCTTCCAGCGGCTAGTGTTTGACTATAACATGATGGGTTACTCGGCCAGTAACTTTGGGACCATAAATGTCCACCGAAAACTCGACTATAATTATGGCCCGATTAGCCAAATTCGCATCGGATCTGACGGTTCTGGGAACCTAACACTCGACATATACATCAGCACCTCGACTACTCCGGCGGCTTTCACGATTTACGGAACCAACGGTGCAGTTCTCCTGGTATCTGCCACCTACAATCCAGCCACCCCCACCTATGTCCAGACTGTTGACCTGACTACCGCACTCCAGTCAGCCATATTCTCGGGTGGAATAAACCTAGTGACTGGTTCATTGTCGCTGGCGAATACTCCGGTGATAACCACCCAGACTGCGCTCTACAATTACTTCTTCGGCGGAGGAGCTGGCAACGCTTCCGTATCCGGGGTTGGGAATACGGGTGTGGGCTATCAGGCACTAGCCAGTCTTAGTAGCGGGAACAACAACACCGCAATAGGCAGACTGGCGATGAATTACCCACTAACGGGATCATCAAACATCGCAATCGGGTCTAATGCGGCGCAGTTCTGTGGATCTGGGTATCAAAATATAGCCGTAGGCCATGCAGCATTACGGGGACTATCTTCTGGCTATAGCAATGTCGCTATCGGGTATAATTCAGCCAACTCAACCACTACTGGCAATTCAAATGTGTCAGTTGGTAGTGATTCTCTAGGTAACAATAAGACTGGGATTAATAATGTTGCAATCGGACAATCGGCCTTGGTGTCATCCCTAACCGCAGGCCGGAATGTCACTGTTGGCTACTATGATGTATCTGCTAGACGAACCGGGGATAGTAATGTAGCTATTGGTGACAGGACGCTTCAGGCCGATGTCACATCAACACAGAACACCGCTGTTGGTGCGCTGGCAATGTATGATGTTTCCAGCACCGCAAAATACATTTCTGCTTTTGCCAATTACGGTGCGACTGTGGCCGGAACAGTATTGGCTACGAGTGCATCCCATGGAAGAACAACCGGGGACTCGGTAATTATCTCAGGCAGCACTAACTTCAATGCCACAAAGACTATTACGGTAGTGGATGCCAGCACCTTCTATTTCACGGCCACTTGGGTATCACTCGCCAGCGAGACTGGGGCCTGGACACTCGCCTCCCAGGTTGGCGGTAACAATACGGCAGTTGGTTACAACACAGGGCGAGGGTTTACCTATGGAAGTGGGAATACCATCCTGGGCGCAAATGTATACGGACTCTCCGCTGGCCTATCTAACAACATCATCCTTGCGAATGGGACAGGTGCGATCAAAGCCCAGCACGATGGTACGAACTGGACACTGACTGGCGCTGTCAGCATGGGTGCGCTCACATCCACCACTCACAAAGTCACCTCAGCCGCTGGCTACATCTCCTCCGATGGCTCCACTGGCTACACCGGGACCGTCACCACGGCATCCTTGGTCGGGAAGACCCTGACGATCAAGGATGGGATCATTACGGGCTTCGCATGAACCTCAACTACGCTCAATCCACTGGCAAGGTCACCTTGGATGACGGCACCCTCGTCGCCGTGGGTTGGGCGGGGCGTGGGAAGGGCAAGAACAACCCCGCCATGCAAGCGGTGAAGTCCACGGGGCCTCTGCCGCAAGGCGTCTACACCATCGGTCCCTGGTATGACCACCCTCGGCTGGGGGTGATGGTCGCCAGGCTGATTCAGACCGAAGGGGAGACCTTTGGCCGGGATGAGTTCTTTATCCACGGGGCAAGTAGAAATCTTGACAAGTTTGGCGAGGAGTCCAAGGGCTGCATCGTGCTGACCCACAACGATCGCGAAGAGGTAAAGGACCTCAACCCTGCAACAATCACCGTAACGGAGTCGTGATGCCATCCTGCCCGCCAGATATTGAGGACTGCCTGAAGATTGAGGAGCACGACCGCCGCCGCAAGTGGTATCTCAATCGCGGCGTCAGCGTGGATACGCTGCTGACCCTCGTAGTGATGTTCGTCGGCTTCGCTGTGTGGCTGAGTAACCACGAGGGCCGCATGGTCAAGCAAGAGGAGAGCGTCAAGCACCTGGACGAGATGGACAAGCAGATCCTCCTCAAGGTCGGCAGTGAGCGTACGGAGATGCGTGACGACATCAAGGAAATCAAGGAGCAGGTAAATAAGCTCGTCGAACGGCGCCGGTGATAAAATAAGGCCGGATGTGCCCACCCCATAATCCCCAATACCACAAGGAGTCACCATGGCCAAGCTTTACGTCACCGAGTTCACCTACCAAGGACTGGATCACCAGTCGAACATCATCGCCACCACCCTCGAACCCCCTCTCGCGGATCAGGTTGTGGTCATCGGCGCCGGGCACCTGGAGTCGTCCGCCTTCAATGCCGAGACGACCTTCGTCCGGATCCACTGCGACGTGATCTGCTCCATCACCTTCGGCACTGCCCCCGTGGCGACTGTGAACATGAGGCGCATGGCCGCCAATGCCACGGAATACTTCTCCGTGCCTAAGGGCCAGTCCTTCAAGGTGTCTACCCTCGCCAACACCTAGGAGGGTGCCATGCTAGATCAGATCAACGGTTGGCTCAGTCAGCACTCCGACAAGGTCGTGCACTTCGCCGCTGGGGCGATCCTAGCTGGTGTTGGATCTGCCCTTGGCCTGTGGGGTGCGATTGGACTGCCCGTTGCTCTGGGCGCCGCCAAGGAGGTTTGGGACCACTTCAACCCACCCCATGCGGCTGACCCGTGGGATTTCGTGGCAACGGTGCTAGGCGCCCTGCCAGTCTTGTTCGCTATGTTGTTGAAGTAGGAGACTCCTATGAGCACTGTTACGGATTACCAATTCGCCATTGGAGACGGGGTCACCACGGCTTTCGACGTGATGAACCCTGACGGCAACATCTCCGATACGCCGGTCATCTCGACCCTTTACAAGACCGACTGGCAAGGGAAGAATGCGCTGAGTTCTGCGCCAAGAACGAATCTGCAAGATTACAGTCTTGGTCAGGATGTGTCATGGACCAAAGAGGGTGGCTCAATAAGCTCGGGTGCTATTAAGACACCAGATGGAGTGACTACCGCCCTTCTATATACCGAGAACGGCGCTAATTCAGATCACAGGTTTTATCGGGTAGCAGCATTTGTGTCGGGTCACACCTACACGACAAGCGTAATAATTAAGTATGCGGGGCGGAGATATGTGGGCTTAAACGCATCTTCAGCCAGTGTGGGTAATGGGGCGCGGGCTTGTTTCGACATTCAAAATGGGGCGGTTACAAATGCGGTGGGAGCCACAGCCGCCATTGTTTCTCTCGGGGGCGGGTGGTATAGAATCTCGGCGACCTACACCGCCGACAACACGAACAGCAGAAATGTTCCAATCTACTCATCGAATGTGCCGAACCCTTCAACCGGTGCTGTCTTTGTGGGGCTGAACGGCCCAGCTTTCTACCTGGGTGGTGTGCAGACCGAGGAATCTTCTTCGGCCACCCCCTACATTCCCACAGCAGCAGCCACCGTCACCGTCACCGACTACACGCTGGTTGGCTCCGTCGCAACGCTTTCCCCGGCCCCGCTGGACCGTGCCCTGCTGGCCTGGACCGGCACTGACAACAATGCGGCGTTCAATCCGCGCCAAGACGGTACCAGCATGAGCGGAAAATTCGGAACCCAAGGAGTGGTCTGATGGCCACCTTCGACTGGAAGACGACCATTGGAAAGGTGGCCCCATGGCTAGCGACAGCCCTTGGCGGACCAGCGGCAGGGCTTGCGATCGGTGCGCTGTGCAAGGTTGCCGGCCTAGAGCCCTCGCTGGAAAATGCTCAGAAGGCAGCCCTACAGGCAGCCGAAGGATCGCTTACTGGCGAGCAGTTCCTTGCTCTGCGCCAATCGGAGGCTGCCTTCAAGTTGCACATGGCGGAACTGGGGTACAAGCAGATCGCGGACCTGGAGGAGATCAGCTTCAAGGATAGGGATAGTGCCCGCAACCGGGAGATCCAAACCAAGGACATGACGCCTCGCATCCTGGCGTATGGGGTGACCGTAGGCTTCTTCGGCTTGCTCGGTTACATGCTGAAGTTCGACATCCCACCCACCAACAAGGACATGCTCAACATCATGCTCGGAGCTCTTGGTGGTGCGTGGGTCAGCATTATCGCCTACTACTTTGGATCGTCAGCTGGGAGTGCCAAGAAGGACGACACCATCAATAACCTGCAGAAGTGATCACCACCAACGCTGATATTCACGACCGCGTTCACGGAGGACGCGGAGGACCTCCAACAGGGCGTGTGGGTCCATGGCAGGTACCGGCCGGGTCAGGAGGTCCGTGGGTGCCACCCGCGGTATGAGCTTGGTGGCCTCATCGAGGTGTAGATCATAGAGGTGGGCGGAGACCGCGGTGTGGTACAGGGTACCCACGTCGCACGGCACCCCACGGTTGGTCAAGGACCCGGCCACGTAGTGACCCAGCATGCTGAAGTTGAAGACGTCGTAGGGATACCCCAACCACAGGTCGTTAGACCGCATGAACACGTGGACGTTCAGGCGCCCACCCCGCAGTTGGAACCAGATGGCCACGGTGCAGGGAATGTCCTTGCTCGTGGGTGGGTTGGGTTTCCAGATGGTGAGTCCCGCCTGGCGTGAGTCCTGGTCCCGGATCAGAGTGTTGATGACGTAGCCAAGTTGAGCCTCGATCCGGGGCCCGTAGGCACCCGCGAAGTCGACCCCGTTGTCACTGAACTTCAGCAACTGGCTGTTGTAGGGCACAATGCCCTCCACGGAGTCGTCCCCCGACAGGATCCAGTAGGCCTCCGCCGCCATGAACCGGTAGTTGAGGTTCCGCTCCTTGACGGTGATCACGGGGTGGCGCATGTCGATGACGGACGTGAGGTGGGGCAGCTCGACGGTGCCCATCCCGCGCGGTGAGATGCGGTTCCCGTGGGCGAGCACTAACGTCAGGGCGTGGAGCCAAGCCTGATTCGCGGACCGGACCTCTTGGTTCACAGCAGCTCCTTGATTACGTCAGCCAGGGGGTAGGGCTCACCCGACTTGAACCGCTTCCAGTACTGGGGGTGCGGCACCTGCTGGTGGGTGATGTACAGCTTGCGGAGGGCCTTGGACGCCTCGTCGCCGAGCGCCACGACGGCCTGGTGCGGCAGCAGCTGAAACCGGTGGGTGAGCTGGTCCGCGTTGGCCCACATCACCTCGCCCTCGCTGATGTCCGCCTCCATGAGGTGCTGGGTCACCCACTGGCTGCACCCCGCCCCGTCGAAGCTGGCGAAGGGCCACTGGTAGAGGGCGTCCTGGGGCTTGTGGACCGCGAAACCCTCCCCCACCACCAGCACCTTGGCCGCGGCGTTGCCCGCCGACCGCAGGTCCAGCTGGTGGTGCGGCATCCGTAGGCGTTGAAGCAGGCCGCTGGCCGCGGGGAAGACGTCGGTGAGGTTGTAGTTGTGGAGGTAGACGGGGAGGTCTGAGAAGCGCGTAGTCGCGTAGAGGTGGTAGATCTCGCGCAGCTGACTGGCTGAGGAAAGCATCTCCGTGGACTGGCGGGCCGTGAAGTTGGCCACCGCGGTGTCCTCCCCCGGGAGGCAAAGCACGACCACCGCCCCACAGCGCATGGCGAGACGGTCTAGCATTCGGCGGGTCATGGGGGTCATGCGCTGCTGGCCGCCGCGGAAGACCTGCCCGTAAGGCACCTCGCTGATCCAGCAGCGATCAAGCACCACGTCCTGATACCCCAGGAGGGCGGGCAACATGGCCTCCACGTAGGTGCGGGCGAGACCCGCCTCGATGCTGGGCAGATTGGCGAAGTGGGTGTAGACCGCGCTCGTGCTGCGGGCGTAGGCCTTAGCCGCCGTGGACTTGCCCCCACCGTCAGGGCCCTCGAAGATGGTGATGGTTCTAAGCGTCGTCACGGCAGCGTCCTTCCAGAACTTGGTCATGGGTGTTGGTGAACAGGCGGCGGTTGTACTGATGGTCCTGCAGAATGGCCAGGGTCATCGGTGGGATCCACCCCATCGGCTTGATCAGGTCCACCTTGTGGCCGCGCTTGCCGACCCCAGGGATCTTGTCCATGTTGGCGCCTTGCACGTCGGTCCAAAGGTCCTCCCAGGGCAGACCCAGCATGATGGCCGTACCCTTGGCGAAGTAGACGAGGTCGATGAGGGCGTCCGCCTGGGCGGCGAGGTCCTGAAGCTCGATCCCGTCCTTGAACTCGTTGAGCTCCTCCTGCATGCACTCCAACCGCTCACGCAACTTGCGCTGCGTGAGGTGGGTGGGGCACGGCGGGCGGGTGAGGTGGCCGAACTTGGTCAGGAACTCCGCCACGTCCAGGGTCTCGCGGTCCACGTAATCGGGGCCGCGATGGGTATTGAGAAGATCGTCAAAGAAGCTACCTACCGACTCCATGGCCTGCTTCACCCGCCCCCAAATCATTTCAACCTCCGGCAAACCCACAGGTTGTTGCGCGCCTGGTCCGGGAACAGGGGCCCAAAGATGTTGCTGATGGCGTCGCTGTCGAAGTAACCCTCGAGCAGCTCAGCCACCTCCCGGATGGCCTTGTTTGGGTGCTTCTTGATGTGCTTGATGTCCATGAAGGTGCCGAATCGCTGCTCCACCACGAACCCCGCCTTCTCGATGGCGGCCTGAAGCTCCGGGACGGTGTATTCGTGGATGTGATTGGCGGCGTGCCGCTTCCCGTCATAGCAAGGGGTGGACATAAGCATAGCACCACCAACCTTTACGCACTTGAAGCAGGCCTTCAGCATCTCAGCGCCATGCTCGACCTTCATGTGCTCGATGACCTCGTAGTGCACGAGGACGTCGAACCCGGTGGGCTTGGCCTTGAGCAGCTCCTTGTACCGCTCCACGAAGTTGAACTCCCCGAGGAACGTGAGGCGCTGGGACCCGGACGGCTTCAGCTTGTTCAGGTCGACCCCGACGTAGGTGCTGACGTGGGCGGCGGCCCCACCCGTGAGGATCTTGCTGAGGGGCCGGTCCTCACCGCACCCCACCTCCAACACGTCGTGGGTGGCCTTGATGTAGCGGCGGGCGAAGGACCACCGGAAGAAATGGGCGGAGTAGTCCCGGTGAAGGGTCTTCCCGTGGCCGTTCTCGTGAAGCTGCGTGGTGTCGTAGTCGCGGGTGTCGCGCTCGACGGTTTTGCTGATGGCCATGTTACTTCCCCTCGGGCGGGTTCATGCCACGCTTCTTGAGATCGTTGCGGTACCACTTGACGTAGCTGAACTTGGAGTCGTCGAGCCCGAACTTGGCCTGGACCTTCTCGAAGATCTTGGCGTCAGTGAGCTTCCCCTCCATGATCAGGTCCTGGAACATCTTGCTGGCCGTGAGCTTCTTCTCGCCCGACGGCTTGGGGGACTCGGTCTTCTTGGCGGGCGCCTCGGTCGGCTTGAGGCCCTTGACCGACTTCTCGATCTTGGGGTTCTTGGCGGCGACCTTCTCCTTGGCGGCGACCTTCTTGGTGGCCGTGGTTTCGTCGTTCGTCTTCTTGCGGTTTGTCGCCATGGCGACCTCCTGTGGTGTGAGTGAGGTGAAGTGGCCCAAGAAGGCCATGACCTCAGGTGTGGCCCCAACTTCGCGCGCGTACCGCGCATAGACTGCGGCTCCCTTGCTGAGGCTGTGATTAGGGACGGTGCGGAACCGCTCGGTGAACTGGATGGTGCTGGTGGTGCAGATGCAAAGGCCCGACTCAGTTTCGAGCGGGATGAACTTGGTGACCTCCGCATCTTGGCTGACCACCAGGCACGTGCGTTGCTCGCGGTCAAAGCAGAAGCGGTGCTGGACGGTGGTGTCCTCCGCAACCACGACTGTCTTCTGACCGGGGGTCACGCTGGCAGGCAGGCGACGGGCAGGGATCACTGCCGCTGATTTCTTTGAAGCTGGTTTAGCCATGGGTTCTCCCGTAATAGACTAATTATAGGTCCTGAGCAGGACTCTGTAAACCCTTATTTTCTGACTGTTTTACGAGATGAGGCCAAGTCAACCAGTGCCTTGAACAGATTCTGCTGCCCCGTGCCCTTGCCCTTCAAGACTCCGTAGATGACCTCCTCGATGGAGTCCTCCACGATCAACCGATAATTCATCACCCGCTTGAACTTGTTGCCCTGCCGGTAGACGCGCCTCAGGAACTGGTCGTAGAGGTCATAGTCCCACGTCGGGCTGTGCCAGCAGACATGGTGGCCGGCCCCCTGGAGGTTCAGGCCATGGCCGATGGAGGCGGGGTGGCCGAACAGGAGGGGGATCTTGCCAAGGTTCCACTGGTCCTCCACGTGACTGAACTTCTTGGCGGGGAAGTCACAGGCGAACACCCCCTTGGGGAAGGCCTTGCGCAACCGGTCCTGGTCGTGTTGGAAGTCGTAGGCGATCAGAAGCGGGGACCCCTGCAGCTCATCCACGAGGTCTACGAGGGCGTCCGTCTTCGCGGCGTGGAGGTTTACCCACTCGCGGTCGGACTTGGGAGCCTGGAGCCCCGACGCCAAGAGCTTGGGGTCGAGGTAGATGCCCCCGCAGCAAACTTGGCGACACTTCATGCTGACGATGCCCGCGTTGGCGGCGGTGACGGTCCGGTCCTCCACCGCGGCGATGAGGGTCTTCTCCAAGTCGTCATAGATCTTGCGGGCGTCCACCGGCAGGGTGACCATCAGGTTCACGTCCACCAGCTCCGGCATGTCAATGAGGTCATCCCCCATCCGAATGACGATGGGCTCGATCATCTGGTAGATCCGCTCCTCACCGCCCTCTTGCAGGGTGTAGGCGTAGCCGTACTCGTCGGCCACGAAGAACTGCTTACGGAAGTGGGTGATGAACTTCCCGAAGGATCGACCCAGGTCCAGCATGTAGATCTGCCCGAACAGGTCCATCAGGCCGTTGGCAGCGGGCGACCCCGTCAGGCCCCAACGACGGCCGAAGGTGTGCAGCACCAGCTTGAAGCCCTTAAATCGATTGGAGTCGTAGTGCTTGAACTTGTTGAGCTCGTCAACCACCAGCACGTCGTACCCGAGCTTCTTGAACTTGGCGACGTCCACGTCCACCCGCACCTTGTTGGTCCGCGCCGACCGGGTCTTCTCAAACCCCAGCAACCAGTCCAGCCCCTCGGGGTTGATCAGGTGGATGTCGGTCTCCTCCTTGAGGAGCTGGTCCTTGTGAGGACCGTGGAGCACGGTGCAGGTGAGGTGCTTGAAGTCAGACCAGCGCTTGATCTCCTTGGGCCACACGTTGTGGCACACCCGAACGGGAGCGATGATAAGGACCTTGCTGATCAACTTCCGCTTCTTCAGGAACGTGATGGCGGCCAAGGTGATGCTGGTCTTGCCGAGGCCGGGGTCTGCGAAGATGCCCGCACAAGCGTGCTCAAGAAGAAACTTGACGCCGACCTTTTGAAACTTGTGCGGCTTCCAGGGCTCGCTGAACCGCGCGAAAAGCTGTGACAGCGTCATCATGAACCTCTACGTCGTAACCAAGTTGCTTGAGCCGAGCGTGGATGTGGACCTGAATGGGTTCGGGAGTTTCATCGGGTCGTTTGAACTCTATCATGAATGGGCGGCCACCGGGGATCCAAAAGAGTCGGTCCGGGTAACCCACGCGGCCCCGTCCATTCAACTTCAGGCTCAGGACCCCTAATTCATCTAGCACTCTCTTGCAGGTAGTGGCCTCGATAGCTCGCTCGAGCAAGATCACCTCCGGGCGGTGGGCACTGGTCACATAGGAACTGCGTGGCCGCGGATCCACCACCTAAAAAGGTCACGACAAAGAATAGATCGCCGGGTCGAATTACCACTAAGCACTGGTGACAAATCCGTGTCACACGTTTTGACAGCATATATCGAACCATCCGATGCGGCGACATTTCAAAACTTGCACTTCCCGCCCTTGACCTTGCTATGACAGCACCAACGGCAGTAGTCCCCAGGGCGTGGTGCGAACTTGCGGTCATTCAGCATGGGCACCACCTTGGCGGCCCACTCCTTCATCATCGCCGGGACGTCCTTGCGGAAGAACACCAGCTTGACTATCTCCCCCTGGTCGAGGTACCAGAACTGGGCCTCCACCTCGTCAGCCAGCGGGAACTTGCTGAAGGCCGCCAGGGCGTAGAGGCCAAGCTGCTCCTTGGACTCCTCCCGGATTTTGCCGGTCTTGTAGTCGATGATGACCACCGTGCTGCCGGCGACCAACCCCGCGACCTTCTTGGCGGACGTCTTATTGACGATGTAATAGGCGTCAATGACGACCCGCACCCACGTGTCAGGGTGGAACCAGTCGGTGGACCTCCACAGGCTGTCAAAGCCCCACTGCGCCTCGGTCACCACCGGTTGCTTGGTCAGCTTCAAGAACTCCTGCTTGAACAGAAGCAGGCGGGACGGCAGCACCTTGGTGGGCTTCTTGATGTAGTTCTCCGCCTGGGTGTGGGCCTCGTGACCACCCACCAACGCCGGACCCTCGGGCTCAGCCACCTTGTCGAGGTAGACGAGCTTGGCGCGGAAGGGGCACTTGCGGTAGTTGTTGAGGCGGGAGAAGCTCCACGCTGTGAACCGCTTGATGGGTTTAGTCGGCACGCTGGCCCCCTTTGTCGTAGGTCTTCAACGCCGACCAGTTGGTCGAGGTGGTCTTGCCCTCGGAGAGCATGGGCACCCCGAACTTGATCCCGTCCATCGCCTCTTGGAGGAGCCGCATCCCCAACGCAACCTCGTCCTTGGGGCACATGACCAGGAGCTCGTCGTGAACCGTCAGGAGCAGCTGGTGGTTGACCGGCTTGGTCGCCCAGTAGCGAATGACGGCCTCCTTAGTGCAGTCGGCCGCGGACCCCTGAATGAGGACGTTCAACATCTTGTAGTCGAAGTGGCGGAGCTGGCCGTCGATCTCCTTGGGCGGCTCACAATAATACACCCGGCCACCCCACGTGCGGATGGGTTCCTCGGCCTTGGCGCGACGCTTCATCTCGCTGTACATGTCGCGGAGTCCCGGGAAGATGGCGAGGTAGGCCTCCTTCACCTGCTTGGCCATGTCCACGGTGATTTCAGACTTGATGGCGAGCTTGCCCACCCCCATGCCGTAGATCAGGCCGAACCCAGTGTTCTTGACCGGCTTGCGGGCCTCGTCGTGGGTCTGACCCGGGAAGAGCCCATACTGCTCCTGCAGCATCTTGGTGGCGAAGTCATGCACGTCCAGCCACGGGTCCTCCTCGTAGGCCTCGCGCAACACCCCGTCCTCGAAGTGCCCAAGGATCCGCAGCTCCTGCTGGGAGTAGTCGCGGTCAAGCAGCACCATCCCCTTGCGGGCGGTGACGTAGGACCTGACCTGCGGCAGCGGCAACAGCTTGATGAGGGGGCACGGCGGCAGGGCCTTGGCCTTCTTGGCGTCCTTCTCCTCGTGGCGGAAGATGGGCTTGAACTCCTTGGGGATGTTCTGGAAGTTGGGGGTGGAGGACAACCGCCCGGTCTTGGTGCCCACCGAGCCGCCGCTGTCCGTGGCGCGGGTCTGGTTCCACTGGGTGTAGATGACCCCGCCCGTCTGCTGAGCCACCAGCAACCACGGCTGCATGAAGGTCTTGAGGCAGGTGCTGAGCTGGGTCCGGTGCTTGAGCATCCCCAGCAGGAGGCGGTCGGTCACGGCCAGATCCAGGCTGTCCTTGTCGGTTCGCCAGGCGCCTTTGGGAGTCTGCCCCAGCATGACCTCGTCCACCTTGTTGGTTCTCATGAGGGCCTCCACAAGCTGGTCCGCGGAGTCCAGGTTGAACTCAGGGTCCTTGATCTTGAGGCGGGTGAGGATCCACGCCGAAACCTCGTCGCGCTGACCTTGGTAAGCCTTCACGTCCGACGCCAGGCGGGGGAGGTCGACCGGCACGCCGTCTCGCTCCAGCTGCAGGAGGATGGGCAGCAACTTCCGCTCGCGGTCGTAAGCCTCACTCATCCCGGCCTCGAGGACCCGCTGGTGGAGGAGGGTGAAGAGCTGCTCGGTGCGGTCGGTGTCTCCGTTGGCGTAGGGCCCCACCACGTCGCCCGGGGCATAGGCGATGTAGCGGCCGGCGGTGTGCTCGGACTTGTAGGACCGGCTGATCTTCACCCCTGCGAGCGGTTGGTTCGTGACCAGCCAATCCGCCACGGCATCCTGCTCGTCGGGTGGGAGCCCCAGCAGCCGGTGGGCCGCGGGCTTCAGCGCCTGGGCCTCGTGCGGCTCGTTGAGGAACAGCAGGAACATGGTGTCATGAATCTTGTCCCACGGCAGGAGGGGCAGGCCGAGGTGGGCCTCCGCCACGTCGAGGTCGAACTTCGCATTGTGGAACAGCACCCCGTCGGGGTGGACCCAAGCCAGGGTGAGGGCCTTGATGGCGTCAAGCACCCCACAGTTGTTCTGACTGGGGTGGCCCCACGCGTAGTACTTGGCGGGCTTCCCAAACCACTTGATGCTCACCCCCACGGGGATGGGTGGATACGCAGGACGTCCCTCAATGCCGAAGGTCTCGAAGTCGACGGTGACGGGACGCAAAACCTTGACCTTAGCCATGGAGCAACCCCCGCTCACGGGTGGCCCGGAGGCGGTTGATGCGGCTGTAGATCCGATTGATGAACGTGATCCGCTTCTCGCCAGCCTGCTCAAGCTTGAGCAACTCCCGAGCAAGGTCCTCAGTCCCGTTCATCAGGGCGTGGTTGAGGGTGGCCCAGTTGTGTAGCATGTCTTGCTTCGTGGCGATGGCCATGATCACTCCAGTGAAGGAGCGGGGACCCGGTGAGGGGCCCCCGCTTGGTGGTTAGTACCGGGACTTGCCGGCGGGCTTCTTGGGCACCGGCTTCTTGCCCTTGGGGGTTTCGTCCTTCGCCTCGAAGGGGACGTAGGGGAACATGATGCTGTTCTCCGCCTCCTGGTGGCGGGCCGTGACGACCTTGGCCAGGGAGTCGGGGACCTTGCCCAGCACCTCGAAGCTGACGGTGAACTGGTTGTCGTCGTCGGGGTTGAGCTTGATCTTGGTGAAGATGCCGTAGGGGGGTCGCCCCAGGGCGGACTGCAGCTGCTTGACGTAGGAGGCATAGGCCTTGGTGGACGTGACGGGGATCTTCAGGTAGGCGATGGCCCCACTGGCGAACTGATCCTCGGCGTGCTGGGTGAAGCGGCCATCACGATCGATGGTGCCCGCGGAGACGACGGCCAGGCGGCGGATGTTCCGGCAGGCCTTGCCCCGACCCTTCTCAGCGGAGCCCCACTCGTTCTTGGGGCAACTATGGCAGTCGCCGCACTGCTTGTCCACGACGACCTCGTGAGGCTCCAGGGACTTCTCGTCGCGGCCAAAGGCGAAGCACGTGGGGCCCTGGGGGTTCTCAGAGTCGTAGGCCGACTCGAAGAAGATGTTCTCCAGGACGTGGTCCAGGATCACGACCGCCATCTCGTCGTTGGGGAGGCGGTTGTCGTTGAAGCTGAGGCGGCCGCCCTTGGTGCTGAAGAAGTTGCCGGATGCGGTGGACTCCTCCATCTTGGACGCAAGCAGCGCGTCCTTGGCAAGCTGGTCGTCCCAGGTGTTGAGCTGCGTGGTGTCAGCAGGTTTGCGGGCCATGGTAGGCTCCTTGGTGTGAGGTGGTAGAACCTAGAAGCCGCTAGGTCGGTGGTGCCAACGTCCGAGGCGGGCGCGGCAAGAGAGGGTGCAGGGAACGTAGAGGAACATGGTCATTTGACCTTGACGACGAGGCCGTCTTTGATGGTGGCCGAGGCATACCAAGTGTGCGCTGCGGGATAGTGAGGACCTTCCAATGTGATCTGACCGTTTTCAGGGGCAGGGAATGGACCGGGACTGAAGATCCGAACCGGGATCCCCGCGGTAAGGGCCTCCATCAAAGATTTTTTGGTTTTGAAATTAGTCTGTGTATACATGTCACACCTTGTTCAGGCTGATGGACTTGTACTTGAACTCGCCAATGCCGGGGACGACCTTGCCGGCCTCCCACAGCTCGTAGATGCCCTCGGGAGCAACGGTCTTGCCAAGCAGGTCGAGCCGTTTGGCCTTGACGCAGTACTTGACGAACAGTTCGAAGTCGGTGATTTCCGGGCGGCTCTTCTGCACGATGGTGACGCGGGCGAGCTTCCCCGTGGCCCCAGTCGCCTCGGACAGCGGGAGGGTGTCAATGATGTGGGTCTTGAGGGCCGTCTCCTCGGCCTTGATCTCGAGGACGGCCTTGTTCTCGATCAGGCGCTTGGTCTTGAGGGTGTAGAGCAGGTCAGCACAGAGGCCAATCTGCTTGGGGAACTTGAACGTCTTCTTCGCGGCGGCCATAACAGGCTCCTGGGATGAGAGGTGGTGGGTGAGGGAGGCTCGTACAGGTCTATTATAGGTCCTGCGGATAAATTGTAAACCTTTATTTTTGTACTTTCTTGCAGTGCATGCAGATCATCTTGATGGCGAAGAACCCGTGGACGTGATCCACATACCCCTTGCCCCCGCAGTGCAGGCAGGGGCGGGTGGCGACGTAATCCAAGCAACGCAGGTAGGCCTCGTGGGTGGCCATGAAGACCTGCGGGTCACCACCGAGGTCGGGGTGGTTGGTCATGGACTGCAGGTGCCACGCCGCCTTGACCTGCGCCTCGGTGGCGGTGTCAGACAGACCTAGAAGCTCGAACGGATCCTGCCGGCTCATGAGACAGCGTCCGCTTCGTCCGCCAGCGGGTCCACCCACGACAGGAACATTGCCACGCAGTCAGGACACAACTGTTGGCTGCTGTGCTCCGTGGGCAGACCCTTGATGTCGAACCAACCATTGGGCAGGGCCAGCTTGGTGATGGGGGCCGTGGCGCTGCACCGGTCGCACTTCACGAACATTGGCATCCTAGACCTCCGGGACATCCTGCTTCGTCAAGATCTGGTTCACGAACACGAGCAGGTCAGCCTTGGCCGTGGGAACCTCGACCTCGTCGATGGACACGTCCTTCTTCTTGACGCCGAACGTGGCCATCAAGACCTCACGAGCTTCGCGGCTGAGGGCGGCGGTGCCAGCGTATCGGCGACCGATGACCCGCCCATCCTTGCCCATGGCTTTCACGGAATAGCAGCGCATGTTGACTCCAAGGAAAGGTCGCCAAACACCATTAACGCAACAGGGCCGGAGTCTAGTTTACATCATGGTGTCTGGCGAGGGGTGAGCTACTCGACCGAGGAGGGAGCAGCGGCGGCGAGCTTGGCGGCGAGCTTGCCGACCTTGACTCGGAGCTTGTCAGCGAACTTGAGGGCCTTGGAGGCAACCACGTCGGCCGCCTTGAGGTCCTTGCTGAGGAGCTTGATTTCGAGCTTGAGCGCCTTGATGTCGATGATGGCCATGTGGCCTCCTTGAGCTACGGGCACGGCCCGCGGGGTTGAACTAATTATAGCGCGCGAAATTGAGTGTTTTTATCTTTATTTTTGAGGTACAGCGCAGCTTTGGCGGCCGAGGCGGTGGCCCAATACTCTTGATTGCGGATGGCGTAATACCGCTCACGGGCCCCTGACGGGCTGACGATCACATTGTGATTGCAGGCGCGGGCGGCTCCGACGTCGCGGAGGGCGTTCATGAGCCCCTGGATGGAGGGGGTGCGGTTGTTGAAGGAGGCATAAGCCGTGTAGTGGGCCAGCGCCTCCTTGCCGGTGATTAGGTCGGTGCCCTCGGCTCCCTTCATCATGGCGCTGGCTTGGTCCTCCAGCAGCAGGCTGCACCACCGGGCGAGGTCGGTCTGCGTGGCCTCGATCATGTGCTCCTTGGCGACGGTGCGAGGCGGATCCGCGAACGGCTGGAACCCCTTGGTGTCGACGTTCAGCAGGTAGTGGAACAGCGCCGGGCCGGACTGGTCGTCCGCCAGCCAGTCGGCGAGGTCGTCGTAGAACTGCCGGGTCTCCGGGGTGGTGGGGCCCTCAACCACGAAGAACCGGCGGTCGTCGGTGTCTAGCTTGAACGCGTCCGCCTCGTTGGAGGCGAACATCAGGTTGGCCTTGGCGGGGATCTCGTACTCGGCGATGTACTTTTCATTGACAGTAGTGACGTTACGGGTCACGATGTCCTTGAGGGCCGCCGCGTACTGGCGCTGGTCGTGGTGGTCCGTGCCAGTGGCCTCGTCCCCGAAGATGAATTGCTTCCGCACCTCCCAGCCGTTGAAGTTGCTCTTGAGCTGCTGCTGCGTGATCTTGCCGTAGTTCCGGCCGTAGACGAGGCTCATGGCCTTTGCGAGTTGGCCCTTGCCGATGCCCTGCTTCCCGTGGAGGATGACGGCGGAGTTCATCTTGGTCCCGGGCGCTTGGACGGGGTAGGCAAGCCACTGCAGGAACCACCGAGCCTCGGTCCCGGTGATGTGCTTCGTCAGGTAGCGGAACAGCTCCAAGAAGGGCTCCACGTTCCCCTTGACGGGGCTGCACCCCCACCCGGGCCAGATGTTGCACTCCCCGTAGTCGTCCCCGGGCTTGATGATCATGAGACCCTCGCCTGGCTCATATGTGAGACGGCTCACCTCATGGCGGGCGGGCCACTCCAGCCAGAACTTCGCGGCCTTGACCCGGGTCCGGGTGATCTCCCCCTTCTTGTTGAGCTCCACGGCGTAGCAGTACCGGTTGGCCTCGAGGGCCGCTGTGAACTTGTCCTTGTCCAGCAGCTTCACGACTCCATTGGTGATGGTATCCAAGACCAGGATGCTGGTCGTGTCACGGACGAAGGCGTAGCGCTGATTGAGCTCCCACAGGGAGGTAGTGTACCCAAAGAAGTTGGCGGTGGCCAGCAACTCCACGAGGGTCGCTTGGCCGTCGTTGATGATGAGCAGGTCGTCGAGCCCAACCTTCCCGCCGTCGGACGGGATGAAGGCGATCTTCACGATGGCGCCCCGCTCCGCTAACAGCCCGGCGAGGTCGTTGACCGCCAGGGCAACCGACGTGTTGGTCTTCAGGTCGGAGTCGAAGATGATGGTGACCACCCGGCTGCGCCAGTCCACCAGCTCGAGGCTGGGCAAGAAGTCACACCCGAACCGCTGGCTCTTGGTGGACCAGACGCCACCCAACCCAATGGTGGGGAACCCCTCCTTGCACGCCTTGGCAGCCTTGAGCTCCCCCTCCGTGATGATGAGGTCGACGGCCGTGTCGTGCAGGACCGTGGACCATGGAAAGTTGGCGGGGTAGTAAGCGGCCGGCGGCAGGTCGTGAGGTCCTAAGTAGGAGCAGGGGTCCTTGGCGACGGACCCGTCGAACCCCTTGACCGAACCCAGGTGGCGGACGCGGCTGGCCGGCGGCAGGGTGGGGGCGTGGCGCAGGGGCTCCCCGGTGCGGGGGTGGAGGTAGTTGAAGAGCAGCACCGGGCGGGGGTCCTTGTGGGTCCCGTACTCCGGCGGCAGCTGATCGGCGGCCCTTGCCTCAATGTGCAGGAGGGCGGCATCGCCAAGGGTGAGCCCAGACGTTTGCAACTTTTCGGCGGCAAGCTTGAGGAGGGCGGTATTGTTAACGGCGGTAGAGACCTTCGGCTCACCTGCCACTGGGCACCTTGCTTCGCATAGTAGACTCCGGGGCTTCGATTATAGATCCCGAAAATAATCACACGCAAGATTATTTTTTTGTGCTCAGGATCCTAGATCCTAGAGGGACAGATCCTAGACCTCGGGCCGCTCACTGGCCTCTCGTGCCTCGGCCACGTCCAGGTGATACGCCAGCTCGTGCTCGACGTCGTCGGACCCGCAGTTGGAGCACATTTGGGAGTAGACCTCCACGAACTCGTAACACCAGTTGCAGTAGGCGGTGTGCCCGGCGTCAATGGCTTGACGGAGGTCCTCGGCGCTGATCTGGTTGATGCTCACGGTGGTCTCCTAGATCCGGTCTCGGGCGTAGCCGCGGTTGAGGTCAGCGTAATACTCCGCCTCCTCATTCACCTCCTCGTCCTGGCCATCCTGGCCCGTGACCATTCGCTCGAGCTTGGCGAGGGCCTCCTTCAGGGTGAACTCGCCGTTGTGGGACACCCCCACCAGGGCGGGGTAGGTCGTGGCCCGGACGAGACCGATGACCTCCCCACGCGTGACAACGACGAACATGGGGACAGCAGCACCGCAGTGGCGGCAGATCGTGGGGCGGGTCATGGTAGCTCCTAGAGAGGTCACTTGGGTTTGGGCTCAGGCTGAGGCATGCAGTGAAGCACCCAGCAGACGAGGTAGATGACTGAGAGGCCGTAGATGAGGGTGCGCACGGGGGTCTCCTAGAGCGAAGGCCAGGGCCCGAGGACCCTGACCCAAGGTGGGTGGGCTGCTACTTGAGCGCCAGCTGGCGGCGGTACCAGGCGGGGTAGCTCTTCTTGGCCTCGGGGAGGCTGAGCATGGTGAAGATCTGCTCGTTGCTCTTGCCGGCGAGGATGAGGGTGCGGATCTGACCGGCGAGGCCATTGCCGTTGGGGGCCTTGACGGCGGGGGTCTTCACGGTCTTGGGGGCCTTGACGGTGGGGTGCAAGAACTCATCGACCTGCGCGAGGTTGATGGTCAGGCCGCGACCGGTGTTGGTGATGAACTCGCTGTAGTGGCTCTTGTCCATCCCCTGCTTCCGGAGGTACGAGGTGGCCGCGTCGCGGGTGTTGAAGGTCTTGAGGGTGGAGGTGTTGGCGCTCATGGCGTCTCCTGTGAGGTGTGGGTGGTGGGTGACTGGCTTGCTACATCTTAATTGTAGGTCATTTTGGGGCGTTGTAAACCTTTATTTTCAATTTATTTTCAGACCAACCGACGCAGCTTGTTGGCGACGTCGAGGATCAGGTCATTGGCGTCAAATTCGTTATCAATCCAGATCTCGACCAGGTCCTTGGTGGTGAGGGTCTCGTCATCACCGATCTCTGAGTTATTGAGATCCTGAATCACCTGCAGGGCAAAGACATCGAGCGGGTCCACGTTGAGAGACTGGAGGAACTTCTGAGCTTGGCGGATCTTG
>SESD01000183.1_pt1 | contig 38820 bp, 41 predicted proteins | sample 3171411 | NCBI WGS metagenome assembly SESD01 (sample SAMN06051880, study PRJNA518727) | freshwater metagenome | biome: subpolar coniferous forest; feature: holomictic lake; material: water; isolation source: holomictic Lake 442, 16.5 m depth | place: Canada: near Kenora, Ontario | collected...
ATTGGCCCGTGACTGTACTTGAAGATTGGCCTGGCGCGACAAGCGTCGAAGATTCTCGTCGTGAACGTCGGGAACGCTTTCGGCTCGTTGTGATAGCTCGACAATGGTGCGCACCCCGGCGGTCTCTAATTCCTGTCGGTCCGCTTGGCGAATGTTCGCCACGTACACCAGGGAATCACGCTCGCGCCACTCTTGCTCGCAGGTAGATTGAAAATCACAAATTTCGCAGTGGCGACAGGGCTCCGCCGAAGTGGCGATAGCGCTGATGTCCGTTTCGAGAACCGCGTCGAGTTGTTGGCGCAGACGGCGCCAATAAGGGCGGAACTGTTCGACAAGCAGAGATTCGGTGGCCCCCGATCCCAACCAGAGATGCATCTCTCGTGGGGGTAGACCGAGGAGAGATTCCAAGGCATCGCCGTAGAAACACAGCTGCAGGACGTGACCGGGCTTGCCTTCGGTGCGCGTCAACTTCGCATCGACGGGTTCGTACGCGGCGTAACCCTCTTCGGGTTCTTTGACCTTCACCAGAAAGTCGGCGATACCCCGAACGCCTTCGTGCACGAAAGGCATCTGGTAAATAACGTCATGACCCATTTCCATGGGATTGCCAATGCGTTTTACCCACTGGGCGAAGGACTCGCTGGGGTTTCGACCGGGAACGAAATAGATTGATTTGCCTTGGTTTTCTAGATCACTCAGACAATTTCGTTCGTGGGTGTTGCCCTTTTCGTTCAACAGTCGGGCCAAGGGGTTGAGAGGCAAAATGGTGACGTCGCGGATACCCGATTCGACCTGATTGCGGAGGTTGAGGGAGTGGGCACACTCCAACCACGCGGTGATTTTCGAAGGGGTTAACAAGCGTTCGGTCATTCATTCTCACAGTACGGGGTTTACGTGGCTCCCATGAACCACCCACTAATGATGACCCCGGCCTGTGACAGCTTCGCACAGTAGCCTCAAGTGATGAGTTGGTATCGCGCCACCATTGCCCCACGCCTCATTGACCGTCTCATGGGCGCTCCACTCTTTGCCAAGGGGCGACAGATCATCTGTGCCGAGCTCTCGGGAACGGTGGTGGAGATTGGTTTTGGTTCGGGTCGCAATGTGCCCTTCTACCCGGCAGCGCTGTCCAAGGTCTACGCCGTAGAGCCCTCTTCTCTGGCACGCGAGCTCGCGCTGGTCCGCATCGCGGCCTCCTCGGTTGAGGTGGAGTTCGTGGGTGTGGTCGGAGAATCCGTTCCCCTGCCTGACGCCTGTGCCGATCATGCACTGTTGACCTTCACCTTGTGCAGTGTGCAGGACCCCGCACAAGTCCTGTCGGAAATTCGACGCCTGCTGCGACCCGGTGGGCGTCTCTATCTCTTAGAGCACGGCCTCGCTCCGACGTCCAAGGTGCAAAAGTGGCAACATCGTTTAAATCACTTCGAAGAAGTGGTGGCCGATGGCTGTCAACTCATTCGCGATCCCCTGCAACTCTTAGAGGCAGCCGGCTACAGCCTTGAGCGCGTGACCCAGCGTTTCCCGGGGAAGCCCACCCCGTGGACTTACATCACCATGGCCACGGCCACTCCATAAAGAACTAGTGCGGGGTCACGAGTTGGTGCAGGGCGTCACCCGACAGCCGATAGGTCGTCCACTCATCCAGCGCCTCGGCGCCCAGTGAGGTGTAAAAGGTAACGGCTGGTTCGTTCCAGTCGAGCACGGACCACTGAAAGCGGTGGTATCCGTGGTCCACACAAACTTTCGCCAAATGACGCAAGACTGCGGTGGCGTAACCACGACCGCGGAAGGACTCGCGAATGAAGAGATCTTCGAGGTGCACGCCGTGCGTTCCCGTCCAGGTGGAGTAATTCACGAACCAGATGGCGCAACCCGCAATCTCGCCCTTCTCGCTCTCGACCATTTCACAGAAAACCTGAGGCTTGTTCCCGAAGAAACTCGCGCGTAATTGTTGCTCGGTAGCCTGCGCCAAGTGTGGCGCTCGTTCGAAGTCGGCTAATTCTCGGATGAGCAGGTAGATCTCGGGGAGATCCTCGACGCGTGAGGAACGAATCAGCATCGCTCCTACCGACCGGGAATGGGGTGCGTGTAATAGATGGAGTGCGTGGTGGTGGCTCCGAGACGGTGTTCGGCGAGCTCGCGATACTCCGGTGAGTTCCACCACGCGAGCAGGGCCTCTTCGTTGTCGAATTCGATCATGACGGTGCGGCCCGTGTCGTGAGTGCCTTCTAAGACCACGGGTTGGTCGTCGTAGGTGAGAAAGCGCCCCCCGTGGGCTTTGAGAATGGGGAAGAAGCCCTTTTCGTAGCGGTGGTAGCCCTCAGGGTCATTGACCGTGAAGTGGGCCACAAATCGAACGGTGTCAGCCATGGGAATTCTCACTTTCGTTAGTTTGGAGAGTCGCTTCCGCCAGTCGTCGCGGGGCAACTCCGAACCTCTTCTTGAGATCCAAGGAGGGCTTTTCCACCACGCGCCAGCTCAACCACGCGAAGGGCAGCGTGAAGACGAAAGAGGCGATAATCACCGGATAGGGACCGAAGTGCACGTAGTGACCCGTCCAGCTGAAGCGCACCACATTCCACAACAAAACCATTTGAGTGATGGGCCAGCCGTAGATATAGACGCCATAGGAAAGGTCGTTCTTCGAACCCACCTTGGTGAAGGGCACGTGGAGCCCTAACCAGATAACTGCGTAGGCCAAGAAGGGGCCGCCCACGAATACCGGAGTGAAGGTAAAGCCCGGGATGCGGGTCGCCGTCGCAAAAGGCAGTAAGAGGAAGGTGACGTACACCGCCAGCCCTGCGAGAGCCCACCACTTCGAATCGGGAAGTTTGTCGCGATACACGTAGATGGTGGACCCGGCGAGAAAGAGAGAGAGGAACTGCAAGAAATTAAACAGGTTTAAGTTGCTCAGTACATTGAACGTTGTGGCCCCGTAGGGGATGAAAGAAAAAACTGTGCCCACGGCCCACAACGCGACCGTCACAATCAGCAGGACGAATCGGCGGCGTGCCGCACCGCACCGCACGAGAGCCAGTACCACGAAATAGCAGCAGAACTCGTAGAACAAGGTATAGAGAGGGCCATTCCAGATGGGGAAATAGCTCATGGGTGACTTGCCGATAAAGCTCTGTTGGGTAAAGGGGTTCGAAAGAAGGGCGTTCTTCCAGAAGTACGACCACGGACCTGGATCCAAACCTAAGTAATTTCCGTACGAGGCCCCCACCGGATAGGCGTGACGGTGATAGATGTAACCCAGGACCCACGCAGTAAGGGCGAGGCAGGCCAACAGGCCAGGGAAGATACGAAGTATCCGGCTCACGGTGAATCGCCAGGCTGTGCTGCGCACCGCGGATTCCGTGATCAAAAAACCACTCAGAACAAAAAATCCACCCACGGCAATTTGACCCACGCTGCAGTGATTGACCAACTCGTACGATAAGCCCTCAAGACCGGCGGCGTGAGAGAGAAGTACTGCGGCCGCCAGAACAATACGAAGAAAATTAAAACTATTCGGTCCTTGGTGATACTTCTCGCCCAGCGTGGGTCGCAGAATGATGGCGTTTTCGGACATGAACTCAGCCTACGAGTCTCTTGAGACGCAAGCTCGGTCTCTCCACGATCCACCAACTCGCCCACGCCACCGGAATGGTGATGGCCCACGAAATCAACATGAACGGCAGCGCGCCCCAGCGGGCGAAATTCCACTCGAGAAGAAACAGGGTCACCGGCCAGCCGTAGATGTAGATACCGTAGGAAATATCGTTGCGGCGTCCCCACCGTGAGAGGGGCAAGTGCAGGCCGAGCCAAATAATGGCGTAGGCCATGAGTGGCAGGGTGATGTCGATTGGCGTGAAACTAAACGTTGGGTAGCGGTTGTGGGCGTAGGGAAGGAATGCACTGGCCAGAAAGCCACCACCGCAGACGAGGGCGAGCCAGCCAGAATCCGGAATGCGGTCACGATACAAATAGATGCAACCCGCCGTGAGGAAAAGATACGAAAAGCGAATCATGTCTTCCATGCGAGTGAGATAGAAGACGCTGAAGGTGTGCGCTCCCCACGGAGTGAGCGAGGCCACCACCACGAAGAGCCACAGGCACACGGTGATTCCCACAATGACCTGGCGACGCCACTCGGCCGTCGCCTTCACCACGACCAAGGTGATGAAGTAACAGACGAACTCGTAGAACAAAGTCCAGATAGGGCCGTTCCAATCGCGGGGATAGGCCAAGGGAGTTCTTCCAATGGCCATTTGCGACTGGATGGGACTGGGGAGCAAGGCGTTGTTCCAGAAGTAACCCCAGGGGCTGGGGTGAATGTGGAGGTAACTGCCGTAGCCACCGGCTCGAGGGGTGACGTGATGCCAATAGACGTATCCGGCAACGAAGGCGATCAGGGCCAAACACACCAGCAGCCCGGGAAAGATACGCAGGATTCTGGCCCAGGTGAACTTGGGAACCCCGCTGCGCACTGCGCTTTCCATGATGAGGAAACCACTAATAATGAAGAAGCCGTAGAGACCCATTTCCGCCACGGTGAACCCCTTGATGGCGCCCGTCCACTGGATAAAAAGGGCCATACCGGCGGCGTGGGAGACCAGAACGGCGGAGGCAAAAATCAGGCGGAGAAAGTTAAAGCTGTTGGACGAGGTGTGGTAGCTCTGCCCGAGGGTTTTCTCCGGTGGGCGCGACAGCAAGGACACGACACACGATAACAGTTGGCCCTCAAAATGACCTCCTCTCCCTCGTCGCGCCCTTCTCGTGACGGGGGCTAATCTTCAGTCCATGACAACTGAACTCATTCCCCTGTGCACCGCAACGGCCACCTTGTCGGACCCCATTTTTGTGGGAGACGGCCCTAAGGGCATGCGCCTGATTTTCGAAATCACGGACGTCGTCGTTGCGGGTGAACGTCTCACGGCCACGATGATCGGCAAAGCCGGAGCTGACTGGATCACCTTGGTCGCTGGGACCGGCACCCTCGACGTGCGCGTAGCCGTTCAAACCGATGACGGTGCCATCATCTTCGTTCAGTACACCGGTCGTACCGACATCTCCGCCGGTCTGGACGCACCTAAGTACGTCGCGCCCACCTTCGAAACGTCCGACCCCCGCTACGCCTGGTTAAACAATGTCCAAGCCGTGGGCAAGGGCTTTACCGAAGGCAACACCATTACTTACGAATGGTTTGAAGTTCGTTAATGAAAATTCGTAATCGCGTCACCGATCTTCTCGACATTGAATTTCCGATTCTCCAGGCCCCGATGGGTTGGATTGCCCGCAGCCAACTCGCCAGCGCGGTTTCCAACGCCGGTGGCCTCGGCATTATCGAAACCTCGTCGGGGGAACTCGATGCGGTCAAGGACGAAATCGCCAAGATGCGCGAACTCACGTCGCGCCCCTTCGGTGTAAATATCGCTCAGGCCTTCGTGCGCGATCCCCACATCGTGGAATTTGTGGTCGCCCAGGGCGTGAAGTTTGTGACGACGTCGGCGGGTGACCCCACCAAATACACCGCTGCCCTGAAGGACGCGGGCCTCACCGTCTTTCACGTTGTCCCCACATTGGCCGCCGCCTTGAAGGCGGTGGACGCCGGAGTGGATGGCCTCGTGGTCGAAGGCAGCGAAGGGGGTGGGTTCAAGAACCCCAAGGACGTCGCCACCATGGTGCTCTTGCCCCTGGTCTGTTCCAAGGTGGACGTTCCGGTGATTGCTGCCGGTGGCATCGTGGATGGCGCCAGCATGGCCGCCGCGTTCGCCTTGGGCGCCGAAGGAGTACAAATGGGCACCCGTATGGTCTCCGCCGCCGAATCCCCCGTGCACGAAAACTGGAAGAACGCCATCGTTAATGGCGCCGAGACCGACACGGTGTTCTTGAACCGTTTCTCGCGCCCCGCTCTGCGCGCCCTGCGCACGGAACGCACTACCCGCCTCGAACACGAGGACAACGTGTCGATGGCGGAGTTCGGCACGGTCAAGGATCTCTACTTTGGTGGTGACCTCGAAGCGTCCATCGCCCTCGGTGGGCAAGTGATGGGTCGCATCGAGAAGGTGGAGCCGGTGGCCACGATTCTTTCACGCACCATGCAGGAGTTCTCCGACACCGTGGAACGTTTGCACCTTCGTTACCCTCGCGGCTAAGCAGCGAGGCGTCTTTCCGTCGCCGGCAGGCTTCTCACTAACCTCTCTAGTTGTGGACCCGCAGAAAATAATTCTCTTCTATAAGTTCACGCCCCTCGCTGATCCCGAGGCCATTCGACTGTGGCAGCGAACACTCTGCGAAGAGTTGGGGCTGAAGGGTCGCATTCTGATCTCCCCTCACGGCATCAACGGCACCCTCGGTGGTGACATGAAGTCGGTAGCCATCTACATCAAAAAGACCAAGGCTTACCAGCCCTTCAAGAGCACCGACTTCAAGTGGTCGGAAGGGACGGGGAACGAATTTCCCCGACTCGTGATCAAGGTTCGCGACGAGGTGGTCTCCTTCGGTGCGCCGCAGGAGCTCGAAGTGGATGAACGTGGCGTGGTGGGTGGTGGCCAACACCTCAGCCCCGAGCAGCTACACGAACTCGTAGAGCGAAGAGGAGACGAGGTGGTCTTCTTCGATGGACGCAATGCCTTCGAAGCCAAGATCGGCAAGTTCAAGAACGCCATCGTGCCCCGCGTCGCCACTACCCGTGATTTCGTAAAAGAAATTGACGCGGGAGCCTTCGATAATCTCAAAGACCAGCCCATCGTGACCTATTGCACGGGGGGAATTCGTTGCGAAGTCTTGAGTTCCCTCTTGAAGAAACGTGGCTTTTCCGAGGTCTACCAACTCGACGGCGGCATCGTTCGCTACGGCGAGAAATACGGCGACCGGGGGCTCTGGGAAGGTTCCCTCTATCTCTTTGACGCCCGCATGCACCAAGAATTCAGCGAGGACGTGGTCACCTTGGGGCGCTGCGAGCGCTGTGATGGGCCCACGCATCAGTTTTATAACTGCGCGAATCTGCTGTGTCGTAAATTGATCCTCTTGTGCGCGACCTGCGCCGTCGACAACGTCAGCACCAACTGTCGGCCGGAGCACGCCGAGCTATGAGTCGCGGAGCGCTCGCCCTCGTCGGCTCGGGTGAATACCTCGAAGCCATGGCCGGCCTCGAGGCCTCTCTCTTGGTGGGCCGACCACCTCGCTACGTCCAGATCGCTACGGCGGCGGTACCCGACGGACCACGCGTGGTCGCGAAGTGGTGGCGGCTCGGTGGCGAACAGGCACGTCGCCTTGGGGTCACCGCCGTCACGATTGATATTGCCTCGCGTGACGACGCGAATAATCCCGAAGTCGTTGAACAGATTCGCGGCGCGGGTCTGATCTACCTCTCCGGCGGGAAGCCCGACTTTTTGGCCACTACTCTCCGCGCGACCTTGGCGGCGACAGTTATCGAGGAGGAGTGGCACGGCGGCGCGGCGTTGGCTGGTTGCAGCGCGGGGGCCATGGTGATGGCCCCCACCGTTCCTCATATCCGTCGACTCGGTGAGAGCGAGACCCTGGGCTTGAATTGGACTCCTCATCTCAGAGTAATCCCACACTTTGATTACTTCATTGGGAGTGACGACACGAAGGTCATGGACGTATTGCACTCTCTCGATGACGCCGTGGTGGCCTGTGGGGTCGACGAGATGACGGCCCTCGTCCACCGTGACCAGGAATGGCGCGTGGCGGGCGAAGGCTGCGCCACCTTGGTCATCGACGGGGTCATTCAGCGCTTCTCCGACGGCGAACTCATCCCCCTCCCTCGGTTGAACTAGTTCGAAGGGCCTTTCGGCCCTGAGAACTACGATGTACCAAACCGAAGTGAGGAAGAACATGGACCCCATAACCGTCATTGTCGAAATCCCCCGTGGATCAATGAACAAGTACGAGTACGACCACGAGACGCACGCCATGACCTTGGACCGTCACCTGATTGTGGCCATGCAGTACCCCGGCGAATACGGCTTCGTTCCCGACACCCTCGCGGGAGACGGTGACCCTTTGGACGTCGTGGTCCTCACCGAGTTCCCCACCTTCCCCGGATGCCACATCACCGTGAAGCTTTTGGGCGTGTGTGTGATGACCGACGAAAAGGGTGAAGACGCCAAGCTCATCGCCGTGCCGACCTACGACCCGAAGTGGAAGTCGGCCAACGACATCACCGACGTGCCCCGCGACATCTTGGACCGCATCCAGCACTTCTTTACCACCTACAAGGACTTAGACGAAGGCAAGTGGGTCAAGGTCGAGCAGTACTTGGGTCGCGACGCCGCCCTCAAGGAACTCGCAGACTCCCGCGCGCGTTTCCAGCACTAGCTCGTGACCATTCGCGTTCTCGGCACGACCTGGTGCGGTGATTGCACGCGGGCGAGGGCTTTCTTTGACGCCCACCAGGTTTCCTACCAGTGGACGGATATCGAAATCGATGACGGCGCCGCGGCCGAAGTGGAGGCCCATAACGGTGGCCATCGAATTGTCCCGACGATTTACTTTGACGGCGGCGCCATTTTGGTGGAGCCGTCCAACGAAGAGCTCGCCGCCCAGTTGGGAATCTAACGCTTTTTCTTAATCGGGATCTTGGTGTTGTCCACGACCAGGGTGAGGTAGTCCGGCCGCATGCGGCGCACCACGTGCTCTTCGCAATGCTCGTTCATGATGGTGATGCTGCCCTCGCGCCAGACCATGGGTCCGTAGGTTCCTGAGCCGGTGGCGTAGAAGGCGGCCAGTTCGAGAGCCACAACTTTGGCCTCGACGACCGAGTCCGCAAAAATCGCGAAATCCCGCTTGTGCCGCCCGTGTCGTCCCATTACTTGCCACATCATTCTTCTAGTGAACCACCGGGCTGTGACATTTCGGCCGGGGGAAGGCTGGGTGAAGGTCTGTTAGGATAAATCGTCGCACGGTGGGGCACCACCTCCTCGTGCGATGTATGGACCTGTGGTGCAGCCTGGAGTGCACGCCGCCCTGTCAAGGCGGAGGTCGCGGGTTCAAATCCCGTCAGGTCCGCTGGGAGCCCTTGGGGGCTCCTAGTTGGTCGAGTAGCTCAGTTGGTAGAGCGCGCGCCTGAAAAGCGTGAGGTCACCGGATCGACGCCGGTCTCGACCACCAGTAACGCAGTACCACCGGAGAGTGTCAACGGCGACCTCTCCGCTGGTGTGCAACGACGCGTCGGGGCACTCGCGCGATCGCAGCTCACCACGCTTCCTGTTCTAGGGTGATTCCGTGAGCTCATTACCTTCCCTGACGCCCGCGTTTCGGAGCCACGACCCTCAGGTCCCGTGGCCCACCACCGCCTGGCCGGAGAACCTCCTCCCCTCCGACCACGACATCACGGCCGTGGTCAACGAGGCCTTTGACGATTGCTCCTTCGGCGAGACGCACGCCGTCATCGTGATTCAAGGTGGAAAAATTCTCGCCGAGCGCTACGGGGGCCACCTGGTCTTTTTCGACCGCGACCCGGAGCCCATCACCGCCGAGAGCACCCTGATCTCGTGGTCTATGGGCAAGTCCATGTTGCACTTCGTTCTCGGCACCTTGGTCGACGCCGGACAATTGGACCCCGACGCTCCCGCACCGGTGCCGGAATGGGCGGACCCTGCGGACCCCCGTCGCGCCATCACCATCCGTCACCTACTCCGAATGCGCGACGGCTTGGATTTCAAGGAAGAATATTCACTCGACCAGCCCAGCGACGTTATTCAGATGCTCTTCGGTGATGGCCAAGAGGACATGGCCAGTTTCACTGCGAATAAGCCTCTGGCCCACGCCCCGGGCAGTTTCTACAACTACTCCAGCGGCAGCACCAACCTGCTCTCGCGCATCGTGGCCGACCGCGTGGGCTACGGCGACAACTACGAGGCCTATCTGCGCAAGGTTCTCTTTGGACCCCTGGGCATGAACTCAGCTATCCCGAAGTTTGACGCGCAGGGAGTTTTCGTCGCCTCGAGTTTCGTCTACGCCACGGCGCGCGATTTCGCCAAGTTCGGACTTCTGTATTTGCGCGGCGGCGAATGGGAGGGGCGACAACTCGTCACTCGCGGCTGGGCCGGTGAGGCCCAAATCCCCGTCAGCCCCGACGAAGATAATTTTTACACGCAGCACTGGTGGGCCAACGCTGACCGCTTCGGCAGCTACTGGGCCAACGGTCACGAGGGGCAACGCATTATTTGCTCCCCCGTCACCGACACCGTGATCGTGCGACTGGGGAAAACCGACGAGCCGGACTACCCCGCCCTACGACAGTGGTGGGACCGACTCCTCGAGAGTCTGGACCGTCGCGCGGCAGCCGAGGGCCATCACCAGCAGTGAACTGCCCAAAAGGGCATTGCGCGCCACGAACACGGCGAGTGAGGTGGCGGTGAGCCCGTGCGCGGTGAAATTACCGTCGCGCATCTTGTCCCAGGGGATGACTAAACACCCGAGGGCCAGAATGGTTGCCCATCGCAGGGCCACGAGATCCCACAGCTCGTACAGCACGACGAGCAGCAGTGGTGCCCAGACGAAGTAGTGATCCCAGACCACCGGCACGCCAAACACCGCCCCCATGCACAAGACCACGAAGGACGCGACCTCTCGCCGTGCTCGCCACAGTCGATGCGCACTCCACGCACTCAACAACACCGCCGCCACGCAGGCCACGCTCCCCACCAGCGCCAGGTGACCGGAGAAGGGTGGGCGATAGAAGAAGCTGTAAAGACTCGACGAATTACTACGCCAGTGATTGCGATGGAAGAATCGCGTCACTTCTTGGCCATTCAACAATTTGTGAAAAAAGAAAGTACGCGAATAGCTCGGCCACGCCCACCAGGCCAGAGCGCTGACCACCATCCAGGTGGAAATGGCGGTGCCGGCGGCGCGCCATTCACGACGCCACAACATGACGAGGACGAAGAGCGCCGGATAAATCTTGATGGCGGCCGCGATGCCGGTGGCCACACCACGGCCGTAGCGGTAACGACCGAGGTAATCCACCGCCACCAGGGCCATCAAAATAGATCCCACCTGACCGAGACTCAGCAAAATACTGATGGCGGGGAAGACCACCACCGACGCCACCGCGAGCCACACCCCCCAGCCCCAGGCCCGCTTCGCTCCGAGCTGCACGCTGCGCGCGAGAGCGGTGGCGAGGACGTAACTCAGGGACGCCAGCGACACCACGGACCACCACCAACGAGCGAGAGCGAAGCTGGTCCACCGCAAAGGTGCAAAAAGAAAAAGGGCGGCCGGTGGGTAGGTGAAATACTGATTGTGATCCGCCCCGTACAACAGACCTCGGGGAGCCCGCCACACGTCGCGATAACGAGTTAAGAGATCTTGAAAACCTTTGGCGTAGTAGCCGCTAAAGAACCAATTGTGATCGGGAGCCCACCAGGCGCAGAGCGCACTCATACCCCACAGGGCGAGAACGCCGGTGACCACCAAGGTCCAGGACCCCGGTCGTGCGCGATCGACCTTAGGCACCCTCATAGGCGAAGCCTAGGTCGGGGGCCGTAAACAGGGCGCGAAAGGGTAGGCCTTCCGCAGCGGCCATCGCCGCCACGGTGCCGCCACGGTCCACCACCGCCGAGAGCAGGACCACGGTGGCACCAAATTCCTGCACCACGTGGGCGGCTTCCATCAAGGATGTTCCCCGCGTCACGGTGTCTTCGGTGATGATGACGTGATCACCGGGTAGCAGGGACCCGGCGATGCGACCGCCCGCGCCGTGGTCTTTAGCTTCTTTGCGCACGCTGAAGGCGCGTAGCGCCCGGCCCTGGGCGGCAGCCACTCCCGCAGTGATGAAAGAGACGCCGTCCGCGCCCATGGTCAGGCCACCAATGGCGGTGGCCTCACGCGGCACGATCTCCAGCATCGCGACCGCCACGTCCAGCATCACTTCGGGGGCGCAGATGGTTTGCTTCGAGTCAATGAACCACGTCGACTCGCGTCCCGACTTCAAAATAAAATTTCCTCGTTTGACCGAGTGCTCGAGCAGGTGCTCCAGGACTCGACTGCGGGCGTCGCTCATAGGAGTTGGACCTTTCGTGAACCAGCGGTGACGTGACCCACTCTGGTGGCGGTGATTCCGTGAGCCTGCGCCACGTCGATGACGGTGTTCACGGACGACTCGTCGACGCAGAGGGTCATCCCCAGCCCACAGTTAAAGACGCGCACCATTTCTTCGGCACTGACGTCACCACGGCGCTGAATCTCGAAGAAAATTTCTGGCGTCACAAAACTATTCATGTCAATGACCGCGTCGAGATGGTCGGGCAAGGCACGAGGGACGTTGCCCACAATGCCGCCACCAGTGATGTGCGCGACCGAGTGCAGGTCCGGTCCGATGACGCGCCGCAATTCGGTAATGGCCGGAACGTAGATGACCGAAGGGCGGAGCATTTCCTCCAGCAAGGTGGTGTCCGCTCCGGCCCAGGCCGGTTGGTGCAGTTGATCTTCGCGACCCTCTACCAATACCCGACGAGCGAGGGAGTATCCGTTGGAACGCAGTCCCGGTGAGGCGAAGCCCACAATGGCGTCGCCCTCACGTACCAAGTGTCCGCCGAGTTCGCTGTCGCGCTCGAGAACACCCACCGCGAAGCCGGCTACGTCCAAATCGTCGGGGCGCATCACGCCAGCGTGTTCGGCCGTTTCGCCACCCACCAGAGCGGCGCCGGCGCGTCGGGCACCGACGGCGATACCGCTCACCAGTTCTTCGAGACGAGCGGGATCGAGTTGCCCGACGGCGACGTAGTCCAAGAGAAAAAGAGGCTCCGCTCCCACGCAGGCCAAGTCGTCGACCAACATCGCGACGAGGTCGATACCGACGGTATCGAAGCGATTGGCCAATCGAGCAATTTCTAGTTTCGTTCCCACGCCGTCCGCTGACGACACCAGCACGGGGCGCTGGTAGCGGGCGGTATCGAGGGCGAAGAGGCCACCGAAGCCACCAATACCTCCCAGCACCTCGGGGCGATTGGTCGAGGCCACCATGGCCGAAATGCGCTCTACCGCTTCGTCCCCATTTTCGATGGAGACTCCCGCCCCCGCGTAGGTGGCGCCACCGGACAGACCCGCGAGGAGACGACTCACGAGTTTTCTCCGCGTCGACCAATGCCCACCGGCACGGAAGTGGGGTAAGTGCCGGTCAAACAGGCATCGCAGCATTCGTCCGTAATCTGAATGGCCGCTCGCAGATTCTCGAGGGTGATGAACTCCAGCGAATCGCAGTCGATGGCCACGCGCATCTCTTCCACGCTGTGCGTGGCGGCCAGAAGATCGTCGCGACGTGGGGTGTCGATGCCGTAATAGCACGGCCACATGAAGGGTGGTGAGGAAATGCGCAAGTGCACTTCCGCCGCCCCCGCATCGCGCAACATAGCCACCAGGGCCTTGGTCGTGGTGCCCCGCACGATGGAGTCGTCGACCACAATCAGGCGCTGACCGGCGATGTTTTCGCGCAGCGGATTTAACTTGCGACGGACCGCGGTCGCGCGCGCGTTTTGGTCGGGCGCAATAAAGGTGCGCCCGATGTAGCGATTTTTCACCATGCCGTAGCCGAAGGTAATCCCGGACGCCGCGGCGTACCCCTCAGCGGCGGGCACTCCCGAGTCGGGCACCCCGACGACGAGGTCGGCGTCGACGCGTGACTGGCCGGCGAGTAATTCACCCATGCGCTTGCGGGCGGTGTGAACTTGGTGACCCATCAAATAGGAATCGGGGCGAGCGAAATAGACGAACTCGAAAATGCAAAGTTTCTCTGACGGCGACGCTGGTTCCATGATCTGTCGTGCGACCACGCCGTCGGTGGTGAGCTTCACCATTTCCCCGGGACGAATTTCGCGCACGTAGGCCGCCCCCATGATGTCCAAGGCCGGAGATTCCGAAGCGACGACCCAGCCTTCCGGGGCGTCCTCGGTACCTAAGCGGCCCAAGCACAAGGGACGGAAACCAAAGGGGTCGCGGATGCCGTAGATGGCGTCGCCTTCCAGCACGGCCAGGGAATACGCACCTTCCAAAGTGGGAAGAACTTCTCCCAACGCCTCTTCGAGCGAGGCCCCCGCGTCCACGCGCATCGCCAGCAGTTCGGCAACCAGATCAGAGTCCGACAACATTACGCCGGGCAGGATTCCCGCCTCGCGGGCGAGCTCTTCGGTATTCGTCAGGTTGCCGTTGTGACTAATGGCAAATCCGTAGTGGCCCGCGGAACGATAGACGGGTTGGGCCGCGGTCCAGTTCGCGCTGCCCGACGTGGAGTAGCGCGTGTGTCCGATGGCGAAACTTCCGCGCAAGCTCATCAAGGTGCGTTCGTCGAAGACTGAAAAGACCAAACCGTTGTCCTTCATGACGGTGATGGACTCACCGTCGAAGGTCGCCATGCCGGCGGATTCTTGACCGCGGTGTTGGAGGGCGAAGAGGGCGTCAAAGCACCAGTGGGCTACGGGTCGATTCGGAGCGACAATCCCCACCACTCCGCAGGCTTCCTTCATCAGTGCTCCACTGTAGGGGTCACATGACGCGTTATCACCTCTTCAGTCTCGCACACCACCACGGCCACCGTGGCAGGGTGGCGGTACGCTGGGAAGGTGATTGACCTCCATACCCACTCCACCTTCTCGGACGGTTCCGACAGTCCGACGGTGCTGGCCCGACGGGCCGCCGAGATCGGTCTGAACGCCATTGCCCTGACCGACCACGACACCACCGACAGCCACGAAGAAATGGCCGCCGCCTGTGCGGAACACGGGATTGAGCTGGTGCCGGGAGTCGAAATTTCCCTCAAAGACACCGAGTTTCGCCGGTCGCGCGCGGACGGATCGACCGAAATCGCCGGCGTCCACGTCTTGGCCTATTTCCTCCCCCTCGACGCCCAGCATCCCTTGCAGCAAAAGCTGACCCAGCTCCGCAGTGACCGCGACGGGCGCAACCACGCCTTGGTGCTGCGCCTCCAGGAACTGGGATTCGAGCGCGTCACCTACGAACTGGTGGAAAGCTTCGCGGGGAACCCTCACAACATTGGCCGCCCCCACTTCGCCGCCGCCATGCACGACCAACACCCCGAAATAGTGGGTGCCCCGAGCCCCGAAAACACCGGACGACTCTTCGTGGACTGGCTGGGCAACAGCGGTCAGGCCTACATTCCCAAGTCGGAAATGACCATCGAGGACTTCGTCGGCGCGGCCGCCGGAACATCGACTTTTTTCTCCATTGCCCACCCCCTCGTGAGTTACGTGCCCGGAGCGACCGATAACGAAATTTCCGTACAGATGCCCCGCATCATTGGCTCACTCCGCGAACGCGGTTTTCGTGGGGTCGAAGCGCACTACGGTGGCTCGTCGCCGGAAACGAGATCGCTGATGGTGCGCCTGACGCGCAACGAGGGGCTCATCCCCACCGGTGGCAGTGACTACCACGGATCTTTCAAGCCCGACGTTGATCTCGGTCGCGGACGCAGTGGCTCGTTGCACGTTGAGGACAGCGTCCTCGAAGAAATGAAGCGCGCGGTCGCCTAGGAAACGTGGCGGAGATCGTTGGTCAACGCTGACCCACGACGAGTCACTACTTCTTCCACCGAACACGACACGGCGTCACCCACGGTGAAGCGCTGCCCGCCCGCCATACCCAGGACCGTCATCGGTACTCCCGCCGTGTGTGCGCGCGCCGCGAAGGCTGCGAGGTTCGAGGTCGCCATCACGTAGCGTCCCGGTAGTTCGAAGAAGAGTTCGTCGCGGTCACAGCTGACATCGCAGACCAGCCCCACCCCCGTGGTCGCAACCATTTCGGCCAGCGCAACGCCGACGCCACCGCCGCCCACGTCGTGCACCGCCGTGACGTCGCTCGACTGACCGGCACAGATGGCGGCAATTTCGTCGCGCACGAAGTCGGTGCTGACGATGAAGTTGGTGGGGGCGAAAACGGGAATCGTGCCTCCCCGACGGCCGCGACGCGCAGCCCAGCGCGATCCACCCAGAAGCTGCCCCCCTGCGGCACGCTCGCCCACCAGCACCACGGTGTCACCCTCATGCCAGTTCCAGCCCGGAGGTGGCGCGACCAGAGATTCCAGAACGCCGAGTAGGCCGACGACCGGTGTCGGGTCGATGTCGTGACCACCCGACTCGTTGTAGAGAGAGACGTTGCCACCAACTACCGCGAGACCCAGAGCCCGACAGGCATCACCCATTCCGTCGACGGCTTCGCTGAGTTGCCACATCACTTCGGGGTGTTCGGGATTACCAAAATTCATGCAGTTCACGACGGCCGCGGGGCGAGCACCCACGCAGGCCAAGTTGGCCACCCCTTCGGCCACCGTCCACGCCGTTCCCTGACGAGGCTCCAACGCGCACCAGCGTGGGTTGGAGTCCGTCGACAGAGCGATGCCGCGCGTGGAGGCGGGTAGCCCCGGTCCCGCGAGACGCAGGAGCGCCGCGTCACGGCCAGGACCCACCACGGTGTTTAAAAAGAGTTGCGAGTCGTACTGGCGATACGCCCACGCGGGGTCGATCAACAACTCGAGGATTTCTTCCGTCAAGGAACCAGCGGGTTCGTTCTTAGGATCATCAGCCTGGAGCGCGTCCAAATTCGCGGGGCGCTGGCGGGGACGATCGTAGAGCGGAGCGTCGTCGGCCAGCGACTTGGCCGGTACTTCGGCGAGGATGGGGCCGTCGAAACCCTCGCGCACGCGCAGGTAACCCACCGTGCTGCCGTCGGCCTGCACCGTGGGCTCCACGACGTGGCCCACCACCGAGGCACGGACCTCCCACTTGGCACAGACCTCAGCGACTTCGGGCCAGTCCTGCGGCGTGACGATGGCCAACATGCGTTCTTGCGATTCCGAGGTCATGATTTCGAAGGCCTGCATACCGGCTTCACGTAGCGGAACAGCCGTCACGTCAAATTCCATCGTGACGCCACCCTTCGCGGCGGTTTCGGAGGAGGCGCAGACCAGCCCGGCGCCACCGAGATCTTGAATGCCCACCACCAGTCCACGATCGAGCAGCTCTAAGCAGGCTTCGATGAGACGCTTTTCTTCGTAGGGGTCGCCCACCTGCACGCTGGGTCGCTTGGCGTCATCGAGCGAGGCCGCGCCATCTTCACCCGAGAAGCCGGCCGAGGCCAAGACCGACACGCCACCGATGCCGTCGCGGCCGGTGGTTGATCCCAGCAACACGGCGTAGTTGCCCGGACCCGAGGCCACGCCCAACACGAGACGTTCTTTGGGCAGCGCACCCGCACACAACACGTTCACGAGTGGATTGGCGCTGTAGCACTCGTCGAAGGTGAGTTCGCCACCGATAGTCGGCACCCCCACGGAGTTGCCGTAGCCAGAAATTCCTGCGACCACGCCTTCGACCAGCCAGCGAGTACGTGCGTCCGTCAAGGGACCAAAGAATAAGGGGTCCATCACCGCGAGTGGCCGCGCTCCCATGCTGAAAATATCGCGCAGGATGCCGCCGACCCCGGTGGCCGCACCTTGGTAGGGCTCAATCGCCGAAGGGTGATTGTGACTCTCAATTCGGATCGCTACGGCGATGCCGTCGCCCGCGTCAATCACGCCGGCGCCTTCGCCGGGACCGACCAACACGCCCTCGCCTTCCGTGGGAAGACGGCGTAAATGAATACGCGATGACTTGTAGGAACAGTGCTCGGACCACATCACGCCGTAGAGAGCGAGTTCTAAAGAGTTGGGCTCACGTTGCAAGACCGCGCGGATGTCGTCCAGTTCGCTATCGGTGAGGCCGAGGGCGCGGTGCAGGGGTTCCGGAGTGCTACTCACCCCTCCAAACTACTGCCCGCCCCCCGCGCGTCCTTCACTTTGCACTGCTGCGTAGGCCCACACATCGAAGTCGTCAAGATTGACCACGAGGTGCCCGCCGGACTCCAGCGCATCCACCAACTGCGCGCGGTGCTCGGTGGCGTGATGCACGGCTTGGGCAATCAGGGTCGAGCGCCATACGGTTTTCACTCCCTGTTCCATGGCTATGTCGATCCGCTCGTCGTCGTTGTGCGACTCGGCGAGGATGCGCCGGTCAAGTCCTTCGAGTCGCCGGGCTAGTACCGGCACATCGCTCATGGCGACGGGGGCGGTGACGTCGTCCCACGGTTTTACCCCCAGGCAATACACGAACCATTCGGCACCGTCGACAATATGGCGAAGTATGTGTCCTGCCGTCCACTCGGGATTCGTCATATACGCACTCAGGGCGACGTCGGGAGCCGTGGCCACGCGGGCAAAAATTGCCTGATTCGCCCACGCCATGTGCCCAACGAAAGATGAAGAGTCAATCGTCACGCGGTGTCCTTGACCTGATCGAGTTCGGCTCGCCGCGTCCACGCCCAGCGGCCAATGCCTATCGCCGCGAACAAGGTCAGGGCGTTGATTCCCAGTTCGACGAGTCCATTAGTGCCGGAGAACCACACCCGATGTTCCAGGTCGTAGAGAACGTCCATGCCGAAGAGATAAAAAGCTCCCCCCGATCCGAGTAGGAGCCAGAGGAGTGCGTACGAACTCTGACGACGCAGGGTGACGATGGACGCGAGCATCGTGAAGGTGAGCAAACCATCCGCCACAGGGAAGGAATTTTCAAAAGCCACATACACCGAGCTGTGTGCACTCGCCACGGCGGAGCGATCGGTAAACCACAAAATCCAATAGGCAAGCATGACGAGCGAAAGGGCGCCCAAAGCCCCGATCATGCGTCGTGAATTTTTCTTATCCATTGTGGAAAAACTTTCTACTTTCGTTTTCAGTATTTTGCCCGCCACGGCGACAATTGTGGGGCATGCCCACGCGAGTAGGGATTTGCTCAGTAGACGAGTAATTATAAAAAAATTCGATTATCGTTAAAAGTCCACCGTTGAATAAAAAGGAAGTTGACATGGCTACCCCCGTAAAAAAGTCATCCCCCGCCAAGGCGAAAGCCCCCGCCCCACAGAAGAAGCCCACTCGGACTCTGAGCGCTGATCACAAGGACAAGTTGGCCCAGGGACGAAATGAATCGCGCATCGTGAGTCGTTACCTCGAAGCTCTCGCTGCCGGCAAGGGCAAGCGTGGTCGCAAGCGCACCCCCGATTCCGTGTCCATGCAAATTGCCAAGATTGATCGTGAGATTTCTAGTGCGGCAGCCATCGCCAAGTTAGAACTGACGCAACGCCGTCTCGACCTCGTCGCCGAACTCGAACGTCTCTCGGTGCGCGTGGACATCGCGGAAGTCGAAAAGGCTTTCATCAAAGTCGCCAAGACCTACGCCCAGCGCACCGGAATCAGCTACGGCGCCTTCCGCACCCTGGGCGTACCGGCCGACGTATTGAAGAAGGCGGGAGTGTCGCGCGCTCGCGTTTAAGCGGCGACCGACAATCCCAGAAAACTCGCGAAGAGGACACGTCCGTCTTCGCTCCCCAGAAGTGCCGACATCGCCCGTTCGGGGTGCGGCATGAGGCCGACCACATTGCCGGCACGGTTCGACACGCCCGCGATGTCGTCACGTGAACCGTTGGGGTTCTGGGTGTAGGTCACCACTACTTGATCGTGCGCGTGCAGTTCGGCCAGGGTTTCGTCGTCGCAGGTGTACGCGCCCGAGAAATGATTAATGGGGATATCGAGTTCTTGGCCCACGCGCGCGCCCCGAGTCAATACCGAACGCACCGAACGCACCGCCAGGCGTGAGGGCTGGCAGAGAAAGGTAAGTCCACGATTTTTTTGCAGGGCTCCGGGAAGCAAACCCGCTTCGGTGAGTACCTGAAAGCCGTTGCAAATTCCCAGAACGGGGACTCCGGCCTCGGCCCGCTGGCCCACTTCTTCCATCACCGGAGAAAAGCGCGCAATGGCGCCGGGACGTAAGTAGTCACCGTGCGCAAAACCACCCGGCAAAACAATGGCGTCGTACCCCGACAGGTCGGTCCCGGTGTGCCAGACGAAATCCGACGTCCCGCCTAAGGCGCTCACCGCGTGGGCCGCGTCGTATTCACAATTTGAACCGGGGAACACCACCACCGCGACGTGGCTCACGAGACGGGCTCCACCGACGCGGTCGCGTCTTCAATCACGGGATTGGAGAGCAGGCGATCGGCTAAGGACAGAGCCTGTTCGCGCGCGACGTCGGCGTTGGCCGCATCGATATCAAAACGAAAGGCCTTGCCGGCACGCACGCTCGAGATTCCGGTGAATCCGAGGGCGGGGAGGGCCCGTTCGATGGTGGCTCCTTCGGGATCAGCGATCCCGGAACGGAGAGTGACTTCAACGAGGACGGAGAATTTCATCGTCTCGACCGTACCAGTCGGAGAGGCTCTTTCCGGTCACGCGTTCGTAGGCCGCGACGTAACGACGCGAGGTAATGTCCAGAATCTCGTCGGGCAGAGGCGGTGGGGGTGGCGTCCGGTCCCACGGCTGAGCCGACAGCCAGTCGCGGAAGGGTTGCTTGTCGAAGGCCGGAGGTACCTGACCGCGCACAATCTCGTCGCTCGGCCACATCCGCGACGAATCCGGCGTGATCACCTCGTCGCAGACCACTAATTCTCCGTCGACGAAACCCAGCTCGAATTTGGTGTCCGCCAAAGTAAGTCCGGCGGCGGCCAGGCGTTCACTGGCCCAGGTAAAGAGTCCCTGACAGAGGCTCTGGGCTTGAGCCAGGACCTCGTCGCCGACCAGAGTGGCCGCCGTGGCCAGGTCAATATTGAGATCGTGGCCCTCGTCGGCTTTGGTGGAGGGGGTGAACATTGGGGTGGGGAAAGGATCGGTCAATTCCATGCCGGTGGGAGCTGCCATGCCGTGCACGGTCCCCGACACCCGGTATTCGTCGTAGGCCTGACCGGCCAAACGGCCCCGCACGATGCATTCCAGGGGCAGCATCTGCGCCCGACGAACCAGCATGCTGCGCCCGTGCCAGTTGGTCTGCCCTACGAATCCGGGGGCGTAGTCCTCAATGACCGTGGGATCGCAACTCACTAAGGCCGTCGGAACCCGCGAGCCGGCGGAGCTGAGCCAGTAGTCGGTGAGGGCCGTCAGTACTCGTCCCTTGTGGACGATCGTTTCGTTCATCACCACGTCGAAGGCGCTCAGACGGTCCGACGCCACCATGAGGAGATGGTCGGGACCCACTTCATAGAGATCGCGGACTTTGCCGCGGTAGAGGTGGCGAGGTGCGAACTCAGTCACGCGGGAAGTTCTCCAGGGCCGTCAAGAAACGACCCCGATGAACGAGGAGTCGCTGCGGGTCGAACGCTTCCGCCGTGCGGGTCGCGCTCAAGGTCACCGCCGGGTCGGCCTCAATCACCGCACGGAAATTGGTCCGCGTATCGATGGCCGTGCGGGCCGCGCCTTGAACGATACGATAGGCCTCGTCGCGCGACAGACCCGAATCCACCAGGGCCAGCAACACACTCTGGCTGTACACCAAACCCAGGGAATTCACTTCGAGGTTTTCCCGGGCTCGTTCGGGGTGCAGGACCAGGCCATCCACCAGCCCGGTGGCCTTGCGCAACATGTAGACGCAGAGTTGCAGGGCGTCGGGCAAAATGACCCGCTCAACACTCGAGTGCGAAATGTCGCGCTCGTGCCACAGCGCCACGTTTTCCAGACCACTCAGCAAATAGCCACGCAACACGCGGGAAAGTCCACAGAGTCGCTCCGACAAGATGGGATTGCGCTTGTGCGGCATGGCCGAGGATCCCTTTTGACCCTTGGCGAAGGGTTCTTCGGCTTCGCCGACTTCGCTACGGGCCAGGTGGCGAACTTCCAAAGCAATCTGTTCGATGGTGGTGCCGATGGCACTCAGGGCGTAGAGGAGTTCGGCGTGGCGGTCACGCGCAATCACCTGCGTGGCCGGAACGGGACGAAGGCCGAGGCGTTCGCAGACCACGTCTTCGACCCGAGGGTCAATGTTAGAAAAGGTCCCTACCGCGCCGGAGAGTTTGCCCACGGCGATGCCGTCGCGAGCGCGCTGCGCGCGCGTGAGGTCACGATCCGCCTGCAAGGCGAACAGGGCGAACTTGGCGCCGTAGGTCGTGGGCTCGGCGTGCATGCCGTGCGTGCGGCCGGTGATGGGCCAGTCAATAGTTTCGTCCGTGCGGCGCGCCAAGGCGGCGCGTAGTTTTTCCACTTCCACCACCACGATGTCCATGGCCACGCTCAGGGTCTTGCACAGTGCGGTGTCCACGACGTCGGATGAGGTCAGACCGTAGTGAATCCAGGCGCCCTCGGGCTGCCCGATCTTTTCTTGCACCACGTCGACGAAGGCCGCGGTGTCGTGATTGGTGATGGCTTCACGTTCGTCCACCCGACGAACGAAATCGGCGTCCACCACCGGTCGACGCGGGCGCAGCCGTGCCACTTCGTCGGCGGGAATGTGGCCCAACTCGGCGAGCGCTTCGGCCACGAGGAGTTCAACTTCCAGCATGGTGTCGAAGCGGTTTTCGTCGGTAAAGAGACGAGCGACGTCAGCGGGTGAGTAGCGAGGAATCATGAAGCCTCCGGGTCATATTTTTGCGCGATATCCGTGCGGAACTGCTGGCCCGCGAATTCGATACGTGACGCGGCGCGATAGGCCAGGGCCCGCGCGCCGTGCAGAGTGTCGGCCATGGCGGTCACGGAGACCACTCGCCCACCGGCAGTCACAAAATGTCCGTCCTCGTTGCGCGACGTTCCCGAGTGAAAGACCGTCACCCCTTCGAGAGCGTCGAGGAGTTGACCCTGGTCATTCAGGCCGGTGATGACGTCGCCGGAGCGCGGCGAGAGCGGATATCCCTCCGCGGCCAGAACCACGGTCACCGCCGCTCGATTCGCACAGACGGGAGCGTGGTGCAGGTCACCGGTGGCGGCGCGATAGAGAAGGTCGTAGAGGCCCTCACCCAGCAGGGGCACCAGCACTTGAGTTTCGGGATCACCGAAGCGCACGTTGTATTCCAAAAGCACGGGTCCCTGCGCCGTCAACATGACTCCCGCGTAAAGGACGCCGCGAAAGTTCACGTGGCGTCGGCGCAGTTCGCGCAACGACGGGGCGATGATGTCGTCCATCACCCGCTGGACATCGTCGGGGCTCATCCGGGGCAAGGGGGCGAAGGCACCCATTCCCCCCGTATTCGGACCTTCGTCGTTATCGCCGACGCGCTTGAAGTCCTGCGCGGGCACCAAGGGGAAAGCTCGCTGGCCGTCACAGACGACGAGCAGTGAGCACTCCTCTCCCCGAAGGGCTTCTTCGATGATCACGCACTTGCCGGCGTCACCAAAGGACTCACCCGACATCTTGTCGCGCACGTCGGCTTCGGCTTCGGCGAGAGAGTCGGTCACCAAGACACCTTTCCCCGCGGCCAGACCGTCGGTCTTGATCACGTAGGGTGCGCTCTGACGTCGCAAATACGCAATGGCGGCGGCTTCCTCGTGGAAGGTGCCGAAGTTGGCGGTGGGCACTTTGGCCGAGGAGAGAAATTCCTTCAGGTAGGCCTTGGAGCCTTCGAGTTGCGCCCCGTCGGCGTTGGGCCCGAAGACCACTTTGCCTTGGCCCCGCAGCATGTCGGCGACGCCCGCCACCAGCGGGGTTTCGGGTCCGATTACGAAGAGATCGGCCTCGAGTTGAGTCGGGGAGGTCGACACGCAGGGAATGCCCATGGCGGCGATGCCCGGATTACCCGGCGTCACCACCACGTCACAGCTGGCGCGTAATCCCCAGGCCAGGGCGTGCTCACGGGCACCCGAACCCACGACGACGCAGCGGGTCACGAGGGTCGAACGAATTGCTCGCGGCCGGGACCCACTCCCACCACAGAAATAGGAACGCCGGTGACTTCACTGAGGTAGGCCACGTAGTCACGGGCCGCCTTCGGTAATTGGTCGTAGGAGGTGCAGTGCGTGATGTCTTCACACCAACCCGGAAGTTCTTCGTACACGGGCACCACGTCGTGCAAGACCGACTGGTGATAGGGCGGGTACTCGTAGCGCTCGCCGTTGGCTTCGTAGGCCACGCAGACCTTGATGGTCTCCAGCGTGTCGAGAACGTCGAGCTTGGTCAGCGCAATTTCGCTCAAGGAGTTGAGACGGCGTGCTTGGCGTGCCATCACCGCGTCGAACCATCCCACGCGGCGGCGGCGGCCCGTGTTGGTGCCGTATTCGTGTCCCCGGTCGACGAGGAGTTCGCCGAGTTCGCCGTCGAGTTCGGTGGGGAATGGACCCGCGCCCACGCGCGTGATGTAGGCCTTAGCAATACCCACGATGCGATCGAGGTCGCGCGGTCCCAGACCCGAACCGGTGCAGGCACCACTGGCCACGGGATTCGAGGAGGTGACGTAGGGATAGGTGCCGTGGTCGAGGTCGAGGAAGGTTGCCTGCGCACCTTCGAGCAAAATACGTTCGCCGCGCGCCAGGGCGTCGTGCACCAAGGTCACCGTGTCCGCCACCATGGGAATAATGCGCGGCGCGAGGTCGTTGAGGTAATGATCGGCGAGTTCGTCGGCGTTAATCGGCAAACGGTTGTAGACGCGAGTTAGCAGGGGATTCTTTTCCATCAAAACCAGATCGAGCTTTTCGCGGAAAATTTTGGGGTCCAAGAGGTCCTGCACGCGAAGTCCAATGCGCGACGCCTTATCCGCATAGGCCGGTCCAATGCCGCGCTTGGTGGTGCCCAAGGCGTTCTTACCCAAGTAGCGCTCGGTCACCCGGTCGAGCTCTTGGTGATACGGCATGATCAAGTGCGCGTTGCCCGACACGACGACCCGCGACACATCGATTCCCTTCGCGGAAAGGGTGTCCAACTCTTTGAGTAATACGGCGGGGTCCACGACCACGCCGTTACCGATGACGGCACGAATGTGTGGGTACAACACTCCCGAGGGAACGAGTTGCAGGGCGAAGGCTTCGCCCTCCACGACGATGCGGTGACCGGCGTTGTGGCCACCTTGGTAGCGCACCACCATGTCCATTTCTCCGGCGAGAAGGTCGGTGAGTTTGCCCTTGCCTTCATCCCCCCATTGGGTTCCAACTACGACGGTGGCGGGCACGGGGCTCCTTTTTTGGGGGAGATGACATCACATCCTACCCGACGCGGACCCGGCCCGACCCTTCTGCCTAGCGGCGAAGGTTATTGCGGGGGTCAAAAATCACGGCCACCGTGGAGGGCACCGGGACGAGATCACGACGATAGTGACGATGGGTCTCTTCCACGGATTCGCGGGCGCGGTCCGAGAGTTGGGCCAGAGCCGCGCGGGCGACGTCGAGCTCCGCCTCCAGCATCAAAATCCGCTTGACGCCTTCGAGATTAATTCCGGCGTTGGTGAGGTCTTGAATGCGACGGAGCCGCACGAGGTCGTGTTCGCTGTACCGTCGCGACCCACCGGTGGTGCGCGAAGGATCCAACAGACCGCTGCGTTCGTAATTCCGCAGGGTCTGGGGGTGCATGCCCGACAATTGCGCCGCCACCGAAATGACGTAGACCGCCCGGAAGGAGGGTTCGCTCACGATTCCACCGTTTCTTTCAGGGTGCTCGCCAGTTTCTCGACCAGGGTGCGTTGCTCTTTGGTGAGTTTCTTCGGCAGAGTCACATTGACGGTCACCAGGAGGTCACCGTGCGCGTTCTTCTTCGAGGCGGGAATACCGCGACCGCGCACCCGCATCGTCGTTCCGGGCTGCGTTCCGGAAGGAATCTTGAGGTTCACGGGCTCGTCCATGGTCGGAATTTCCACGGTAGTGCCCAACATGGCCTGCGTGGCCGATACCGACACCTTCGTCGTCAGGTGCTGACCACGGCGAGCGAAGTGTGGATCACTGGCGACGTGAATATCAACGAGGAGGTCTCCCGCGGGGCCACCACCGCGACCGGGCTCACCCTTGCCGGTCAACTTGATGCGCTGACCGTCTTCCACCCCGGAGGGGATGCGAACCTTGATGCGACGTGAGGACATTTCGCGACCCGTGCCCTGACACGACGCGCAGGGGGTGACCACGCGACCACCACGCCCATGACAGGTGGGGCAGGCCTGCGACATAGAGAAGAGGCCCTGATCCGCATTCACCATTCCCTGACCGTGGCAGGTGGGGCAGGTGACGAAACCTCCACCGGGGGCGCCACCACGTCCGCCGCAGGCGCGGCAGTTTTCGTTGGTGGGCAGAGGCACGGTGGTCTCGAGACCGAATACCGCGTCACGGAAATTCAAGTGCAGGGCAGTTTCGACGTCCGACCCACGTTGCGCGCGCGGACGTCGCTGAGAACCGCCAAACAAGTTCGAGAAAATGTCGTTGGCGTTGCCCTGCGTACCAAAGGGGTTCCCTTGCTGCTGCTGTCCTCCGAAGCCCGCCGCCGCCGGACCCAGGCGGCGCACTTCGTCGTATTCCTTGCGCTTGTCCGGATCACCGACCACGTCATTGGCCGCGGTGATCTCTTTGAAGCGCGCTTCGCTCCCCGGGTTGGTGTCGGGGTGATGTTGTTTGGCCAATTTGCGATAGGCCTTGGTGATCTCTGCGGCCGTGGCCGTACTCGTCACCCCGAGGACCTTGTAGTAGTCCGTATCGAACCACTCACGCTCGGCCATTTAGCCCTTCACTCTCACCATGGCGGGTCGCAAAACGCTGCCCTTCCACTGATACCCGGCACGCAGGACGTCGTCGATGACTTGCTCGCCCCCGTCGCCTTCGATGTGCGCCACCGCGTCGTGAATGGTGGGGTTGAAAGAAACACCGACGGCGTCAATGCGCTCGAGGCCCTGCTTCACCAAGGTGTCGAGGAGCAGTCCTCGGGCCTGGATCAGCGCGTGGGCCTCCGCTGAATCACTGCGCTCGTAGTGACCAAAGGCTAAATCGAGTGCGTCTAAAACGGGAAGCATTTTCGCCACCACGTCGCCGGCCGCACGCACCGAGACGTCCTCGGCCGTGCGCGCCACGCGCTTGCGGTAGTTCTCGAAGTCCGCCTGCAGTCGCTGCAGGGCGTCTTTGTATTCGTCGCGCTCACGCTCAGCCTCGACGGGAGCTTCACTGAGGATGTCCTCCACCGTGAGCTCCTCGTCGGGGCTGATGTTGTCATTTGCCTCGGACATCACTAGTCAACGATCTCGGCATCCACGATGTCGTCATCGTTCGGAGTGCCGTTCGCGCCGGCCTCGCCCTCTTGCTGCTGGGCGGCCTGCTCGTACAAACGCTGTCCGAAGGCCTGCGACACGGTGGCCAACTTCTCGGTGGCGTTCTTGATCGCCTCGATGTCGGTGCCGTTGAGCGTGTCTTTGACGTGCGCCAAAGCGGCCTCGACATCGTCCTTCTCGCTGCCCTGGAAGGACTCGGCTTGGTCCTTCAGCAACTTCTCGGTCGAATACACCAAGCCGTCGGCACCGTTGCGCACTTCAGCCTCTTCGCGGCGTTGTGAGTCTTCGGCGGCGTGTGCTTCCGCGTCACGAACCATGCGGTCAATGTCGTCCTTGGAGAGCGACGAACCACCGGTGATGGTGATCGACTGGCTCTGTCCCGTTCCGAGATCCTTGGCCGAGACCTGCACGATGCCGTTGGCGTCGATGTCAAAGGACACTTCGATCTGGGGAACGCCGCGCGGGGCCGGTGGGATGCCGACCAGCTGAAACTTGCCCAGGGTCTTGTTGTAGGCGGCCATTTCTCGCTCACCCTGCAAGACGTGAATCTCCACGCTGGGCTGCGAGTCATCGGCCGTGGTGAAGGTCTGTGACTTCTTGGTGGGGATGGTGGTGTTGCGCTCGATGAGCTTGGTCATCACGCCACCCTTGGTCTCAATACCCAGCGAAAGGGGAGTCACGTCCAGGAGCAAGATGTCCTTGACGTCACCCTTCAGTACCCCGGCCTGCACGGCGGCACCGACGGCCACCACTTCGTCCGGGTTCACGGTCTTGTTGGGCTCCTTGCCGGTCACGCGCGTGACGAGCTCTTGGACGGCCGGGATACGCGTCGATCCGCCGACCATGATGACGTGGTCAATCTTGTCGAGGGTCAGGCCGGCGTCCTTGATGGCCTGATCGAAGGGCTTGCGGCAACGCTCGACCAAGTCCGCGGTGAGTTCGTTGAACTTAGAACGGGTGAGCTTGAGGTCAAGGTGCTTCGGGCCGTCGGCGGTCGCGGTGATGAAGGGCAGGTTGATCTGCGTCTCTTGCACCGTGGACAGTTCAATCTTGGCCTTTTCGGCGGCTTCCTTGAGACGCTGCACGGCCATCTTGTCGTTGGCCAGATCGACACCCTCTTGATCCTTGAAGGTCTTTACCAACCAGTCCATGACGGCGTCGTCCCAGTCGTCGCCACCGAGCTTGGTGTCACCGGCGGTGGACTTCACTTCGAAAACACCATCGGCAATTTCCAACACGGAGACGTCGAAAGTTCCTCCACCGAGGTCGAAGACCAAAATGGTCTGCTCGGCGGGACCCTTGTCGAGGCCGTAGGCCAGAGCGGCCGCGGTGGGCTCATTCACAATGCGCAGTACTTCGAGACCGGCAATCTGACCGGCTTCTTTTGTTGCGGTGCGCTGGGCGTCGTCAAAGTAGGCCGGCACGGTAATGACGGCCTGGGTAACGATGTCACCCAAATAGGCCTCGGCGTCGCGCTTGAGCTTCATCAAGATGCGCGCGGAGATCTCCTGCGGCGTGTACTTGGTACCGTCAATGTCCATGGTCCAGTTGGTACCCATGTGACGCTTGACCGAACGAATGGTGCGATCGGGGTTGGTGATGGCTTGGCGCTTGGCCACTTCACCGACGAGAACTTCGCCGGTCTTGGAGAATCCCACCACCGAGGGGGTGGTGCGGTTTCCTTCCGCGTTGGGGATAACGACGGGTTCGCCCGCCTCTAAAACGCTGACCACCGAGTTGGTGGTTCCGAGGTCGATTCCGACTGCCTTGGCCATGTCATGCACTCCTTAACTGGAGGAATCCCAGTACTTCTGGGGATTTCCCTTGATGTGAATAGAATAGCATACTTTACAAGGTTCGTGTCAAGTTTTTTATTAACTACCTTGACAAAGATGACTTTCTTTCTAGAATTCGAGCAAACTCCAACCTTTTTACCTTTTGACGCTGGCTCCCGAAGATGGCGAGGACGGCCGGCGATAACTACTCTGGGTATATCCCAGAACTCATCCTTCTTCGTCACGGCCAGTCCGAATGGAATGTCGCCAACCTCTTCACCGGGTGGCAGGACGTGGATCTCACGAGCCAGGGGGAAGAAGAAGCCCGCCAGGCGGGAATATTGCTGCGCGACGCGGGGGTCGATCTCCGCGTCCTCCATACTTCCCTTCTGACCCGTGCGATTCGTACCTCCGAGATCTGTGTGCGTGCTGCGGGCCGTTCGTGGATCTCCGTCAACCGGTCGTGGCGCTTGAACGAACGCCACTACGGGGATCTCACCGGGAAGGATAAGAAGCAAACGGCCGAGGAGTTCGGCATGGACCAACTCAAGTTGTGGCGCCGCAGCTACGACGTGCCACCGCCACCCATGCCCGAGGGTGACCCTCGCCTCTCGAGCGATGACCCTCGCTACCGCGATGTTCCCGCACACCTTCTGCCGCGCACTGAGTGTTTGGCCGACGTGGTGGAACGCGTCACCCCCTACTTTGCGCAGAACATCCTGAACGACGTCCAGGCCGAAGCCAGCCGTGGGGGCGCGGTGCTCGTCGTGGCGCACGGGAATTCACTACGCGCCATACGAATGATCGTGGAACACATCTCGCAGGACGACATCGCCGAACTAGAGATTCCCACTGGTATTCCGTATCGCTACCTGCTCGACGACGACTTTTCCATTCGCGAAGCCGGCTATCTCGGCGATCCCGAAGCGGCCGCCACGGCGGCGGCCGCCGTCGCGGCGCAGGCCGGTTAAGTCCGCTTCATTCCTCGGCGACTCATCACCAGGCTGCCAATGGCGGCGGCGGCACCCAGCAAGAAAATCAGAGTTCCGAACACAAAGACCTGTGGCGGCACGCCCATGCGCGTCGCCCCGTAGACCCAGACCGGGAACGGCAGTGTTGTTCCCGCAACAAAGTTAGAAACAACGAAGTCATCGAGCGACAGCGCAAAGGCCATCATCGCGCCGGCCAGCACGCCCGGCATAATCATCGGCAAGGTGACCAAGCGAAAGGTCGTCAGTGGTGTGGACCCGAGGTCGCCGGCGGCCTCTTCGAGATGACGGTCAAATCCCTGGAGTCGGGCACGCACCGTGACGGTGACGTAGGCCAGTGAAAAAACGGCGTGGCTGATCAGCAGGGTCGTGAAACCACGGGCGATGTGATAACTCGCGAACATGCCGAGCAAGGAAGCGCCCATGACGATTTCGGGTGCGGCAATATTCATAAACAGCGTCTGGTCAACAATGCGCCGGCCCCGGAACTTCTTGCCTTCATACCGCACGAGCGCGAGGGCCAGCAGGGTGCCGACGATGGTGGCCACGATGGTCGAGGCCACGGCCAAGCGAATCGAGAGCCAGAATGATTCGGGCAATCCCACGATTTGCGTGAGCTCGCGATACCACCGCAGCGTGCCACCGTTCCACTGAAAGGAAACCTGCGGGCGGCCGGCAAGGACGTCATTGAAACTAAAAAAGACCATGCCGATAATCGGGACCAGCAGGTAGGCCAGGAGCAGCCAGGAGTAGAGGCCGAGCCAACGGCCACGGGTGGATCTCATACAAAATCCCCGATTGACTTAGAGCCCAGGAGTCGGCCGTAAATCACGATACCGATAAGAGAAATTCCCATCACAATCACGGAGAGGGCGGAGCCGGCCGAGAAATCATTATTGACGAGGAAGAGATTTTGAATAACCGTTCCCACCATGGTGTTGCCGAAGCCACCGAGGACCTGCTGATTCACGTAGTCACCAAAGGCGGGAATAAAGGTCAGCAAGAAGGCCGCAAAAATTCCGGGGGCACACAGTGGTAACACGACTCTGCGGAAGGTGGTGATGCGACCGGCGTACAGGTCGTGGGAAGCCTCCAGCAGAGCCGGATTGAGTCGTTCGAGCGACACGTAGAGCGGGAGCGCGGTGAAGGGTAGGAAGTTGTACGCCAGGCCCGCGATGACCGCACCCGTCGTGCCGAGTATCTGATAGTCACTCGAGACCAGGTGCAGAGCTTGCAGACTATGGACGACCAAACCATCGGACGAGAGGAGGAACTTCCAAATCACCGTTCGGATAACGAAGGAAACGAAAAACGGCACGAGCAGCATGATGAGAAAAAAGTTCTTCCTTCGACCCGCGTAGAAGGCAATCCAGTAGGCGATGGGAAAACTCAGTACGAGATCAATCACGGTGGCGATAGCGGCGTAGGTCACACTGCGGAAAATGATGGTGGAGGAATTCGTCCACGCATCACTGAGCGATGACCAGTGCCAGGTCATGACGCACACGCCGGTAGCCGGATTGCACTCCTGCAATGCTTTTACCAACATCAGCGCCAGCGGGATGAGGAAAAATACCGCGAGCCAGACAATCGCGGGCAAGCCCAAAAGGTACGGGGCTAGCCGGCTAACGAGCCGTTCTCGACGTCTGGTCCCGCTCACGAACCGGTAGGAATACCAGCGAACTTCTCGTTCCACAAATCAATCTCACCTTGCGTTTTGAACGCGTAGTAGGTCTTGAGTTTGTAGGCCGAGGTGGGGAAAACCTCAGGGGCTGCCGCAATGAGGCTGGCCGCCACGCCGATGTCCTTCTTCAGGTTGGTCATCGTCGTGGTCTGCCACCCGGCCGCGGGCGAGGTCAACTTGGCTTTGGCGGTCGGCACGGGCGTGATGTAGTTCACGTAGTAGGCCAACACGGCGGCCACGGCGGGATCGTAGAAAAAGTCAATCGCCGTCATCGCGTCGCGAGGGTGCTCGGCACCCTTGGGAATGCACATGTTGTCGGTCCACAGCAATACGCCTTCGGTGGGGTTCATCAACTTGAGATTCTTGTTGCCGCCGATTCGCGCCTGGAAGACGTCACCGGAGTACACCTGACCCACCCAGAGGTTGCCCTGCTTCAGCTCACTGATGATGTCGTTTCCGTAATAGGCCTTGACCAAACCGCTGTCGCGCTGTTGGCGGAGCTTGGTAGCGGCGGCCTGCCAATCGGCGGGGGTGGAAGTGGCGGGAGTCTTGCCGAGGGCCAGGAGGGCCAAGTTGCCGAGCTCAATGGGGTCGCTGAGCATGCCCACGCGACCACGAAGCTTGGCCACGTTAGATGACGAGGTGTCAAAGGCCATCTTGAGTGAGCTGGTATTCGTTGACACTTTAGAACTGTTGTAGGCCAATGAGGTCATGCCCGACTGCCACGGGATCAGTCGCTTGGCGCTGTTGGCGTAGACCGCCTTCGCCGACGTACTGGCGTACTTCTTGAAGTTAACCAAAGCAGCGTCATCGAGTGGAGTTAAGTAGTTGCCATTCAGCAAGTAGCGAAGGCCCACGGCGTTGTCCGTCATGACGATGATGTCATAGCCAATGGAACTTCCGGACTGAAGACTCGGACGAATCTGTTGGTAGAAGGTCGGGTTGTCCTCAATCACTTCGCTGTAGGTCGTCGTGATGCCCTTGGAGGTCTTGAGGTAGTCCAGGCTCGGGTGACGACCGTTATACGAGTCGATGTAGTACGGCCAGTTAGCGAAGTTCAAGAGACCAGTCTTGGTCTTACCTTTCCACCATGCGGCGTCACCCACGGCCGCTCCCGCGGCGGAGGGAAAGAGCAGCGACGCGGCGCCGGCGACGGCACCCGCCTGTAGCACCTGACGACGACTCAATCGAGGCGACAAGAGTCCTCGCATAATTGCGGGATCGATGTTCTCGGGAAATTCGCTCATGATGATTCTCCTTCTGGAGACTGGTCTCCGCTTGGTTGTACGACGAAAGAGTGTTCCACGGGCCAGGTGAGAAGAACTTCTTCTCCACTCCGCGGAGCGTGGGTCTGCCCCGAGTTCTGAGCGTAGACCACAAATTCCTCGCCCTGTGGGGCGGCCACGACGTACTGATTCCCCACGCCCATAAAGGTCGAGATCAGCACGCGCCCGGTAAGGGAATTCTCATCAGCTGCCACCCTGTCGCCCAGGGCCCGAATCTGAATCTTTTCGGGTCGCACCCCGCATTTGACCGCGCCCGTGAGTCCCGGGGGGAGTCGGTGGGCGGGGCTGCGAAATGTGCCGTGTGCGTGGTGCGCCAGTGCCACGTCGCCCGTGCCACGTTCCAAGGTGGCTGCCACGAGATTGGAGGCTCCCAGGAAAGTGGCCACGAACTCCGTGGAAGGTTGCTCGTAGACGTCACGGGGTGACCCAAGGCCCTCAATTCGGCCGCGGTTCATTACCACGATCCGATCCGACATGGTCATGGCTTCTTCTTGATCATGCGTGACGTAGAGGAAGGTGATGCCCACTTGGCTTTGAATACGCTTCAACTCCAGTTGCATGGTCTTGCGTAATTTGGCGTCCAGGGCCGACATCGGCTCGTCCAGCAACAAGAGCTGAGGTTTATTGACGAGCGCGCGCGCGAGGGCTACTCGCTGTTGTTGACCCCCGGAAAGTTGATGGGGCTTGCGCTCACCACGGCCTTCAAGATCAACCAGCGTCAACATTTCGTCGACGCGGAGTTTCGCTTCGGACTTCGATACGCCTTTGCGTCGCAGACCAAAGGCAATATTGTCCGTCACGCTGAGATGCGGAAACAGAGCGTAGGACTGGAAGACGGTGTTGACGTCGCGCTGGTGCGGTGGCAAGTTGGTAACGTCGCGGTCCCCGAAATAGATAGATCCCGCCGAGGGCTCTTCGAAGCCCCCGAGCATGCGCAGGGTGGTGGTTTTCCCGCAGCCGGACGGTCCCAGCAGGCTCAGAAACTCACCGCCCGTAATCTCCAGCGTGAGATTGTCGACCGCCACCACGTCGTCAAACTTCTTGGTGACGTTCGCCACCCGTACGTTGATCTGCTGGCGCGTGCCGGTTGAGGTCAAGGTCATCGGTATCCCCACATCATCGTCACCTTACAACGATGAGGGGGATAACCGAGTCTCTCTCTCGACGCCCTACAGGGCGTCATTCCCTCGTTCATTCGTCCGTACCCGCACCACGGTCTCCACGGGAATCACCCAGACCTTGCCGTCACCGATCTTGCCGGTGTGGGCGGAGGCCACGATGGCGTCGACTACTTCGTCGACCTGGTCATCAGAGACCAGTACTTCCATGCGGAGCTTGGGGACGAAGTCGATTTCGTATTCGGCGCCGCGGTAGACCTCGGTGTGTCCGCGTTGGCGTCCGAAACCTTGCGCTTCGGTGATAGTCATTCCGGCGATACCCATGGACTTGAGACGTTCCTTCACGTCATCGAGTTTGAAGGGCTTCACGATAGCTACGACGAGTTTCATTAGATATTCCTTTTCTCTTTAGCGTGACAGCGAGCTAACGCGCTCGGCGAAGGTTTCGGTCGGGAAGGCCTCTTCATCGTGGATGGCGAGGTCGCCGACTTCCAGGGTGTTGTCGTCTTCCCGCAGTCCGCCGAGGACGAACTTCACGAAGTAGAAGATGACCGCGGTAGCCACGGCGGTGAAGCTGATCACCCACACGGCAGTCAGGAACTGCTCCCACAACTGGTGGAAGGAGTGGGTGTAGAACCACCCACCCACGGAGAAGCTGCCGGCGGCGTTGAAATCCTTGCCCGTCACGCCGTAGGTGGTCATGCCGGGATCGGCCAAAACTCCCACCAACAGACCACCAATCAATCCCGCGATGCCGTGGGTGTAGACCACGCCGAGGGAATCATCGACCCGGCTGAAGGGACGAATACGGGACAGGTAGTTCCACGAGACCCAGACCACCGAGGAGGCGATGAGCCCCACCAAGATGGCTCCCAGTCCGTTCACCCAGCCAGCGGAAGGTGTAATAGCCACCAGACCACAGAGCATTCCGTTGATAGCTCCCAGGAACGCCGGCTTCTTGGACTTCGAGAAGAGCATGTCCATCACCACCCAGGTCACCACGCCCACGGCGGTAGCCACGTTGGTGTTCAGCACGGCCGACGACGCGTCGGCACCGGCGTAGTAGGTGGCGCCACCGTTAAAGCCGTTCCAACCCATCCACAGAATGCCGGCGCCAATGGCCACCATCATCATGTTGCTGGGCACCGTGGTGCGGTCACGCTTGAGACGGGGCCCCAAGATGGCCGCGCCGACGAAGGAGGCCACTCCGGCGGAGAGGTGAATGACGTAGCCTCCGGCGTAGTCCACCGCACCCTTTTGGGCGAAGAAGCCACCACCCCACACCAAGGCAGCGTTGATGCAATAGACGAAGGTGATCCACAGCGGGACAATCAACAGCCAGGCCTTGAACTTCAAACGACCCAGGAGTCCTCCCAAGAACAAGAGCGGAGTAATCGCCGCGAAGGCAAACTGGAAGTACGAGAAGGTCGCCGTGGGGAAGTGAAAGGGAACCAAGGTATTGGCGCCCGACACCGCTTGGTTCTGCTCGGCGAAGTGGCTCAGCAGTGGGTGGGGAACTCCCACGAAACCACTCCAGAACGAACCCGTCGCTCCCAAGTGCGCTTGCGGTCCGAAGGCCATGTTGTAGCCGTAGAGCATCCACACGATCAGGGTCAGCGAGAAGCCCATGAACACCATCAACATGGTGTTCACGATCCACTTCTTCTGCACGAGGCCGCCGTAGAGCACGGCCAAGGCCGGGATACTCATGAGGCCGACCAGCGTGGCCGAGACCAACTGCCAACTGTTATCGCCAGGGTTTAACCACTGTGCGTAGGGGATATTGGTGACGAGGAATGTCACAAGCCGCTCCTTTTCTCACTACATCGAGAGGGCGGCGCTGACCTCAGGTTCCGAACCATTGTGCCGGACTCATGTTGCCGAACCGTTATCGCAGTGTTTCAGAAATATGAACTTGAAACGGGCTCATTCACCCGCGACGGGAGTGGGCGCGGGCGCCAGGGACTTCTCGAAGACCTGGCTGATGTCCATCACCGCGACGTCATCGCCCTTGCCGTTGGCCTTCACCGCGTCGTCCAGCATGATCATGCAGAAGGGACAGGCGGTGGAGACAATGTCGGCTCCAGTTTCTAAGGCTTCGTTGGTGCGGTTCATGTTGACGCGTGTGCCGATGTTTTCTTCCATCCACATGCGCGCGCCACCGGCACCACAGCAAAAGCCCTTCTCGCGACAACGACCCATTTCGACGTTCTTCACTCCGGGAATGGCGTCCAGCACGTTGCGGGGCTCGTCGAAGACGCGGTTGTGTCGGCCCAAGTAGCAGGGGTCGTGATAGGTGATGGTGACGTTCTTCTGCGGTTCCCAGAGCATGCGGCCCGCGGTCAAGCGACCGACACTCACCAGGTGACTGAGCAGCTCGGCGTGGTGAATCATTTCGTAGTCACCACCGAGGGCGGGGTACTCGTTCTTCATGGTGTTGAAGCAGTGCGGGCACGACGCCACGATTTTCTTCGCCCCCACGGAGTTCAAGGTCTCGATGTTGGCCTTGGCCATCTCTTGGAACAGATACTCGTTACCCATGCGACGCGCGGGGTCACCGGTGCAGGATTCACGCGGGCCGAGAACGGCAAACTTCACGCCGGCGCGGTGCAGCATGCGGGCGGTCGATTCCACCTGCTTGCGACCACGCTCGTCGAGCGAACCGGCACAGCCCACCCAGTAGAGATATTCCACGTCGTCGGGGATGGTGTCGGTGACCACGGGAATTTCGAAGTCCATGGACGCAATCCAATCGCCACGCTTGGCTTGACCGAGACCCCAGGGATCCCCCTGGTTTTCCATGTTGCGCAGCAACAAACTGGCCTCCGAGGGGAAGCGCGATTCCATCAAGACTTCGTAGCGACGCATGTCGATGATGGCGTCCACGTGTTCGATGTCGACCGGGCACTGCTCGACGCAGGCGCCACAGGTGGTGCACGACCACAACACGTCGGGATCGATGACCGACGGCAGCAGAGTTTCGGAACTGGCGTCGCCGGTCAGCAGACGATCGGCCGAGGCGAACATGTTGTCGCGCAGGCCCATGATGAGGAGCTTCGGGCTCAGTGGCTTGCCGGTGTTCCAGGCGGGGCATTGACTCTGGCAACGGCCACATTCGGTACAGGTCGAAAAGTCCAGCATCTGCTTCCAGGTGAAGTCTTCGATGTGACCCACACCGAAGACCGTGTCTTCGGTGACATTTTCCATGTCCATGTCGGGGGTCTTGTCCAGACCACCGAGGGCGCGCGGGCGGCGCGAGAAGGAGATGTTCAAGGGAGCCAAGAAGATGTGGAGGTGCTTGGAATAGGAGACGAAGACCATGAAACCGGCAATCACGCCCACGTTGGCCAGCAAGAACACCACTTCGAGCACCGCGTTGATGCCCAGACCCAGGGCACCCAAGGCCTTGGCGGTGAGCAGCGACGCGAAGGCCCACGACGACGTCTCGCTCTGATAGATCGCCGCGGTGGGGCCGTGGCCGTGAAGAGCACCGACGTGCTGGAAGGGGAAGTGACCCGTGTTGATTTGCGCGCCGCGGTAGACGAGCAGGGTCACGATGACCATGGAGATCATGAAGAGCACCAGCCAGGCGGCGCCCAAGTGGCTGCCGTAGAAACGACTGGTGCGGTCTTTGCGCTTGGGGGCGTTCTTGACGCGAATCACGCTGAAGACCAGCAGCGAGCAGAGCACCGCGGTGGCGAAGAAGTCTTCGAGAAAGGCCAGCCAATTGTCCTGACCGATCAAGGGGATGTGAAAGTCACGGTTAAAGAGGGCACCGTAGGCTTCGAGAATCGTGGTGAGCAAAACGGTAAAGCCCCACATGGTGAAGAAGTGAGCCAGGCCGGGAACGGTCCATTTCAAGAGCTTGCGCTGGCCGGCCACTTCCACGACTTCGGCGCCGACGACTTCCTTGGTGCGACGCACGCCCTGCCAGGTGCGGTCCGCGCTCTTGCCGCTGCGGATCAGCTTCGAGAGCCAGAAAAAGCGTCGTCCGGCAATGCCGAAACATACGACCGTGGTGAGTAGGCCGATAATGATGCGTGCCAGCACTTCGTCTCCTATGGCTCGTGGGTCAGATTCGACCGACCTTATTTACGGTTGGGGGAAATTCTCGTTGTAACGACTAGGGGTAGGTCCGCGCTGACCGTGATACTTCGAACCAAGACCCGACGAACCGTAAGGTCGGTCGGCGGGAGTGGTCATTTCAAAGAAACTGATTTGGCCAATCTTCATTCCTGGATACAAAGTAATAGGGAGGTTCGCCACGTTGGACAGTTCCAGCGTGATGTGACCCGAAAAGCCGGCGTCAATGAAACCGGCGGTGGAGTGGATCAGCAGCCCCAGCCGACCCAGGGAGCTCTTCCCCTCCAGTCGGCCTACCAAATCGTGCGGCAAGGAGACGACTTCCGTCGTCGAACCCAAGAGAAATTCGCCCGGGTGAAGAATCAACGGCCCGTCGGGTCCGACATCCACCAATTCGGTTAGGTCAGAAAGGTCGTCCTTCACGTCGATGACGCGGCGGGAATAATTGCGGAAGACGCGAAAGAGCTGGTCCACGTGGAGATCCACCGACGACGGCTGGATACAGCCTTCCCCGAGGGGTTCAATGCCAATTCGCCCCGTGGCGAGGGCTTCTTTGATTGAGCGGTCCGAGAGCACCATGACGCAGCCACGATACTCCATTGCCAAAAGCTCCCCGCCGACCTCAGCCACTATCCCCCACGCACCGGCTGACTGAGGCCGGTTTCGCAGGGGCATAGAATAACTTTCGTTCGCGGGCGTAGTTCAGCGGCAGAACATCAGCTTCCCAAGCTGAGAACGCGGGTTCGATTCCCGTCGCCCGCTCTCCACCGAAACCCAGAAATTCCAAGGGTTTTCAGGTTTCCTGCGGGCTCCTCGGCTGTCCTGCAGTGGCCGTCGTGAAGC
>SESD01000184.1_pt1 | contig 38757 bp, 39 predicted proteins | sample 3171411 | NCBI WGS metagenome assembly SESD01 (sample SAMN06051880, study PRJNA518727) | freshwater metagenome | biome: subpolar coniferous forest; feature: holomictic lake; material: water; isolation source: holomictic Lake 442, 16.5 m depth | place: Canada: near Kenora, Ontario | collected...
GATAGCGCGCTTGCAACGCTGCTTCTCGCTCGGCTTGTGCTGCGGCATCACCAACAAAGTCAATTTTATTAAATATGCGTATACGCGGTACGATGTCTGCACCAATATCCTCAAGCACTTCATCAGTCACCTCAAGTTGGCGTTCAAAACCAGGATCACTGGCATCAATTACATGAAGTAGGAGTGAAGCATCAAGTGCTTCTTCTAAAGTTGACTTAAATGAAGCCACGAGCCCGTGAGGCAAGTTCTTGATAAAACCAACGGTATCACTGACTAGCACACGTGGCACGCTCTCAGGATAAAGTGCGCGCACTGTTGTATCTAGTGTTGCGAATAGTTTATTGGCGACTAACACCTCGCTGCCGGTCAAGGCACGCATTAATGTCGATTTACCGGCATTGGTATAACCGACGAGAGCTACAACGGCTAGTCCTTGCCGCTCTTGTCGACGGGCGCGTTGCGTTTTGCGCTCGACATCCATGGCAACAATTTCCTGTTGTAGTTCTGAGATGCGGTCGCGGATCTTACGTCTATCTAATTCAGTGTGTGACTCACCACCACCACGCCCACCAGCTCCGCTTCGTTGTCGTCCTTGTGGCCCAGCAAGTTTAGCTGCCTCACGCATCCGTGGCGCCATATAGCCTAAACGCGCAATCTCGACTTGGGCGCGTGCAGCACGAGATCGTGCATTGCGATGGAAAATTTCAAGGATCACCATGGTGCGATCCATCACCTCACAACCAACCTCTTTTTCTAGGTTACGCGCCTGCGATGGTGAGATCTCATGATCTATTAATACGGCATCTATCAAGCGGCTATCCACTTGGTCTCCGTTGGCCACGAACTCTGATTCATTATTAATGAATTCGCTTATTTCCTGACGTTTACCTGCACCAAGGTAGGCAGTAATATCAAACCCAGCACGTTTCTGTACAAAAGTGTGCACCACTACATAACCTAGTGTTTTTGCCAGCTCGCGTAATTCATTAAGAGAGGCTTCGAATTCAATATCTGTGACGTTTGGCAGTTGAACAGCGGCTACAACAGCGTATCTAGGTTGCTCTATAACTTCTTTTTGCATTAGGATATTGCATCTTTGTGGTGATTGAGGTCAGATAGTAACTCAAAAGCAATAAGCAGCTACATGAAGTATGCATAGCATCTATAGTTTTAGCTAAACAACATTGCATTAAGGATCAGCATGAGTAGCGTCAACTACAACGAATTACGCAATGCCTTTGAATTTGTAAGCTCGGATTCTCCATCTGTACAAAATGCTTATATCTCCTTGGATAATGGAGAAATATTCTGGGTATCAGCAAGTGTTGAGCTGGAAGAGACTGTGCCAGACGACGTTACAACATCAACACGCTATCTAGCTGTTCCACACAAGAATGAGCTGAAACTTGGGCAAAAGATGGCGCTAGAATTTATAGACCGAGCGCTTCCAGATCACTACAACACCGTTGCTAGCTTTTTCCGTAAACGAGGCGCTTATAGGAGATTTAAAGAACTACTCCAAGCGGAAGGGATGCTAGAGCCTTGGTTTGCACACGAGGCAAATGCGTGTGATGAGGAGTTACGTATCTGGTGTGATGAAAACAATATCAAGCTGACATACACAACATCACCTTAAAACTAAGACTATGCAAACCTAGAAATTTTACTGAATATGCCCATTAAAACAACACGCCGTTTTGTTAAAAGTTTGAGACCTCAGATTAAGGTATTCGGCGCCTTGCAGCACAGTGGCTTATCAAGTGCAGTAGCTAAGATTCGGCTCAAAAATGAAGGCTTGAACGCGCTACCTTTATCTGGTCAGCGAAGCTTGCTGGGCATTGCCTGGGAAGTGGTGCGTGAGCCAATGTTTCTGTTGCTGGTGGTTGCAGGGGCTATTTATTTATTGCTTGGTGATGTCAGTGATGCGCTAATGTTGTTGGGTTTTGTCTGCGTGGTGATGGCAATTACCATCTATCAGCAAAATAAAACTGAGCGCGTGCTTGAAGCATTAAGGGATTTGACTAGTCCGCGCGCTTTAGTGCTTCGTGATGGAGTTGAGCAACGCATTGCTGGATGCGAGGTGGTGCGAGGTGACCTACTGATTCTATCGGAAGGCGACCGTGTTCCAGCAGATGCTGTATTAATAAGTTGCCATCATTTTTCTGCCGATGAATCATTGCTGACCGGAGAATCGGTTGCTGTCAGCAAGATTTCGCAATCCAACGCCGGCATTAGCGCTATTGCCTCAGTCTCGCCGCCCGGTGGTGATAATTTACCATTTATCTATTCAGGCTCATTAGTTGTGCAGGGGCGAGGCAAGGCTTTAGTATTGGCAACGGGATTATCTAGTGAAATTGGCAAGATTGGTAACGCCTTGCAGGGTTTAGCGATTGAAACCACCCCGTTGCAGAGTGAGATTCGTCGCTTGGTCACTACTTTAGCCGTGCTTGGCGTAATGTTAAGTTTATTATTGCTGATTATTTATGGCATTACGCGCGGTAATTGGTTACATGGCTTGTTGTCAGGCATCACGTTGGCAATGTCAATTCTGCCAGAAGAGTACCCTGTAGTATTAACAGTATTTATGGCCATGGGTGCCTGGCGCATTTCTAAGCACCGCGTGTTGACGAGACGAGCAGAAACGGTAGAAGCGCTTGGATCAGCGACCGTTATGTGCGTTGATAAAACTGGCACGCTCACCTTTAATCAAATGGCAGTGCAACAATTATCAGTAAATAACGATATTTTTGTAAGTGGTGAGTCGTCTCATCAGATGCCAGAGTTGTTTCATGAACTCGCCGAATTTTCTATACTGGCTAGTGAGATCTCACCATTTGACCCGATGGAAAAAGCCATTCATGCCTTAGGAAAACAATATTTAAGCGACACTGAACACCTGCATGGGGATTGGCAACTAGCGCATGAATATGCGTTATCAACACAGCTTCTAGCACTATCGCATGTTTGGAAAGCCGTTGATCGAGATGATTACGTCGTCGCAGCCAAAGGCGCGCCAGAAGCCATTGCTGATTTATGTCATTTCAATGCAGAACAGCTTGAGGTTCTAGCTAGGCAGGTGGATAAGCTTGCCGTTCAGGGTATGCGTGTGTTGGGTGTGGCTAAGGCATGTTATAGCGGTAGTGTTTGGCCAGATATTCAGCATGACTTTGAATTTGAATTTCTTGGTCTGATTGGTTTGGCTGATCCCGTACGTCCGACCGTGGCCCCCGCAATCAAAGAGTGTAATGCTGCCGGTATACGTGTGGTAATGATTACTGGTGATTACCCTGCCACCGCAGCTGCAATCGCGGCTCAGATCGGTCTTGCCGTCGGTAATGGCGGTATTGTTACGGGGCCTGAGCTTAGCTTAATGGATGAGATGACATTACGGGAACGTATCAGACATAGCAATCTGTTTGCGCGCATGGTGCCGGAACAAAAGCTACGTCTCGTCAATGCCCTAAAAGCGAATGGCGAGGTGGTGGCAATGACGGGTGATGGCGTCAATGATGCTCCGGCGTTAAAGGCTGCGCATATAGGTATTGCGATGGGTGGTCGCGGCACCGATGTCGCCAGAGAGGCGGCTGCACTAGTGTTGCTAGATGATGATTTTGCTTCCATCGTCCATGCCGTTAGGTTGGGCCGTGGCATTTTTGATAATCTTCGAAAGGGTATGGCCTACATTTTTGCGGTGCATATTCCCATTGTTGGCTTATCACTGATTCCATTATTGTTAGGATGGGCACCGGTATTTGCACCGGTGCATATCGTATTTTTAGAAATGATCATTAATCCCGCTTGTTCAGTTGCCTTTGAAGCGGAGCCAGCGGAGCCTAATGTCATGCAACGGCCGCCACGACCAACAAAGGAAGCATTGTTCGGACAGCGGGTGTTGATTCTAAGCCTTATACAGGGTCTGTTCGTCTTGTTGGCAACATTATTGGTATTAGGCTATGCCTTACATCTTGGCGCTAGTGATGAATTGGCGAGGGCTTTGACTTTCTCAACAGTGGTGATTGGTAATCTAGGCCTGATCTTGGTGAATCGGTCATGGCGACACAGCATATTGGGTACGGTTAAAAAGTACAATCCAGCCCTATGGTGGGTCATCACTGCGGCTTTGATTTTCTTGATGCTGGTATTAAGCGTGCCTATGTTGCGCGGAATCTTTCATTTTGCACCCGTTTCGCCACTACAGTTTTTATATTGTGTGATGGCGGGTCTGGCGAGCGTGCTTTGGTTTGAGTTGTACAAAAAAATCCGACCGGAGATGCATGGCCGGAATTAAGCCTAAAACCTGTCTCAGGATTTGATGGCTAGCGTTATCGGTTAAGCCTGTGAAAACGTGTGCCGTGACATTTAGCGCATGGTGGAATATGGCCAGGTTTGTAAAAGTGAAGCTGCGCTTGGCACTGGTCGCAAATTAAAGAGCCCAAACCCACAATTTCACCGGTGTGATATTCAGCGTTGGCGGCTATTTGCTTAAGCTTGAGTAGCTCTAGTGTTGTTTTGTCTGCGGCCTCGGTAAATCTTTGCCATAACTCGTTTTTGATTAGCTTTAAATCAAAGCCTAGCCAGTCTTTGAGCTCTTGGCCAGATTCGTTTAAATGCTGCGCCGCGGCAATTAAATCGCGCTTAATCCATTGCGCCATCTGTGTAAATTCGCTGGAGTCTTCTTCTAGCAAGCTATGAAGACTTTTGTCAGCTTGTTCGGACTTTTTTAGAAGCATGGCTAGTGACGATTCATATGCCCCTGAAACCTCTTCTTGGTTGCCATTGAGTTTGTCTTTTGGTGCTTGGGAATGAGCCATATTAACCACCTTTCTTCAAAGTTTGATAACCTTTATTAATCATACTACGAAACGATATGGAGCAATCTAAGTTTGCGGCCTGGATCTTTTAAAGGCAGTGATAAATAAATCTATCACAAATTATTTTGATAGGTAGAATAATGTATTAGTAGTTTTTTGATAAGTTTAGACTATCAAAACCAACAACAACCGTTAGGATACTAGCCATGACCTTGAATGAATTACGCTTTGTAGTCGCGGTTTCCAAGGCGAGAAATTTTAGGCGTGCGGCTGAAAAGTGCTTTGTGAGTCAGCCTGCACTCAGTCTAGCCATTCAGAAACTGGAAGAAGATCTTGGAGTTTTGATCTTTGAGCGTAGCCGCACCGATGTTAGTCCAACACCTATCGGCGAGCAAATTATAGTGCAGGCGATACATACGCTTGAAGAGGCGAGTCGAATTCGTGATATTGCGAAACAGGGTAATAACCAATTGGCGGGACCTTTTCGCCTTGGATTAATTTACTCGGTAGGGCCTTATTTGTTACCAGAAATTATCCCTCTCTTGCGAGTGAGTGCCCCTGAGATGCCCTTGGATATAGAAGAAAATTTAACCGCACAATTGGAAGTGCAGCTTAAGGCTGGAGTCATAGATGCGGCCGTTGTGGCGTTGCCATTTAATGTTTCAGGCATTAAGACCTTGCCACTGTATGACGAAAAATATGTGGTAATGGTACCTGTTGATCATGCATGGGCCAATCGTAAGTCCATTAAAGCCTTAGAGCTTATGGATGAAAACGTATTGTTACTAAATAGCGGGCATTGCTATAGCCATCAGGTATTGCAGGCATGTCCAGATTTATCACGCAAAGGTCAGGTGCTACAGGGGAATTCGCTAGAAACCATACGTAGCATGGTGGCATCCAATTTGGGCATTACGGTGCTGCCATGTAGTGCAGCAACTGAGCGCTATTTAAATCCGTTGGTGAAAGTCATTCCGTTTGAACAGCCAGTGCCAGTGCGAAGAATCGCTCTAGCCTGGCGTAAAAGTTATGCCAGAGAGCGGGCGATAGAATGCATTGCCAAAGCGATTAAAGACATAAAATCAGACAGTTTAGAAATCATAAAATAGATTAAGAAAAACGTTTGGCCAATAAAAAAGGACGCATTAGCGTCCTTTTTTACTAAAATTCTAAAGCTTATTTATTCATTACGTACATTGTAACTTCAAAACCGAAACGCATTTCAGTAGCAGCTGGTGTAGTCCACATGGTAAATCTCCTAAAGGATTAATTAAGTAATGCAACTTATGGATTAGATAATACAGACTTGATGAAAAAGTCGACTATGTAAAGTGATTAAATAGCGCTCATGATTTTCATTAGGTTTCGGTTTTGTTACAGCAATGACAATTAATAGGTGAGCAAGACTCGATACCCCGCTAGGGAGTGCCCTTGTGCCATGATTGCTAGATTAATTTTAACTTCTGACGTAGGGGGAATGCCGTTAGCAACATCAGTGGATACGGGTAAGTATTCTTCTGGTTTAAATATGCGACGCAGTTTAGGCTTGTCTTCAATATCGGTCAGGGTCAGCTCAATATTTGGGTATGCCAAATAATATTTAGCCTGATTCACCAAGGTGCTAGATACATGTAGTAAGCCAGGGTAATTTGTATCTTCTTTGATATCGGAATCATCAATTACAATTAACTCAATATTCCTCAATAAATGAATACTGCAAGCTAGCTTTTGGCATAGCTGAACGAGATAAGGCTTACTTGGTGGGTAATAAGAAGCAATTTCACTGCGTAAAAAAAACACACTTTGCGCGACGACCGCAGCCAGTAACAATGCAGCATATGAAAGCCAGCGCAGTGCTCGGGATGCAACAGGGAGTTCTGGAATTTTAAGCGGCTGGTCTAGTAGGGTATTGGTCGGAATAATTGGAGGATTCACCGATATCATTTCTTCATTAACAGGCAACGTACTATCTTGAACTAAAGGTATGTGAGCAAGATTTGATTCATTATTGATTGAGGGGAGTGCGTCTATGTCTAGCTTATGGGCATTCGCATCAAATACATGCAAGCAATGTCCACAGCGGACCTGCCCGTCGTGTTTAGTAAGCTGGTCTTGAGTAACGAAGAATTGGGTTTGGCAGGCTGGACAAAGCGTTATGGCGCGCATTTTCTTGTGCCGGTGAGTAATACCCAAGATTCCATAAATTGTGCTGGTTGCATATCAAACCACTCAGCATAAATAGCAGAAACTGCGGACTCTTGCTCACGTAAGATGCCGGAGAGGGCAATTTTACCGCCAGCCTTGCAGGCACTGGCAAGTGCTGGAGCCAGTACACTTAAAGCGCTGGATAAAATATTAGCCACCACAATGTCAAACTGGCGCGACTCAAATCGAGTGGCATCGTAAAAGTCTGCCTGCACAGCGTTTTGTTCTGCATTGTAATTACTGGACAATATAGCTTGTGCATCAATATCAACACCAACTACGTTGCCCGCGCCTAATTTTTTTGCAGCAATGGCCAAAATGCCAGAGCCGCAACCATAATCAAGCACCGTGTGTTCTGCAGCGACAGTTTGTGTTAGCCACGCTAAGCACAAATGCGTGGTGGGGTGGCTGCCAGTACCAAAAGCGAGTCCTGGATCTAGAATAATGTTGATGGCATCAGCATTGGGCGTGGTGTGCCAAGTAGGTACTATCCATAAGTTATCGGTAATGCGTATTGGCTCAAACTGAGCTTGCGTTGCCCGCACCCAATCTTGCTCTTGAATAATTTCGGTGGAATATTGCAGCGCGTTTAAGCCAGTTTTTTGTTGCAAGTCTTTGATAATTTGATCAATAGCTACATTTTCATCGAATAGTGCGCTGACCAAATTTTGCTGCCAAATACCTGGTGGTGGGTCCCCAGGCTCACCAAATATGGGTTGCTCATCAATGGTCTCTGCATTCGCATCTTCAATAATGGCCGATAAGGCGCCCATTTCCATCAAGGTATCACTGATTAAATCAGCAGTATTGTCTTGCGCTTCAATTTTTAGTGATACCCAGGCCATGCTAACCTACTTATTTATTATAAATACCAAGTTTTTGCTCTAGGTAATGAATGCTAGTGCCGCCTAAATGAAATGCTGCATCTGCCATTAAATCGGCATGCAGTGGAACGTTGGTGCTGATGCCGTCAATCATCATTTCTGATAATGCAATGCGCATGCGAGCAATTGCCTGATCGCGAGTATCACCGTAAGTGATGAGCTTGCCAATCATTGAGTCATAGTGAGGGGGCACGGTATAGCCGGCATATGCATGGGTATCAATACGTACACCAGGGCCGCCAGGCATGTGAAATGTATTGATCTTGCCTGGAGATGGCACAAAGTTGTAAGCATCTTCAGCATTGATGCGGCACTCAATAGCATGGCCTTTAAGCACAATATCTTTTTGGCGAAATTTGAGTTTTTCGCCGGCAGCCACAAAAATTTGTTGTTGCACTAAATCAATGCCAGTAATCATTTCTGTGACCGTATGCTCAACTTGCAGACGCGTATTCATTTCAATGAAATAAAACTCATTGTTTTCGTACAGAAACTCAAAGGTGCCAGCGCCACGATACTTAATTTTTCGGCAGGCTTCGGCACAGCGTTCGCCAATTTTGTCGCGCAACCTTGCATTTAATAAGGGTGCCGGCGCTTCTTCAATAATTTTTTGATGGCGGCGTTGCATAGAGCAATCTCGCTCGCCTAAAAATACTGCATTGCCATGCTGATCGGCTAGCACCTGAATTTCAATATGGCGCGGTTTTTCTAGGTACTTCTCCATATAGACCACGGGGTTGCCGAACGCGGCTTGCGCTTCAGCTTTAGTCATGGTGACAGAAGTTAGTAATGCCGCCTCTGTATGTACCACGCGCATTCCACGACCACCACCACCACCAGCTGCTTTAATAATGACTGGGTAACCCACTTGTTTGGCGATTTTAATAATTTCTGCAGGGTCATCAGGAAGCGCACCTTCTGATCCTGGTACGCAAGGCACACCAGCTTTACGCATAGCGTCTTTAGCTGAAACTTTATCACCCATTAGGCGAATGGTTTCTGCACGCGGACCAATAAATACAAAGCCGCTTTGTTCCACGCGCTCAGCAAAATCAGCATTTTCTGACAAGAAACCATAACCTGGATGGATGGCCTGCGCATCTGTTACCTCAGCTGCACTAATCACAGCAGGTACATTTAAGTAACTTTGGCTGGAAGGAGCGGGACCAATACAAACCGACTCATCAGCTAATTTTACATATTTAGCTTCACGATCAGCTTCGGAGTGCACGGCAACGGTTTTGATACCAAGTTCGCGGCATGCGCGTTGCACGCGCAATGCAATTTCACCACGGTTGGCGATTAAGATTTTGTCAAACATAGCCATGTAATTAAAATCCTGTGCTTAAGCAATAATGAAAAGTGGTTCGCCGTACTCAACCGCTTGGCCATTATCCACTACGATTTTTTTAACCACACCAGCTTTATCTGACTCAATTTCATTGAGCAGTTTCATGGCTTCAATAATACAAAGGGTATCACCGACCGCGACTGTATCGCCCACTTCAACAAATGATTTTGAATCAGGAGAAGGTGAGCGATAAAAAGTACCAACCATCGGCGACTTAACAGCATGTCCTTCTTCAACGACTGGCGCTGCGACCTCTGCAGGCAAGGATGAAGGCGCTTGTGGCGCTGCTGCATACTGCATAGGCGCATAGTTGGCATACTGTTGCGCAGGACCATTGGCGGTGAAATTGCGGCTAATACGTACTTTTTCACCGTCTTCAGTGAGCTCAAGTTCAGAGATGCCTGATGCTTCAACCAGATCAATTAACTTTTTCAGTTTGCGTAAGTCCATAATAACCTCTAAAAATCTTGTAAAAAAATTGTATTAAATTAAGTGTAGTTGCTTAACTACGATTTGATCTGCTCGATGGCATAATCTAATGCCATCTTATAGCCATGACCACCTAAGCCACTAATCACACCAACAGCAATATCAGTGAAGTAAGAATGGTGACGAAACGCTTCACGTGCATAAACGTTAGATAGGTGTACTTCTATAAATGGTACTTTAATTGCGCTTAGTGCATCGCGCATTGCCACAGAAGTATGTGTAAACGCTGCCGGATTGATGATAATAAAATCACACTTATTAGTGGCAAACGTTTGAATTTTACTGACTAAGTCAGCTTCAGAATTGCTTTGGTAGGTTTCTAATGCAACATTTGCTAACTTGGCTTGCTCAGTTAGCATTTGATTGATCGCATCTAGCGTTAGATTGCCATAATGCTCAGGTTCACGTAATCCCAATAAATTGAGGTTAGGTCCATGCAGCACTAAAATAGACTTAGCAGGCATGCTTAAGCACTTTTTTGAGCGTTTTGTTGCGTAAATTAAAATAACTCATAGACGCAATTTTGCCGAAGTTAAGTGGTTTTGTCCAGCTACATTAGTGAAATTAAACGAAATTAGGCTATAGCTTGTATTTAAGTGTTTGATATCATTCGTTTAAGCGGATCTCTACAAATGCATTAATAATGGCGCTAAAGCGCGCTCTAAAAGCGGCTTACTTATACGGCCAAAGAAGGTTTGAATTACCCTCCCATTGGCATCGATAATGACTGTGTAGGGTAAAACTCCCTGCTCATTGCCTAAAGTGATAGCTAGGCCCATTCCAGCATTTTCATCAGCGACTAAAGGGTAACTTACTGGTGAAGCTTGCGTGAACGCTTTGACTAAACTGACCTCATCAACCGCAATGCCTAATACCACCACATTTTTGTTTTGATACTGCTGCTGCAATTGAGAAAGTTCTGGCATTTCCTCACGACAGGGCGGGCACCAAGTAGCCCAAAAATTAAGGACAATAATTTTGCCTTTATATTGACTAAGCGATTGATTGACACCATTTTCATTCGGTAATTTTGCGGCAAAAAAGGTTTGGGTTGAAAATTTGTCTGCACTCCCGTTTAGTACACTTGGCCCATTGGCAGGTTTTAAAAAATAATAAAAAATTCCGAAGCCAAGACCTAGCATCAGCCCGATGAGGCTTAAGTGGGTGAGTTGTTTTTTTAACATGTTAAGGTTGACGCCCCAGTCGTAGTGGCAATACAACTATCACGTTTGAATAGGGTGGCATGGAAGCGATCGGCATCTTCGAAGCCAACGGTTTTGAGTGAGCTCAGCTCTTGGCCTTGACCATTAAAAAATATAATGCCTGGTGGGCCGTATAAGCCAAAGCGTTTTAACAAAGCCTTGTCCGCCTCAGAGTTTTCAGTGACATCAACTTGAAGTAATAAGGTGTTTTTAAGCATCGCTTGTACTTTGTGGTCGCTAAAGGTAAGTTCTTCTAGTTCTTTACAAGCCACACACCAATCTGCATAAAAATCTAGCATCACGGGCTGGCCCTGAGATGAAGCTAATCTCTTTTCTAGTTCTGCAATAGTCGATATACGATTAAAAGCGAGTGTAGATTTTTTACTGGAGGCATTGACTGCTGCTACGCTAGTGCTTATTCCGCTTAGCGGCTGCAATACTGATTTTGCCCCTGATAGCGCGCCAATCAGAAGGGATACACCTAATAACAATAAAATGACAGCCATACCCTTGCTCAACTTCATTATATTATTTGCATGGGCAGGTAAATTATCTAGGGCATTAAGATAAACCGCAGTGACAATGAGCAAGGCGGACCAAAGCGCAAGCTGAACGCTTATGGCAATGACTGGAGATATTATCCAAATAGCCATGGCTAGCATTAGCACACCAAAAAAGTTACGAACGGCATTCATCCAATTCCCAGTTTTAGGTAATAAACGGCCTGCGGAGGCGCCTATCAATAGCAAGGGTACGCCCATGCCGATGGCCAAAGCAAACAACCCTACACCGCCGAGCAATATATTATGCGTTTGACCGATGACAATTAAGGCGCCAGATAAGGGTGCAGAAATACACGGGCTAACAATTAAGGCAGAAATTGCACCCATAACAAATACCCCTAAAAACTCTCCACCCTTCAGCTTGTTGCTGGCTTGAAGCATCTTGGTTTCAAAGCTAGAGGGCAGTTGCAGTTCATAGAGGTCAAACATAGACAGCGCCAACACGACAAAAAGCATGGCGGTGGCAGCAAGCACCCAAGGATTTTGTAATGACTGGCTAATTAAATCGCCTGATAAGGCGGCGGCAATGCCGGCCACGGTATAGGTCAGCGCCATGCCGAGCACATAAGCCACGGATAAGCCAAATGCGTGGAGTTTAGAGGGCTTTTGTTGCTGACTTTGGCTGCCGACAATAATGCTAGATAAGATGGGAATCATTGGGTAATTGCATGGCGTGAAGGCCAGAAATAAGCCGGCTACAAAAAACCCCGCGATAATCAACCATACATTACCAGTTTTTAGCAATTGCGCGGTCTGACTATTTGAAGTGGTTGTTGTACCCGCTAAATTGTCGTTTGATGTGCCGAGGCTAGGATTCAGGGTAAAGCTCTTTTTAATCGGTGCATAGCAAAGTCCTTTTTCACTACAACCTTGATAGCTCGCATTGATGGTAAGCGCATGCGCGACTGAAGCGGCTAGTTGAATATTGGCGTTAAAATCATGGTGATATACTGTCTGCTTGCCGAAAGTGGGGTCCTGTTTGATTTCTCCGATGGGTAAGCTAACTAAAACAATTTTGGCACTACCGTCTTGCGTTGGCGCAGCAATTTCAAATTTAATGCGATCGCGGTATAAGTAGTAGCCAGGCGCTACAGTGAAACTAGCTTGTATATTTTGTGCATTAACTGCAGTTAACTTTAGCTGGAAAGCACGGTCTGGAGTTAAAAAGCTGTCTGCATTATTATCGGCAACCAGTAGATTAAGAGCGCTTTTGTTGGCTTCGCCAGCAAGTGCGCTCATCAAAAATAGCGTGGTGAATGCAAAGCCAATAGTGGCGAGCAGGTGTTTGAAACTTTTTTTTATCAGCATTTTTTTCACAAATTTTTCACTAGATTTAACAAAGAGGCACCTTAGGCGTTTAACAATGTGTCTTATTATAATTATAGCGCCTTGCAATTATAGATTACTGGCACCATGAACTTAGAAACTAATTAGCAATATACGTTCATTGAACTGGAGAGTAGCAGCATGCGTTTAATATTTTTACTGGGGATAATCGCTTTTCCGGTGGTTGAAATCTGGATTTTAATCAACTTGATTCAACAGTATGGCAGCATTGTCGTGCTTTACTTGTTGGTGGTTGCAGTCCTTGGCATTAAGCTCATACGTGATGAAAAATCATTATTTTCTGTGCGAATGATGCAAACTTTATCCCAGGGAGCTAATCCGTTTAAAGCTATATTCGGCAGCGCACGTAATATTATTGCGGGCATATTGCTAGTTATACCTGGAATAATGACCGACATTATCGCAGCAGTGCTATTGCTTATTCCTATATCTAGCGATGCGCAACAAAAGGAAGCCTACCAAACGAAACCTGCTGCAAATGACGATGTGATCGAAGGTGAGTTTCACCGCGAGGAATAACTAGGTAGCACCTTAGAAAAGCACAAATAATAACAAGCGTAACCAGAGAATCAAGCACATGACATTTCAAATCACCATGCAGCCGAGTGGCCATCAATACGCTGCCCGCCCAAGTGAAACCCTGCTTGAGTCGGCCTTAGCTGCGGGCATTAACGTTCCCTATGGGTGCCGAAACGGCACTTGCGGTTCCTGTAAAGGCACAGTGCTAAGCGGTGAAGTCGATTATGGCGAGTATGCGGCAAGCGCCTTAACAGATGCTGAGAAAGCAGCAGGTAGGGCTTTATTTTGCTGCGCGCATCCGCTCAGCGATATGACTTTAGAGTGCCGTGAAATGGCAGCCGATGTCATACAGCCACGAATTATTCCCGCCCGCGTAGAGCGAAAACAGCAGTTGGCGCCTGATGTAATGGCACTATATCTAAAGTTGCCTAGCAGTGAACATTTAAAGTTTATGGCTGGGCAATATATTGAATTTTTGCTCAAAGACGGCAAGCGACGAGCCTTTTCACTTGCCAACGCACCGCATCAGGATAATTTATTAGAGTTACATTTACGGCTGATTCCAGGGGGGCAATTTACTGAGTACGTATTTAATGAAATGCCAGACAAAGCCATTATGCGAATTGAAGCGCCATTTGGCAGTTTTTACCTGCGCGAAGATTCTAATAAACCTATCATTATGGTTGCCGGTGGAACTGGCTTTGCGCCAATTAAAGCAATTATTGAATATATGATTCACAACAATATACAGCGTAAGGTCAGCTTATATTGGGGTGCGCGAGCACGTCAAGACTTGTATATGCTGGAGTTAGCTGAGTCATGGGCGGCGGCGCATACTAATATTGAATTTATCCCAGTACTATCAGACGCTCTACCAGAAGATCTTTGGCTGGGGCGTGGAGGCCTTGTGCACCAAGCTGTTCTTAATGACTTTGCCCAATCTAACTTAACGGATTATGAAGTATATTGCTGCGGATCGCCTGCCATGGTTGAAGTCGCACAAGCTAGTTTTCTGGAGCATGGATTGGCAGAAGCAGCATTTTTTGCTGATATTTTTAGCTATGCCAAGCCCGCGTAAATAGTACCAAGATAAAAACTATTTTAGAGGAAGGTGTAATTTTTTTTGCAAAGCTTGCTGTAAGCAGCTTAACATCGACGCATCGCCAGGTGCCGAGGCTATATATACCTCTAATCCAGCCGCGCTTGCCTCTTCTGCAATTCGCGCATGATTTACACAAATGGCTATATTGCGAATCCATTCATCGTTACCTTGATGCGTCATGGCTAATAAGTTTCGCATCGCCTCTGAGCTTGTGACCACTAAGGCGTGACATTGATTTTCCTGCCAAAGTTGATCCAATAGTTTGCAGTTGATTTGCGGGTTTATGCGTTGGTAGCACTCAGCAAAATCTAGTTTTGCACCTCGTTGCTGCAAGGTCTCAGCCAACAGCTCCCGTCCACCTATGCCACGAAAAATAATGATGCGCTGATGATTAACTGCATGCATTTCGGATAAGGCGAGTAGCGCTTCACTATCAAAACGCTCATGCGGAATTAAGACATGTTGTACGCCATAACTGGCCAGTTGCTTCGCGGTTTGTGGACCGATGGCAGCAAACTTGAGCTTGTCAGGTAAGATGCCGTAATGTTTGATAATGCGTGGCATAGCGTTATCAACGGCATTGCTACTGATGAAAATTGCCCAGTCGGCCTGTGTCAGTTCCCTGATTTTCCCATCGAATGTACTGTAATCGGATAAGGGGCTGATTGCAATGAGTGGAAATAATATGGAGTTACCACCTTGTTGCTCAATCGCTGCGCTTAGGTTTTTAGCTTGATCCAGCGGCCTTGTGATGGCAATTCCAAAACCTTTCAGTAAGTCAGTCATGGCTACTTTAGGCCTAGATTTGCCTAAGCATGGTCAAGCAAGGCTAAAATTTTATCGGCACCTTTATCACGCAACTGTTGCGCTAAAGTTTTCCCTAAGGCATCAGCTTGCATTCTATTTCCAGTTACTGTTTCAACTAGCATTTGTGCCCCGTCCACGCTAGCAACAAAGCCAGTGATGCGAATGCTCTCGGCTTCACAAACAGCATAAGCGCCTAGCGGTACCGTGCAACTACCAGCCAAGGCTCTGCTCATTGCACGTTCGGCTTCTACGCAGAGTTGTGTATCAGCATGGTTTAAAGGAGCCAATACAGTGAGCAAGTCTGTGCGATGAGTACAAATCTCTATGCCTAAAGCGCCTTGCCCGACAGCTGGAATACTATGTTGCGGTGAAATTACGCTACGAATACGAGCGCTAAGTCCAAGTCGGATTAAACCAGCCGCAGCCAAAATAATCGCAGCATATTGACCTTCATCTAGTTTTCTTAAGCGCGTTTGTAAATTGCCGCGCAAGGATTCAATTTTTAAGTGGGGTAAGCGCGCTTGGAGTTGACTTTGGCGTCGCAGACTTGAGGTGCCTACAACACTGCCGGCTGGTAAATCTTCTAATGAGGAAAAGTCATTAGAAACAAAGGCATCCCGAGGATCTTCGCGTTCGCCAGTGGCAACTAACATAAAGCCGTCTGGTAAGTTCATCGGCACATCTTTCATGCTATGCACCGCTAAGTCAGCACGACCATCGGCCAAGGCAGTTTCTAACTCTTTAACAAACAGGCCTTTGCCACCAACTTTTGCTAACGGGATGTCTAAAATTTGATCGCCGGTCGTAGTCATGCCCAAAATCTCTACGATTGTTGAGGGATATATCGTTTGTAAGCGACTTTGAATAAAGCGTGCTTGCCACATTGCAAGTGCACTTTCGCGGGAGGCAATCACCAACCTAGTTGGCGCAACTGCTGATGGACTCAAAGATGGGGCTGAACTGTTCATTTGATAAAGCTTATGGATTAAGTGATGTTTGATTTTAACACAAGCTTGGGAATGGCTCACCTCCTATGCCCAAGCCTGTTGCAGGCTTAAAACCGGATGGGATGAGTAGCCCATCTATGCGGGTGATCTTTGTACAAATGCTGCTTGGTATTAGTGTTGCCAAGCGCAGGGTACAATTGACGATTACTAATATACGTAAGTTTTCACCTAAAATTTCGCATATTAGGCTAGTGGCTATACTGTTTGAGGACAGATTTTGCCAGCGTAGCTTTGGTATTTTGCATTATACTAATCGCATAAAATCATTTTTAAGCAAATATATTAGGGCCATAACGTTATTAGTGAAGGTCAGAATGCAGCTAAAAATAGATCATATTCAAATGAGAACGACACAGTGAACGACACACAAAAAAATAGCTCGGCGCAAAGCGCACTTAACAAAAAAGATACCAGTTGGTCTGGTCGTTTTAATGAACCAGTTGCTGCGCTAGTGAAAAAATATACAGCATCCATTAGTTTTGATCAGCGTTTAGCGGTGTTTGATATTCAGGGCTCCTTGGCGCATGCCCAAATGTTGGGCGCACAAAAAATTATCAGTGCCGATGATGTGCGTGCAATTGAAGCAGGATTAGCAGAAATCCTGCAAGAAGTAGAAGCTGGCCAGTTTGAATGGTTATTAGATTTAGAAGACGTACATTTGAATATAGAAAAACGCCTGACCGATAAAATCGGCGATGCTGGAAAGCGTTTGCATACTGGGCGTAGCCGAAATGACCAAGTGGCGACCGATGTAAGGCTTTGGCTTCGTGCTACTACCGACCAATTGTTGTTGGGTTTGCGTAAGCTGCAACTAAGCTTATTAGATTTAGCCGAAACCCACTTTGATACAGTGATGCCTGGTTTTACCCACTTACAGGTTGCGCAACCAGTCACATTTGGTCATCACTTAATGGCCTATGTAGAGATGCTTAAACGGGATGCAGAGCGCTTTGGTGATGCGCGTCGCAGAATCAATCGCTTACCTCTGGGTGCTGCGGCATTGGCGGGCACTAGCTACCCGATAGACCGGGAAATGGTTGCAAAATCCTTGGGTTTTGACGGCGTGTGTGAGAACTCATTAGATGCGGTTTCTGACCGTGACTTTGCCATCGAATTTACTTTTGCCGCATCATTGGTGATGACCCATCTATCACGCTTGTCAGAAGAGCTGATTTTGTGGAGTTCGCCAAGGTTCGCTTTTATTGATATTGCCGATCGTTTTTGCACGGGTTCATCAATCATGCCGCAGAAGAAAAATCCTGACGTACCAGAACTCGTGCGTGGGAAAACCGGCCGTGTTTATGGCAATTTAACCTCACTGTTGACGTTGATGAAAGGCCAGCCTTTAGCCTATAACAAAGACAATCAAGAAGACAAAGAGCCCCTATTTGATACAGCGGATACCTTATTGGTGACGCTAGAGATTTATGCTGACATGATGCGAGGCATCACGGTGAATAAAGAGAATATGCGCCAAGCCGCCAGTGAAGGTTTTGCTACGGCTACTGATCTTGCTGACTATTTAGCTAAAAAGGGCATGCCATTTAGAGACGCGCATGAAGTAGTGGCGCTGGCAGTCCGTTATGCAGTGGATCAAAAGGTCGAGCTTAGCGATTTGTCGCTAGCCACCCTGCAGCAGTTTGCGCCTAGTATTGCCGAAGATGTATATACAGTTTTAACCTTAGAAGGCTCACTACATAGCCGTGACCATATCGGTGGCACGGCACCAGCGCAAGTGAAGGCTGCCATTGCGCGCGCTAGAGTGGCGATTAAGTAAGTACGGAGCTTAGTGCTTGGGATCGACTTCAAGCACTAGGCGCATCCCAACAAGGGCATACCTAGTGTCTCGACTATTCCAGTTTCGGTAAGTACTGCGCGCATATAAAGCCCATGTGTGCCAAGACCCGCCTCTGCGTACTTTTACATTTCCTTCCTTGGGTCCTTGCGGGTCAATGCTTGGTGAGTGCGCGTAATATTGTTCATCGTACCAATCAGAAACCCATTCCCATGCGTTGCCACTCATGTCATAAATTCCAAAAGCATTGGGCTTGAAACTTCCAACGGGTGACGTGAACGCAAAGCCGTCGTGTTTTTTTAATGCGTAGATATCCCAGCGCTGCCAATTTTTAGCGCTATCGGCATCAAATATATTCGCTGAATCTATCAGTGCCTCGGGGTTATCGCCATTAAAGTACCTTGATCGCGTGCCAGCACGACAGGCATATTCCCACTCTGCTTCTGTCGGGAGGCGATAAGTTTTTCCTTCGCGATGGCTTAGCCACTTCGTCAATGCCACTGCATCATTCCAAGTGACATTTAATACGGGCTCGTTCCCTAGTTGCTTGAACCCAGGATTACTCCATAAATACTTTGGGTTTCTGCCTTCAAAAGCATCACCCTTGACGCTGAGTGCGGGATCATAATCAGCGTTGTAGCCATAACCGCCAGTTTTGTCGGCAATAGATTCTGGAATATAGCCAGACTCATCCAAGAATTTTCTGAACTGATCCACCGTGACTTCGTACTGACCCATAAAAAATGGTTTGCTAATTTTTACTAGATGAACCGGCTTTTCGTCGTTAAGGTCTTCGAGTCGAGATTTCGGATACTGTGGAAAATCTCGTTGTAAGCTGTCAGGCGATTCATCGCTTCCCATTAAGAACTCACCTGCAGGCACTAATACCATTTTCATTGCCAACGAATTTTCAATTACTGCGGGTGACTTTTGATGAGGCGCGATTGCGCACCCTAATAAAAAGAGGAAAAACGGGGCGATGAAAATATGTTTGATGGTCATTATTAAATTAAGAATAGTTCAAGTAATTCATTTAAAAAGCGTTGCCCCAATAGCGTAGGTTTAATGATGTTTTTTTCAATAATCAGCAAGCCTTTGTTTTTTGCTTTTTGAATGGCGGCATCCAACTGATGGATGCTAATACCAGTGCGTTGTTGAAATAAATCTATCGATACGCCATCAACCAAACGTAGTGCATTCATCATGAATTCGAAGCCCAAATCCTCCGGACTGATTAGCCAAGTTCGATCTACTGCCTTGCCAAGCATTGCTTGCTCCATATAGGCTTTGGGATGTTTGTGGCGGGATTCGCGTGTAATTTTATCGTGATAACTAAGCTTGCTATGCGCACCAGCACCAATGCCAAGGTAATCGCCAAATTGCCAATAGTTGAGATTGTGTTTAGCTTGCTTGCCTGCCTTAGCGAATGCAGAGGTTTCATAATGCTCATAACCATGCTGGGCTAAAAGTGCTTCAATTTCAATTTGCATTTCAGCGCTAGTGTCATCGTCCGGCAGGCTTGGTGGCGTGCGGTAAAATGGTGTATTCGGCTCTAAGGTTAAATGGTAGAAAGACAGGTGCGCTGGATTTAAATCTATGGCGGTTTTAGCATCTTGTAGTGCATCTGTCAGCGTTTGTTGCGGCAGGCCATACATAATGTCGCAGTTGACTTGATCAAAAGTTTTGAGCGCCAAGGCGACAGCGTCATAAGCCTGCTGGCTGTCATGGATACGGCCTAGTGCCCGTAGGTAATCATTGTTAAAACTTTGTATGCCCAAAGACAGGCGATTAACCCCAGCGTCTTTGTAGCCACTAAAATGTGCGGCATCGACAGTACCTGGATTCGCTTCAAGCGTAACTTCTGCGTCAAATTCAAGGGGTGTCAACATGCGCACCTGACTTAAAATGCGATCGATTGACTCAGCAGAAAATAAGCTGGGTGTGCCACCTCCAAAAAATACAGATTTTACTTTTCGCCCCCACACGTTGGGGGTCGCCATCTCCAAATCTGCAATCAGTGCATCTACATAAGCCGCTTCTGGAATTTCGCCATTTTGATAGCGACTTTCGTGTGAATTAAAGTCGCAATATGGACACTTTTTTACGCACCATGGAATATGGATATAGAGCGATAAGGGTGGTGGATTAGTTAACCCTGATATGGTTGCATCCCCAACTAGTGGCGCGATCGCATTGATTGGCTTACTGGTAAAGTCGGTTGCCGCTTTAATTTCAATTATTTTTTTGATAGGGATTCACCAGCTGATCTATCATTTGATGCAGTGCATCGCGTATCTGCGCTTCGTTCACTTCCATCAACAGACCATCTTCCAAAGCATCTTGAGCAATCTGCTTAATTTCGGCAAAATTTTCAGCCATCACCTTGATTTTTTCGGTACAGGCAACGATGCTGTCGTCATCACGATGCCAGATAATGGGTTTATTTTTCATAGTAATTTAATTTTGTTTAACAGTTGTTGTAGCGCTAGCCCTCGATGGCTAATTTTATTTTTCACTTCAATGTTAAGTTCCGCGCCAGTTTTACCACTCGCCACATCAAGAAAAATGGGGTCATAACCAAAGCCCTCGTTACCGCGCGCTGCCGTTAAAATCTCTCCATGCCAAATGCCTTCAGCAATCAATGGTTGCGGATCTTGCGCATATTTTACCAGCACCATTACGCAATAGTAATGGGCTTGGCGATTGGTTTCATTCGCCAAGGCCTTTAGCAATTTTGTATTATTGGCATGGTCAGATTTTTGATCATCAGGCGTTTCGCAAGCGTAACGCGCAGAATGAACGCCAGGCAAACCCTCCAATGCATCTACACAGATACCTGAATCATCCGCAAGTGCGGGTAACCCCGTAAGTTGGCTAGCATGACGTGCTTTGGCTAAGGCATTTTCTATAAAGGTGGAGTACGGCTCATCTGCCTCTGGGACATTAAAAGCAGACTGCGCTAATACTTCAATGCCACTCCCTTGAAGTAGGTGCTGCATTTCTCTCAACTTGCCTTGATTGCCGCTGGCAATCACAATTTTTTGTAAACCGCTAACCTGCATAGGAATCACTTCAGCCTATTGGGCTAAAGCTGTGTTTTGCATTGAAATCAGCACATTAATACCATCATGCGCTAGGCTAAGCATTGCATCCATCGTGGCACGGTCAAATGTTTCACCCTCAGCTGTGCCTTGGATTTCAACAAAACCGCCACTGGCTGTCATTACGATATTCATATCTGTGTCACAGCCAGAGTCTTCAATGTAATCTAAATCCAGGACTGGCTGACCTTGAAATACACCAACGGAAATGGCGGCAACCGCTTGCTTTAAAGGCGACTCTTGCAATAAGCCTTTTTTAATCAGTACACTAATCGCATCATGAAGTGCCACATACGCACCCGTAATGCTGGCTGTGCGTGTGCCACCGTCCGCCTGTATGACATCACAATCAATCTGTATACTGCGTTCGCCCAGTTTGTCTAAGTCGATAATAGCGCGCAGTGAACGGCCGATTAAGCGCTGAATCTCTTGAGTACGTCCTGATTGTTTGCCTCTGGCAGCTTCTCTATCCATGCGGCTACCAGTAGAGCGTGGGAGCATGCCGTATTCAGCCGTTACCCAGCCTTGTCCTTTGCCTTTTAAAAAGCCCGGCACCTTCTCCTCGACGCTGGCTGTACATAACACATGGGTGTCCCCAAACTTGATGAGTACTGAGCCTTCTGCGTGCTTGGTGTAATGGCGAATAATCTCTACTTTGCGTAACTCGTTATGCGCGCGCTGGCTGGGTCGGCTTGATGTCATGCTTAACTTCCTGATTTAATAATTTATTCGGGCAATATAACATACCGTGTTGCACAACTGCAGCGACGATTGAGCTACGCGGAGATTCTAGTAAGTTTTTTTGGCATGAAGCGACCTGTATTTGATACCATAGCCCTGATTTTATAAGCGCTATTAGGGAATATTTACGATGACTTTCAGCATGACCGGCTTTGCCGCATTAGAGCAACCCTTAGACAGCGCCACCTTGTTGCTCGAATTGCGCGCGGTGAATAGCCGCTATTTAGATTTGCATTTCAAGCTAGACGAGAACTTAAGAAGCTTCGAGCCTGCAGTGCGTGAGCTGATTAGCTCCCATTTAAGTCGAGGTAAGGTGGAGTGTAAGATTAATCTAGTTCAGCGCGCAAAATCCAATCAGGCGTTGCAGTTGGATGAAGGTCTAATGCAACAGTTGGCGGTGATTGGCGCTCAAGCGCAACAACATTTTCCACAAAGTCGCGCACTCAGTGTGGCGGATATTTTACGCTGGCCAGGCGTGGTGCAAACCGAGGTTCTGGGGCAAGAAACGTTACTAGAAGACATTAAAAATTTACTCAATCAGGGTTTGAAAGATTTAAATGCCTCACGCGCACGTGAGGGTGAAAAACTCAAAGCCTTGGTGCTCGATCGTTTGAGCCAAATTGAAGCTTTAGTTGAGCAAGTCAAACCGTTATTGCCTACATTGAGTAAAGAATATCAAGCCAAGCTAGAGGCTAAACTACAAGAGAACCTGAAAAATGTAGACCCAGAAAGGGTGGCGCAAGAGTTGGTGTTATTTGCGCAACGCATTGATGTTGATGAAGAGTTAAGCCGTTTGACTGCCCATATTTCTGAAGTTAAGCGCATTCTGGCTAGCGATGCCCCCGCCGGTAAGCGCCTAGATTTTTTGATGCAAGAGCTTAACCGCGAGGCGAATACCTTGGGTTCAAAATCTGTTTCCATACAAACCACACAAGTTTCTATGGAGCTTAAAGTGTTAATCGAACAAATGCGTGAGCAGATTCAAAACATTGAGTAAGCCTCAACAGTTAAAACAAAATGGTATGATTTAGCTTAGATTAAATTTTTAGCTAGAGATATGACGGGTAGTTATATAGAGCCGATAGCTTTCCAATGGGTTGCTTCGGCGATTTGCCTAGTCTAGATTATTGCTAAGCATTTCATGTTATAAATTTGTATAGGGATTTTGTTCAAAAATGATATTAGGCAATCTTTTTATTATCACGGCAGCTTCTGGCGCCGGTAAAACTAGTTTAATTAAAGCCTTGTTGATTGAAGATCCTCAATTAAAGCTGTCAATTTCACACACCACCCGCCAGCCTCGGCTGGGTGAAGCTAATGGGGTTGATTATCACTTTGTTGACGAGGCCTCATTCGTGCGTATGCTAGGTGAAGATCAGTTTTTAGAAAGCGCGCTAGTGCATGGCGCGCACTACGGCACCTCGCGGTCATCAGTGGATACACCACTAGCCACAGGGGCAGACGTTATCTTGGAGATTGACTGGCAAGGAGCCGAGCAAGTACGAAAGTTATACCCTCAGGCAATTAGTATTTTTGTATTGCCACCATCGATGGAGACTTTAACCCAGCGCTTGAATAGTCGTGGACAAGATAGTCAGGAGACGATTGCACGAAGGGTGACAGCCGCACGCTCAGAAATGCGCCACGTAACTGAGTTTGATTATGTTACAATCAACGATGATTTTGAGGTTGCGCTACAAGATATTCGCGCAATAATTCGCGCACAACGCTTGAAAATTTCGGCTCAACAGAAGCGCTATGCCACTTTGATTCAGGCCCTCACATAAATTATGTCTATCTAGCCCAGACCCATTGGGCTTCAGTTTTTACACGAAAATTAGGAAATACCATCATGGCACGTATAACAGTAGATGATTGCTTAGAAAATATCCCCAATCGATTTCAATTGACTTTAGTTGCAGCTTATCGCGCACGTCAGCTTCATAACGGCGCGGAGCCTCAAGTAAATATTCAAGGTTTGCGTGACAAGCCAACGGTACTTGCGCTACGTGAAATCGCAGCAGGTAAAATTGGCGTAGATATTTTAGCGAACGCTAAGCTTTAATTTTTTTGCGCTAGAAAATCTAAAATGTAGTTTAGCCGTAAAAATGTCATGCCAAAAACCGCAAAAAATAATAAAGCGGAATCACTAAAGCCAGTCACAGCTCCCTTGCTGCCTGCGGACAGCAAGGATTCAGCCTTAACCCTACGCCTGCATTATCTTAACCCCCAAGACATAGATCAAATTTGGGAGGGGTATCGTTACGCCTATGCAGCGCATGATGGCGTGGTGCGTAAAACTGGAGAGCCTTATATTATGCATCCGGTATCGGTTGCCTGCGTATTGGCCGATTTGCATATGGATGTGCCTACTATTTTGGCTGCTTTATTGCATGACGTAGTGGAAGACACCTCAATTACTACTGAGGATATTAAAATCAAGTTCGGGCTGCAGGTGGCGGAACTTGTGGATGGTGTCACTAAGCTAGATAAAATTGAATTTCAAAGCGCCAGTCAGGCGCAGGCAGAAAATTTCCGTAAAATGTTGCTCGCCATGTCGCAAGATGTGCGTGTGATTTTGGTTAAGCTCGCAGATCGTTTGCATAATATGCAAACGCTAGAAGCGATGAATCCAGAGAAGCAAAAGCTAATTGCCAAAGAAACGTTGGATATTTATGCGCCGATTGCTAATCGACTCGGCTTAAATGCTATTTATCAGGAACTTGAAGATTTAAGTTTCAAATATTTATATCCCATGCGCTACAGTGCAATTTCAAAGGCTGTCAAAGCTGCACGTGGCAATCGCAAAGAAGTCGTAAGTAAAATACTCCATTCGATTAAAGAGCAAATGCAGGCCCTCAATATCGACGCAGAAATTTCTGGGCGTGAGAAGCATCTTTACAGCATTTACAAGAAGATGGCAGGTAAAACTACCAACTTTTCACAAATTTACGACATCTACGGTTTCCGCGTGGTGGTCAAAGATTTACCAAGTTGCTATCTTGCCCTCGGTGCACTGCATGCTTTATACAAACCGATTCCGAGCAAATTTAAAGATTATGTAGCAATCCCCAAAGCCAATGGCTACCAGTCATTGCACACCACTTTGTTTGGTCCATTTGGTACACCGATTGAGGTGCAGATTCGCAGTGAGGAAATGCATAACATTGCCGATGCTGGTGTAGCTGCGCATTGGTTGTATAAATCCAGCGATGCCCAACTGACAGCCTTGCAACAACAAACCCATCAATGGTTACAGCGTTTGTTGGAAATTCAAAGTGAAAGCACCGACTCGCTTGATTTCTTAGAGCATCTTAAAATTGATTTATTCCCTGATGAGGTCTATGTATTTACACCCAAGGGTAAAATTTTAGCGTTGCCTAAAGGTGCGACTGCAGTAGATTTTGCCTATGCAGTGCACTCTGATATCGGTAATAGCTGTGTGGCCGTGCGTATTAATCAAGAGTTGGCCCCATTGCGCACAGAGTTGCATAATGGAGACCATGTTGAAATTATCACTGGCGTTATTGCTAAGCCAAATCCAGCATGGCTGAATTATGTGATTAGTGGCCGTGCACGTGCCCACATTCGTCATTTTATGAAATCTCAACAATCTGCTGACTCTGCGCATATTGGCGAACGTATGCTTAATCAGGCGTTACGCGCCCTGCATGTTGATGCCGCTAGCATCACTGAAGTGCATTGGCAAAAGCTAATCCGTGACTATGCCGTCAAGCATAAATCTGAAATATTATCGGATATAGGTTTGGGCAAGCGGCAAAATGTAATGGTTGCGCATCAACTGCTAGCCATGACCGATGATCATTTGGAAAAGCACACCAAATTACCGGCCACATCATTAGATACCATTACCATACGTGGTACTGAGGGCATGGCGGTTCAGTTTGCCCCATGTTGTCGCCCAATTCCTGGCGATCCTATTTTAGGCTTTATCAACAAAGATAAAGGCTTGGTCATTCATACCCATGACTGCCCTAGTGTACGCAAATTTAAGTTGGATCCTGATAAATGGTTGGACGTGGAGTGGGAGCCAGAAAATCAGAGGCTGTTTAAAACTAACCTTAATCTGACGGTGGCCAATCAGCCAGGCATGTTGGCAAAAATCGCCAGTGGCATTGCAGATGCAGGCTCTAATATTGATAATGTGAGTGTGGAAGAGGCAGATGGCAGCGCTTATGCCAACCTATATTTCACTGTGCAGGTTAGAAACCGTATCCATTTGGCTGAGTTAATGCGCGGCCTTCGTAAAATACCCGATGTAGTTCGTATTAACCGCGCTAAGGGCAACCCTGCCGGCAACGGATCTAGATCATCTTCGCAATAAGCGATAGTGTTTAGACATTAAAAACCAACCAAACTATAAGATAAGAAACTATGAGCAAACAAATTATTCAAACTAACGGCGCACCAGCGGCTATCGGAACTTATTCACAAGCCGTTAAGGTAGGTCGTACGGTTTACCTATCAGGCCAAATTGGCCTTGATCCGACCACTATGCAGATGGTCGAAGGTATAGAAGCGCAAGTGCATCGCGTATTTAGCAACCTAAAAGCGGTGGCTGAAGCTGCCAATGGTTCACTTAATGACACCGTTAAACTGAATGTCTTTCTAACTGACCTAGCGCATTTTGCTTTAGTGAACACGATTATGGCTGAATACTTTAGTCAGCCATACCCTGCGCGAGCGGCAGTGGGCGTAGCATCATTGCCACGTAATGCCTTGGTTGAAGCAGATGGTGTGCTAGTCATCCTAGATTAAGCCCATATACATTTTGTGATCAAAGTGGCTGAAAGTTTGGAGCTGACAACAATTAAGACTTTTAGCAAGCCTCTGTTAGCTAACCTTCAAAAACTAGGGGTCAGCACCGTTCAGGGATTATTGCTACATTTGCCTTTGCGGTATATAGATGAAACCCATATTAGCGCGGTACGTGATTTACGGGCAGGTGAATCCGCGCAGGTAGAAGGGGAAATTGTACATCTTGAAGTGGCTTATAAACCACGTAAAACTTTAATGGCAAGACTTGAGGACGCAAGCGGCCAGATCACTTTGCGGTTTTTACATTTTTATCCCAGCCAAATTGAAGCACTAAAAGTAGGTACTAAGTTACGCGTTTATGGCGAAGTGCGAAGTGGTTTTTTTGGTTATGAGATGGTGCATCCGAATTGCAAATCAGTGGGTGCAAAAACTGAAGTCGCCGAAACACTAACCCCAGTTTATCCGACGGTAGCAGGACTTACGCAAAGCAGTTTGCGTAAAGCCATTAAGTTCGCTTTGGCACAAGCCCCGCTAGCTGAAACCTTGCCAGCCAGTGTATACGAAGCTTTTAAATTTCCTAGTTTTGCAGAGAGTATCCAAGCACTTCACCATCCAGCCCCTGATAGCGATTTGCAAGCATTGCAAGACAAAAAAACACCACATTGGAGGCGCTTGGCTTTTGATGAATTGCTGGCACAGCAACTTTCAATGCGTAAACATTATTCGCGCCGCCGTAGTGTTAATGCGCCCCAATTTACCCCATCTAAATATTTAGTTTCAGCCTTACTAAAAAGTTTACCGTTCGCCTTAACTTCAGCACAGCAAAAAGTGGCTCTAGAAATTGAGCGCGATTTAACCCAGCCGCATCCCATGCAACGGCTTTTGCAGGGAGATGTTGGTAGTGGTAAGACCATCGTCGCGTGTATGGCTGCATTGCAGAGTATTGAAAATGGCTGGCAGGTCGCCTTGATGGCACCTACAGAGATTTTAGCTGAACAACATTATAGGAAAACACTTGCTTGGTTAAGCGCGCTCAACATTCGCATAGGCTGGCTGACGGGCAGTCAATCCAAAAAAGAACGGGTAGCGGCGTTGCAGGCTATCGCTTCTGGCGAAGCGCAGTTGGTAGTAGGTACGCACGCCCTATTTCAGGAGTCTGTCGAATTTAAAAACCTAGGCCTGGCAATCATTGATGAGCAACATCGCTTTGGTGTACAACAGCGGCTAGCTCTGCGCCAGAAAGGGCAGCCAGAACCACATCAGTTGATGATGACAGCAACACCTATACCGCGCACTTTATCCATGAGTTATTACGCTGATCTGGACGTTTCTGTCATTGATGAGCTGCCACCTGGGCGCACGCCGATTGTGACTAAGTTGGTTTCGGATGCTCGTCGCGATGAGATTCTGCAACGCGTGCGTGAGGCCTGTATGCAGGGCGATCAAGCTTATTGGGTGTGTCCGCTGATTGAGGAGTCGGAAGTTTTGCAATTGCAAACAGCTAACGATATCTTTGCGCTAATGCAAAGTGAGTTTCCCGAGTTGGCTGTTGGTTTGGTGCACGGTCGAATGAAGTCTTCTGAGAAACAGGCAGTGATGTCGGCGTTTACCAATGGCGAGTTACAATTATTGGTAGCCACCACCGTGATTGAGGTGGGTGTGGATGTGCCCAATGCTAGTTTAATGGTGATTGAGCACGCCGAACGCATGGGCTTAAGTCAATTGCATCAGTTGCGTGGTCGTGTTGGTAGAGGCGCCGCAAAAAGTACGTGCATACTGCTCTATCAAAACAAGCTATCTGAAACCGCACGTGCACGACTAAAAGTAATTTATGAAAGTAATGATGGCTTTGCTATTGCGCAAGCCGATTTACATTTGCGCGGGCCTGGCGAGCTTCTTGGCGTTCGCCAAAGTGGTGTACCCATGCTGAAGATTGCAGATTTAGAGCGCGATGCCGATTTATTAGATTCCGCCAAGTCGATAGCAGATCAGTTGCTAAAACAATATCCCGAAGCAGCCGAAAAGCATTTGATGCGATGGCTGGCGAGTGCGGGCGAAATGATGAAGGTTTAGTGCTGGGTTTTTGTGGCATAATTTTTCCGTGAAAATTCTACGCTCAAATCAGTATCAACGCGATAATTGCAATTTCCATTGGCTTAAAAAGCCCATACTCAGTGGCCGCTATCGTCAGTGGTTGCAGGATGACGGTTCTTTGACTAAGCGTCTACAACAACGCCATGATGACTTCACAGTGAAGCCCGCATTGGTAGCTTATGGAAAGCCATTTTTTGATGAGTTGGCGTTATTGGCAATTCCATCGCGCAGTAAGGCGCTAGTGCGAGAAGTATTTTTGATGGGGGGTGAGCAAGCATTGGTGTTTGCCCACAGCGTATTGCCAAGAAGTAGCATGCGGGGAGCTTGGCGGAGTTTGCGTCACTTAGGGAATAAACCATTAGGTGCAAAATTATTTTCCGCACCACAGGTGCGACGTATGACTTTAAGTTATAAAAAGCTAGCGCCGCACCATGCCCTATACCAACACGCCATCCGAGGGTTCGATGAAAAGCCAGATTGCTTATGGGCTAGACGTTCGTTGTTTAGTTTAAATTGCGCTACCATTATGGTAACAGAGGTCTTTTTGCCGCGAATCCTCCTGTAAAGTTGGTGTTGATATCACCAATTTTTTTCAACTTGTCGCAGAAATCTTGGCTATTTGTGTCGTTGAAGCAAGAAGCAACGTCCTTTAGGGCAGGGTAGCTAACTCATGAATCTACAGAAAATCACCAAAAAATTGAATGCTTATGCGCGCCTAATGCGGTTGGATAAGCCTATAGGTATTTTATTGTTGCTATGGCCAACGCTGTGGGCTTTGCTGATAGCTACGGATGGCACGCTCAGCGGGAACATCACACTTATTTTTGTTATTGGGACCGTGTTGATGCGCAGTGCGGGTTGTGTGCTGAACGATATCGCTGATCAGCGATATGATGGTTTGGTTAAGCGGACGCGACATAGGCCCTTGGTAAGCAATCAAGTGAGCAAAAAGGAAGCTTATGCGCTAGCGACAATCTTGAGCTTGTTGGCATTCGCTTTAGTATGTACGCTCAATGAACTCACTGTAAAATTGTCTGTAGTCGCCTTATTTCTAGCAGCAAGCTACCCATTGACCAAGCGATTTTTTGCAATACCTCAGGCCTATTTAGGCATTGCATTTGGCTTTGGGATTCCGATGGCATTTGCTGCCGTTACCAACACCGTACCTGTAGTTGCTTGGGTTTTACTGCTGGCAAATGTATTTTGGGCAATGGCTTACGATACGGAGTACGCGATGGTTGACCGTGAAGATGATCTAAAAATAGGCATTCAATCCTCCGCCATTACTTTTGGACGTTTTGATGTGATTGCCGTGATGATTTGCTATGTGATTACGCTGACATTACTTGTTGTGGTAGGGCAATGGTTGTCAATGGAAGCTGTCTACTATTCGGGTTTAGCGGTGGGCGCTTCTGTTGCTGTATATCATTATTTTTTGATTAGGGCGCGCGAGCCACATCGTTGCTTTAAAGCATTTTTAGGCAATAGCTGGTTTGGACTTGCAGTTTTTGCTGGGTTGCTTGGCCATTATTGGCTATAGCGCTAGTGATCAAGCCAAGTAATTTGCTTTTACGTCTTATCTAGATGTGAATTAATCACATTAAACTTGATAGTTGGTGCATACTGTTAAGGATGTAAGGACTTAAGCTTGAAGCAGACAACTTAAAACTAAGTAAATAAAGCGCAACATAATGTTTGACAAAGCACAGCGCTTCAGCATAAAATCCGCCTCTTAAATTTTTTAGCCATAGTATTGATAAGACAATGAAAACCTTCTCAGCAAAATCACACGAAGTGAAGCGCGAATGGTTTGTGGTTGATGCCACAGACTTAGTGCTTGGACGTTTAGCTAGCGGAATCGCACACCGTTTACGCGGCAAACATAAAACCATTTATACACCACACGTTGATACGGGTGATTATATTGTCGTCATTAATGCCGACAAATTAAAAGTAACTGGTAATAAAGCTGATGGTAAGCTTTACCATAGCCACTCTGGTTATCCAGGCGGTATCAGCACAACGACATTTGCTAAAATGCAAGACCGTTTCCCAGGTCGCGCTTTAGAAAAAGCAGTTAAAGGCATGTTACCTAAAGGACCTTTAGGTTACGCCATGATTAAAAAGATGAAAGTTTATGCTGGTGCTACGCATGAACATGCGGCACAACAACCGCAAGCATTGACAATCTAAGGATACAAAAATGATCGGTAAATATAACTACGGTACAGGCCGCCGCAAGAGTTCAGTAGCGCGCGTGTTTATGAAGTCAGGCAAAGGCAATATCATTGTGAATGATAAGCCAGTTGATGAGTACTTCTCACGCGTCACAGCGCGTATGATTTTACGTCAACCGCTAGAGCTTACAAACAATCTTGCTAGCTTTGATATTATGGTCAACGTAATCGGTGGCGGTGAGTCAGGCCAAGCTGGTGCGGTTCGTCATGGTATTACACGTGCTTTGATTGACTTTGATGCAACATTAAAAAGTGCGTTGTCACATGCTGGCTTCGTAACCCGTGATGCACGTGAAGTTGAGCGTAAAAAAGTTGGTTTCCGCAAAGCGCGTCGTCGTAAACAGTTCTCTAAACGCTAAGACCCCAATCGAATCAATTGGCGGTTGCAGTTTAAAAAGGTCGCTGATGCGACCTTTTTTATTTTCTGGTCACCAAGTTTTATGATGTAAGGTTTTACGATTTTTAGCATTTGCAGTGATAAGTTTTGATATGATGAAGATATGGCTGATAAAAAAATAAAAGTAGGCATAGTAGGCGGCACTGGATACACCGGCGTAGAGTTGTTGCGTCTGTTAAGTGTGCACCCTAATGTAGCATTAACCACGATAACTTCTCGTGGCGATGCGGGGCTAGCTGTGGCTGATATGTTTCCCAACTTACGTGGTTATGTTGACTTAACATTTACTGATCCAGCACATTCCAATTTAGAACAATGTGATGTTGTATTCTTTGCCACGCCCAATGGCATAGCTATGCAACAAGCCCGGCAACTACTGAGTAAAGGTGTACGGGTAATCGATCTGGCGGCAGATTTTAGAATTAAAGATATTGCAACTTGGGAAAAATGGTATGGCATGAGCCACGCCTGCCCAGATTTGGTTGCTCAAGCTGTATACGGTTTGCCGGAAATTAATCGGGAAGCTATTCGGGGAGCACAATTAGTGGCCAACCCTGGTTGTTATCCAACAGCGGTACAATTGGGCTTTATGCCGCTCCTAGAAGCCGGCGTGGTTGATATAAGTTATTTAATTGCTGATGCGAAATCGGGCGTAAGTGGTGCTGGACGTAAAGCTGAGGTGCCTAGCTTATTTGCAGAGTCGGCCGACAACTTTAAAGCTTACGCGGTTAATGGACATCGCCACTTACCAGAAATTAGCCAAGGGTTAACAGGAATGGCTAATGCTGAGGTTGGATTTACATTCGTGCCGCATTTAACCCCATTAATTAGGGGGATACATGCAACCTTGTACGCGAAAATTACTAAGAATGTTGATTTGCAGGCTTTGTTTGAGGCACGTTACGCTAATGAGCATTTTGTGGATGTATTGCCTAAAGGCACTCACCCTGAAACGCGTTCTGTGCGCGGCTCTAATCTATGCCGAATTGCTGTTCACCAACCACAAGGTAGTGACATTGTAGTTATATTGTCTGTGATTGATAATCTTGTAAAAGGTGCAGCGGGACAAGCGGTGCAAAACATGAATATCATGTTTGATTTACCTGAAACTAGCGGCTTAAAAATCGTGCCATTATTGCCTTAGCATGCACTTATTATGAAGCCAGTTCGTAGAAGAATTAGACGCCATTTTGGCCTCACTGCCAAGCAAGTCGCGGTGCGCTCGCGGCGCCCATGGTATTTCCAGTGGGGAATCGCGGCACTATTGCTAGTGATTGGGTATGCTGTTGCTTACTGGCAACTGACTAGCGGCGAAGATATGGGTGAAAAATTTAGGCAAGTGTCTGCACAGAATCAAAGTCTGCAGACCAAGTTAATCCAAGTTGAGCGCCAATTACAAATTGAGCTAGTCACACAGCATAATATTGAGCAAGAGCTAAATCATGTTCAGGATGAAAATATGCATATGAAAGAAGATTTATTGTTTTACAAGACGATGGTGAAAAATAAGAAGCCAACCCCTCGACGCTAAGCTTATAGTGTGGCGGCCAGGGGCATGTAGCAATTGAATAAAGGTGGAAATTATGTTTTTTAAGAAAAGTAATCGAGTACAAAATAGTATAGATACCCTGATAGGCGCAGATACTCGCATTGATGGAAATGTTTTTTTCTCTGGTGGCTTACGAGTTGATGGCTCCATTAAAGGTGACGTAACTGAACCAAATGCCAGTCCCAGCACACTAATTCTTAGTGAGAGTGGGCGTATAGAAGGCGCGGTGATTGCATCTAAAGTTGTTATTAATGGTAAGGTACTTGGCTCAGTCAAAGCGAGTCAGTTTGTTGAAATGCAAGCGAAATCAAGCATTACTGGCGATTTGTATTACAAATCACTTGAGATGCATACCGGTGCAGTAGTTGAAGGCCGGTTGGTGTATTTAGGCGAACCAGAAGCCAATGAGTAAATCTTAGCAATCCTTAATCCTGGATTGACCAAGAGCTTAAGCAGTAGCATAATGATTTTATTGAAAGTTTTTAGGAGTGCATTATGAATGCAGTTGTAGATATAGCAGAAATTGAAATGCCGGCACCGTTGGTGTTTACTGACAATGCTGCCAAAAAAGTAAAAGAACTGATCGAAGAAGAGGGCTCTCCAGATCTTAAATTGCGCGTATTCGTGAGTGGCGGTGGGTGTTCTGGTTTTCAGTATGGGTTCACTTTTGAAGAAGAAGTGAATGATGATGATACACAGGTCCAAAAAGACACAGTTACTTTGTTGATTGACCCAATGAGTCTGCAATATTTAATGGGCGCTGAGATTGATTATCAAGATAGCCTGCAAGGGTCCCAATTTGTAATCCGTAATCCGCAAGCAACGACTACATGTGGATGTGGATCTTCATTCTCAGTTTAAGTTGACCTTTTAGCTGAACATAAAAAAGCCAAGCATTGCTTGGCTTTTTTATTGCTAAATACTGGTGATTCTTAGATTAAAGTTACCGCTTGTCTAAGGGAACAAGGTCCCGTCTAAGAGCGCCTGTATAAAGCTGTCTTGGCCTACCAATTTTATGCTCAGGGTCAGAAATCATTTCGCTCCACTGTGCGACCCAGCCTGCAGTCCTTGCCATGGCAAAAATGGCAGTAAACATAGAGTTAGGAATGCCCATAGCGCGCATGACTATACCACTATAAAAATCCACATTCGGATAGAGCTTGCGTGATACAAAGTACTCATCTTCAAGTGCAATTTTTTCCAGCTCCATCGCCAGCTTAAACATCGGATCGTCATGCAAGCCTAACTCATCGAGCACTTCATGGCAGGTGGTACGCATAATTGCTGCACGCGGATCCATGTTGCGATAGACTCGGTGACCAAAACCCATCAAGCGGAACGTATCAGTTTTGTCCTTGGCGCGCTTAATAAATTCACCGATACGTGAAACATCACCAATTTCTTCCAGCATATTCAGCGTTGCTTCGTTAGCGCCGCCATGCGCAGGTCCCCACAGCGATGCGATCCCTGCAGAAATACATGCGAACGGATTCGCGCCACTTGAGCCAACCAAGCGTACCGTGCTTGTGGACGCATTTTGCTCATGGTCTGCATGTAAAATTAGAATACGTTCAAATGCCTTGGCTAGTACTGGATTGGGCGTGTATTTTTCACAGGGCGTTGCAAACATCATATGCATGAAGTTTTCAGCGTAATTCAGGTGATTCTGTGGGTACATAAATGGCTGACCCAAATTGTATTTATAGCTCCAAGCGGCAATCGTAGGTACTTTTGCAAGTAAGCGATGTGCAGAAATTTCGCGATGTTTCGCATCACGAATATCCATAGCATCAAAATAAAAGGCAGAAAGTGAGCCGACCACACCGACCATAACCGCCATTGGGTGAGCGTCGCGGCGGAAGCCCCGGAAAATGTTATTGAGTTGATCATGCAGCATAGTGCTGCCATTAATCGTGTTGGTAAATTGTTGTTTTTCTGCAGCATTGGGTAGTTCGCCATGCAGCAATAAATAAGACACTTCCATAAAATTGCAGTGCTCTGCCAACTGTTCAATTGGGTAGCCACGGTAATATAACAAGCCATGTTCACCATCAATAAAAGTGATATTAGAGTTGCATGCAGCAGTAGACAGAAATCCTGGGTCGTACGTAAACACACCATGCTTACTTAGATTACGTATGTCAATTACGTCATTGCCCAAGCTGCTAGAAAGGATTGGCAAATCAATCGGTTGGGCACCATTATCAAATGTAAGTGTTGCTTTAGTAGGTTTGTTCATCGTTTAAGGTCTTCTAATGTTTAAATGCTGCTTAGATTAATGCTCAATTTTTGGATGATTATACTGTAATGATGGGCTTACAGGCTTTCTAGGCAGTATTTTTATAGCCATTAGCATTCTTACGCATTGCCAATTAATTTTGATAAATAGCGCCTAATATGCGCGCACCTTTAGCGCCCGTAACTTCTGGCAAATTAGCCGTTTTTTTATCTAGGGTTTGTTTCGCAAGCCAAGCAAATGCAATTGCTTCCAGCCAGTCGACGCCAACACCAAGGATGTCAGTGCTCTCAACCCGAACGTCAGCCAACAATGTTTGTAGGCTTGATCTAAGTAAACTGTTGTGAGCGCCACCGCCACATAGGTAAACTTCATCAACGCTCCCGCAGTAATGCTGAAGCGAATCAACAATAGTATGGGCTGTCAGTGCTACCAAGGTGCGCGCAACATCTTGGGCAGCGTAGTGTTGCCCTGATATTTTTTTTGATAGCCATTGATCATTAAACAAATCGCGGCCAGTACTTTTGGGGGGGCTCAATGCAAAATAAGGATCCGCCAACATCGCTTCTAATAATGGAGCTATTACATGGCCAGTACTTGCCCACCCACCATTGGCATCGTAGTCTAGATTTTGGTGTTGTTTAATCCAGGCATCTAGCAACATATTTCCTGGACCTGAATCAAATCCAAGTACATTGTTATTTTTAAGAAAGGTGATATTGGCAATACCACCGATATTAATAATGGCGCGCGACATTTTCGAGCTTGCGAACATCGCTTGATGAAAAGCCGGGACTAGGGGCGCCCCTTGTCCGCCGGCAGCAATATCACGGCTTCTAAAGTCAGCCACAACAGTGATACCTGTCAGCTCTGCAAGGAGTGCTGGATTTCCAATTTGCAGGGTAAATCCTATGCCATCAATGAGTTGTGGTTGGTGCCTTATGGTTTGACCGTGACATCCGATAGCAGTGATTTGTTGCGGTTTTAGATTTATTTTAGCTAAAAGCTGATTAATAGCCTCAGCATAAAGCTTTGCTAAGGTATTACCCATCAGAGCCGTGGTTTCAAGTTCGTTCGCGGTAGGGTATTGCAGAGCTAAAATTTGTGCGCGTAAAGAAGCTGGATAGGCTAAAAAATGTGTATTCAATAGACGCACTTGTCCGCTAGCAGTCGAATCGTTGCTGTTAAATTCAACCAAGGCAACATCAACACCATCAAGGCTGGTGCCTGACATCAATCCAATGAAAAGCATGTTATGCATTTTTTTGTTCTAGGGAATTTATCTTAATTTCTTAAATGACTAAATTGAGTGTCGCGCACAGGTGGCATGCTGATTCTTTGTAACATAGTTGCTCTTGGGATATCGGTCGATAAGCTCATGGGTGCAATACCAAAAGCTGTGAATATACCGAATAAAGGTAAGCAAGAAATCATTAGAATCCAGCGCAATTTCAGCTTACGTTCAGATTTATGGTTGTTTTGCGCTAAAATACGATTTGGCATTGAGTCTGACTTGAAGTTTTTCTGAGCAGAATAATCAGATGTACCGTTATTTTTATTGGGCTCGTTAGTCTGCACGGGCTTGCCTTTACTGAAATCTAATTCAAAGCCAATACTAACAGAAAACCTAATTAAAACAAGAAAATGACCGGCATTAAAGCCGGTATTGAAGCTAGAGTTTAAGGATAAAAGACGTGAATAATGACATCAATCAGCAGCTCGCAGTAATTAAGCGTGGTGCAGATGAGCTATTAATTGAGGCGGAGTTAGTAGAAAAACTGCGCCTTAGTATCAAGGCGAACCAGCCATTAAGAATCAAAGCTGGATTTGACCCTACTGCGCCGGATCTGCACTTAGGCCACACTGTATTGCTTAATAAGTTACGTCAATTCCAAGAATTGGGACATCAGGTATTATTCCTAATTGGCGACTTCACCGGCATGATAGGAGACCCTACGGGTAAAAGCACCACTAGACCACCCTTAACTGCGGAGCAAGTGCAGGAAAATGCGAAGTCTTATGCAACGCAGGTATTTAAAATCCTCAGGCCAGAGCAGACGCAGGTGGTTTTTAACTCTACTTGGCTTAACGAATTGGGCGCGGCCGGCATGCTGAAGTTGGCGGCCAGCCATACCGTTGCGCAGATGTTGGAGCGCGATGACTTTTCAAAAAGATATAAGTCTAATCAACCGATTGCGATACATGAGTTTTTATATCCTTTATTACAGGGCTATGACTCTGTAGCTTTAAAGGCGGACGTTGAGTTGGGCGGCACCGATCAAAAATTCAATCTATTAATGGGGCGCGAACTACAAAAGCAAGCCGGACAAAGCCAACAATGCGTACTTACCATGCCCTTATTAGAAGGCTTAGATGGCGTGAACAAGATGTCTAAATCATTAGGCAATTACATTGGTATAGCCGAAGCACCGGAAGTAATCTTTGCCAAAATAATGTCAATCTCCGATGAGCTTATGTGGCGGTATGTAGAGTTGTTGTCATTTGAGACGTTAGAAGTTATAGCGCAATGGAAAGCAGATGTAGCCGCGGGCAGCAATCCGCGTGACATTAAAGTCGGATTTGCACAGGAGATTGTTGCGCGCTTTCATAGTCAAGCGGATGCAGAGAATGCATTGGCGGATTTTCAAACGCGCGCCAAAGGAGGAGTCCCTGATGACATACCTGAAGTAGCCATCACAATAGATGGTCAGCAAATAGGAATTGCACAGCTACTTAAGATCGCGGGCTTAGTCGCAAGCACGTCTGAAGCATTTAGAGCGATTGAACAGGGCGGGATTAAGATTGATGGCGAAAAGGTTGTAGACAAGGGGTTGATGTTGGCAAAGGGCGTTACAGTGATCGCTCAAGTAGGTAAACGTAAGTTTGCAAATGTAACAATTGTGTAACGGTGCCTTTTACGGGTTGACCAAAGTGGCTACACCTGTAAAATGCGCCCCTCTCGCTTAGGAAGTAAAAGCGTAGAGAATGTAAGAGCAGTAAAAATACAGTTGATAATAAATGTGATTTGTTCAAATTTATAATTGACGGGCTGATAAAGCTCTGTATAATGCGGCCTCTCGCTTAAGAAGTAGTTTTTCTAAGTGGGGTAGAAATAGTTGCAAAGCAATAAATTGAGCGCGGTAAATGTACGGTCAAGAAATAAATGTTGAAACTATGAACATTATGATTGACGGGGTTCAAAACCTCTGTATAATGCGCTCCTCGTTACGGCAAAGCGGTAACGAGATGACTTTCGAGTCGACTGATCTTTAACAATTTAACAACTGATAAGTGTGGGTGCTTGTGGTTGAGGTACGCTGGTTTAGACGCAATTAACTTGTTGCATTGAGAGTTTACTCTTGGTGTAATTTAACTTGATTGTTTGGTTTATTCTGGCCTCAGAAAACAAGTGCTTACACTTAAATTTATGACAAATATGTAATGGTTCTTAGTAATAAGAATCACACAGACCTTGAAATGAATTTGAGTCTTCAGCCTATCACGTTCTCTAATTATCGTTAGGGAATAGGGCTGATAAAGC